>Ga0111539_10000736_pt1 | contig 42606 bp, 34 predicted proteins | sample RhiMethybrSRZTD1_FD_79667 | JGI IMG/M metagenome (GOLD analysis project Ga0111539, IMG submission 79667) | Populus rhizosphere microbial communities from Tennessee, USA - Rhizosphere MetaG P. TD hybrid SRZTD1 (version 2) (version 2) | ecosystem: Host-associated > Plants > Roots > Rhizosphere >... | reverse complement strand
GAGGTAACGTGCAAGTGCCGCCTGAACGCCTTGGTGTGCGCTGCCCGCGGACGGGCTCACGACGACCTTCCCGTCGAGGACTTCGTAGCGCTGGCCGTCGTCCGGCAGGAGGCAGTACTCCTCGTAGGTGACCTTGTGGGACCTGGTGGCTGGCATCGGGTCGAGCTTCTGCATGGCATGCTAGTGGCTCCTGGGCCCCTGACAATCGGGCCCGATGCCGAGTGGCTCGCCCGTTCCCAGCGGTTGCACCCGACTGGCGAAATCCTGGCGGTCGGGAGCAGCACACCGGGCGGCTCGTCGCTCCGTTCCCGTCGGTGGCTCAGTGTGAACGGGACGCTCGCCACGTGTCGTCGCAGCGTTACCATGCTGCCCGCATGGGCAAGGAGCCGCGCATCGACAGCCACCAGCACTTCTGGCGCTACACGAAGGCCGAGTACGGCTGGATCGACGACACGATGGCCGTGTTGCGGCGCGACTTCCTTCCAGGCGATCTGCGTCCGTTGCTCGATAGAGCACGCATCGACGGCTGTATCGCGGTGCAGGCGCCGCAGTCGCTGGCCGAGACGCGCTTCCTGCTCGACCTCGCCGAGCAGCACGCGTGGATCTTCGGCGTCGTCGGCTGGGTCGATCTGCGCTCACCCGAAGTCGGCGCCCAACTGCGCTCGCTCGCAACACACCCGCGCCTCGTCGGCGTGCGCCACATCGCGCAGTCCGAACCCGACCGCTTCCTCGTCGAGCCCGACTTCGTGCGCGGCATCGCGGCGCTCGCCGGCTCCGACCTCAGCTACGACGTCCTGATCTATCCGCGCCAGCTGCCCGCGGCGATCGAGCTCGTCGCCCAGTTCCCGGAGCAGGCCTTCGTGCTCGACCACGCCGCCAAACCGGACCTGCGTTCCGGCGAGCTCGCACCGTGGCGCCAGCACATGAAGGTGCTGGCGCAGGCGCCGAACCTGTTCTGCAAGCTCTCGGGCCTCGCGACCGAGGCGCCGTGGCGGACCTGGACGCTCGACACGCTGCGCCCGGCCGTCGACTTCGTCTTGGAGCACTTCGGCGAGAAGCGCGTGCTGTTCGGCAGCGACTGGCCCGTGTGCCAATGCGCCACGACCTATGCCCGTTGGGTAGACACCGTCGAAGCCTTGCTCGCGAAGACCACGCCGGCGTTCGCGGCGGCGGTGTTCGGCGGCAACGCACGAGCTGCGTACCCGCGTCTGGCGCGGGCCGCCCGCTGAGCAGATCCGGCCAGGGCAGAACGCACCGCGTTTGCGAAACCGTGGGCCTCCCCGACTTCCCGACGGACGGGGCGAGGATCGGACTTTTCACTACCGATGGGTTGCTCTCCCATCAGAAACCCAATAGATAGTGGATCCCTTCGGCGAGCCACCCCTCGTCCCAAGCCCCTCTCAAAGGCTGGATCCAGGGTGCTCCACGTAGGGTCCAGGCATCGGTCAATGCTTCGGATCGCGTTCTGTGCCAGTCCAGTCCGTCAGAAGACGCCCAGCGGGCCGCGCGGTCGGCTGGGTGTCGCTTTCGATGCCGTAGCTGCACTCGTCTCGTTACGGCAGAGCCCTGCTCTGGTCAGGAGCAGTGGCGGGCGTTTCACCGGGTGGGTCCCCCCCGGCCAGGAGGAAAAAGCGTGAAGGTCACTCGTCGTTTCACGGTCAAAGGCAAGTCTGCCTACGAAGGCATCCCGTTCGCCAAGCGGAGCACGGAGATCCGGAACACCAACGGTTCGCTCGTCTTCGAGGCACGCGACTTCGACGCACCGAGCCAGTGGAGCCAGGTCGCGGTCGACATCCTGGCGCAGAAGTACTTCCGCAAGGCGGGCGTGCCCCAGCTCCATCCCGAAGGCACGCACGATGGCGGCCAGCCGATGCTCGACGAGGACGGCAAGCCCGTGCTCGGCGGCGAACGCGACGCGCGGCAGGTCTTCAAGCGTCTGGCCGGCTGCTGGCGCCACTGGGGCGAGCAGTATGGCTACTTCGACACCAAGGACGACGCGCAGGCGTTCGAAGACGAGCTCTGCCACATGCTCGCGGCGCAACACGTCGCGCCCAACTCGCCGCAGTGGTTCAACACGGGCCTGCACCATGCCTACGGCATCACGGGACCCGCGCAGGGCCACTGGTATGTCGAGGGCGGCAAGGATCCGAAGAAGGCCGGCAAGCTGCAGAAGAGCCGCAGCGCCTACGAACGCCCGCAACCACACGCGTGCTTCATCCAGGCCGTGACGGACGACCTCGTCAACGAGGGCGGCATCATGGACCTGTGGACGCGCGAGGCGCGTCTCTTCAAATACGGTTCGGGCACGGGCAGCAACTTCTCGGCGCTGCGCGGTGAGAACGAGCCGCTCTCGGGCGGCGGCAAGAGCTCGGGCCTGATGAGCTTCCTGCGCATCGGCGATCGTGCCGCGGGCGCGATCAAGTCCGGCGGTACGACTCGCCGCGCGGCCAAGATGGTCTGCCTCGACCTCGATCACCCCGACATCGAGACGTTCGTGTCGTGGAAGGTCAACGAGGAACAGAAGGCCGCGGCGCTCGTGACCGGCAGCAAGCTGATCCGGACGCACCTCAACGCGCGCGTCACCGCGTGCCACGTGCCGGTTGGCCCGGCTGCCAGTCCGGCCAGCGCCGCGCAGGCCGGAGCGCCCAACGAGGGTGCTCAGGGTATCGGCGCGACGACGATCAACACACAGCCGCGCGAGAACGAGCGACTGCGTATGGCGCTCTGCGAAGCGCGCGCTGCCGGCATCCCCGAGACCTACATGCACCGGGCCATGCAGCTCGGTGGCCAGGGCCAGCACGCGATCGAGGTGAACGAGTACACGACCGACTGGGACGGCGAGGCCTACGGCACCGTCTCGGGCCAGAACTCGAACAACTCCGTGCGCGTGCCGAACGAGTTCTTCCGCGCTGTCGAAGAAGGCGGCAAGTGGCGGCTGATCCGCCGCACCGACCGCGGCGTGGCCAAGGAAGTCGATGCGCGCGAGCTCTGGGACAAGGTCTCCTACTCGGCGTGGGCCTGCGCGGATCCCGGCGTGCAGTACGACACGACGATCAACGAGTGGCACACGTGCCCGACGGACGGCCGCATCAACGCGAGCAATCCGTGTTCGGAGTACATGTTCCTCGACGACACGGCGTGCAACCTCGCGTCGATCAACCTCGCGAAGTTCCTGCTCGAACAGAACCCCAGGGAATCGGGCCCGAAGGACGGCGCGCGCGGCAGGGACGCGAGCACGACCGACGTCGGCGTCTTCGATCTCGACGGGTTCGCGCACGCGTGCCGGTTGTGGACGATCGTGCTGGAGATCAGCGTGTTGATGGCCGGCTTCCCGAGCCAGTCGATCGCGCAACGCAGCTACGAGTACCGCACGCTCGGCCTCGGCTACGCGAACCTCGGCACGATCCTGATGCGGCTCGGCATCCCGTATGCCTCGCCGAAGGCCTACGCGATCGCGGGCTCCTTGTCGGCGATCCTGACCGGCGAGTCCTTCGCGGCTTCGGCCGAGATGGCGAAGGAGCTCGGGCCGTTCCCGGGTTTCCAACGCAACCGCGAAGCGATGCTGCGCGTGATCCGCAACCACCGCCGCGCAGCCTACAACGCGATGGCCTCCGAATACGAAGGCCTCAGCGTGACGCCGATCGGCATCGATCCGCAGCTGTGCCCGAGCGACCTGCTCGAGGCTGCGCGCGCGTGCTGGGACCGCGCGCTCTCCCTCGGCGAGAAGCACGGTTTCCGCAACGCGCAGGTCACCTGCATCGCGCCGACCGGCACGATCGGCCTGCTGATGGACTGCGACACGACCGGAGTCGAACCCGACTTCGCGCTCGTCAAGTTCAAGAAGCTGGCCGGCGGCGGCTACTTCAAGATCGCGAACCAGAGCCTCGCGCCCGCGCTGAAGAAGCTCGGCTACTCGGCGTCGCAGATCGACGACATCCTCACCTACGTCGTCGGACGCAAGACGCTGGCCGGTGCACCGGCCATCAACCACGAGACGCTGACGCGGAAGGGCTTCGACGACGCCGCGATCCAGCGCGTCGAGAAGGCGCTCGAAGCGGCCTTCGACATCAGCTTCGCGTTCAACAAGGGAATCCTCGGCAACGAGTTGCTCGAGAAGCTGGGCGTCACTGCGGCCCAGCTCGAAGACTGGGGCTTCGACCTGCTCAAGCATCTCGGCTTCACGAAGGCCGACGTCCAGGCGGCCAACGACTACGTCTGCGGCACGATGACCGTCGAAGGAGCCCCGCACCTGAAGGACGTGCACCTTCCCGTGTTCGATTGCGCGAACCGATGCGGGCGCACGGGTCAGCGCTTCATCCCGTATGCGGCCCACATCGACATGATGGCAGCGGTGCAGCCGTTCATCAGCGGCGCGATCAGCAAGACCATCAACATGCCCAACGACGCGACGATCGACGACGTCAAGGAGGCATACCGCTCGAGCTGGAAGAAGATGCTGAAGGCGGTCGCGCTCTACCGCGACGGCAGCAAGCTGAGCCAGCCGCTGAGCTCCACGGTCGAGGAAGTCGCAGCCGCGGGCGGGAACGTCACGGCCATGTCGCCCGACGTGCACGCGATGGCCTCGCGCATCACGGAGCGCGTCGTGCACCGCTACATCGCCAAGCGCCGCCGCCTGCCGAACCGGCGCGCGGGCTACACGCAGAAGGCGGTCGTCGGCGGCCACAAGATCTACCTGCGCACCGGCGAGTACGAGGACGGCTCGCTCGGCGAGATCTTCCTCGACATGCACAAGGAGGGCGCCGCGTTCCGCAGTTTGATGAACTGCTTCGCGATCGCGGTGTCGCTGGGTCTGCAGCACGGCGTGCCGCTCGACGAGTTCGCCGACGCGTTCGTGTTCACGCGCTTCGAGCCGAACGGCATCGTGAAGGGACACGACCAGATCAAGATGGTCACGTCCGTCATCGACTACGTGTTCCGCGAGCTCGCGATCAGCTACCTCGGCCGCGAAGAGCTCGCGCAGGTGCACAGCGAAGACCTGCGCAACACGACGATGGGCGGCGACAAGGAGGGACCCGAGTTCACCGACGAGGAGATCGTCTCGGAGACCACCTACGAAGGTGCCGAGCCGCCGCCGCCCGTGCACGAGAACGCCCACCTGCATCCACAGAGCCACGGCCTCGCGCGCACGTTCGACGCGCCGCCCCAAACTGGTGGCAATGGCGGCGGCAACGGGGGCAACGGCGGCAGTAGCCATGGCCACGCGGCGCTCGGCCCGAAGAACCCCGCGCTGCTGCGCGACGTCTCGACGGCGCTCGAGAGCCGGCAGACGCGGCTCAAGATCGCCGAAGCCCGCCTCAAGGGCTACGAAGGCGACCCGTGCGGCGGCTGCGGCGCGTTCACGCTCGTGCGCAACGGCACCTGCCTCAAGTGCGTGAGCTGCGGCGCGACGAGCGGCTGCAGCTGAGCCCGCCATCGGCAACTTGATTGCGCACTAATTCATGGGGCGGTCACGATCCCGGACTGACGACGCCCTCGACCGTGCGCCGGATCCGGCGCGGGTTGTCGTCGCGCAACTCCTCTGGCAAGAGCTCGTGCGGCCAGTCCTGCCAGCACGCGGGCCGCACCCAGCGGCGGATCGACGCAGTCCCGACCGCCGTGAAGCGCGCGTCGGTCGAAGCCGGATAGGGCCCGCCGTGCACCATCGAAGGACACACCTCGACGCCGGTCGGCACTCCGTTGGCGATCAGGCGCCCGACCTTGCTGCGCAGCACCGCGAGCAGCTCGGCGTGTCGCGCGAAGTCGTCGCCGTCGCCGTGCACGGTCGCGGTCAGGTGGCCATGCAGCGAGCGGGCCACGGCCAGCAGATCGCGTGACGCCGCACACGGCACCGCGAGCACCGCGGGGCCGTAGATCTCGGTGCGCAGGCGCTCGTGTTGGACCACGGCATCCGCCGACGCGGACCACAGCGTCGCGGCGACCGCAGTGGCCGCAGGACTCGCCGCGGCGGCTCTCGCGACCAGCGTGACTGGCAGCTTCTGCACCTCGGCGAGTGCCTTCTCGTATCCGGCGCGGATCGTGCCGTGCACGGTCGGGCCCGCGGGGCACGCACCGAGCCGCTCGCGCAGCCTCGACGCGAACAACTCCGCGCCCTCGCCTGCCACCCACAACACCATGCCGGGGCTCGTGCAGAACTGGCCGCTCGCGAGCGTCGCCGAGGCCGCGAGCTGCTCGGCGATCTGCGCGCCGCGTGCTGCGAGCGCGCGCGGCAGCACGAACACAGGGTTCATCGAACCCATCTCGGCGAACACGGGGATCGGCTGCGGCCGCGCGGCGCAGAGATCGAACAGCGCGCGTCCACCCTGCAGCGAGCCCGTGAAACCCACGGCCGCGATCGCAGGATGGCTGACGAGCCGGCCGCCGGTCGCGGGCAACCGGCCGTGCAGCAGCGAGAACGTTCCGGCCGGCAGGCCGACCGACTTCACGGCCGCAGCGACCACGGCGCCGACGAGCTCGCTCGTGCCCGGGTGCGCTGGGTGCCCCTTCACGACGACGGGGCAACCGGCCGCGAGCGCGGAGGCCGTGTCGCCGCCGGCCACCGAGTACGCGAGCGGGAAGTTCGAGACGCTGAAGACCGCGACGGGCCCGAGGGCCACGAGCATGGACCGCAGGTCCGGTTTGGGCTGCGGTTGTCGCTTCGGATCGGCATGGTCGATGCGCGCATCGACCCACGAACCGTCCTCGAGCAGCGCCGCGAACTGCTGCAGCTGGTTCACGGTGCGCGCGCGTTCGGCCAGCACGCGCGGCGCGGGCAGCGCGGTCTCGGCTGTTACCCGCTGCACGAGCTCGTCGCCGAGTGCCGTGATGCCGTCGGCGATCGCGCGCAGCAGCGCGATGCGCTCGCGTGGCTCCGTCGCAGAAAGCGGCAGGGCCGCGGCCTGCGCTGCCGCAGCCGCGCGGTCGATCTGCGCGGGACTCGCTTCGTGGTAGGCGGGCGGCAGATCCTTGCCGGTGACCGGATCGGCGGCCGCGAACGGTTCGCCCGCGCCTCGTTCGGCGACACCCGCAACGAAATGCTCGCCGCGCAGCCCCGTCACGATCCCGCCTTCGCCGCGGCGACCTGCGGTCGCGCGGCCAGCGCCTTCTGGATCACCGCGAGCGTCGTCTCGCGCAGCGCTCCTTGCACGGGCAGACGCGGCGGGCGCACGCGTTCGTGGCCCTGCCCCACCTGCTGCTGCACCAGTTTGATGAGCTGCACGAACTCCGGCACCGTGTCGAGCCGCAGCAGCGGCAGGAACCAGCGGTAGAGAGCCTCGGCCTCGGCCTGTTTGCGCTCACGCGCCAGCTCGAACAGGACCACGGACTCGCGCGGGAACGCGTTGACGAGGCCGGCGACCCAGCCGGTCGCTCCCGCGGCCACGCCCTCGAGCACCATGTCGTCCATGCCGACGAGCACGTCGAGCCGGTCGCCGGCGAGCATCTTGATCGCGGTCACGCGCCGCGCGTCGCCGCTCGAATCCTTGACCGCGACGAGGTTCTCGTTCGCGGCCGCGAGCTCGGCGACGAACGGCGGCGTGAAGTCGATGCCATAGGCGCGCGGGTTGTTGTAGAGCATGCACGGCAGATCGGTCGCCGTGATCACGGCCTCGACGTGCGCGCGCGTCTCGTGCAGCCCACCTTGGTGCACGTAGGCCGGCAAGACCATGAGGCCTCGGCACCCGGCCTTCGCGGCCGCGCGCGCGAGTGCCACGGCACTTCGCGTGCTGGTCGCCGCGATACCGGGCAGCACGGGCTTCTTGCCGGCCGCCGCGACGAGCGTCTTCAGGATCGCGATCTTCTCGTCGAAGTCGAGAGTCGCGCCCTCGCCGAGCGAGCCGAGCGGGATCAGACCCGCGCACCCCTCGTCGAGCTGCCACCGCGCGTGCCGCGCGAGGAACTCGTGGTCCACGGTGTCGTCGGCACGCAGCGGCGTCGTGATGGCGGGCAGGACGTTGCGGAACGGGCATTGGCGCATTCGAACACGCTAGCCAACTGCGCGAGCTGCCCGGCCGCAAGGTGTCCCCGGCGGTTCACGGTCGACGCGCGTCGGATCTCGTGTGTGCCAGGAACAGCAGGGCCTCGTCCCGCAGGCGCTGCGTGAGGTCCGGCCTCGACAGCACGTTCAGGTGTTCGCCGGGGTCCGCCACGAGATCGAACAGGCGATCGCGCCCGGTCTGGACCTCGTGGATCAACTTCCATCGGCCCTCGCGTTTCGCGACGAGCAGCTCGCCCCAGTCCGTGAACGCGTGCATCGAGCCGCCTTCCAGCGGCCGCGCCAGCAACGAGGTTGGTTGCGGAACGCCCAGCAAGTCGAGCAGCGTCGGCACGACGTCGAGGTGGGAACAGACGGCATCGCTCGCCTTTCCCGCGAGCGCGCTGCCCGGCGCGTGGAACACGAGCGGCACGCGCAGGTTCTCTTCGTAGAGCTCGAAGCTGTGGCCGAAATTGCCCGCGTGCTCGCCGAAGGCCTGGCCGTGGTCGCCGACGACGCAGAGCAGCAGGTCCTCGGCCGGCCGCAGCTTCGTGAGTCCGAGCCACAACCGCCGCAGCGACCGGTCCGCGTAGTGCAGCGCGTTCTTGTAGCAGCCGAGCTGCGTATCGGTCGGGAACGGTCCGCCGGACGGACTGCTGTAGGGATGGTGGCCCGCGATCGGCAGGTAACACGCGAGGAACCGCTGGCGCAGCGGCAACGCTGCGACCCACCGCAACAACGCGTCGACGGTCGCCTCCTCGTCGATGCCGAAGCTCGACGCGCGTTCGCCGCCGATGGTCGTCGAGTCGGCCAGCACGTGAAAGCCCATCGGCCCGATCACCTGCTGCATGCCGAGGAACCGGAAGTGCCCGGCGTGGAACAGACCGCTCTCGTAGCCGAGGGGCGCAAGGCGTCGCGGCAGCGAAAACGCGGCATGCCGCGCGTAGTCGGCCGGCTCGGCATCTGGCATCGGCGGCAGCGCGCAGAAGATCGGCACCTGTCCTTCGATGCTCTCGGGAAAGACCGCGTAGGCGTTGTGGAACCGCAGGCCCGCATCGCCGAGCTCGGCGAGGAACGGCATCGGCTTGTCCGCGGCGTCGACGAATCGCGCCGCGGCCGACTCGAGCACGACCATCACGACGTTGCGGCCACGCAAAGCACCCGCCAGCTCACGCAGCGGCGCCGCCTCGCTCGCTGCGAGCATCGTCCCGGTCGCCGGTATCTGCACCCGCAACTCGGTCGCTTGGGACTTCGCGGGCACTCGCGGCAGCAGGCTGCGCGCCAGCGCGACCCACGCGTTGCGATGCGCCGGGTGGCTCGGCGCCGGCAGCAGAACGCACAGCGCCGCGACGACGAGCCCACCGCACGCCAGCTGTCGCCGCGACACGGCGACGTTGCGGCAGAGCCGCGCGCCTGCGAGCGCGCTCGCGACGACGAGCAGCACGGCGCAGCCGTTCGCCGCCGACAGGTAGAGCGCCGCCGAGTCCCCCATCGCGGGATCGAACCCGCGCACCATCGACGCGACGATCGGCGAACCGAGCGCACGCACGAACAACGCGTTGATCGCCGCGTAGGCGACGAAGCCCGCGCACGACAGCTTCCGCATCCACGGCGGCGCCAGCGTCACGACGAGCGCGAAGCCGAGGCCCACCGCGACGTCGTCCCACCAACACCACAGATACTCGGTCCACACGGTCGACGGCACCGCCGCCACGGCGAGCCCCTTGGCGGCAATCGCCGCGACAACGCTCGTTCCCGCCGCCGCGGCGAGCCCCTGCGCGGGCTGTCTCATCTCAGCGTCCATCCGTGGCAGCTGGCGCGGCGACCGGCACGAAGCACGACCGCGAGTCGAACGGCGCGCGCTCGACACCCTTGCCGACAACGTGCACCGACCACGCGACCTTCTCGCCGGCCTGCAGCGCGAGCCCCGCCGTCCACGAGGTCTTGCCTTCGCCGGCCGGTACCAGCCCGCTCGCGAACCGCTCGCCATCGCTCGTCTCGACTTCGAACACGTAGAACAGGTCCTTGTCCTTCGCGATGCAGTTCTCGCACGCGAACGCGACCTGCTGGCATGGGTATTCGGTGCGGCCCGGCGCCGGCAGGGTCGTCTCGAGGCAACGCGGCAGCAGCTCGAGCTCGCGCACGGAGCCGTAGTGCGCGTTCTGCATGACCGTCACCCCCATGCCACAGCCATACGGAACGGGCGGACCGGCCGGCTCGTTGGGCGCCGCGACGCGCAACGGGTTCTGCGGCACGAACTGCTCCCAGCGCGTCGAGAACGCGACGCAGACACCACTGCCCGCGTGTTTCATCAGCTCGCGCCACAGGGCCACCGCGTCTTCGGGCTTCTTGCCCGCCGAGAAGCGCAGCACGCCGCGACGCGCCGCGCGGTAGTAGCTGCCGCGGCTGCCTTCGGCCACGGCGAACGCGCCGTGGAGTTCCACTTCGGTCGGCTGCTCGGCGTTCGGCTTCATCACGACCTTGTCGAGGATCGCATACACGCCGCTCGGCTCGCTGGGCGGTGGATCGGTGGGCTGGGGGGCAGGCGCCGGTGCGGCGAGGGCCAGCAAGATGGCCACGACAGCAAAGCACAGTCCGTTGTTCATGAGTTCACCTGGCCGGCATGACGTCTGGCCCGGCGAGCTGTTAGCGCGCACGCTCTCTGGCACCGCGGAGCAAGAGACGCCATCCTGTGCTCATGGCCACCGACGAGGAACGCACGCAGCAACAGAGCACGGCCGTGAAGATCGGCCTGCCCGTGGCGCGGCGGCACATCTTCCTGTGCTGCGACCAGACCAAGCCGAAGTGCTGCGACAAGGAACGCGGTCTCGCCGCGTGGGAGTTCCTGAAGAGCCGGCTCAAGGAGCTCGGTCTCTCGGAACAGGGTGGCGTGCTGCGCACGAAGGCCAACTGCCTGCGCATCTGCACCGGGGGCCCGATCGCCGTGGTCTACCCCGAGGGCGCCTGGTATCGCGACTGTGATCCGCCGGTGCTCGAGCAGATCGTGCAGCGTCACCTGATCCGCGGCGAGGTCGTCGCGGAACACCTCATCGTCCGCACGGAGCTGCCCGGAGGGCCGCTCGACGCGAAGGGTCCAGCGTAGACAGGTTCGCGATGACGGTGGTGGCGCCGCGCATGCGCTGGCCGAGCCGCACCGACAGTTGCAGGCCCGGGGCGTCTGGCAACCACAGCTCGGTGCGCGAGCCGAACTTGATCAGGCCGAACCGCTGCCCTGCGACGACGGCCTGGCCCGCGCCGAGCACGTTGCAGATGCGGCGCGCGGCCGGCCCCGCGATCTGCCGCACGACGATCGGCAGGCCGGCGTCCGAACGGAACCACGTCACGAGCTGTTCGTTCGCGTCCGTGCAGCCGCGCTGCTTCGTCCGTCTGTGCGCGCCGCGGCGATACTCGAAGCGCTCCGCGTGACCCGAGACGGGCACGCGGTTCACGTGCACGTCGAACAGCGACAGGTAGATGCCGAGCCGGATCGCCGGTCCCTCGAAGAACGGGCACAACGCTTCGCGCTGCAGCACGTCGAGCACGCCGTCGGCCGGCGCGAGCACGAGATCGGGTGCTTTCGGCGACGGACGTTCCGGATCGCGGAAGAACCACAGCGCGAACGCGGGCAGCAGCAGCGGCGCGGGCGCAAGCCACGGCGCGAGCGACAGCGCGAACGCCGCGAGCGCAGCGCCGAGAGCCGCGCACGCGAGCAGCTCGGGACGACCGAGACGCACGAGCCCGAAGCGGTCGGAGAACGCATCGACGCGCAGCTCCGGCGGCAGCTCGTAGCCACACACGTTCTGCACCCACACGAGGTCGCGCCCGTCGAGCACGTCGTGCTCGCAGTCTGGACACGACCCCGTGCGTTCGCCGCGCAGCTGCGCCACGTAACGCGGACAGAAGCGACGCAGCAGCGCGCGCCGCACGCGGCCTGCGAACAGCGCGAGCACGGCCAGCGGTCCCCCACCGACCTGCACGCTGCGCACGTGCGCTGGCCAGCCGCGGCTCATGCCGGCAACACTGCCGGCACGTTGCACGTGCTCACGAGGTAGAGCCGTTTGCAGAGCCACCACGCGACGACGGCCCCCTGGCCGGGCCGCTGCCAGAGCCAGTCGTGCACGAGCACGAGTGGACACGGAGGTACGCTCTCGCAGAGCCTCCTGTCGCCGCGCAGCGCCAAGGGCAGCACGACGAGGTCCGCTTCGAGCCTCTGGCCGGGATGGAAGGTGCCGTGCTGCAGCACGACGTCCCGCGGCAAGAAGGGGCGCGCGACCTCGAGGTGCGCCCGTTCGGCGTCGAGCACTACGATCTGCGCGCGGGGCCATCGCTCGCGCAACAGGATCGCCGAACGCGGGAACAGCCCACCGCCGACGACGAGCACGCGGGCCGGCTCGGGCACGTTCGCGAGCACCGCACCGATCGCGCGCCGATGCGCCGCGAGCACGGCGGCTCGCAGCCACGCGTTGCACAGCACGAGCCGTTCGGCGGCGCCGAGCAGCGACGGCACGCCGGGCCAGCCGCGCAGCACCGGCGGCAGCCGGCTCGTGCGCGCGCCGGCCACGCGTTGCCGCGGCAGGTCGCGGTAGTGTTGGCCCGGGGATCGGTGGTGCTCGACGTGGTAGCCGTCGTTCAAGAACAGCGTGTTCCACCACCGCGCGTGGACGCTCGTCGTGCCGCCGAGATGCTCGCCATGGCCGTGCAGCGCGCACAACACGAAACCCGCGGCGAGCCCCGGTATGTAGCAAGCGACGAGCGCTTCGCCCGCTGCGAGTGCCAGGACGATCCAACCGAGAGCCAGCACGCCGAGCTCGACCAGGAGTTGCGCGTCGCCGCGCAAGCGCCATCGACGACCCGCGTGGTGCGCCAGATGGAGTTGCCGCCACAAACGCTGCGGCACGCCGAGGCACAGCGACAACCAGAGCGACCAGGCGCGTTCGACCGCCGCATGCACGAAGAACCGCCGGTGCACGGCCTGATGCGAAACGGTGTTGCCGAGCCACCAGAGTCCGAGGGCGACGCTGATCCAACATGGCCAGGCCAGCACGAGAGCCGGTGGCAGCAGCGAGAGCGCCACGGGCACGCGATTCCGCGGGTCGTGCAGCAGGGTGGGGAACGGCATGCGCACGCACTGGACGGCGGGATCCGCGCGATGTTAGCGTCCGCGGCGTGGCCGAAGGCACCTTCGAGTCGACGCCGTGCAACCGCTGGTTCGGCTTCGTGCTGCGCCACCGCAGCACGGACCGCGTGGAGCTCGAGCTCCCGGTGCGCGCCGAGTTCCTGCAGGAGGAGGGTGTCGTGCAGGGCGGCGTGCTCACGGCCCTGGCCGACACGGCCGCAGTCTGGCTGTTGTGGCCCGACCTGGGCCCGCACCGCGCGATGACCGGCGTCGAGTGCAAGATGAACTTCCTCGGCGCGGCGCGGGCACCGGGCGCATCGCTCGTGGCCGTCGCGACGAAGCTGCGCCAGGGTCGCACGATCACGGTCTGCGAGAGCGTGATCCATCAAGGCGATCGCCTCGTCGCGAAGGGCACGTTCACGTTCCTGCAGCGGGCGCGGTGAGCCGTGATCCCCGTCCTCGTGAACGGACCACCCGACGCGAGGGTTACCGTCGTGCTCGCGCACGGCGCCGGAGCAGGCATGGAGCACCCGTTCCTCGCGGCCGTGGCCGACGGGCTCGCGGCCGCGGGCCTCTACGTGGTGCGCTTCGAGTTCCCCTACCAGCACGAAGCCCGCAGCGGCACGCGGCGCGGCCCCGATCCGATGCCGGTCCTGCAGGCGACGATGCGCGACGTCGTGCGCGACCATGCGCGCAACACATTCGTGCTCGCGGGCAAGTCGATGGGCGGCCGCGTCGCGACGATGCTCGCCGACGAGCTCGCGGCCGCCGGCGTCGTCGTGTTCGGCTACCCGTTCCACCCGCCGAAGCAGCCGCAGCGGCTGCGGACCGCGCACCTCGCGCAGCTGAAGACGCGCACGCTGATCCTGCAAGGGGAACGCGATCCGTTCGGCACGCGCGCCGAAGTGGCCGGCTACGAGCTGTCGCCGCGGATCGAGATCGTGTGGTTGCCCGACGGCGACCATTCGCTCGCGCCGCGCAAGAGCAGCGGGTTCACCGCGGCGGGTCACCTGCAGACGGCCATCGAGCGCGCGACCGCGTTCGCGCGTCTCGCCGCGAACCTGTAGCGCGTCATGGCAAGTGGGCCGCGAGAAACTGCTCCATCTCCACGCGGAATCGCTCGACCACTCGCGGGAGGCCGTCGACCAATGGCTTCATCTGTGCCCAATCGAGCACCAAGAACGTCGAGTAGCGCGCGAAATGGCGGAACTGTAAGTAGTCCTCGAGTTCCACCTTCAGTCCCGTCGTCACCGCCGCCGCGCGCTTCGCAGTTGGTTGCGATACCGCATCGAGAAGGTCGCGGTGCCAATTCAGTGAATTGGGAACCTCGTCGCCGCAGGAACGGACCAAGGACTTGAAGACCTCCTCGATGTCGGAGTAGGAAGCCTCGAGGAGCCATGCAAACGCGGGCAGCGCACTGGGTCCGGGTTTCGCCCGATCAGGTGTGCTGGCAAAGACGGCGGCAATGCCGTCGAGGTTGCCCCGCAATCGCGTCATACGTTGCGAGAATCGTTCGCGCAGGTCACCCGACACGCTGGAGCTCCCCTGAGTGGAGAAGACTGTTCGCGATGTCGTCGCCACGATCGAGGGCAAGAAGGTCCACCGGGCGACCAACGATGCGCGTTGCCTCCGCCATCGCGCGAAAGAACAAAGTCGCGGGAAGTCCAATCACACCCATGTCCACATCGGAGTCTTCTCGGAGCCGACCGGTCACGGCCGAACCGAAGACGTAGACCTCCCTGGCGCCACGCTCCCTCAGCCGCTTGGCCGCACTTCGAATCCTCTGCTCGAGTTCGTGATTCATGACGGGACAAGACCTGTCAAAGGAGCGTATCCAGAATCGCACCATCCGCCCAACGCGAACGAGTCACTTGCGCCCGTGCTGCTGCTCGAGATGCGCGCGCAACGCGTCGCCGCCGAAGTCGTGCTCGAAGTCGCGCCAGACCGTGTGCACGTGGTTCGCGTTGTTCTGCGTGTTGTCGTACTCGATCGCGAAGTGCACGCCGTGGATGCGGTAGTAGTGCCCCTGGCCGCGTTCGAAACCACCGGCCCACGCGAACGACAACTCGTCGAGGTGGTCGCTCTTGATGCGCGCCAGCTCGGCTTCGGCGAGCTCGCCGCGCAGCACGCGCGCATACTCTTCGACGAGACGCCACAACACGCCACGCTGCGTCGCGTCGAGCTGCGACCACGGCAGCCCGCGCCGCTCGCCCAGGGACCGCGGGTCCTTGCCGGGCCCCAGCAGCACGTCGGCCGGCGCCTCCTTGCCGATGACCGCGCGGGCGAGCTGCGCCTCGTCGAGCAGCAACAGGAAGGCGCGCGCGAGATCCTCCTCGGCGCCGAGAATGCGCCGCGGCGCCGTCGGACCGTTCTGCAGTTCGTGCGGATTGCTGCCCAGGAACTGCGGCGTGTGCCCGGCGAGCCGTCCCTTCTGCACCGCGATGCACAGCGAGACGTGGTGCCCCTGGAAACGCACGCTGTAGGTGCCGAGAGCCTCCGGCTCGCCGCAGACCAGCAGACTGTAGCGATCGGGGTCGCGGTGGCTGCCGTCCTGGCCCTGCGCGGTCGCGAGGTCGCGCAGCACGTTCTCGAGCGCCACGATCGCCATCGTCTTCTCGTAGCCGCGCACGCTGAGCATCGCGCGCAGCAGTTCGTGTGCCTTGGCTTTCTGGCCTGCATCCAGCGCACCGAGCTCGACGCCGGCGTAGCGGCCCGGCACGAAGTTCCATTTCGTCTGCTCGGCGTCATCGAGAGCGCGTTGCGCCGACGAACGCAGCGGGGCCGGCAGCGAGTCGAGGAAACCGCGCGCGGCGAGCGCGATGCTCGCGGTCGTGGGTTGGCTTGCGGATTGGCCGGTCGAGGGGTCCTGTTTCCAGGTCGCAAACCCGCTGACGCACGCGACGACCAGCGTGATACCGACGGAGAGAGACGCGTTCATCTGCGGTCTCCTGGGAAAGCGCCGCTATTTCTTGCTGAGCAGGAGGACCATGCGGCGCCCCTCCATGCGCAGACCTGATTCCACCTTCGCCACGTCGGCGAGCAGCTTCACGACTTCACGGACGACCTGTTCGCCGACTTCCTTGTGAGCCATCTGGCGGCCGCGGAACAGGCAGCAGACGAGCACCTTGTCGCCGTCGGCAAGGAACTGGCGCGCCTGCTTCATCTTCACCTCGAGGTCGTGCTGTCCGGTCGCGGGACGCACGCGCAGCTCCTTGATCTGGACCTGGTGCTGCTTGCGGCGGCTGGCCTGTTCCTTCTTCTTCTCCTCGTACTTGTACTTCCCGAAGTCCATGATGCGGCACACCGGGGGCCGCTGGTTCGGGGCGATCTCGACGAGGTCGAGTTGCTTGTGCAGTGCCAAGGCAAGAGCGTCGGCGGTCTCCATGATGCCGAGCTGCTTGTTCTCCTCGTCGATGACGCGGACCTGGCGGATGCGGATCTGGTGGTTGATGCGCGGGCCGCGGTCTTGGGAAATAGGGCGTCGCGAATCAGGCCTGCCAGACATGAATCCTCTTCGACATCAGCATCACGTGGTACGGGCTCCTCGACGGTTACGGGAAAGGGGCGAAGCGGCGGCGCGGGGCCGCGCGGGGCGGGAAGGGTAGTTGCCGAGCCGCTCGGCCGCAACCGCGGGCCGCCCGGAAGCGCGCCGCAGGGGCAAGGCAGCGCCGATTCGGGCCAGTCGAGCCCAGCGCCGGGGCGCAGCCCGAAGGACCGCGCCATCGCGAGGCGCGGGCTAGTTCCCGATGTGGAACCCGACGACGTTCGACGTGCAGAACGTGAGGCTGATCGACGGCGGGGTCGGCGGGCTCGGCGGTGTGATGGTCAACTCGGCGGTGAGGCCTTGGGCGAACATGTCGAGGCTGACCGGGAAGCCGTTCGGCACCGGGACCGACACGGACGCATCGCCGCTCGCGTTGGTCATGCCCAGAGGCAAGGTGAGGAGCGGGGAAGCGAGGCCCAGCGTCAGCGTGCCGAGCGGTCCGAAGGGGATGGACGTCGTGCCCTGCGTCATCCCGACGGCGAGGAACGCGAACGCGCCGCTGGCCTGGCCATCGAGATTGAACTGGAGAGTCGTGCCGGGCGCGCCGGTCCCGCTGACCGTCAGCGTTGCACAGGATTGGGCAGAGGCGGTGGCAGCGAGCAGTCCGACGCAGACAGCGACGAGGGATTTGGTGAGCATGGTGTGAGTCGAGGTTGAGGAAGGTGCGGCACCACGCCGCACGAGGGACAGACCAGGGCAGATTACCACGGCCATGCCTCCGCACGTCAACAAGGCCGCATCGAGCGTGCCGCCAGTCTCGCAGTGAGCCTCGGACCCAGTTGCAGCTTGCACCGGCCCTGCGAGTACAGGGACGGGGCGCGGCTCGGATCGTTCGCTGCCATCGGCCGGATGGCTCCGGCAGAAACAAGCGCGCGAGCCCAGCTTTCGCCAAGCTCGCGCAGGCTCGTCATCGCTGGCTTGCCGCCAGCGGCTCGGAAACTAGACGCCGACGTGGAAGCCGACCACGTTCGAAGTGCAGAACGTGACGCTGATGTACGGTGACGTCGGCTGGAAGCTGTACGCCGCGGTCACACCCTGGCCGAACAGGTCGACGCCGAACGTCGCGGCGCTCGGGATGTTGATCGTGCGCGAGATGTCGCCGCTGGTGTTGGTCAAGCCGAGCGGCACGGGGATGAACGGGGTCGCCAGTCCGAGCGTCAGGGAACCCAACGGTCCGAGCTGAATCGTGGTCGTGCCCTGCGTCTGGCCGACCGCGAGCAGCGCGAACGCATGCGAGTCCGTTCCATTGATGTCGAACGTGAGCGAGGTGCCGGGCGCGCCCGTCCCGGTGACGGTCAACGTCGCGCACTGTGCTGAGGCGTTGGCAGCAAGGAGACCGAGGCAAACTGAGACAAGCGATTTGGTGAGCATAGGTGGTAGCAAGGGGAGGCAGCGGCAACCCGCCGCGACACCCCGGAAAGGTAGCGTCGCGCTGCGGCCAACACCAATGCTCCATTGTCCGCAAAACCCCTCATGGCAGATCGTCAGCCCCGGTCGATATCATCTGCGCCCGCCCGCAAACCGATCCACTCCGCCATGTTGAAATACCGACTCCTCGTTCTGCTCGTCCTGTTGCTTCCCGCCTTCGCGTGCAAGTCCGCCGAAGAGAAACAGGCCGCGAAAGAAGCGAAGCAGGCCGAGTACGACGCACGCCTGCGCGAGCAGATGCACGCGAACGTGCCCTCGGACTCGCCGCTGCAGAAAGTCACGCTCGGCATGAGCGAGAGCGAGGTCACGGCCATCCTCGGGCCGCAGACGTGGTCCGACTCCCACATCACGGGCAAGCAGTTCCAGCCGTTCCACTACTCGGGCAAGGACACGACGCGCATCGTCTACCACTGGAAAGGGCTCGGCCGCGTCGAGTTCAGCAACGGCAGCTGGGGCCAGCGCAACGGCGCGATCAAGTGTTACCACGACCTGAACGAGCCCGCCGAACACAAGTAGTCCGTCATCGCTGCAACGCGGCGTTGCCTTGCGAGGCGAACCAGCCACACGCCGCCGCTGCAGCGATGAGTCCGGACCACCCGGGGAGGAGACCCCGCGGCGTTCTCTCCCCGGCCGACTACTTGCGTTCCGCGGTCAGCTTCGCGAGCAGGTCGCCGAACGCGGCGAGCGGCATCACGCCGAGATCTCCGTCACTGCGCGAACGCACCGCGACCGAGCCGCTCGCGAGCTCCTGGTCGCCGACGACCGCGATGAACGGCACCTTCTCCGTGTAGAGGTGGTGCCGGATCTTCTGGCCGATCTTCTCGTTGCTGTCGTCGGCGTCGACGCGCGCGCCTTTCTCCCTGAGCTCGCGGCTCATCTTCTGCGCGGCCTCGGCGTGGCGTTCGCCGACGGCCAGCAGGACCGCTTGCACGGGCGCGAGCCAGACCGGGAAGGCGCCGCCGTGGTGTTCGACGAGCACGCCGAAGAACCGCTCGAGCGAACCGAGCAGTGCTCTGTGCACCATCACGGGCCGGGCCTTGTTGCCCGCGGCATCGACGTAGGTCATGTCGAAGCGCTCGGGCAGGTTGAAGTCGCACTGGATCGTCGAGCACTGCCAGGTGCGGCCCAGCACGTCCTTGATCTTGACGTCGATCTTCGGGCCGTAGAACGCGCCGCCGCCGGCGTCGACCTCGTAGGGCAGCCCGACCGATTCGATCGCGGCCTTCAGCGCCGCGGTTGCCTTCGCCCAGCTCGCGTCGCTGCCGACGCTCTTCTGCGGCCGTGTGCTGAGGTTCAGCGCGTATTCGGAGAAGCCGAAGCTCTTCAGCATCGAGATCACGAAGTGCAGGCAGCGCTCGATCTCGCCTTCGACCTGGTCCTCGGTCAGGAACAGGTGCGCGTCGTCCTGCGTGAAGCCGCGCACGCGCAAGAGGCCGTGCAGCGAACCCTGGTTCTCGTAACGGTAGACGGTGCCGAGCTCGGCCCAGCGGAACGGCAGCTCGCGGTAGCTGCGCCGCCTGCTCTTGAAGATCTGGATGTGGAACGGGCAGTTCATCGGCTTGAGCCGGTACTCGGCGCCGTCGATGTCCATGCCCGAGTACATCGAGTCCTTGTAGAAGTCGAGGTGGCCCGAGATCTGCCACAGCTCGGCCTTCGCGATGTGCGGCGAGTAGACGATGTCGTAGCCGCCGCGCAGGTGCTCCTGGCGCCAGAACTCCTCGACCTTGTGGCGCACGAAGCCGCCCTTCGGATGCCACAGCACGAGACCGGCGCCGAGGTCGCCCATCGTCGAGAACAAGTCGAGGTCGATGCCGAGCCGCCGGTGATCGCGCTTTGCGGCTTCTTCGAGGTTGTGCCGGTGCACGTCCATCGCCTTCTTGTCGGGGAAGGCGTGGCCGTAGACGCGCGTCAGCATCTTGTTGTCGGCGTCGTTGCCGAAGTAGGCGCCGGCCAGCGCGAGCACGGCGATGCCCGGGCCGATCTTGCCGGTGCTCGGCACGTGCGGGCCGCGGCACATGTCGACGAAATCGCCGGAGCGGTAGAACGTGATCGGCTCGCTGGCCGGGAGCTTGTCGATCGTCGCGACCTTGTAGTCCTCGCCGTGCTTCTTCATCAGCGCACGCGCTTCGTCGTGCTTCATCGATTCGAACACGAACGGCACGTCCTTCTCGATGATCTCCTGCATCAGCTTCTCGAGCTTGGGCAGGTCGTCGTGCGTGATCGGCTCGTTGCCGAAGTCGATGTCGTAGTAGAAGCCGTAGCGCGGGTCGTCGACCGGAGGACCCTTCCAGAGCTTGGCCTTCGGGCGGATGCGCTTCACGGCGTCGGCGAGCACGTGGGCCGCCGAGTGCCGCAGCACCTCGAGACCCGCCTTGGTCTCGCGGGTCAGGATCTTGATCGACGCGGACTTCGCGATCGGCAGCTGCAGGCTCTGTACTGTGCCGTCGAGGTCGATGCCGGCCGCCGCCTTCGCGAGCCCCTTGCCGATCGACTCGGCGACCTGGAGACCCGTCGTGCCCGCGGCGTATTCGCGCACGGAGCCGTCGGGGAGGGTGAGCTTGATCTTGGCGGTGGACATGGTCGGGTTCTCGCAGCCTGGAGCGCCTGCGGGGGCAAGGATTGTTGCGAGGCTCTCGTGCACGGGCAAGCGCGCGGCCGGCGAAGTAAGGCAGCGAAGTGGGCCGCAGCGGCGTCACCGGCCAGCGCGCAGCGCGGCCGCGTGGCGGCCCGGAACGGGCCCCGCTACAAGGGCCGCATGCGCGTCCTGCTGCTCTTCGCTCTCGCTGCTTGCGCCACCGAAGGCGCTTCGCCCCGCACGTTCCCCATTCTGCCCTACGACCCCCACAGCTTCGCGCGGCCCAACGAGGTCCGCTCGACGCACGTGGACCTGCGTCTCGCGCTCGACTTCGATCACAACGTCGCGCACGGCACCGTCACGCACGAGCTGCACCGCATCGACGGCAAGGCACCGCTCGTGCTCGACACGAGGGGCCTCGTGATCGAGAAGATCACGGACGAGGCTGGCGCGGAGCTGCCGTTCTCGTCCGGCCAACCCGATGCGATCCGCGGCACGGCCCTCGTCGTCGAGCTGCGCGAGCACACGAAGCAGGCGACCATCGCGTATCGGACCGGCGACGAGGCCGAGGCGATGCAGTGGCTCGCACCCGAGCAGACGAACGGCGGCAAGATGCCGTTCCTGTTCACGCAGGGCCAGGCGATCCTCACGCGCACGTGGATCCCGTTGCAGGACACGCCCGCCGTGCGCGTCACGTGGACCGCCGAGATCGAGGCGCCACCGAAGATGGTCACCGTCATGAGCGCCACGGAACGCACGGTCGACGGCGCCGTGACGAGGTTCCGCATGGACAAGCCCGTGCCGAGCTACCTGATCGCGCTCGCGTGCGGCGACCTCACTTCGCGCGGCATCAGCGGGCGCTGTGCCGTCTGGACCGAGCCCTCGACGATCGACCTCGCCGCGAGCGAGTTCTCCGACATGGAGCGCATGGTGGCCGCGTGCGAGCAGCTGTTCGGGCCCTACCGCTGGGGCCGCTACGACGTGCTCGTGCTGCCGCCGAGCTTCCCGTTCGGCGGCATGGAGAATCCCTGCCTGACGTTCGCGACGCCGACCGTGCTCGCCGGCGACAAATCGCTCGTCGCGCTGGTCGCGCACGAGCTCTCGCACAGCTGGTCCGGCAACCTCGTCACGAACGCGACGTGGCGCGACTTCTGGCTCAACGAAGGGTTCACTGTCTACCTCGAGTCGCGCATCATGGAGCACATCTACGGCAAAGACCGCGCGGCGATGGAGGTCAGCCTCGGCATGCAGGAGCTGTCCGAGGAGATGAAGACGCTGCCGCCCGCCGACCAGAAGCTGCACGTCGACCTCACGGGCCGCAACCCCGACGACGGCATGACCGGCGTGCCCTACCAGAAGGGCGCCGCGTTCCTGCGCCGGCTCGAGCAGGTGTTCGGCCGCGAGCGCGTCGACGCGTTCCTCGAGGCGTGGTTCGACCAGCACGCGTTCCAGAGCGTGACCACCGACACGTTCGTCGAGTTCCTGCAGCAGCAGCTGCTGGCGCAGGAGCCCGACCGCAGCAAGCAGATCGACGTCGCCAAGTGGATCACCGGCAGCGGCCTGCCCGACGACGCACCCGTGCCCGACAGCGCGCTGTTCGGCGTGGTCGACCACGAGCTCGCGGCGTGGCGCGGCGGCAAAGCGGCCGCGGAGCTCGCGACCTCCGGTTGGGTCACGCAGCAGTGGCTGCGCTTCCTCGGCGGCCTCGGCAAGCCCGGCAAGGAGAAGCTCGCGGAGCTCGACCGGGCATTCGCGTTCACGCGCAGCGGCAACAGCGAGATCCTGTGCGCGTGGCTCGTGCTCGCGATCCAGAACGACTATCGCGCCGTCGACCGCCGGCTCGACCTGTTCCTGATGACGGTTGGCCGCCGCAAGTTCCTGAAGCCGCTCTACGAAGCCCTGCTCGCGAGCGAGGACGGCAAGGCGCGGGCCCAGGCGATCTACAGCAAGGCGCGGCCGCGTTACCACGCCGTCTCACGGCGCACGCTCGACGCGATGCTCGGCCCTCCCCCGAAGTGACGGCCGCGAAGTGAGGGGAAATCACGGACGAGCCCTCGCGTTGCCGATGCAGGACGGTAGCCTGCTGCGCACACCAATGAGCGAATCCAAGCCGCTGATCGATCCCAAGGAACTGGCCCCGGTTGGCGTCGGCTTCGTACTGGGCCTCGTCCTGCTCGGGTGCTTCGTGCTGTTCGCCAAGGCCATGGGCCTCACGCTGCTCGTGAACCACGCCAACATCCCGTATCAGTAACATCCGTCGCCGCGGGGCGACCCACGAACCTGGCGAACGACGCATCCAGCCGCCCGATCGCGGCGACGTTCCCGAGAACGCGGCTTCGGGATCGAAGCTCCGGATCGAAGCTTCGGATCGAAGCAGAGCCATCCCAGCACGCGAGCACATGCGCGGGATCACGACTTGGAGCAGCCGCGTCGCATTGGCGACGGGCTCGCTCACTTCGATGCTCTTCGCCGGGAGAGGGCTTCGAACTGGCGACTGACTAGCGAGCGCTTACCACTCGTCGCCGCCGCCACCACCGCCGCCGCCGCCGTGGTCATCGCCACGACCGCCGCGGCCACCGCCACGTCCTCCGGCGCCACCGCGGCCACCGCCGCGACTGCCGCCAAAGCCACCGCGGCCACCACCACCACCACCGCCGCCGCCGTAGCCGCCGCCACCACCGCCGCCAAAGCCGCGGCCGCCACCACCGCCGCCGCCAAAGCCGCGGCCTCCACCACCGCCGCCGCCGCGGCCGCCTTCAGCGCGCGGCTGCGCCTCGTTCACGCGCAGCGGACGCCCATCGACGTCCTGGCCGTTGAGCGCCTGGATGGCACTCTGCGCATCCTGTTCGCTTTCCATCTCGACGAACGCAAAACCACGCGAGCGGCCGGTGTCCCGGTCGAGCATGATCTTGACGTCGGTCACCTTGCGGCCGTCGCCTTCGAACGCGGCGCGCAAAGCGTCTTCGGTGGTCTGGAATGAGAGGTTTCCTACGTACAGTCTCGTACCCATCGCTGTCTGACGATCACTTCACCCTTTGCTCTGGAGGGCACCTGAGGTGAAAGGGGCAAGACCCCAGGCGCAAACGAACGGGGAACGCGAGCCACTCAGGGGTTCCCGATCGATCAGCAAGGGGGCAGACCAACCAAAGCGCGCCTGACGAGGTCGCAGATGGGCGCGAACGATCCCTGACCTTGCATCTTGTTGCAAGCCGCCTCTGGGAATTCTGTGGTTCCGGCCTGGATCGGCACCCGTGCTGCGGCCGCCGGTGCGCAACCCCCGCCTGGGCCGTTGTAGAACGGCGAACCGCCCTCGCTATGGTGGCCGCCTGCGCGGCAACCCGCATGCAATACGGATTCGTAATCGACCAGCGCCGCTGCATCGGCTGCCACGCCTGCACGGTCGCCTGCAAGTCCGAGAACGACGTGCCGCTCGGCGACTTCCGGACCTGGGTCAAGTACACCGAGGTCGGCTCCTTCCCGGCGGTGCGGCGCCATTTTGCGGTGCTGCGGTGCAACCAATGTACTGCGGCCCCGTGTGTGACGATCTGTCCCGTCATTGCGCTGCACAAGCGCAAGGACGGCATCGTCGACCTCGACAAGGACGTGTGCATCGGCTGCAAGGCCTGCATGCAGGCCTGCCCGTATGACGCGCTCGCGCTGAACGAAGAGACCGGCGGCGCCGAGAAGTGCCACTTCTGCGCGCACCGCGTCGAGCAGGGCCTGCAGCCCGCCTGCGAGGTCGTCTGCCCCGAAACGGCGATCATCAGCGGCGACCTGCACGACCCGCACAGCCGCGTGAGTCGCCTGCTCGCGCAGGTGCCGGGTGCCGCCGTGCGACGGCCCGAACAGGGCACCGGGCCGAACGTCTTCTATCTCGGCGCGCACGCCGCGTCGCTCGAGCCGGGCACCGCGCAGGAGTCCGACCTCTATCTCTGGAGCGACCGGCGGCTGCCGAAGCCACCGCTGCCCGCGGCGGCCGAGGCGCGGTTCTACCGTCCCGATGCGCGCGTCGTGCTCGACGTCGACCACAAGGTGCACTGGGGCGTCAAGGTCTCGGCCTACCTCGTGACGAAGGGAATCGCGGCCGGCGCCGCGTTGTGGGCTCCGTTCGTCGCGTTCATGCCGAGCGCGTCGCCGTTGGGCCGCAACTGGGCGCCGGAGCTGCTGGCTCTGGTCTTCCTGCTCGCGACGAACGTGCTGCTCGTGCTCGATCTCAAGCGACCGAAGCAGTTCCTCTCGATCTTGCTGCGGCCGAACACCGACAGCTGGCTCGTGAAGGGCGCGTGGGTGCTGATCGCATTCGGCGGCGTGACGACCGCGATCCTCGCCGCGCGTGTGCTGGGTCTCGATGCGCTCGCGGACGGCGTGCGTTGGACGAACCTCGTCTGCGGCTCGCTCGCGGCCGCCTACACGGCGTTCCTGTTCGCGCAGTGCGAAGGAAGGGACCTCTGGCAACACACGAACGTGCTCCTGCCGCACCTGCTCGTGCAGGCGCTCTGCGTCGGCGGCGCCGCGTTGCTGCCGTTCGTGCCGGACGGCAGACTCGCGATCGCGGTCGCGGTGATGGCCGTGCTGCACCACGCGCTCGGTCTGCTCGAACGCTTCGGGCACCACGGCTCGCAGAACAGCAGGATGGCGGCCGTCCTGTTGCCGACGGTACCGGTATTCCGCGGCACGAAGATGTCGGCGTTCCACGTCGGCATGGCGACGACGACGGCCGCGTCGTTGCTCGGCATGCTGCTCGTGCTCGGCGGCATGGCGCATCCCGTGTCGCTCGCGTTGTGCGCCGTGCTGGCCAGCGTTGGCCTGTTGCTCTACGAGCAGGCCTACGTGCGCGCCGGCCAGCTGCCGCCGCTTTCCTGAGCGACGCGCGGAGATCTCGCTCGCAGGTTCACGCCGGGCTGGCGGCCATTGCCCCGCCCCGGCTTGGCAGTTCCGTCCGTGCCAACGATTGCTCGGGCGGGGATCCCCCCGCGCGGCAAATCGAAGTAACCTCCAGGCCCATGGACACGAGCCGAACCGTGCTCACGGCCGAGCACGTAATGCAGCGCAGTGTTTTCGTGGTCCGCCCGGAAACGCAGGTTCTCGACGCCGTAGAGGAACTGTTGCAACGGGGCTTCTCCGGCGCACCCGTCGTCGAACGCGGCAAGGTCGTCGGCATCTTCAGCGAGCGCGACGCGCTGACTGCGATCGCGGCAGCGATCTACGAAGACGTGCCACCGGGCACGGTCGCCCAGCACATGCGCCGCGACTTCAGCGTCGTCGGCGCCTCGACCGACCTCTACGAGCTCGCCTCGGTGTTCAGAGAAAGTCCGATCCGCCGCTTGCCCGTCGTCGATTGCGAGCGGCACCTGCTCGGCATCGTGTCGCGCGGCGACGTGCTCAAGGGTCTGCGACAGCTCTACGCGCGCCGTCAGAAATCGAACTACGAGAAGGTGAAGGACCGCACGCCGCTCAAGCACGGCGCCTCGGGCTGAGCTGCCCCACCCGCGCGCGCAGCCAGCCCCGCTGCAGCGGTCCCTGCGAGTTGCCGCCCACGGTCTCCACTCGACGTCAGGTGCTTCGTTGTGGACCGCGCGGTGCGCGCCTATCGTCGGGCGCGCAATGGATCACGCCACGCTGCGCACGACGCCGCTCGAGACCTTCCCGCCGCCCGAACGCTGGGATGATTGGGAAGAGCTCGACGCAAAGGCGTGGCCCAAGCGCGTGAAGCGGCACTATTCGCTCGTGCCGACGATCTGCTTCAACTGCGAAGCGGCCTGCGGCCTCGTCGCCTACGTCGACAAGCAGGACGGCCGCATCAAGAAGGTCGAGGGCAACCCCTACCACCCGGGCTCGCGCGGCCGCAACTGCGCGAAGGGACCCGCGACGATCAACCAGGTCCACGATCCCGAACGCATCCTCTATCCGATGAAGCGCGTCGGTCCGCGCGGCAGCGGCCGCTTCGAACGCACGACCTGGGACGAGGTGCTGCAGGCGCTCGGCGCCCGGATCAGGAAGGCCATCGTCGAAGGCCGCAAGACCGAGGTCATGTATCACGTCGGGCGCCCGGGCCACGACGGCTACATCGAACGCGTGCTGCAGGCCTGGGGCGTCGACGGCCACAACTCGCACACGAACGTCTGCAGCGCCGCGGCGCGGCTCGGCTACACGCTCTGGAGCGGCCACGACCGGCCCTCGCCCGACTACGAGAACGCGAAGTTCACGCTGCTGCTCAGCAGCCACCTCGAAACGGGACACTACTTCAACCCGCACGCGCAGCGCATCATCGACGGCAAGATGAAGGGCGGAAAGCTCGCGGTCTGCGACGTCCGGTTGTCGAACACGGCGAGCATGGGCGACTACTGGCTCGCGCCGCGGCCCGGCACCGAAGCGCTGATGCTGCTCGGCTTCGCGCACGTGATCCTGCGCGAGAACCTGACCGACTGGACGTTCGTGCGCGACTGGGTCGACTGGCGCGCCTACCAGCAGGCCAAGCAACGCGGCGGCGACTTCGCGGCGTTCCAGCGCGACCTCGCCGCGGACTACGCGTTCGCGACGCCCGCGCACGTCGCTGCGGTCTGCGGCCTCGACAGAGACCTCGTCGAGCGCGTCGGCCGCGAGATCGGTCAGGCCGGCAGCGCGTTCGCCTCGCACATCTGGCGCAACACGGCGGCCGGCAACGAAGGTGGCTGGGCCGCGGCGCGCTGCCTGCAGTTCGTGTCGGTGCTCGTCGGCGCGGTCGCGTCGATCGGCGGCACGGCCGGTGCCGGCACCAACAAGTTCGTGCCGGCGCCGTTCAGCAAGCCGCGCCCGCAGGACGTCTGGAGCGAACTGCTCTACCCGCGCGAGTGGCCGCTCGCGCACCACGAGCTCAGTTACCTGCTGCCGCACCTGCTGAAGAGCGGGCGCGGCCGCATCGACACCTACTTCACGCGCGTCTACAACCCCGTTTGGACCAACCCCGACGGCGCGATGTGGATCGAAGCGCTGTCGGACGAGCAGTTCGTCGGCTGCCACGCCGTGTTGTCGCCGACCTGGAACGAGACCGCGCGCTGGGCCGACTACGTGCTGCCGATGGGCCACGCGACGGAACGCCACGACCTGATGTCGCAGGAGACGCACGCCGCGACGTGGATCGGCTTCCGCCAACCGGTGCACCGCGTGCTCGCCGAGCGCCAGGGCAAGAAGGTCACCTGGACCTGGGAGTGCAACCCGGGCCAGGTCTGGGAGGAGGACGAGTTCTGGATCGCGCTGTCGTGGCAAGTCGACCCCGACGGCGCGCTCGGCATCCGCCAGCACTTCGAGTCGCCGTATCGCAAGGGCGAGCGCGTCACGGTCGAGGAGTACTACCGCTGGATGTTCGAGAACTCGGTGCCGGGTCTGCCTGCCGCGGCCGAGAAGGAAGGGCTCACGCCGCTCGAATACATGCGGCGGCACGGCTGCTTCCTCGTGCAGGACCAGGTCTACAAGACGCACGAAGCCGAGCTGAAGCCCGGCAAGTACGAGATCGACGCCGAGCGCGGCACGGTCCGCGAAGGCGGCAGGATCGTCGGCGTCTACGCGGGCGGCAAGTGCCGCGCGGGCTTCCCGACGCCGAGCAGGAAGCTCGAACTGTATTCGCAGACGATGGTCGACTGGGGCTGGCCCGAGCTCAGCACGCCGGTCTACGTGAAGAGCCACGTCGACGAGAGCCGGCTCGACCGCGGCAAGAACGAGATGGTGCTCGTCGCGACGTTCCGCCTGCCGACGCTGATCCACACGCGCTCCGCGAACAGCAAGTGGCTCACGGAGCTGTCGAACACGAACCCGGTCTGGATGCACCCGAGCGACGCCGAGCGGATCGGCGTCGAGATGGGAGACCTGCTGCGCGTCAGCACGCGCATCGGCTACTACGTGAACGCGGTCTGGGTCACGGAAGGCGTGCGGCCCGGCATCGTCGCGTGCAGCCACCACATGGGGCGCTGGACCGTGAAGGGCGACCAGGTGTCGGGCAACCACTGGCAACTGCACGACGTCGATCTGCGCAAGGTCTCGGACACCGCGTATCTGATGCGCCGCGTGAAGCCGACCGGCGCGTTCGCGAGCGCCGACAAGGAGAGCGAGAACGTGTGGTGGTCGAGCGGCGGGGTGCACCAGAACATGACGTTCTGCGTGCAGCCCGATCCCGTGAGCGGCATGCACTGCTGGCACCAGAAGGTCGTCGTGACGAAGGCCGAGCCCGGCGATCGATACGGCGACGTGTTCGTCGACACCGCGAAGTCGATGGCGGTGTTCGAGGAGTGGATGGCGAAGACGCGGCCGGCCGGCGAGTACGGCACCGACAACCTGCGGCGGCCGCTGCAGTTCAAACGCGTATGCCGGCCCACGGACGCGGCGTTCCGGCTCTGACCATGCAGCCCTGATGCGCACGGTGCTCGTCATCGTCGGGCTCGGTCAGATCGCGCTCGCGCTCGCGAGCCTGTTCCTGCCGCGCATCCTCGGGTGGCGCTCGCAGACAGCACGGCTCGAACCGCTGACGCGCCGCGTGTTCTGGGTCTACGCGGCCTACATCCTCGGCACGAACCTCTGCCTCGGCGGTCTCACGGCGCTCGCGCCGGAGCTGCTGCTCGACCGCTCGGTGCTCGCGCGTATCGTCGCGGGCTACGCGGCCGTGTATTGGGGCGCGCGGCTCGTGATCCAGTTCGTCTGGTTCCGCGGCGTCTGCCCGAAAGGGCGCTGGTATGCCGCTGCCGATGCCGCCGTGACGGCGGCGTTCGCATTCTGGGCCGCGAGCTACGGCGCGATCCTGTTCGACCTGTGGTGACGTGAGCGCCTACTCGTGGAGCTCGGCCGAAGCGGCGACCGCGGTCGCGGCGGTGCTGTTCCTGCTGGTGCTCGCGGCGCGCGCGCTCGACTTCGCGCCGAAGCGCTCGGCACTCGGTTGCGCGTGGGCGCTGCTGCCGCTCGCGATTGCCGTGCTCGCGTGGCTGCTGCGCCGCGAACCCGCGGGAATCCGCATGCTCGGGTTCGTCGCGGGCACGTTCGTGGCGATGAAGGCGATCGTGCTGCAGGCGCATCGCGCCGGTGGCGGGCGCACGTTGCCGGCCGAACGCTGGCTCTTCTTCACGCTGCTCTGGTTCGGCATGAACCCGCGCACGTTGCTGGCGCGACGACCGGGCCCGAGCGCACGCGCACGGGCCGCGCAACTCTGCGCCCGCGCGACGAGGAACACCATTGCCGGCGCCGTGCTCGTGGTGCTCGCGTGCCTCGAGGGGCCATGGGCAGTTCCAGTGCTCATGGTGGGACTGAGCCTCGTCGTGCACTTCGGCGTGTTGACGTTCGCCGCGGCACTGCTGCAGGCGCTCGGGTTCCGGGCCCGCGTGTTGTTCGACGCGCCGTTGACGTCGCGTTCGCTGCAGGAGTTCTGGGCGCAACGCTGGAACCGCGGCTTCGCCGAGATGACCGCGTTGTGCGTGCAGCGGCCGCTCGCGCGACGTCTCGGCAGATCGCGCGCGCTGCTCGGTTCGTTCGTCGCCTCGGGTCTGTTGCACGAGCTCGCGATCTCGCTGCCGGTCAATGCAGGCTTCGGCCTGCCGACCTGCTACTTCGTGCTGCAGGGACTCATGATCCAACGCGAACGCAAGCAGCCGGGCCGGTTGGCGACGCTGTTGCGGATCGCATTGCCGCTGCCGCTCGTGTTCCACCCTTGGTTCGTGGCCGGAACGCTCATGCCGTTGCTCGGTTGAACAGCACGCACGCGGCTACGGTCCCAGCAGGCGCCGCAGCTCTGCGGCGTGGATCGCGAGGAAAAGCCGATCCTTCATTCGGATTCAGTCGGCGAAGATCTCGCGCACTGTCACCGCGAAACCCGGCATCAGCTCGTCGCTGGTGAGGACGTCGTCGAGCCCGAGCGTGCGGGATTCGCCGGATGGTCCAAGCACCGTGACCGACTGCTCCTTCGGATCGACGACCCAAACGCCGCGGCAGCCATGGTCGAGCCATTCGCGCGCCTTGCGCAGGATGCTGCGGCGCGAATCCCGCGGCGAGCGCACCTCGATCGCCAGGTCGGGAGGACCTTCGAGGAAGCCGTCCTCGTCCGGATCGGGCAGGCGATCCCTGCGCACGAAAGCGAGGTCTGGTGCCAACACCGTGTCCGGCTTGCGCGCCAGCACGAAGCCGGTGTCGTTCCCGTAGACCTTGCCGATTCTCGTCCCACGCACGTGGTTGTGCAGCAAGGAGCCCAGGGCAATGCACGCGTCCCCGTGCCGGCGACCCGCGGGGCTCATCACCCGCAGCTCCCCGCGCACGAGTTCGTGCCGCCAAGGCGGGACGTGCACGCCGAGGAGTTGCTCGGCAGTCGTGACGGTCGGGACGATCGGCGGACGCATCGTCGGCATGGTACCCGTGTGTCTCCTTGCTGGTGGGGCACCACCTGCTACAGGGACACGAACCCGCCAGCGGTTGCAGGGAATCCGTCACTACAGGCACGATCCCGCGCGGTGCATGCGTCGCGGCTCGCTGGGATTTCCCTGCCAGAACGCACAGACGACACCCCTTCGATCCACTGCGTAGGGCATGCGCTTCTTGCCCACTCATCAGACCATCAGTCCTCATGCGCGACGGCACGCAGATTGACGATCGCGGCGGAAACTTGCGCCCGCAAAAACCGCCGCAGCGCCCCCGCGTTGCATCGCCCCGCATGCGGTGAATGATCCCCGCGTTGCGCGCGGGCCCCCGCAAACGACCGCGCGCAGCCACCATCTCGTTTCCCCAAGAAGAAGAAGCAGGAGAGCAGTCCCATGTCCATGCGATCACCGGGCCGCGCCCTCGCGGCCCTGTTGGCGTTGTCGTTCCCCGTTCTCGTCGCGCCCGTGCTCGCGCAGGATCGGCCGGCGCAGCAGCCCGCGCGCGACCTGCCCGCGCACCCGACCGACGAGAAGATCGATCCGCAGGTGCTCGCCGACGCCGACCAGCTGCTCGCGAACGGCTTCGTGCGCGAGCAGGACCGCGTGCGTCCGAACCTGCGCGTCGTCATCGAGCTGGTCCGCCAGCCGCGCGACGTGACGTTCGAGACGAGCGTCGCGCGCGACCCGCTGCCCGACGTGCAGGCCTCCGTCATCAACCGCCAGGCGGCGTTCCTCGACAGCCTGCCCGGCGCGCTGACACCGCGCGAGCGCGCGGGCTTCAACCTGCTGTTCCCGCTCGAGCTGCAGTACATGCTCGCCGCGGAGCTCGCCGACGTGGCCACGCTGCGCGCCGTCGCGGCGCTGCCGGCGGTCAAGTACGTGTGGAAGGACAACCTCAACAAGCTGCTGACGAACGAAGGGCGCGCGGTGACCGGCTCGACCACGGCGGCTGCGAACGGCCACACGGGTGCGGGCGTCGGCGTCGCGATGATCGACTCGAACTTCGACCTGCTGCACCCCGAGCTCGGCGGTTCGACGACGCTGCCGAACAGCATCGTCAAGGGCGGCTACAACTTCAGCACGCCGGGTGGTCCGATCCACTCGCAGGTCTTCAACGACTGCTACCACGGCACCGGCACCGCGTCGATCGTGCGCCGCTACGCGACGGGCTGCCACCTGTACACGCTCGTCGTGTTCCCGAACGCGTACGACAGCACGATCGCGAACGCGATCAACTGGTGCGTGACGAACAAGAACGGCACCGGCGGCGGCTCGCCGATCAAGGTGATCTCGATGTCGCTCGGCGGCGGCCGCTACTTCGCGGCCGTCACGTCGGGCACGCTGCACACCGCGTGCGGCACCGCGCTGAGCAACGGTCTGCTGTGCTTCGCGGCGGCCGGCAACGACGGTTGGACCGACTCGATGGGCTCGCCGGCCGCGTCGACGAACTGCATCTCGGTCGGCTCGACGTGGGACGTCAATGGCGCGCCGTACTCGCCGTTCCCGCCCGCGAACTGCAGCGACTCGAGCCGCAGCGTCGACGAGCGCACGTGCTACAGCGACACCGCGTCGTTCCTGTCGATCTACTGCCCGAGCGAGCAGGTCATCTGCGCGCGGTGCGGCGGCGGCACGTTCGCGCTCGGCGGCACGTCGTCGGCGACGCCCGCCGCGGCGGGTTGTACCGCGCAGTTCCTGCAGGCGCGGCCGACCTACGCGGGCAACAAGAGCGGCGTCGTGAGCCTGTACCAGAGCACGGGTGCTGTCGTCATCGGCGACACGGGCAAGCGCCGCGTGAACCTGCCGGCGGCGATCACCGCGGCGGGCGGCGGCGGCGGCACGCCGCAGCTCGCGAACGGCACGACCTACAACTACTCCGTCGCGACGGGCGCCGTGCTGAACTACCAGATTGCGATCCCCGCGAACGCGACGAACCTCGTCGTCGCGATCACCGGCAGCGGTGATGCCGATCTCTACGTGAAGAGGACCGCGATCAACTGGCCTGCGGAGCAGGGCGCGCACAACGAGACCGAGTTCAAGGCGCCGTACATCGGCGGCAGCGCCGAGAGCGTCACGTTCCCGGCGCCAGCGGCCGCCACGTGGAACGCGCTCGTGCACGGGTACTCGGCCGCATCGGGCACGATCCGTGCGACATGGACGATCAGCAGCGGCGGCAGCTGGCACAACGTGAGCTGGGTGTCGCAGACTCCGCACGACTACGCGAACAACCAGGTCTACACGGCCACCTACACGTACCCGGGTGCGACACAGGTCGGCGTGCACTGGAACCGCATCGCGACCGAGTCGGGCTACGACTTCCTGCGCATCAAGAACGGCTCAGGAACCGTGCTGTACACGGTGTCGGGCAGCCCGGTTGCGAACGGCACCGGGAACGCGTTCGGCCGCACGGACGGCTGGTGCTACATCCCGGGCAACACGATCACGATCGAGCTGACGACGGACTACTCGATCGTCGGGTACGGCTGGCTCACGGACCTCGCGTCAGCCTTCTACTGAGAAGGCTCGACCTAGCCCATCGCTTGCCGAGGCGAACGATCAGCCGCCGAATCGTGTGAGCAGACCGTTGCTCGCCGCGAGCCACGACTGAGCAGCCGGATCCAACACGAACACCTGGCTGAACACCGCGAAGCCCTGCAGACCCTGCGGCAGGAAGACCGGCAGCGTCGCGGCACCGCGCGCTGCTCCAGCACCCTGGGCCGACAGGGTCCACGTGCCGGTCACTGCCGTCGCGGGGTCGACGAGGCACGTGAGGCCGGGCAACGGGACCTGCGGCAGGCTGGCCGGCTGCAGCGAGATCGCGAGCACTGCGACCGTCGGTCCCGTGACCCCGGACAGGTGCAGATTGGTCACGCCTCCCGCGAGCACGGTCGGCCCGACGCCGAGCAACGGCACGATTCCGGCCTCGCCCGGCGAACCCTCGCCGTACTGGCGACGTGATCCCGCGACAGTTCCGTGCCGCAGCATGTTGCGCGCGACGCGGTTTCCGATCAGGTCGACGTCGCCATCCGCGTCGGCATCGGCGGGGAAGCCATCCCAGATCACCTGGTCGATCGGCGGCGCGTAGTGCAATGCGTGCAGCACCTGTCCATCGCCGCCGATTCGCCGGCTAATGCGGGTGACGAAGTTCATGCCCAGCGGGGACTGCTGGATCAGGTCGCTGCGCCCGTCGTTGTCGACGTCGGCGAAGAGGACGGCACCGAGCGAGGAGTTCGCCGCCGGCAACAGTCCGACCGACTCCTGGAACGTCGCGGTGCCGGCCATGGTAGTCGTGTTGCAGAAGATCCCGTGCCTGACGTCGATGCTCGGCAGACTCGTGCGCGCCAGGATGTCCGGCCGGCCGTCGTCGTTTGCATCGACGACGCGGAAGGCGCCGGCGTCGATGCTGTATTGCTGCGGCGGCAGTCCCGTCAGCGGCGGTCCGAACGGTGCCGACGCCGCCGCGGTGCCGAGCCGGATCTGCACCGGGCCGGCGTAGATTCGGGTCAGCAGATCCTGGCGGCCGTCACTGTCGAAGTCGGCGACCGCCTCGATGCGTTCGGTCGCAAACGTCGGTCCGGCGACGAACGTGCCGTTGCCCTGGTTCCACCAGATCTCGCTGTGGTACGTCGTTTCATAGCCAGAGTCGGCGTTGGCGACGAGATCGACGTCGCCGTCACCGTCGAGGTCCGCAGTGAACCCCGACTTGTCGGTGCTCGATGCGTAGATCAGCCAACCGATGCGCACGCCGGGCGGAGCGGCAGGGCCCGCGGCAGTCAGCACGCCGCTGCCGTTGTTGCGCACGAGCTCCATGTGCGAGAAGACGCCAGCCGCGAAGAGCGGCACCACGAAGTCCGCCGCGCCGTCGCCGTCGAAGTCGCCGCGGAACCGGGGGTGACCAGCGGTGAATCCCGCGGGCAGAGCGCTCGCGAACGCAGTCGGGCGCAGTTGGAACGCGCCGCTGCCGTCGTTGCAGCCCTGCAGTTCGAGCGTCGACACGAAGTCCAGATCGCCGTCGCGATCGAAGTCGCCGAGCTGGTCGGCCAGCTTGCGCACGCCGAAGACCATCGAGGGGTCGAGGGCCGCGGCGGCGGGATTCACGCCTTCGGTCAGCGTGCCGCGCCCGTAGTAGACCGCGCGGCCGGCGACGATGTCGGGTCGGCCGTCGCCGTCGACGTCCGTCACGCCGGCCATCCAGTACGACGCCAGACCCGCCATCTGGAACGACGGCGCCAGGTGACCCTGGCCGTCGTTCAGAGCGATCACGTACGTCGAGCCCCAGTCGAGCATGGGCCAGGTCGCGGGACCACCGCCGCCGCCGCCGCAGCAGACGCCATCGAGGTCGCCGTCGCCGTCGACGTCGCGCAGGAAGCGCGCGGGTCCACCGTGATAGGGTGCCTCCGGCGTGAAGACGCCCGCGCCGTTGTTGCGGAAGCAATGGAGGCGCGCCGTCGCTGGCGACGGCAGCCATTCGAAGGCGACGATGTCGACGTCCTGGTCGCCGTCGACGTCGCCTTCGGCCCAGTAGCTTCTCGAGCTCGGCTGCGCGCCCTGCGCCGCGAACGTCTGCAGCAACGTCAGGCTCGCGCCGGCGACGGCGAAGACATGCAGCTCGTTGCGCGTCTCGTACCAGAGGCCGAGCTCGCGCGTGCCGTTGCCGTCGCTGTCGAAGGTGATGATGTGCGCGTACAGCTCCACGTTCGCCGGCGCGGTGGTCGTGAGGACCGGACCCGCGGCGAGCCGCACCTGCAGCTGCCCCGCCACGAGGGGCGTCGTGGGGTCCTTCGTGAACACCGCGACGTCCGTCCAGCCGTCGCCATCGAAGTCGGCGGCGCCGAGCGCGCCGACCTTGTTGCTCGTCGACGTGACTGTACGCGTCCAGGTGCCGTTGCCGTTGGTATAGCGGTAGAACGCGAGGCCGGTGCCGACCACGAAGTCGGCATCGCTATCGTGGTCGAGGTCGCCGACGGCGATCGCCATGATCGTGCCCGCACCGCCCACCGCGTTCTGCAGGTCGGCGAACACCTGCACGTAGCGGCCCTGCTGGTTGCGCCACACGCGCACGTCGTACGCGGTTCCGTCGCTCTTCACGCGGCCGCCGACCGCGTCCATGTCGCCATCGCCGTCGTAGTCGAACAGGGCCTGGAACGGCGGCGAGTCGCTGGGGAGCTCCACGATCGGCGCGTCGAACACGGCCTCCGGTTGCTGCGCGGTTGCGGCCACGGCGAGGGAGACGACGACGGACACCTTCGTGAGTCGGAGCATGGGAGTTCCCGAGGACGTGTGGGACGACGCGGGGCGACGAGTGAGCGAATGTAGGTGCAATGATCATGCCCGTTGCCATCGCGGTCGTCGAGGCGTGGACGCCGCAGAGACCCGGGGCCGCCTGCCGCACCAGTCGCGCCGGCTGTCGCCCGACCGACGTCGCGCGTCCGGATGGCGTCGCTGTCGGACGGAGCGGCGACGACGACCGGGCTCGAGGGCCAACCGGCGCGCGTCACAGGCCCAGCGTCGCGACCCGGAAGTCAGGTCTCGCGACTCTGGACAGCCACCGTTGCTCCTCGGCGTCCCAGCGTCAAGCCTCCGACATCACGCGCGTCAGCGCGCGACGAAGCGCTCGAGCAGGTGGTGTTCCGTGCGACCAGCACTGCGCAGGCGCACGCCGTTGCCTTCGCGCGCGACCTGCAGCGCGCCGTCGCCGAGCGGATCGAGCAGTGGCGGCACGTCGCGGCCGCGGTGCACCTCGACGGCCATGCGCAGCAGACGCAAGCGCGCCAGCGCCCAGCGCACGCTGCTCTCGGTGACGAGCAACGCGTGCGCGACCGGCATCAGCAGACACCCGCGGCCCTCGCGTTCTGCATCCGCTTCGAGCCGCGCCTTCTGTTGCGGCCATGGCAGCAAGGCACTTTGCGACGCGTCCTCGACGCCGTTCGCGTAGCGGAACCATTCGTCGGCAACGAGCCAGCGCGCCGAGAAGCCGTAGTGCCACGCCGAAACCGCGTCGGGTCCGTCGGGAAGGTGTTGCAGCGCGTACGCGGTCGTCAGCAGCTCGCCGGTCAGGTCCACGGTTGCGGGCGGCGAGCGGTCGAGCCGTGCGAGCCCCTCGGCGAGCGCCGCCAGCGCGTCGTGGTCCAGGTGCGCGACCGCGCCGTCGTCGTGCCATGCTTCCATCGCGATGGTGAGCACCGCGCCACCGATCATCCGGTTGATCAGCACGTCGTGGCGCAGCAGGTCGGCGCCGAGCGTCGCCGCATCGAGTGAGACGCGCACGGCTTCGACATCGCGATCCTCGTGTCGGAGCACGCGGGCCTCGAACAGCGCGCAGTTGGCGACCCACCGCAGCGGGAGCAGATTCATGATCACGGTCTCGGGCGCGGCATACGGGTTTCTCGGCATCAGGTCGGTCGCGTGCGCGCCGGCGCGTAGGTGCGCGAGCAGCGGCTGCCACGCGGCGCGCAGATCTGTCGCGGGCAGATCGTCGCCGCGGGTCGGCAGCAGCTCCATCAGCGCATCGTTGCGCTCCGAGCAAAGAGCCATACCCGCGCCCGACGCGCGCTCGTAATGCTCGAACGCCCGCTCGGACGTGCCTTCACCCCACGCCGGCTCGCGGCGCCGCTCGCGGTTCTCCCACGCGGTGCGCAGCTCGAGCACCTTCTGCTCCATCTCGTTCCAGCTCCGCGCCGCCTGGAACTGCACGATCGCGCCGCCGCCGAGAAGCAGCGCGAGCGACGCGACGATGCCCACGAGAACGACACGCTTGCGTCCGACGAGGTGGAGTGGCATGCGACATCATCGTCATCGAAGGCATCTGCCTTGGTAGGGCGTACGAGGCTCCAGTGGCACCGCAGGATGGGGCGTAGCCACGCAGCCAACTACTTCTTCGCCGGCGTGGGTGCGACGAAGTTGTGGGCATTCTCTTTCGGAATCCTCGCGTCGTTGAGCTTGGCGCAAGGGGCGCGAGCAACGACCATGACTTCAAACGGCGTAGGATCACACAGCTGAACCGGCAGAAGCCTCGAGCGGATATCCCATGAGACTCTTCATCGAAGTCGTCTGGTTGCTGTTGCTCGTCGCATGTCAGGCGACTGGCGCGTCCGATCCTCGAGTCGGGCCGCCTCGTGCCCTCCTGGACGCATGGCAGGCAGGCTTCCGTTCTCGGGATCTCGACGCGATGTTGGCGTGCTACGAACCGACGAACGACACGGTGCTCTCCCACTCGACTGGCGTCGTCGTGCGCGGGTGGGACCGCATCCGCGACGACTACCGCGCCGCGTTCAAGGAAGTGGAGTTCCTCGCGGTGGCCTTCGATCCAACGGTCCTCGGCCAGCATGGCGAAACCGCTTGGATCAATGGTCGCCTTCGGATGATCACTCGCCAGATCAGCGACGGTGCGGAGTCGGTCCTCGAGATAGGGACCTCCTTCGTCATGCGCTGGCAGAGCGGATCCTGGCGGATCGTCTTGGAGCAATCGACTCCGCTCGAGGGAGTGCCTCGAATCCGGCCCCGCAAGCCCGGGGAGAACTTGTCACCGCCGACGCAGCAGCCGGCGAGCGCGCCGAGTGGCGCGCGCACCTGAGTGGGAGGAACCGATGGCGACCGACCAGATCCGCTTCGACGACGGGGCCGCCTACGAGCGATACATGGGGAAGTGGAGCCAGCTCGTGGGCGCAGCGTTCCTCGACTGGCTTGCTCCAGAATCAGGGTTGCGATGGCTCGACGTCGGCTGCGGCAACGGGGCCTTCACCGAGATGCTCGTCGAGCGGTGTGCCCCGGCCTCCGTAGAGGGGATCGACCCGTCCGAGGCGCAACTCGCCTTTGCTCGCAAACGACCCGCATCGCGCGTCGCACGATTCCGTCAAGGCGACGCAATGGCACAACCTTTTCCCGACGACACGTTCGACGCGGCGGTCATGCCGCTCGTGCTCTTCTTCGTTCCTGTTCCGGCCAAGGGCGTCGCCGAAATGGTGCGAGTGGTCGGTCCGGGCGGCAGCGTCGCAGCCTACGCGTGGGACATGTTGGGCGGTGGCTTTCCGTACGAGGCGTTGCGGGTCGAAATGGGTGCGCTGGGCGTTGCAGTGCCAGCGCCGCCGAACCCCGATGCGTCTCGATTGGACGCGATGCGAGACCTGTGGACTGGTGCAGGTCTCGAGGCCGTCGAGACCCGGGAGATCACCGTGCAACGGACGTTCGAGGATTTCGACGACTACTGGACGACGATCCACATGGGGCCGAGCGTCGGTCCGAAGCTCGCAGTGATGGCGTCCGACGACAAAGGACTTCTCGAGGCGCGGATGCGCGCGTGCCTGCCGGCGGACTCCACGGGTCGCATCACCTGTCGTGCTCGAGCCAACGCAGTGAAGGGTCGCGTAGCGAAGTGACTGCAGAGACGCACCTCCGGGTGGTCTTCGAAGGGTCGATGCACACTCGGGCCAGTCGCACTCGGCGAATGCCGGGGTCAGCGCAGGTCGAGCACGATGGGCGCTGCCGGAGCGACCGCGGGCACCGTGATCTCGAGCTCCTTCGTCTTGCCGCCGAATTCCTCGACGTTGACGCGGTAGGTCCCCGCCAGGAGGCCGAGGCGCACGCACTTCTTGCGCTGCGCGTGGTCGTCGAAGTAGCCGAACAGATGATGGTTCACGACGCGGTCGCCACGCGCATCGACGAGCGACATCTGGCAGTTGATCAGCCCGTTGTCGTGCGGTGGATCGAGGCGGCAACGCAGCTCGAACACAACGGGCACGCCGCGTTCGGCGACGACGTCGAGCTCGCGCCGCTCGCCTGCGAGCAGCGTCAGCGGCACGCTCTGCGGCGCGATCTCGGGACCCAGCAGGCACAACACGTATTTGCCGGGGTTGAACCCCGTCTTGCGATAGACGCCATCGACTTCGTCCGGCTCGAAGAAGTCCGTTCCGCTGGCGGTCTCGCGCGGGTCACCCAAGCGCAGCAGCGCATCGCGCACCTTGGTGCCGTCGGGAGCACGCAGTCGCACCGAGACCGACGCGGTCGCGGGCAGCACGATGTCGCCAAGGTCGCGTTCCTCCTTCGCGACGAGCGTTGCGCTGGCAACCGCCCAGCCGAGGCCGGAGGTCCTGGCCGACGCGGAGAAACCGTAGACGCCGGGCGGCAGCAGGTCGGTCCTGAACCGGCCGTCCTTTTCGACGTGCTGCGGCGACACCCAGCCGCTGTTCGCACTCAACGACACGTCGCAATCGCCCACAGGGTTGCCGCGGGCGTCGACGACGCGGCCCGAGATGCGCGCACTCGGCATCCTGGCCGGGTCGATGCGGATCACGACTTCCTCCGGGCCCGGCACGATCGTGCTCTGCGCCACGACCACGCCTGCAGTGTAGACCTTCAGCGTGTACTCGACGGGCGGCATGTGCTCGCGGCGCCACCTTCCCTGCTCGTCCGTACCGCCGTTCTCCTTCATCGAGCCCCCCACTTCGACGGACACGGACTGACGTGGCAACGGTTCTTCGTCGGGTCCGAGCACGCGGACCGCGATCGGCGCACCGTCGCCGAGCACGGGGTTCCACTCGAACGTCTGGCCGTTTTCGAGGTCGATGCTCGTGTCGACCTGCATGCCGCCGAGGTTCGCCTGGACCCAATTCTTGCCGGGGCACAGGCCTCGCACGTCGAACCGGCCGTCGGTTCCGGTCTTCACCGTCCTTCGCGACAGCAGGTCGAGCCCGCTGAGGTGTGACGACACCTCGCAGTCCGCCCCCGCGACCGGTTGGCCCTTCTCGTCGCGCACGATGCCGTTGATCCTCGCGCCATGGCCGAGTCGCAACTGCACCTGGACCGGCACGGCTTCTTCCACGACGAGCTCCCGCATCGTCGCACGCTCGAGATCCTGGTCGTCCGGCACCGCGGCCACGCACACGCGTCCCGGCGTCAGCCAGTCGACGGCGAACCGGCCGGCCTCGTCGGCACGCAGGTCGTGCAGCGCGAACTGCACGAGCGTCGAAGGACCGCGCTTCGTGTCGAGGCCGATGAAGACGTGCGCGTTCGCCGCGGCTTCACCCTGTTCGTCGACGACGGTACCCGACATCCGCGTACCCGCACCGCCGAGCACGAGCCGCACCTCGGCCCTGTCGCCGCGCCGCTCGAGGCCCTGTCGTTTGCTCGGTTGTCGCCCCGCGCCGATGGCCCAGACGAGCTCGCGGCCGTTCACGTGGTCTGCTGCGAACGTGCCGTCTGCCGCCGTGCGCGCCAGCAGCACCGAGGACCACCGTCGTTCACGTCGGATCTCGGCACCGCCGATGGGGCGTCCGTCGGTGTCGACGACCGTGCCTTCGAGGCGGCAGCCGCGGCGGACTTCGCAGCGCACTCGCGTCTCGTCCCCCGCCGTGATCGTGAAGCCCTCCTGCTGGCCACAGACGTCGAGCTCCAACACGAACGTGCCCGGAACGAGCGTGAACGAAACGGTGCCGTCCGCTCGAGTGACCGCCTGCGTCACCAGTCGTCTTGGTCCGTTCTGCGTTCTCCTCCACACCGTGCACGCCGCGTCCGCGACCGGTGTGCCGTCTCCCTCGACGACGAGCGTGGCGATCAGCGACCCGGTGCAAGTGTCGCCCGTCGAGGGAGTCGCCGCCTCGCGCTGCACCGGCGGAGGGGCCGGCAACGCGGTGTCCGTCGTGGGCGCCGCCGCCGACGCGACCTCGGTGTGCCTGCCGGGAGAAGGCGCCGCGGCCGGAGCGGCGACGCCGAGCGAGTACCAGCCACCGGCGGCGACGAGCGCGAGCAGGACCAACGACACGGCGACCTTGTTGCCCATGAACAGCACTCCGAACAACGACGCGGAAGCGGCGGCCGCGATCGCGCCAGCACCGCCGGCCGGAACAGGAACCCTCGCCAGCACCTCGCTTCGCACGGCCGCGAGCCCGCGGCCGCCGCCGGCGCCGATCGCGACGGCAGCCGTGAGGCCCGCCGGCAGCTTGCGCCGCAGCAGGTCGAGACCGCGCGCGATCTGGTTGCGCACCGTGCTGTCGGGCCGCGTCAACACCGCGGCGATCTCCTGACCCGACAACCCGTGGCGCAGGTGCAGGATCAACACCTGGCGATACGGCTCCGGCAGCGCGTCGATCGCACGGTCGCAGGTCGCCGCGAGCTCGTTCGCGGCCGCCGTGTCGCCGGCGTCCGCACCTTCGTGCGTCTGCGCCGGCGCCGGCAACAGACGCCGCTCGCGGCGGTGCATCTGGCGCGCGTGATTCGCGAGGATCTCGAGCAGCCACGGCAACAGCGGCCGCGCCGCATCGTACTGGGCCGTCTTCTCGATCGCGGTGAGGAACGTGCTCTGCAGCACGTCTTCGGCGCGGTGCCGATCCCGTGTCAGGTGCAGCGCCACGCGCAGCAGCTCGGCCGCCGTGCGGTCGAACACCGCACCGAGCAGACGCGGTTCGCGCGTCTCCTGGTAGCGCTGAAACAACCTGTCGGTGCGGCGGAACATGACCGGTGCTGCTATGCCCGAACGGCACGCCGCGTCGCAAGATAATCAGGAATTGCCGTAGCGGCGTACTCTGTCCCCGATCCACACGGCGAAGCGCTTGCAACGCTAGAGGCAGGTCACCACACTGACTTCATGCTCGATACGTCAGATGCGCCCGCTTCGCT
>Ga0111539_10000734_pt1 | contig 42621 bp, 40 predicted proteins | sample RhiMethybrSRZTD1_FD_79667 | JGI IMG/M metagenome (GOLD analysis project Ga0111539, IMG submission 79667) | Populus rhizosphere microbial communities from Tennessee, USA - Rhizosphere MetaG P. TD hybrid SRZTD1 (version 2) (version 2) | ecosystem: Host-associated > Plants > Roots > Rhizosphere >... | reverse complement strand
TGGCTGTTGCCATCCGACATCTCCTGGAACCAAACGGTGGCGGTGTTGTCGAGCACCGTCTTGCCGTCTCCCTCACTGAAGGCGTCGAGGCGGCCGACGAAGTAAGCAAACAGCTCCGCGTAGTACTTGTCGATGGTGTGAACCATCTCGAGCGCGTTGCTGACGCACGCGCCGCCCTGGTTGGCGTTGCCGGTCCGGTGGGACACGGAGTGCGACTCGAGGGTGAGGCCCAGGTTCTTGTAGACGAAGTTCCCGGGCATCTTGAGGAAGATGACGCGGTTGTTGTCGCACATCGCCGTCAACACCGAGAGATCCATGAAAGCCTTCACGGTCTTGTCGATGTCGATCCTCGTGCCGGTCGCCGACGCCTCCGTGAGCCGTGTGCTCGCCAGATTGAGCTTGGTCGGGTTGGTGGCCGTGTCCATCGTGCACTGCCCGCCGCCCGGGTCGGTCGTCCCCCCTGGCATCGCGTAGTGCAGGAGCTCCGTCCAGTCGTTGACCCTCTTCAGGTCGGCGCTGCTCATCCTGATGGCCTTGTAGCGGTTCAGGTCCTCGCGGACGCAATCGATGATGCTCTTCCCTTTCGCCACCCTGTACGTGTCCGCATTCGGGGTCGACGGGTTGCCGCCGAACAGCCCGGTGAGGGTGTTGTAGAGCGCCGTCGGCGAGGTCACGCCCGGGAAGGGACGCATGGGCTGATCCCACGAGAGGATGTGCATGGTGTTCGACGTCGTGCCGCTCACGCCGCCGACCTCCATGAAGAGCGGCGCCGCGCCGCCGGGGTTCACCTGCTCGGCGCAGACGTGATCCAGCGACCGTCCGGTCGGCTTGGCCGCCGTCTTCGGGCTGACGCCCGATGGATCGGACGTGTCGAAGCCGCTGTCGGCGTTCGGGGTCACCGGGTGGCACGTGAAGAACGACCCCTGGACCTGAGTGTGGGGATCGTTCTTCTGACCATTCGAGCCCTCGTTGCTCCACTCGTTCATGGACCGGAGGCCGCGAACCATCAGCAGCTTGCTCGCGTAAGGCGCCATCGGCTTGAGCGTGTTCATGGCCATGTAGTCGGCCGTGGTCAGCGCGCCATGCGACACCTTCGGGAACCACCGGGTCGTCAAACAGCCGTAGTGCGTATAGAAGACGATCAGCCGCTTCGGGGCGGTTGCGGTCATCCCCTGGGCTTTCGCCTCACGCTCGGCGACGGAGGGGAGGAAGGGGGCGGCCACGGCCGCACCGCCCAGGCCACGGAGAATCACTCTGCGATTGAATGTTTTCATGGTCTGTTGTCCCTTCAGTTCCCAGCGGTTCGCAGGCGGAAGGAATCCGATTTTGCGAAGTCGGCCATCATGCTGGCGATTGAGTACGTGGGATTGGCGCTGAGGTTGGTGGCCAGCTGATCGACGACGCACGCGTCGTTCAGCGTGGAGGGCCTGCCGGCCGCGAAGTTGACCCACATCCCGGCGTAGAAGCGCTGGGCGTTCGGCGATGCCGCGATTCCGGTCATGAGGTCGGCGGGAGCCGAGATCGTCTGGAATTTGGTTCCGTCAAAGGTGATGTCGGCTGTCGAGTTGATGGGGCCGCCGAGCGGATCCATGTCCTGCCAGCCACCAACTGCGTCGTACCGCTCGAGCACGAAACCCGGCGGATTGACCTTCTGGGCATGGCACCCGGCGCAAGCCGCCGGCTCTGTCAGCGCCTCGGTGGCTGCGCGGTTCGTCTTGTAGTCGCCAGGGGGCGGCTTCATGCCCAGGAACGCCGGATTCGGAGTGCCGGTCGGGACGGCGAGGACGCGCCCGGTGATGAACGCGCCACGAAGGATGGGGCTGGTCGCGTCGAAGTGAGAGAACGTGCTGAGGAAGGCGATGCGGGTGAGGAACCCGGGGCGCTTGGTCGCATCGAGGGCCGTCTTCGTGGGCGCCGCGCCATAGCTGGCGGCATTGAGACCATAAATGCCCGCCGTGTCCTGCGTGACGAAGGCCGTGGGGCTCAGGAAGAGATCCTTGAAGGTGCCCCCGGTTCTCACCAGCTCGGCGAAGAAGGCGTCGAGCTCCTGCATCGCGGCGTTGTAGGAGCCGGGTTTGAAGCTCGGGAACTTGGTGGTGTCGTGGTCGCTGACGTTGACCCAGTGCGAGCCGGTCTGAACGTCGGCATAAATATGGTGGAAGGTCGTCGCGACGCCCGACGCCTTGGGGTCGGCGAGCATGCGTTTCGCCTGCATCGCAACCTGATCGGCCGTACCGAGCTGGTTGCCGTCCGCCGCAGCGGTGAGCTCGGCGTCCGGGATGGAGTTCCAGAGCAGGAGGGAAAGCTTCGCCGCGATCTCGAACTGGTTCAGCTTGAAGGCCGAGCCCTCGGGGGTCTCCGCCAGCTCGGGGACCATGATGAACGTGGGCGAAGCGAGGAACGCCTCGAGGATCGCCTCGGTGACGTCGGCGGGCGTATGCGTCTGGGGCAGGCTGTTGAAGCGCATGAAGCTCGTGACCTCGGCGTCGGTCAGCGGACGGCGGTACGCCCTGCGGCCGAAGGCCTTGATCGTGTCGGTGAGACAGGTCGCCTGAGCCGCGTCGCAGGTGATGAACTTCGCCTTGCTGGTGGCGTTGCCCAGGGCCTGGGTCGCAATCTTCTCGGCTGCGGTCAGGTACCCGTTCCACGAGACATCGGTGAGGCTGCCGGTCGAGTCGTTGCCGATCAGGTCCATGACGTCGGCCCCGGGCGTGACGCCGAGCAGTTCATTGATCACGGTCGCGTACTGGACCCTCGTCAGCCGCGGAATCTGACTCGATACCGGTATGCCGGGCGCGCAGGTCGATACCACGAGCCCGCCAGCGGCGCCGCCCGTCCCGATCGAGCCCGCCGATCCCGCGGGGCCCGCGCTGCCGGCAGCGCCGGAGCTGCCACCAACATTGCCGGTGCAGCCGCCAAGACCGGCTAACAGCAAGACCAAAAGACTCTCGCGAATGGAGTGCGTGACTTGCATCTCGTCCTGCCCTTCTGCTGGAGGCACAGCGATCCTTGCCGGGTGCGGGCGGCTCACAACGGGAACGTACTGTCGGAATCCGCGACGCTCTGCCCTACAGATGCTGCCCCCCTCCGAGATCAGCTCACATTATTTGCGGTGCTTCGCTGATGACGGTCCGACGCACGAAGCGATCACGGTTCCCGATGGCGCCGCAGCATTTCCAGGAACGTTCGTTAGCTTTCCTACCCATCGACGATCTCGAGGCTGATTCGCCCGAGCGCACCGCTGCGAAAATCGTTGAGGAGGGCCGTCGCCGCGCGGGCGAGGTCCGGCCCTCCGGCCTTGATCATGTGTCGGCTCGTGGCGATGAACGCCAGGAGGGCGTGCTCGTCGCAGGGCCGGGCAAACGCGCCGAACCGCGCGGCGAGGAGCTCGGGATAACGTCGCAGCAGCGTGCGACCGAGGCTGAGGGCCACCTCTTCGTCGTCGTACGCCGCCCGCCCGATGCTGTGGGTCGCGGCGAGCTTCGAGGCCGTGTCCTGCGCCATCCCGGGCCACGCCATCCCGGGCGTGTCGACGAGGGTCATGTTGGGGCCGAGCTTGTGGAACATCTGAACCTTCGTGATGGCGGGCTCGTCGCCGACGTGCGCAACGCGACGCTTGAGGAGCGCGTTCATGAGGGTGGACTTCCCCACGTTGGGGATGCCGAGGATCATCATGCGCAGCGGCTTGTCGACCCGGCCGCGGTCGGGTCGCAGCGCGCGACAGGCTGGCAGGATACGATCGACGTCGCTCGCTTTCTTCGAGCACAAAGCGAGGCCCTGCACGCCCGGCTGGGCGTTGTAGTGCCGCAGCCAGAGCCGCGTCTGCTCCGGATCGGCGAGGTCCGATTTGTTGAGCAGCTTGAGCGCGGGTTTCTGACCTGCGCGGCGCAGCTCCTCGAAGGTCGGGTTGCAGCTGGATCGCGGGACGCGGGCGTCGAGCACCTCGATGACGAGGTCGGTCATGCGCATCGACTCGGCGGCCTTCTTCCGCGCCGTGATCATGTGTCCCGGGAACCAGTTGATCGACATGCGCGCCTATGCTGGACTCGACCTTGATTCTCCGCTAGTTCGGGTGAATGAACGGCAGTCCCCGCGCCGAAGCCCTGCGACGGCTGTTGTCGGCTCGGGCGAACCTGGAATCAGGCCACGCGGGCGGCACCGATTGCGTGCGGCTGTCCGCCGGTGTCAGCGACGGGTTGCCCGGGCTGATCGTCGACCGCTTTGGACCGCTCGTCGTGGCGGTCGACTACGCCGGCAGCGCAGGCAGCACCGGCAGCATCGGCAGCATCGGCAGCATCGGAAAGACGGCTGACGGCCTGACCGCTCCAGCCCTCCTTCAACTGATGCGGAGCGCCTTCCCCAAACATCACGTCGTCGCGAAGGCGCGCTCCTCGACGGACGGCACCAACAAGTTCGTGACGGCCCACGAACCCGCGGCGGCCGCTGTCCCGGGCGCCTCGCCCCTGATTGCCACCGAACGTGGTCTGAAGTTCGAGATCGGCATCGAGCCGGCGCACGACTTCGGTATCTACCTCGACGCGGCCAAGGCTCGCCTGTTCGTGCGCGAGGCCGCGCGCGGCCAGCGCGTGCTGAATCTCTTCTCGTATACGGGCGCCTTCGGCGTCGCGGCCGCCGCGGGCGGAGCCGCGGAAGTCACGAACGTCGATCCCAACCGCGACTATCTGGCCTGGTCGCTTCGCAACGCCGCACTGAACGGCGTGAAGATGCGCGTCTTGCCGGACACGGCGCAGGAGTACCTCGCGAAACATCTTCGGCGCCTGGCGCGCAATCCGGAGCAAGCCAGCTACGACCTCGTGATCGTCGATCCGCCGGCTTTCGGCGTGGGGCGCGGCAACGAGCGCGTGCTGCGGCTGCTGTGGCCCGATCTGTTCGCGAGCCTGCGCACCATGACACCGCGCCAGCTCGTGCTCACGTCCAACGACAAGGCCTTCCGGTCGCGCCAGGACTTCGGCGAGCTGGTCCAGGCGCAGCTCGGGGATCTCTATCGCTTCGACCGCCTCGGCACCCACTTGACGCCTGACGATCTCGCCGCGGACCGGCCGACGTTGCCCTGGAGGCCGGGGGGTGAGGATCCTTTCTACGTGGAACCGGTGGTCCTCGCGGGGACCCGTTTGGGGATCTCGCCCGGGATTTGACGAAACTGAACATCCGTATAGGCTCCCGGGGATGAGCATCGCGGGACACGCGTTCACGGTTTGCGACCGGGCCGGTGGCCTGTTGAACTTGCGCATCGCTCTCGGCGGCGCGCCCCTCGTCGCGCTGGTCCAAACGCTGGCCACACTCGACGGGGTGCGCGTGACCGGCGGGCCGACGAGTACCGGGCCGGAGCGCGGCGTCGTCGTTCACTGTCCGGGATTCAAGATGGTCCTCTCCGCCCCGGAGGACGGCGCCGACTTCGCGACCGCGCTGGTGTCGCGCACACCGCAGGCGGCTCTGTCCGTCGTGTCTGAGCTCGGAAGCTATCTCGAGCGCCTCATGAGCGAGCCGCCGCGACTCCCCGAGCCGACTCCTGGCGCCCACCACGGCGTCACCAGACCATCGCTGCCGCTCCGCCGATCGACGCTGAAACAGGGGAAGCCGCTCGCCCGCACCACGGGGCTCAAACGAAAGACGCCGCTCGCGCGCAGCGGGTTCAAGAGGCGGGGCCGCTGACGGTCGCCGTCCGCTTGCCGCCTGCGTCCGCCGTCGCTACGCTGCCAGGCCGGTGGTCGCCGACAAAGGGTTGTTCGTCGCTTCGTGCTCCGTCACGACGACGCGGCGGCGGCGATTCATGTGGGTCGCCTGGTGGACCGCGCCGCCCGCGCGCGCGCCCTTTCGCAAACCCGACGCGTTCTCCGGCGGCGCGCGCAGCCACGAAGAAGCGCTGGCGCAAGCGCGCCGGGCCGCGGGCGTGCGGCTGGTCGAGATCGAGCCGTACTGGGCTCGGGCCTGGGCGCGCGTGCTCCTCGGTCGACCGCCGTGGGGCGTTCGCGCGGAGGGGACCGCCGGCCGCGGGCGGTCGAGCGGCCGTTCGACCACGGAGACGACGAACGCCGCGAGGGCCACAACGACCTCGATCTGGGAGACGCTCGGCATCACCGCGCGCGCAACGGCCGACGACCTGAAGCGCGCATTTCGTCAGCGCGCTCTCGCCACCCACCCCGATCGGGGCGGCGATGCGGAGGCCTTCCGCCAGGTGCAGAGCGCGTTCAAGGAAGCGCAGCGCCGGATCGCCCGCCGCTCCACGCGCAGACGCGTCCGTACGTCTCCAACGTAAAGCGGGCGACTGAACCTTCGGCGTGCAGTCCGCTAGGCGGGCGATTCTTGCATTTGGGGACGTCCGCCGAGTTTCAGTCCGACGATGACCGCGACGTAGCCCATCACCAGGCTGATGAGGATATAGGCGGCCGCCACGAGGGCACCGGTCATCGAGGCCTCTATCAGCACGCTCGACGCATAGGCAAAGCTCGAGAACGTCGACAGGCCGCCCATGGTTCCGGTGGTCACCATCAAGTGCCAACGGTCGGCGATGACCTTGCGGCTGTACCGACCTGCACTGAGACCGATCAGCAGTGAGGCGGCGACGTTGGCGACCAAGATATCCAGGGGGAACCCGCGCGACAAGGTAGGCACGAGCAACATGAGAAACTCGCGCGCGACCGCACCCACGGCCCCGCCGACAAAAACGAGGAGTACCGCCTGCATCAGCTCAACCCTGCACACGGGCAAGAGCGGCCCCCGCCAGCGCGGCCAGCAGGCCTGCGGCGACCGACAGAAACAGATAAGACGCGGCGAGGCGCGCGTGTTGCTTGGCGGCCAGCCCGGCTGCATCCAGCTGCATGCTGCTGAAGGTGGTGTAGCCGCCCAGGACGCCGGTGAGCACGAAGGCGTTCAGCACCATTCCGTGGCCGTGGCGGTTGTGCCAGTCCACCTGGAACAGGACTGACAGATAACCGATTACCAGGCTGCCCGAGATGTTGATCAGGAAGGTCCCCCAGGGGAAGTGGCCCTTGTAGCGCTCACCGACCAGGCGTCCCACCCACCAGCGCAGCACGGATCCCAGCCCTCCGCCCAACCCCACCCAGATCACGTCCACGGGTTTCATTTGATCGCTCGGAACGTGCCGATATTGGGGATTTCACCGCTGTGACGCAGCGGCCGGACGCGTGTTTTGAGGCAGCGCCCGACAGCAGCGCCGTCGCCACCCGTGGCCTGAACAGCTTCGGCCACGGCGCCTCGTTGTAGACGGTGACCTCGGTGATCGTCGGAAGTCCGATTATTTGTCTTCCTGTCGCCTCGCTTGTTGACGGCAGGACTTCGCGCAGCCAACGTCCGCGGGTGACCGACGCCGAGATCGAAGCGTTCTGGACGTGGTGGCCCGAGGCGGAGGCGCGCATCCGCGCCGCGATCCAAAGCCGCGAGCTCGACGAGGCGCTGATCGCCGAGATCACCGCGAAGGTGCAGGCGGTTCACCCGAAGCTCACCTGGGAGCTGGGCCCCGGCGGCACCGCGCAGCACGCGTTCTGTCTCTCGTCGGGCGGCGATCCGGAGCTGCGGCGGCTGACCGCGCGGTGGCTCCGCGTGGCCCCGGCGACGGACGCCGTCTGGGAGTTCCACCCGGCGAGGCGCGGGGCGCCCGGCCTCGCCGACGCCAAGCTGCAGATCGCCGAGCACACCGTACCGCTCGGCGAGATGCGCTTCACGGTGACGATCGATCCCAACCGCGAGCTGATGAACGTCACCAGCTTTCACCCCGCGTTCGCGGCGATGCCCGACCAGATGCGGGGGATGACGACGTTCATCACCCTCGACCGGGTCCTGGGCGAGGACACCGTCCAGCGCTGGCTCGGTGGCATCAGCACCAGCGTCGAGCCGCTGGAGAAGGGGGCGCCGTTCGCGATGCTGATCGAGGCGGTCGCGCTGCTGTCCCGCGACGCGACCGGCGAGCGATTCACCATCCTGCGCGGGGAGGCCCCCGACGGCCGGCCGGTGTTCGCGACGATTAACCTCGCGCTCAAGCGGATCGACCACCTCGCCTGCGACACCCATCTCTGCGTCGACGTCGCGCTGCTCGATCCGACGCCCGACGGGATGCCGAACGACGACGAGGCCGAGGCCCTGAACGACATCGAGGACGAGCTGGAGGAGATGATCACCGGCGACGCCGTCTACTTCGGGCGCGAGACCGTTCATGGCCGGCGCGCGCTGCACTGGTTTGTCGCGCCCGACCACCCGATCCGCGCCGCGCTGGAAGCCTGGGCCGCCCGTCACGCGGACCGCGAAGTTCGCCTCACCTGGGCTCCCGATCCCCGCTGGGCCACGGCCGATCCCTTCCGCTGACGTCGCAGCGACGTCGCTTGGTCTTGCTTCGGCAGGTGGGCTCATGTACCAGATGGCGCGCAGCACGGCGCGCGCTGCGCCGAACTTAGAGGAGAATCATCGTGAAAAACATTCGCAGAGCGTGTGTCCTGGGAGGATTGTTCGGCCTTTTGAGCGGGTGCTTGCAGGCGGAGAGTGACGCCGTGTCCTCCGCTCAGCCCATCGTCGACGGTGTGCCGACGAGTGACCCGGCCCTCGACGCCATCGGCGGCATCGTCTTCAAGTATGCGCCGGCGCATTTCGAGGACTTCAGCTGCACGGGCACGCTGATCGCTCCCAAGGTCGTCCTCACGGCCCGCCACTGTGTGTTGGGCGAACCTGGATGGCACTTCTTCCCGATCCCGAGCTTCAACAACTTCGTCGTCTTTGGGAAGAACGTCGGAAAGCCCGAGCAGAAGGTGAAGATCAAAGGCTACGTGACCGCGCCGCCCAGCGAAGCAGGCGGGCTGCTCGGTGACGGCGGCCGTGACGTCGCGGTGCTGTACCTGGACAAGGCACCCGTGGGCATCACGCCCGCCACGCTCGGCCACTTCGACGGGGCCATGCTGGGAACCCAGTTCCGGATCGCCGGTTTCGGGCAGACGGAGGCCGGGCCGGCCGGCACGAAGTTCGAGGGCCTTGCGACGGCCCGCGCCCTGTCGGGTGACTGGTATCCGCTTCTCTTCAACAACGACTACACCGCGTTCGACGAGTGGTACTGGACGGATGCATCCCTGGCCACGCCGAGCGCCGAAGAAGAGGCGCTCTGGTGGACCCCGGGTACTTACACCCTCGAGCCCGGCTACGAGCTGCTGGCCGGCGGGCTACCCGGTGAGTCGGTCAGCTGCTGGGGCGACTCGGGCGGTCCGCTCTTCAAGGGTAGCTCGGCATCGACCTTCACCGTCTACGGCGTGAGCTTTGCTGGTGAGGGCTCGATCGCGAACAACTGTGGCCTCGGCGGCGGCTACCTGGTGCTGAACGACGAGATGCTCGCTTTCGTCCAAAACGCAGCAGCCGCGGCGCCCTGACCTGGCCTGGGAGAGGAGGTGACGGCCGGGCTTCTCGCCTTGCTCAGTCGCCTCCGGTAGGCTCGGTCCAGGACATTGAAGGGACTCCTGCTGTTACTCGTCCTCGCCGCCGCGGGCCTTGCCGGCGTCATCTACTGGCGGCAGTCCCTCCAGGCGCCCCGCGCGCCGGTCGTCGCTGCCGCCGGTAAATCCGCCAAGGAAGGCAAGCACCGGCCGCGGCGGCGGCGCGGCGTGAGGCGCGTCGCGCGTAACGAGGTGGTCGTCGCGGCGGCGCCGCCGGGCGAAGCGCCTGTGGACGAGGGCTCGTCCCAGGCCTTCGTTCCATCGGTGCCGCGGTCGTCGCCGCCCGAAGAGCGCGCCCCGCTTGCGCCGGGCGGCGCCTCGACGACCGAGGCGCCGCCGTCGGAGGTGTTCGGCGCGCTCTCGCCATCGGCGCCGGCTGCGAGCGGCGCGCGGCGTCAGCCCGTCGACGAGCCCGAACCCATCAAGCTGCGCGCCGCCGACCTCAAGATCGTCTGGCAGGGCGAGGATCTGTCGCGGTCCGACGCCGTGAAACTCGACTTCTCGAAGGACGAAGGCGGGCGCGAGCTGTCGCAGGACGAGATCGATGCGCGCTTCCGCACGAAGGAGGCCGCCGTGATCGGTTGCGTCACGCGCGCGCATCCCGATGCGTACACCTTCGTCCCGGGCCGCGTCACCGTGAAGTTCCGCATCCACCGTACAGGCGCCGTGAAGGGCGTGCAGGTCGAGGCGCCCGTCATCTTGCACAGGGGCGGGCTCACCGGCTGCATCAAGGGCGTCGTGGGCGGCCTGCGGTTCCCCGCGTCGAACATGAGCCAGGTGATCACGTATCCGTTTTCGCTTCTGTAAAGTGTGTCAGAGTGGGCGTGGGCCGCATTGTCGGTCCGCAGTAGATGGTGGGTCGTGTGAAGGGGGAAGCATGAAAACTTCATTGTCTCGTATGGTCGCCCTGGGTGTCGTTGGTTGGGTCGGTCTGATGACGGGGTTCGGGTGCAAGACCGACGTCGGCGATCCTGGCGCCTGCCGCGCCGCGGAGGCCTACCTCCCGACCTGGAGCAAGGAGCACACCAGCGCAGGCCACTCGGCCATCAGCAACGTGAGGTGCGAGCAGTTCACCTCGAACGTCGCCGCGGGTTCGGCGGAGACCACGATCAAATTCGACGAGGAAGTCACCGGTGTCGGGTCGTTTCACCGTCGCGGCACCGTCCACTTCAAGAAGTCAGACAGCGGCTGGCAGGTCACGCTGGCGAACATCTCGTAGCGTCGCCGCGGTGACGTCAGTAGTGCGGGGGCTTTTCGTTGGCGACGGGGTCCCCCAGGTCGTGCATCCGGCGTTGCAGCGCGATGAGCTCGCGCTGTAACGCCTCGATCAGTTTCTGGTGCTCGAAGACGGCCTGGGAGAGCTCGGCGTACTGGCGCTCGAGGTGGGTGTAGCGGATCTCGAGATCGACGAAGCGGCCTTCCATGGGCGCGAAGCCTATCAGAGGCCGCCAGCGCGGATCAGAACAGGCGGCAGGTGTAGGTCTTGCCGTCGTCCATCGTGTCGCATCGCTCGTCGCTGTCGCAGCATCGATCCAGGACGGGATCGCACGGAGCCATGTCGGCGATGCACATGCCGCCGTCCGGGGGGGGAGGCGGCGGGGGCGTGTCCGGGTAACGAACGTCGAGCGTCCAGTACGCGCGGTGGTTGTCTTCCTTCAGCCCCTGGAACTGCAACCGGAAGGCGGGGAAGCTCGGGTCGACAGTGCCTTGCGCGAGCTTGGCGGGATCGATCGCGGCGACCCAGATCTGCTGCGTCCCCTTGGGCAGGACCACGCCGTACGGGCGCACGGAGTTGAACGCGACCCAGTGGTAGTCACCCGGCGGCGCCCAGGTCGGCTGGGCGTTCTCGTGGAGGCCGTCGGTCATCTGATTCGAGACGACGCGGTTGGCGTTCACCAGCTCGACCGGCGTCCCGCCGGCGGCGCCCACGGTCCACAGCTGGTAGGTCAGGTCGCCGTGGCCGCCCTTCACGCCGCGCGTGAAGGCGATCCACTTGCTGTCCGGGGAGTGCATCGGAAAGAGGTTGGTGCCCATCGGTTTCGTGCCGACGATGGGCGGGTCCACGATCTTGGTGGGCGCTCCCCACACGCCATTCTGGAAGGGGAGGAGGGCGAGGCTCGCGCCCGCCGGGCCGTCGCCGTCCCCGGTCGCGAACACGACCTGTTTCCCATCGGGTGACCAGTCGGGGTGGGTGCCCTTGAGGCCGCCGAGGTTCAGATTCGCGCCGAACGCTCCCGTCGCGCGGTCGACCGTCCACATCTTGCCGCCGAAGGCTGCGATCACGGTGGCGTCGTCGGGAGAGATGGTCGCGAAGCCGTGCCCGTCGGTGTTGGCGATCGACTTCACGAGCGGCTTGGGCGGCGCGTCCTTCGTCACCTCGGTCACCCACAGGCTCTTGCCGGACATGGCGTCCACCGGGGCTATCAAGTACTTGCCGTCGCGCGAGACGACGTGGCACGCGACGCACTTCACCGCGTCCGCGGGATTCGTGTACGTCGTGCTCGGCTTTCCGGTGATGTAGTCCTCGGGGCGCGCGGCCGCGATGTTGGCGCGACGGATGCCCGCCGACGTCGTCGACCAGTAGAAGATGGCGCCGAGCACGTCCTGCTTCGAGAACCCGATCGTGATGGCCGCGGAGCGGCGAATGGTGGGCGGCTGCGTCGTCGCATCGAGGCCGTCGACCGTCACCTGCACGGTCTCGCCCGCGTTGCCGTACGAGATGAGGAACCAGGACTCCTCGTCCGCCTCCCAGCAGCCCGCGTCGGCGATCATCGCGCAGTCGGCGTGCTTGCCGTCGGAGTAGACGGTGACGCGGGTTCCGGCGCCGATGAAGGAGAGGCGGAACTGCGTCATGCCCTGCGTCTTCCACTGAAAGAGGGTCCGATAGATGTTGCGCGGGAAGCGGGTCTCGCTGCTGGGGTAGACGATCTGGGGAACGGTCCCGGTCGTGACCGGCGCGCCGGTCCATGAACCGGGAGGCATCGGCGTTCCGACAGTGAAGTCGCCCATCGGCTTCGGCCGGCCGGCGAGGCTTCCGCCCGCACCGCCCGCCCCGATCGCGCCCGCGGTGCCGCCGCCCGCGGTGCCGCTCGTGCCGGAGCCCGCCGCGCCGCTCGTGCCGGAGCCCGCCGCGCCGCTCGGCCCCGAGCCCGCTCCGCCGTCCTGCAAGCCGCTGTTGCTGGTCGAACAACCGACCGCCACGGCCAGAGCGCCGATCGCCAGGCTCCAGTTGAACGGATATCGCATGCGCATCGAGACGTCTCCTCCACCCATGATTGGGGGCGGACATCGGAGGATCTGGCGCAATCATGAGGATGTACGGCCCGCTGAGCCGTCGGCGGCCCGTCAGGGATCTATTCGAGGTCAGCGCTCGTCAACGGTCTGACGCGGGCGTGAGCATCTCGAGGTAGGCCTTCGGCTATCATGCGGTGCGTGTGGTCGGCGGGAGCGCTCGGCTGGCGCGCCGGTTTCGGTCTGGTCGTGCTCGCCTCGGGGCTGGCGTGCGGCACCGGCCACGCTGCCGGCCCCGCGATCGCCCGGACGGCCGAAGCCGATGCCGCCGTCGGCGCCCGGGCCTGGCTGGACGTCTTCGCCACGAGGGACGCCGAAAGGCTGATCGAGATCACCCAGCTTCCGTTCACCTTCGCGGGGCAATTCGCCATCGCGGAGCACCTGCACCGCTGCGACGCCATGGTCGGCGACACCACCAGGCTGGAGAGGCTGATCGGGTGCATCGACGCCCAGGCGCCCAAGCTCCTCCCGGCGCTCGGCCACGCGGGCGAGCTGAAGCTCGAGCCGACCGATCGGACGCAGCTGAGGACGTCAGTCAGCGACCTGCTCGGTCCCGCTCGGCGCGGCGAGCGCCTCGTTCAGGCTGTCGTCGGCGACAAGGCGCATGACTTCGAGTTGGTGCTGCTCCTCGTCCCGCAGGAGCATGGATCACGGACCCTCGTCACCGCGCTCGCGCTCACTGAAACGATGGTCGACGAGTAGATGAGTGGTCCGCCTGATCTCGTCGGGCGCCGCTTCGATGACGAGATTCAAGCGCATGACTGAAGGAACTTTCGAAGGTGTCGACGGCATCAAGATCTTCACGCGTGAGTGGCAGCCCGCGGGCAAGCCGCACGGCGTGGTTGTCATCTCGCATGGATTCAACGCGCACAGCGGCCAGTACGAATGGGTAGCCCAGCAGTTCACGGCCAAGGGGCTGGCGGTCTACGCGCTGGATCATCGCGGCCGCGGCCGCTCCGAGGGCGAGCGCTTCTTCGTCAAGAAGTTCGCGGACTACACGAAGGATCTCGCGACGTTCATCGACATGGTCAAGGTGCGCGAGCCGGGCCTGCCGGTCTTCCTCCTCGGTCACAGCGCCGGCGGCGTGATCGCCTGCGGCTACGCGCTGGAACACCAGGACGAGCTCGCGGGTCTCATCTGTGAGGACTTCGCGTACCAGGTACCGGCGCCGGACATCGCGCTCGCGATCCTCAAGGGGGTCAGCCACGTGGCGCCGCACGCGCACGTGTTCAAGCTGAAGAACGAGGACTTCTCGCGCGACCCGGCCGTCGTGGCGGCGCTGAACGCCGACCCGCTGATCGCCAACGAGGCGCAGCCGAGCGAGACAATGGCCGAGATGATTCGCGCCGACGAGTTGCTCAAGAAGAGCTTCGGGCAGTTCACGCTGCCGCTCCTCATCCTGCACGGCACCGCGGACAAGGTGACGAAGCCGAGCGGCAGCAAGGAGTTCTATGACAAGGCCGGCTCGAACGACAAGACGTTGAAGCTGTACGAGGGGCACTTCCATGACCCGCTCGCCGACGTCGGCAAGCAGCAGGTGATGGCGGACATCCAGGCGTGGATCGACGCGCACCTGGGGACGGAGATCCCACGGACCAGGCCCGAGCTGCGCACCTGAACTGAATTCACCGGCCTACCGACGGTAACGCTCGCTCCACGCGCGCGCGCCGTCGAGACCGAGCGCGGTGAGGCGTGGCACCACCAGATGTTCGACGGCGCGGTAGAACGCGTCGACGCGCGCTTCCGGCGCGAGGACGCCGAGGGCGGCGAAGGCGGGGTCGAAGGGCTCGCCTGCCTCGAGACGGCGGAGCGCCGGCACGGCGACCTGGCGCTCGAACGCCGCAAGGCCGTTCGTCGCCTCGAGCTGCAGCGCCGCGCGTTGCGGCTCCGACAGGTTCGGCCAGAGCGCCGCCATCCCCGTCCACCCGTTGCGCTGGTGGCGCACCTCGTCGGCGAGGATCGCGCTCAGCGCCGCGCGCGTGAGCGGCTCGGTGGCCGCCCGGCGCCCGGCGCGAAACAGCGCCATCGATATCGTCTCGCCCATCGCGGCCTCGACGAGCAGGATCGCCGTGGTCCGTCCGATGGGATCCGTCAGAGCCGCGACACGCGCCCGCACCGGTCGCGCGTCGTAGCGCGGCCGCGCCGCGCCGAGCCTGACCCCGACCTCGGCGCACAGGCGCGCGTGACCGACCTCGTCGACGACCATGGCGGCGAACCGCTTCATCCAGGGCTCGGGAAGGTTCGCGGCACCGGCGGCGCGCGCCAGGGCCCGAAAGATCAGCGCCGAGCGCAACTCCTCCGCCGACCGCATCGGCCAGGCGGCCGCGGCAAAATCAACCTGCGCCGGGGTGAATCCGGTCAGGTCGACCGGCGGCAGCACCGGAGCGGCTGCCAATCCACGCCCACCGAGATCGGTGTCAATCGACCCCACCGTCCCGCGGATTGCAGTGGGGCTCGCTCACAGCGCCGTCTGCGGAGGCCGTATACCAGGGGTCCCACGCTCCGCCGTCCGCCTCGCAGGCCATCTTCTGATCGCATTGCATGGCGCGGAGCGCGTCGCCGTCCGGGCGGCCACAAATGCAGGGATCCGGGTTTGCGTTCCCGCAGGGGGTAAGCCCGGCACCGATCTCACCGCCACCTGGCAAAGATGATCCGCATCCACCGATCGCCAGCGCGCCGCCCGCCAGGATCAGGTCACGAAGTCTGTCGCGCCAGGCCATACCTCTCCAATAGTGTATCGCGCGCCGGAAATCCGGTCAGCTTTCAGCGCGTACGAGCTGCCAGGCCTCGTCGGCGTCACCCCAGCCCAGCAACGAGGGCGCCTTGTCCTCGAAGAACACGACGTTCAGGAAGAAGCGCACCAGCTCCTCCCGCACGCGCGGCCCCAGCTCGGCGGCCGAGCGCAGCGGGTGCCGGTGTGAGCTGGCCGCCACCGCGATGATCCGGTCATTGCGCTCTCGGCCGGCGCCCTGTTTGCGATTCTGCTCCAGCCTCACGACGCCGATGGGGCGGCACGGGATCACCAGTCCCGGAAAGGTCGTCCCTTCGGACAGGACCAGGGCGTCGACCGGATCGCCGTCTTCCGCGTGCGTGCCCGGTACGAACCCCCAATCGTGGGGATAGGCCATGCCCAGCGGCAGCGGACGCGACAGCGCGAATGACTCCAGCTCGAGGTCCCACTTGATCTTGCTGGTGGACCCGGCGGGCGACTCGACCACGACGTTCAGGACGCCGTCTGCGGGCGACGCGGGCAGCGACATGGGGCTACGCATGGCGCCCTAAAACTGGGATCTCCGGGGCGAGCCGCAAGGGTCGATGGGATCGCCGGCGACTGGGCGAGCGGATCCGCCCGCGCGGTTTGGCTAATATGCGGCGACGATGTCCTTCGCGCGGGTGGAGTCTCTCCAGCACGAGATCCATGAGCACTACCCGGCGCTGCGGGCGATCCGGAGGCGCAAGGCGCTGGAGCGGAGCGCGCTGTGGGCCGAAATCGGCGGCGAGGTGAGGCGCATCCTCGAAGGCGTGGAGCGGGGCGACCGCGCGCCGGTGCTGCCGCCGGCGACGGCGCCGGGCGGGAGGGCGCTGCGGGCCGTGGCCTGGAACATCCAGCGCGGGGCGCGGCTCGATGACCTGCGGCGTGCCGTCGCGGAGGAGCCGTTCGCCGGAGCCGACCTGCTCTTGCTCAGCGAGGTGGACGTCGGCCTCGGGCGCTCGGGCAACCGCAACGTCGCGCGCGAGCTGGCCGAGGCCCTCGGCATGAGCTACGCGTTTGGTGTTTCGTACCTCGCGCTCACCGACGACTTTGGCGACGACGCGGGCGGCCTCGAGAACACCCTGGCGCTGTCGGGCGCGGCCATTCTCTCGCGCCATCCCATCAGGCGCGTCGAGAACGTCGATCTCCCCGAGCTCCGCGACAAGTTCCACTCCTCGGAGAAACGACTCGGCAAGAAGCGCGCCCTGCTGGCGGAGATCGCCCTTCCCGATGGGCCGCTTGCGGTGGCGGCCTGCCACCTCGACTCGAACGCCTCGCCCGCGCAGCGCGCGCGCCAGCTCGGCGCCGTCCTCGACAGCGTCGATCGCAGCGGGGTGACGCGCGCGCTGGTGGGCGGCGATTTCAACACCTGCACCTACGACATCTCGAGCACGCTGGCGCTGGCCCGAGACATCTTGCACAAGCTGCTGGTCATCGGGTTGCGCACCACCATCGATCAGTACATGACGCCGGAGAAGCGCTCCGAGCGGCCGCTGTTCGAGCTCTTGCGGACGCGCGACTTCGTCATCGAGGGGTTCAACGATCGCGGCTCCGGCACGTACTTCTACGACCTCACGGATCCCTACATCCTCGACCGCGCGCGGAAGCTGGTCGGCCGCGCGCTCACGCGCTTCCTCCTGCGCCTCCTCCGCCCCTGGGGCGGCTGCGTGCCCGCGCGCCTCGACTGGTTCGCCGGCCGCAACGTCGCCCCGGTGGCCGCGGCCGTGGAGCGCCCGCCCACCGCCGCCGACGGACGCCCCCTCTCCGATCATTCGGCCATCATCGTCGACGTCGCGGTCTAGCGGCGTTGCACGTTGCCCGCCGCGCCGCCGTCGGCTATAGCCACGCCCCATGGACAGCCATCGTGTCGTGACGCAATTCGCCCGGACCCTCCGGAACCTGGACGCCGTGCTCGACAAGGCGGAGAAGTACGCCGAGGCACGCAAGTTCGACGTCAACAACTTCTGCACGGCGCGGCTCTTTCCCGACATGCTGCCGTTCACCTTCCAGATCCGGAACGCGTGCGACAAGGCGAAGTTTGCCGCCGCGTACCTGTCAGGCAAGGCCGCGCCCAAACACGAGGACACCGAGACGACGATGGCGGAGCTGCGCGCGCGCATCGCGAAGTGTCTCGCCTTCCTGGACACGCTCACCGCCGCCGACTTCGAGCGCACCAAGGCCGACACGCTGATCCGGTTGCCGAATCGGCCCGGCAAGGCGATCCCCGCCGAGGAGTACCTGTACGCGCTGCAGCTCCCGAACTTCTACTTCCACGTGACGACGGCGTACAACCTGTTGCGGCACGGCGGCGTCGAGATCGGGAAGAGCGACTTCATCGGTCCCGTCGGCTTCGTCGACGCCTGATTCGGATCACATGCGAACAGCGGCCGCGCGGCAAGCGGCGTCGTGGGCGCGAATGTCCGACGAGCTGGGGAGCGGAATGCCGGCGAGCTTGCTCAGCAGCCATTGCGCGGCGGTGTCGCCAAAGCAGCCGGCAGCGTCGCGTGACAGCTGGCGGCGCTCGTCGCGCGTCAGCTTGAACGCAGGGCCGATGGGGAGGCCTTCAATGCTCTCGATCGCCTGCATGAGCGCGCGGTGGCGCGGGAAATGTTTGTCGGCGTAGAAGATCTGCGGTTCGGCCGGAAACGCGGTTCGCCAGCCGTTGGCAAAGCCCTCGCGGAGCAACCACTTGCGCAGCGCCGGCAGGGCGCGGCGGCTGCGAAGAAAGCCGAGGGCGTGGATGGCGACGTAGTCGCCGGACACCAGGCGGATACGGTAGCGCTGTTCGAGCTCGCGGTAGTGCGCCCGGACGGCGGGCATGTCGTTCGCGAGGCTGGCGGTGAGCGTGAGCGGGGAACAACCATCGGCGCGCTCGGCGTTCGGGCACGAGCGCCTGATCTTGTGCAGCAGTTCATCGACCGTCGAGGGCGGCTGCGCGGGCGCGACGGGCTGGGTCGGCTCGATGACGGCCTGGCTGCGCGGTGCGGTTCGCGCGGGCGGCACGGGCGCGCGCGGCTGCGCATCGGGCGGACGCTCGTGGTGGAGGGTTTGATCCGCGAGCAGACCCAGCCCCAGTAGGTAGATCGGCGCAAGGATGGCGAGCCAAGAACGGGCAATACGCTGCCTGCTCACGGGGATGATTGTACGCCGCTCGGTGGATCGGTTGGATCGCGTATCGTTACGGGCGATGTCGGACGAGAGCCTCAGCAAGCTCCTCAGCTTCGTACTGCGGCACGGGCCCGCGGCCGTGGGCCTCTCGCTCGACCCTGGCGGCTGGGTCGAGATCGACGTCCTCATCGAGGCGCTCACGAGGCACGGCCACCACGCGACCCGCGAGCGCGTCCTCGAGGTCGTGAGGGCGAGCGACAAGCAGCGCTTCGCGCTCGACGGCGACCGCATCCGCGCCAGTCACGGGCACAGCCATCCAGTCGAGCTTGGCTATGCCGCCGAGGCGCCGCCCGCCGTGTTGTTTCACGGCACGGTCGCGCGCGCCCTCGACGGCATCCGGGCGCGCGGCCTCGAACGCGGCCGCCGGCAGCACGTGCACCTCTCGCCGTCGCCCGCGCAGGCGGCCGAGGTCGCGCGGCGGCGCGGGGCACCCGTCGTGCTCGAGATCCTCGCAGCCGAGCTGGCCGCCGCCGGACACGCGCTCCGCCGCGCGCCCAACGACGTCTGGCTCGCGGACGCTGTCCCGCCCGCCTTCATCCGCTTCCCCGACTGAGCGCGCGGCCGAGGGTCCCCCAGTCGGGAATCGGGAGCACCCAGTCCGGCGCCGGCTCGCGCTGCACCCCGAATAGGCCGAGGCGGGGCACGAGGCCGCGCAGGTGCCCGAGCACGTCGACACGGTCGTCGATGAAGTGCGTGAGCCCGAGCTCGGTGGCGTGAACCCGCTTGTCCTCGCGCTTGCGGCAGAAGCGCGCGGCGTCGGGACGCAGGCTGGTGCGCTCGAAGAACCGGTGGTGCTCGAACCACCGGCGCGTCAGCGTCTCGATGCGCGCCCCGGCCTTCGAGACGAGCCACACGCGCCCGCCGAAGAGGCCGACAAGGTCCGGCACGACCTCCCACAGGCCCGGCGCGGCGGGCGTCTGGAGCGCGTCTGTGTCGGACGATGTCAGGAAGCTGGTGTCCGGCTGTCCGTCGTCGTGCACGGGACACATGATGACGCGCCCGACGTCGATGCCCAGCGATGCCGACGGGCCCAGGTTCGAGAGGAATTCGTTGATTGCTTGGTTGGTGTTCATGCCTCCGATGATGGCGCCGGAAGATATGCAGAAGAACTATTACTTAGTTTCGTATTATAGTTATTTCAGATGATTCGCTCCGAGTGGCTCTCGGCGTACATCGCCTTCGCGGAGGAGCTGAGCTTCACGCGCGGTGCCGCGCGCTTGCACGTCTCGCAGCCCGCGTTCCACGTGCAGATCCGCAAGCTGGGCGAGGAGCTGGGCGCAACGCTCTACGAGCGCGCGGGGCGGGGGCTGATCCTCACGGCGCGTGGCCGCGAGCTCCTGGCGTACGCGCGAGAAGCGCGCGACGGCGCCGAGGCCTTCCTCGCCCGCTTCTCGGGCGTCGAGACGACGGCGCCGACGGTTCTGGCGGCGGGCGAGGGCGTCCTGCTCTACGTCCTCGGCCCGTCGCTCCGGGCGCTGTCGACGCGCTCCGGGACGCGCCTGCGCATCCTCACGCGGGATCGCGAGAGGACGATCGCCGCTGTGATCTCGCGCGAGGCGCACCTGGGCGTGGCCGCGCTGGAGGTGGTGCCCGACGGGCTTCGCGCGACGCGCCTTCACCGTTCGGCGATGGTGGTCGCGATGCCACGCGGCCACCGTCTCGCGCGTCTGCCGAAGGTGAAGCTGCGTGATCTGGCGGGTGAACGGCTGATCGTGCCGCCGCCCGGGAGCCGCCACCGGGAGACCCTCACGCGCTTGCTCGCGGCGGCGGGCGTCGAATGGGAGGTCGCGCTGGAGGCGGGAGGGTGGCCGCTGATGCTCGAGTCCGCGCGCCTGGGAATGGGGCTGGCGATAGTGAACGACGTGTGCCGGCTGCCCGCGGGGGTCGTTGGGCGGCCCGTGCCGGAGCTGCCGGCGATCGACTATCAGCTGCTCGAGGCGATGGGCGGCAGGCTCGGGGCTGCGGGCGAGCGGCTGCGGGCGGCGATTGTCGAGGCGTTCGCGCGGGCCGGGCGGGGCGGCCACCGGCGCTGAGCCGCGGAGCCGCGAGGCGGGGAGAGGCAGTGCCGCTCCAGGAAGCGCAAGACATCGTCGAACCAGATCGCGCTGCCTCGATAGGCGAAGCTGTGTCCTTCCTGGGGCGAGTTGCCGAAGGGTGGGTAGATCTTCAGCTCGAACGGCTTGCCAGCCGCCTTCATCACCGACGACAGCGTGCGGGTTGGCGAGAGATCGAAGTCGTTCTCCGCCTGGACGAAGAAGATGGGCGCGCGGGCATTTCGCACCGCGCGCGTCATCGACGCCTGCAGCTCGGGTGAAGCCGCCCAGCCTTGCGCGCCGCCGGAGGCGTCGACACCCGCGCAATACGAAGCGCGCTCGACGCCCAGCACGGTCTCGATGCCGCCGAACGAATTGCCGGCGGCGGCGATTCTGTCAGGCAGAACGAAGCTCGCCTTGCGGAGCCACGCCAGCGCCGCGAGTTGATCGTCCAGGTGGTCGCCTTCGAGCAAGCGAACCATCTCCGCGGATCCTGCCCGGGCGCCGCCCTTCTTCGCGGCGGCTGTGATCTGGTCGCCGATGTACGCACCCGCCGAAGCGCTGAGCCCCTGTCCGCGCCGGTACGGCGCGAAAAACACCCACCCACGCGCCGCGAACAGCGGGCCGATAGCCTCGAAGGCCTCGCTGTTCAGCATTCCGGGCGCGCTCCCGTGGTTGAACAGGACCGCCGGGAACGGGCCCGACCCGGTCGGCCTGTACAGCGCGCCACGAAGCGTGAGGCCGCCGCTCGAGAAGGTGACTTCCTCCGCCACTCCCGCTACGCCTGACGGGGCCGTTGCGCTGGAGCCCACGCTCTTCGGCTGCGCCGTTCCACAGCCGATGCAGATGGCGGCGATTGGCAGGATGGACCGGCCGAGCCCCTTTCTCGAACGGCCGGAATTCACGGCTGCCGGGATGAAGCGTTCGCCGGCTTGGCCTGCAGGCGGCGCCAGGAGACGTACGAGAGCGCCCACAGCACGCCGGTGCCCGCCGCCCAGCCCCACGCCTCCGGGCCATCGCCCACCGAGAAGTGGGCGATGAGCGCCGACGCGAGGTCGATGGCGAAGCCGGCGTAGGCCCACTCCTTGAGCCGCGGCGGCACCGGCGCGAGCAGAAGCACCACGCCGAGCAGCTTGGCCCACGACAGCTCCACCCTGAAGTAGGCGGGGAAGCCGAGGTGGGTGAACGCCTCCGCGACCTGCGGTAGGCGCAGCTGCGCGTAGGCGGTGAATCCTACCTGCAGGCAGAAGAGCGCGGTGACGATCAAGTACGCGATGGTCCTGGCCCTGGTGGTATGGCCGGCGACGAAGGCCGGCTTGTGCTGTGTCGCTTCCATGGTTTCCTCCTTTGTTCCTACTTCCGACCGGGGGTCTCGACCCCGAACTGCTTGGCGTAGTCGGCGTTCAATCGCTGCCAGCCGGCGTCCTGCATCAGCTCGGGGCCGACCATGCGTCCAAGCGGCTCGCCCGCGAGCAGCCGATCCAGCACCTCGAAGCAGATGTGCCAGCCCGCCGCGCCCGCCGAGATCCACGCGCGATTGATGTTGGACCAGAGCGTGAGCTTCGTGCCGCTGCCGCCCAGCGGCTCCAGTTCCCAGCGCATGTCGCCTCCGCCCCAGCTGTATTCGAGCGCCTTCTGCGCGTCGGCCCGCTTCACCTGCGTCTCGGTCGTTGCGTACGCCGCCGGCGCGCCGATCGTCGTGAGCTTCACCGGGCCCACGGCGGCCAGGCTTCGATCGGCGTCGAACGGTGCCCATTGCGACAGCTGCGCTGGATCGGTCAGCGCCTGCCACACCGTCGCCGGGGGATGACGGAGCTCCCGGACGAGAACCAGCGTCCATGCGTCGCCGTCTTTCTTGACCTGGGCCCCGGCCGCGGGGCCGGGCACATACGTTTCACGGTTGCTCATCGCTTCTTTCCTTTCGCTGGAGACACGGGATTCATGCGGTCGAGGTGACGTTCGAGAGCGTCGACGTGGGTGGACCACAGGCGCCGGAAGGGCGCCAGCCATTCGTCGACTTCCATGAGTGGCTCCGGCCTGATCCGGTAGAGGCGCCGCTGGGCGTCCACGCGCGCCTCCACGAATCCGGCGTCCCGGAGGAGGCGGAGATGTTTCGAGACCGAGGGCTGCGGCATCCGGAGCTGCCGCTCGATGTCGCCGACGGATCGCTCGGATGAGGCGAGCAGGCTCAGGATGGCCCGACGGTTCGGCTCCGCGATGATGCTGAAGGTTGATTCCACGACACGTATATTCCTCATTGGGCATATACGTGTCAAGCCATAATTAGCGTCCGTTTGTAAGTGGGCGACCGATGCTTATTTCCCCGGCATGCGCAAGGTCGTGCTCTGGATCGGGATGTCTCTGGATGGGTTCACGTCGGGCGTGAACGAGCAGCTGGACTGGCTGGTGCCGCACGCCACCCGGCCTGAGTCGTTTCCGATCTTCCGGCGGCTCCGCGAGCGGTGCGACACGGTCCTGGTGGGACGGGTGAACTACGAGGGCTTCTTCGGATACTGGCCGAATGTGAAGGACGATCCCAAGGCGTCGCCCAACGACATCGACATATCGCGCTGGCTGGACGACGTGCCCAAGGTCGTCTTCTCGCGCACGCTGCGCGAGGTGACGTGGAAGAATGCCCGTCTCGCCAAGGGCAGCGCCGCCGAAGAGGTCGCCGCGCTGAAGCGCGCGCCCGGGAAGGACATCATCATCCAGAACAGCACGCGCCTGGCCCAGAGCCTGCTGGCGGCCGGTCTGGTCGACGAGCTTCAGATCACCGTCGCGCCCGTGGTGCTGGGCGCCGGCCGCTCGCTGTTCGCCGGGGTGCCGAAGCGGATCGACCTGGATCTCGTCGAGCAGACCCGCTTCGACGACGGCACGTTCGTCGTTCGCTACGATGTGAAGCGCGCGTAGCGAGTGGCTTCCGTCGGCCGCGCGACGATGATCGCGATGATTCCGTTGATGACGGCGAGCACCGCGATGCAGGCAAGGCTTCCCCAGCCGGTCGCCAGCTCGCCACCCCCGCGGATCAGCGCCAGCGTGAGCAACACCGTCGCGTCGGCGGTACCGTGCAGGATCGCTGGTGCGAAGACAGAACCCGCCCGGAGCCGGATGAAGGTGAGGAGCGGTGCGAACAGGATGATGTAGCCGACCGCGACGACCGTGCCGAGCAGCGGATGGTTGGGATAGCCGTAGCCTTGCAACGTCAGAGGGATGTGCCACAAGGCCCAGAGCAGGCCGGACACGAGAGCGCACCTCCAGAATCCGAGAGGGATCAGGTCGTGGTACAGCAACCCCCGCCACCCCAGCTCTTCGCCGAGACCGCCGATCAGGCCAAGCGTCGGACCGAGGACGAGACCTTGAGCCAGAAAGCCGGCGAGGGGCGGTAGGCCGAGGAACCCGATCTGACTGCGTAGCCTCGCGCCATCCGCAGCAGAGAACCCCAGTCGCTCACTCAACCCGCTCATCGTCGGATCGTAAGACGTCCCCGGGATCAGCAAGCTCACGCCGAGGGTCAGAAGCATGAGCGCGGGCGGCAGGAGCCACGCCGCAAGCCACCACCGGTTCGGCCGACCAAGGAGACCCAGCGTCTGCCTGATCGGCTCGTGGCGTATCCATCGGGTGAACACGATGGCGGTGAGGCCGGGGATCAGCATGATCCCATTGGCGACGACGAAGGTATCCAGCGCGTTCCAGGTCCCGCCCCGGAGTCGATAGGCGGTCGTGAGGACGTGAGTCACCGCAAAGGTCGCGATGAAAAAGGCAAGAATCCGCCGTCCGCGTCCCTGCACGAGGGCACGGACAACCCGGGGCCATGCGGGTTCCCCGAACTGAGTGGCCCTGGCGAACGGTTGAAAACCGTGGCCGGACTGATCCGGATGGGCAGACCGGGGAATTGTCAGGAGACCACGATGTGTAGCCCAGGTCTGTCCCGTCGTTCGCTTGGTGTCGTCGCGGCTTGTCTCGCCGCGGCAGCCCTCGCGGGCTGCGCCAGCGGTGGCGGCCCAAGTGGAACGGGAGGGACGAGTGGCGGGGCGGCCGGAGGGGGCGGAACCGGCGGCGGTGGCGTCGGCGGCGTCAGCGGTACCAGCGGCGCTGCTGGTACGGGCGGCAGCAGCAGCACGGCTGGCGCCTCTGGTTCGGGTGGTAGCACCAGCACCGGTGGTACGGGCGGCGTCTCAGGTTTGGGCGGCAGCATCAGCACCGGCGGCGCCTCCGGTACGGGCGGGAGCAGCGGCACGGGGGGCACTGGCGGCGCGTCCGGTTCTGGCGGGAGCAGCAGCACTGGCGGCGTCTCCGGTACGGGCGGCAGCGGCAGCGGTGGCATCAGCGGCACGGGCGGTTCGACGAGCGGCGGCGGTGGCAGGGGCGGCGCCTCGGGTCGCGGCGGCGCCGGCGGCGCGGGCGGCGCCGCGAGCACGTGCACGCCAGGTACCACCTGGACCGGCGGTCAGCAGTACTGCTCGAACATCAAGGGCAACAGCACCGGCGGCTACTCCTATGAGCTCTGGGCGGAAGGAACGGGCTCGGGGTGCATGACCGTGGCGGGTGGCGATGCCAGATTCAAGGCCACCTGGACCAACGTCGAGGATTTCCTGGCCCGCGTCGGTCTGTCGTTCGACCAGACCAGGACGCCCGCGCAGATCGGGACCATCTCGGCCGACTTCGCGCACACGAAAACCGGCGGTACCGCCGGCCTGGTCTACATCGGGATCTACGGGTGGACGATCGACCCGCTGCGCGAGTACTACATCCTCGACGACTGGGGCACCACGATGCCGGCCGGCATCGCATCCGACGGTACGCCTCGTGACCACGTGGGGACGATCACCGTCGACGGCGGCACCTACGAAGTCTGGAAGAAGACGCGAACGAACAAGCCGGCCATCACGGGCGACAACAAGACGTTCGATCAGTATTTCAGCATCCGGCAGACGGCCCGCCAGTGCGGGCACATCTCCATCTCCGAACACTTCACGCAGTGGAACAATCTGGGCCTGCCGCTGGGGAAACTGTACGAGGCCAAGATCCTCGTCGAGGCGCAGGACAGCACCGGGACCGTCGAGTTCACGAAGGCAACCGTCACGGTCAGATGAACCGTGGTAGGAGGTCATCATGTCGATGACCAAATTCCTGTTCGTCCCCGTTTTGTTCGCAGGCATCGCCCTCGCCGGTTGTGACAAGGCCGAGCTGGAGGCGACGAAACAACAGCTGCAGACCGTGTCGCTGGAGCGCGACAGTCTGAAGACGCAGCTCGACGCGTCCAAGCAGCAGACCGCCGCGCTGACGCTGCAGGTGAACAACCTTCAGACCAAGCTGGCCGCGGCGGCGGCCGCGCTGGCCGCCCCGGACAAGGCGGAGAAGGCGGACAAGAAGGGCGGCGCCGGCGGCAAGACCGGTTCCGCCAAACCGAGCGAGCCCGCCAAGGCGCCTGCGCCGTAATCGGTCACGCGGCGCCGCCGCCGCCCGCCGATCACGCGAGCAGCGCGAGCAGGTCTTCCTTCGTCAGGCCCGCCGCCGCCGCGCCGTCGCCGAGGGCGGCGTCCATGAGCGCGCGCTTGCTGTCCTGGAGCGCGAGGATCCGTTCCTCGACCGTGCCGGCGGCGACCAGGCGGTAGACGAACACGGGGCGCGTCTGGCCGATGCGGTGGGTGCGATCGGCGGCCTGCGCTTCGACGGCCGGGTTCCACCAGGGGTCGCACAGGAAGACGTGATCCGCGGCGGTCAGGTTGAGGCCGCTGCCGCCGGCCTTGAGCGACACCAGCATCACCGGCGGACCGGCCGGGTCCTGGAAGCGCGACACGACGTCGGCCCGATCCCGGGTGCTGCCGTCGAGGCGCACGAACGGGAGCTCGGCGCGGGCGAGGGCGGGCTCGATCAGATCGAGCAGGCTGGTCCACTGCGAGAACACCAGCGCCTTGTGATCCTCCGCGACCGCGGTCGACAGCGCCTCCAGCAACGCTTCCAGCTTCGACGAGGTGCCTGCGCTCTGGCCGGGCACCAGCGAAGGGTGGCAGGCGGCCTGACGCAGGCGCAGCAGGGCCTCGAGCGCCGCGATCATGCCCGGGCCCTTGTTCTTGCCGTCGCCGTCAGCGCCGCCGAGCAGCGCGAGGACATCTTTGCGGGTCGCGGCGCGCACGGCGTCGTAGACGGCGCGCTCGCTGTCGCCGAGTTCCACGCGCAGGACCGCGTCCGTGCGCGGCGGCAGCTCGGGGGCGACGTCCTGTTTGAGCCGGCGGAGCAAGAACGGGCGGACGCGCTGGCGCAGCGCCGCGGCGGCGCCCGCGCGGCCCTCGGCGATCGGGCGCGCGTAGCGGTCCGCGAAGTCCGATCGCCCTCCCAGCAGGCCACGGTTGGTGAAGTGCATCAGGCTCCACAGCTCCTCGAGCCGGTTCTCGACGGGCGTGCCGGTCAGCGCCAACCGGAACGACGCGGGCAGCGCGTACGCGGCGCGCGCGGTCTGGCTGTCGGGGTTCTTGATCGCCTGCGCCTCGTCGAGGACGACGGCGTTCCAGGCGCGGGCCGACAGCGCCTTGGCGTCGAGGCGCAGCAGCGCATAGCTGGTCAGGGTCACGTCGGCGGTTGCGTCGAGGACGCGCGCCGCCCCGTGATACAGCGACACCTTCAGGCCGGGCCTGAAGCGCGCCAGCTCCGCCTGCCAGTTGAAGACGACGCTCGTCGGACAGACGACCAGCGTCGGCCCGTCGAACGCGCACATCGCCTGCAAGGTCTTGCCGAGACCCATGTCGTCGGCGAGCACGCCGCCCAGGCCGGCGCCGCGCAGGAACGCGAGCCAGCTGGTCCCCTGGCGCTGATACGCGCGCAGCGTCGCGGTGAGATCGCGCGGCAGCGGCGCCTCGGGCAGACGCTCGAACCCTTCAGCGAGCGGGGCCAGCCGATCGAGGCCCGGCGGGGGCGGGTGCTCCAGCTCGGCGCACAGCGCGGCGAGCGCGGGGAACGAATGCCGGGCGAGGCGGCCGTCGTCCTCGCGCGCGGCCAGCAGATCGGCCACGAGCTCGCCATGTTTCCCGAGCCAGCCCAACGGTAGCGCCGCCCAATCTCCTTCGCCCAGCGGAACGATGCCCAGCCCCTCCTGCCAGGCCCGCACGACCGCGGCGGCATCGACCGATCCACCCGGCGTCTTGCCCGCGCCGCTGCTGACCGGCGTAAACGTCAGCTCGAAGCGCACCGACTCTCGTCCCGGCTCGCCCTCTGTGATGACGCGCAGCCGGGGCCGGAGCGACGCCGTCGGCTTGACGATCCCGGCCGCGTCGCCCGCGAGATCGCCGCGCCAGCGTCCGAGCTTCGCGACGAAGCGGGGCGCGTCGGCGCCGTCGTAGCTGGTGCGGCGGCCGGGCAGCAGGTCCAGCTCGGCGCGCAGCCGCTCGACGGCCCGACCCTCGGCGGGCACGTCGCGCAGCGGAACGGGCCCGCGCAGGTAGACCAGCTTGCCCGCGTCGATGCGCGCGACCGGCGGCGAGCCGTAGACCAGCGCGGGCAGCACGCTGAGGCCGGTGGCTGTCTGATCGAGCTGGAGGACGATGCGCGGGGCGAGGTTGCGCACGACCGCGGGCAGTCGGTTGCTGCGCACGTCGAGCGCGGCCCGCCGCGCCAGATCGGGCAGCACGACGGTCACCAGCTCCCCCATCTCGGCGGCCGCGAACGAGCGCCGCTGCGGGAGGTTCTGCAGCCAGACGCCGCCGAGCTCCGTCTCGCCGAGGCGGTGCAGCGAGCCGCGCCCGTCGTCCTCGCACAGCACCACGCCGGCCGCGACCGCCACCCGCACGCGTGGATCGGCCGCGATGGTGAGGCGCACCTCGGACGTCCCCGCCGGGCCGGCGGCGTCCGTCAGCGTGGCGACCGGCAGGATCTCCTCCTCGGAGATCGCGACGGGCACGCCGTCGAGCTGGATCCGCCCGGCGCCCGTCAGGATCCGCATCAGCCCGTCGAGCTTGGTCGGCAGCAGCACGCCGCGGTTCGCCGCAGCGCCGCCGGCCTCGAGCAGCGCGTCCACGCGCAGATCCACGTCCTCGACCTGCAGCCGCGCCGCCTGGGCCGGGTCGGCGAGCCGGCTTGCCAGCGCGCCGACCAGCGGCGCCTCGCTTCCGTCCGCCTCGACGAGCACACGCGCCAGCCGCAGACCTCCCTCGCCGCGCGTGAACCGGTAGCCGACGCGCGCGACCGGGCGGTCAGCCGGCGCGGCGCCTTCTTCTTTCGGCGCCGACAAGGAGATCGCCGCCGCCGCGACGTGCTCGCACGGGCTCACCCGCGCCGGGCAGTCACACTCCGATTCGTTCTCGGTGGGGTAGAGGACCACGGTCGGCGCCACGACCCGCCCCGGGGCCCGCACCCGCAGCACGATCTCTTCGGGGCTGGTCGACTCGACGGTGACCGCGCCCGCCCGCGCGAGCGTCACCCCCTGCGACCACAACCCCGGCTTGCAGCGGCGGCGGATCGATGCCAGCAGAGCTTCGAGGGGCGCGGAGGGGGAGGGGGCGGGCACGGGGGAGCGGGATGTTAGCTAGCGGTTCACGATTGGTCGCTCTGGAAATTTACAAGCTTCTCTCTCGCCGCCGGATCGCTACCCTGACCGCTGCATGTCGACGGTGACGTTTTCCTCCTGGTTCGCGGCGCAACAACCCAAGATTCCTCTCGCCGGCGCGCAGGCGATTCTCGCCCTCGCGGAGGGCGGCGCGACCGTGCCGTTCATCGCGCGGTATCGCAAGGAGCAGACGGGGAACCTCGACGAGGTGGCGATCCGGCAGGTGCTGGAGGCGAAGGAGCGCTGGGACGCGATCATCAAGCGCCAGGCGTTCATCGTCGAGGAGATCGGCCGGCAGGGGAAGCTGACGCCGGAGCTGGAGGCGCGCGTTCGCGCGACGTTCGACGAGACGCTGCTGGAGGACATCTATCTCCCCTACAAGCAGAAGCGGAAGACGAAGGCCGAGACGGCGCGCGCGGCGGGGCTCGAACCGCTCGCCGACTGGCTGTGGGGCGTGGCCCACGGCGAGGTCGACCCCGCCGGTGAGACGCCGGCGGCGCGCGCGACCGGCTTCGTCGACGCCGCCAAGGGAATCGCGGACGCGGACGCCGCGCTCGCGGGCGCGGTCGACATCGTCGTCGAGCGCCTGTCCGAAGACGCGGCGCTGCGGCAGCGCGTGCGCACGGCGCTGTTCGAGCGGGGCTTCACCCGGACCCGAAAAGCCGAGAAGGCCAAGACGCCGAGCCGCTTCGACCACTACTTCTCCTATCAGGAACCCGTGCGCGAGCTGCTGAAGCCCGCGGCCTCGCACCGTTACCTGGCCATGCGACGAGGCTGGATGGAGGAGGAGCTGGTCCTGTCGCTCGGGGGCGCGCTGGGCGAAGACGGCGTCACCGATCCGCTGAACGACGAGCTGGTCGCGCTGTTCGAGACGGCCGCATGCCCGGCCGCGGCGGCCGCGTTCGCGGGCGCGCCGCTGCTGAAGCGCGCGGCCCGCCTGGCGCTGCGCGGGCACGTCGCGCCGTCGATCGAGGCCGAGGTCCATCGGGCGCTGCGCGAGGTGGCCGACACCGCGGCGATCGGGGTGTTCGCCGAGAACGTCCGCAAGCTGCTGCTGGCCGCGCCCTTCGGACCGAAGCCGGTGCTGGGCGTGGATCCGGGCGTCCGCACGGACTGCAAGCTGGCCGTCGTCGATGCCTCGGGCCGTTACGTCGGCTCGGGTCTCATGCACCTCGAGACCCCCGCGGGCAAGGCGGCAGCGGCCCCCATTCTCGCCGACCTGGTGAAGAAGGGCGGCATCCGCGCGGTCGCGGTCGGCAACGGGACCGCAGGCCGCGAGACCGAGACCTTCGTGCGCGAGGCGCTCCGCCACTTCGAGATCGACGTGCCGGTGGTGATGGTCAGCGAAGCCGGCGCCAGCGTCTACAGCGCCAGCGACGCCGCGCGCGAGGAGTTCCCGGAGCTGGACGTCACCGTGCGCGGCGCGATCTCGATCGCGCGTCGGCTGCAGGATCCGCTGGCGGAGCTGGTGAAGATCGATCCGAAGAGCATCGGCGTCGGGCAGTACCAGCACGACGTGTCCGCGACAGGGCTCAAGAAGAGCCTCGACGAGGTGGTCGACTCCTGCGTGAACGGGGTCGGCGTCAACGTGAACACCGCCTCGTATCACCTGCTGGGGCGCGTCTCCGGCATCGGGCCCGGGCTGGCGAAGGCGATCGTCGAGCACCGCACGAAGGTGGGGTTGTTCAAGTCGCGCGACGCGCTGCTGGAGGTCCCGCGCTTCGCCAGGAAGACGTTCGAGCAGGCGGCCGGCTTCCTGCGGGTGCCGGGCTCCGTCCAGCCGCTCGACAACACCGGCGTTCACCCGGAGCGCTACGCGGCGCTCGGGCGCGTCGCGACGGAGATCGGCGTTTCGATCAAAGACCTGCTGGGGCCCGGCGTGAAGGCGGTCAAGCAGTCGGCGTCGCTGAAGTCGGAGCTGGGCGCCTTCACGTTCGAGGACGTCGTCCGCGATCTCGAAAAGCCGGGCCGCGATCCCCGCGACACGTTCGTGCCGTTCTCGTTCCGGGCGGACATTCACGAGCTCAAGGATCTGCAGCCGGGGATGGTCTGCTCCGGCATCGTCACCAACGTGACCAACTTCGGCGCGTTCGTGGACATCGGCGTGCACCAGGACGGCCTGGTGCACATCTCGCAGCTCTCCGACAAGTTCGTGAAGGATCCGAAGGACGTGGTGAGCGCGGGCGATCGGGTCACCGTGCGCGTCCTGGAGATCAAGCTCGACAAGAAGCAGATCGCGCTGACCATGAAGAGCCAGAGCGAGCGCGCCGCCGCATCCGAACGCCCGGCCGCCGCGCCCGGGGGTCAGTCTTCTGCCGGGCGCGATCGCGGCCAGGGCGGGCACGGTGGACAAGGTGGAAAGGATCGGTCGTCGCCGCCGTCGCCGCCGTCGAAGTCGGCCACTCCATTCAACAACCCGTTCGCCGCGGCGCTCGCCCACAAAAATCCCCGGCGCTGAGACCGTCCGCCGTTCGCCGCCACGCGGCGGTATCGTCATGTCGTGATGAATGACGATGAAGTGAGACGAACGCTGCTGCTGGAGGCACATCGCTGCGTCGACAGTGCGGCGGACGCTGCCGTGGCGAAGATCGGCTTGCGGCGGAGCAGGCCCGCGCCGAAAGACGGCGAAATCGATACGGAGGCCCTCCTCATCTATCCGCCCAACAACTCGCTCTCGCTGGAAGAGGAGCAGGCCATCCGGTCGATGAAGCTGTCGCCCGTCGAGCGCTCCGCACTCAAGAAGGTGATTGCCGACGGGTGTGCGACTGCGTTCTTCGACTTCTTCACCTTGATCGACGGGGCCGCAGATCCGGAGCTGGAGCTGCAATCGCAGACCTGGCTCGGCGCGTCGCTGATCGCGCGCAGGGGAAATGTCGACCAGGACGTGCTTCATGACGCGTTCTACGACTCGTATGAGGAGTACGCCCACCAGCGGCACCGTTAGGCCGTGTTACCCTGAAACGATGTTTGGCGGCCGAATCCGCCTGCCGCGCGGGCTCTGGTTGATGATCGGGCTCGTCTGCCTCGGAAGCTGCTCCAGAGGGGCGCTGGTGCCCGAGGCGGTCCCGGAGGCCTGTAATTTCCCGCTGCCCAAGCGTTGCGACGTTTGTGCGACGGGTGAAACGGTGTGCGCGCACTACGTGGTTCGAGGCGGCGTGTGCACCGCGGAGACCTGCCCGCCCGGGCCTTCGCTCCCCGACGCCGGCCCTTCGCCCCGCGACGTCGGGCCTTCACTTCCCGACGCTTCGACGCCGCCCGCGGACGCGCTGATGGATTCGTCCGGCGTCACACCGGTGGGTCCCAGCTTCGACTGCGGTCCTGCGGACGCGGGTCTGCGATGCAGCTGCGGGCTCGAGACATATTTTCCGGCGCCGATCATCGATGGGGGCCAGCAGACCTTCGTCCTTCCCCCGGATCCCGCGAAGGTGGTCGCCTACAGCACGATTGCCGAGTTCGATGCGCTGGCGGTGGGGCGGTGGCAGCGGACCGCGGGCATGGGAGAGCTGATCTGCGAGCAGTTCGGCGTCGAGTTCACGGCCGACCATCGCCTGGTTCCGCTCGTGATCGCGAGCGACGGCTCGGTGCAGGGGGTCACCGCGCAGGCGAGGTCGTTTGGGATCTCGTTCGACGGCGCGCGGCCCACCGGGCTCGAGACCGGCTCGCTCTCGACGAACGCGCCCATCTTCTTCGACGGTGGGAGGTCGATGTATTTCCTGTTCTCACCCTGGCCCGCGAACTACGTCCGCGCGCCCTGAGACAGCTCACCGGCCCAGTCCCGCGAAGCCGCTCTTCTTCGGGTGCTTGTCGACCCACTTCTTCAACGCGCGGAAGGCCTTCGCGCCGCCGCGCAGGAAGATGGCGCCAAATCTCTCGATGTCGTGTCGGAGGTGGCGAAACCCGACCATCGGATCGCTGGAGAACCCCGGGTACTGGCCCTCTTCCGCGATGGCCTCCAGCGCCCGAACGCCCCGGACCAGATCTTCGTGGGACATCGACTCGTCGCCGAAGTGGTACCTGACCAGCGTCAGCGACGAGCGGACCTGCAGCTCCAGCCTCCGGTCGCCGCGGAGAAACTCGCCGCTCGCGAACGTGCCGCCGGTGGTCACTTCGTCCTCGGTCTGCACGAACTCGAACCCGGCGGGGCCGAGCACGCCGGTCAGCTCCGCCACGCCCCGTATGAGCAGCGCGGTCGCGGATGATTCACGTCCCTTCGCATTGTCGTTCACGGACCGAACCATAGCGCCATCGCCGTCGCGAAAGCCGCTTAGCCGCAGGCGCCGTTGTTACAGGTCCGGTTGCCGTTGCAGGCCATGCCGCAGGCGCTGCAGTTGAACCGGTCGGTCTGGAGATTCACGCAGTTTCCCGTCGGGCAGCGGGTGTAGCCCGGCGCGCACGCGCAGGTGCCGGCGCTGCAGACCTCGACGCCCACCGGGCAGCCGCGGTTACACACGCCGCAGTGACTCTGGTTGGTGCGGGTGTCGACGCAGGTGCCGTTGCAGTCGGTCATGCCGCCCGGGCAACCGCAGACACCGCTGTTGCAGACCTGCTCCAGCCTGCCGCAGGTATTGAAACAGGCCCCGCAGTTGGTGCGATCGTTGGACTTGCTGACGCACACGCCGTTGCACTCGTCGGGGAACGCGCTCTGGGGATCGCAGACGCAGCCGTTCGCCGTGCAGACGCGGCCGGTGCCGGTCGCACAGACGTTGCCGCAGCCGCGGCAGTTGTTGGGATCCAGGTAGCTCACGCAGCCGGAGTTGCACAGGATCTGATCGACGGCGCACTGGCAGCGCCCGTCGCGGCATTCGCCCTGCGAGCAACCGGCCTGCGAGACGCAAACACCGCCCAGGGGGCCGACACACGATCCGTTCGTGCACGTCCCGGAACAGCACTCGGCCGTCGTGGTGCAGGACTGTCCGCCGTGCACGCAGGCCGCGCACGACCCGCCCGTGCACCGCCAGCCGGCACAACAGCCGTTGATGCCGTCGCCGCAGGTGCCGCCGCCCTGGTGACAGGCCACGAAGCAGCTCTCCGACTCGCAGCCGACCTCCAGGGACAGAAGGGCCCGGCTGTTCTCCCAGACCAGGCAGGTGGCGTCGCACAGGGCGACGTCGTCACCGAACCAGAACCACCCTCCGCGCGAGGTGCAGTTGTTCGACCCCTGCTCGCAGAGCCGACCGCCGCCCAGGTTCAGGTTCACCCGATCGCGCGGGATGGTCGCCGATACCTTGAACGAGCAGGATGATGTGGTGCCGCCGCGACCCAGGTCGATCCTCTGGGTCAGGCAGGCGGTGCCCGAGTCGATCGGCGCGGTGGCGTCGACCGGCGCATCGACGGCCTGATCGGCGCGCAGATCGGTGCCAGACGGCACGTCGATGGCGACGTCGCCGCCGGATGGCACGTCGGAGCCGCCCACATCAGGCACGCCGCCCGCGTCCACGCGCGCGTCACGGGCATCGGCCGGGCCGTCGGTGACAGACGCGCCGCCGCCGCCGCAGCCATGCAGACATCCGATCAGCACGCCTGCGGTGGCAAGTCCGGCTGGTCGGGCGCGCATGCTATTTTTCATCGTCCGACCGACGGTCGGACCTAAACCGAAAAGCAGCCAATATCATTGGAGATCCGACACACTGGGCGAATGACGGGGGTCATGCGGCGGACTGCGTTGTTCGCGCTCCTGGCTGGTCTCGGGTGTCAGGGGCACCGTGGTGCCGCCGCCGAGCACGCGCCGCCGGCCGGCATGCGCAGCCTGCAGCTCGCGCGCCCGGTCGCCGACACGTCCTGTCTGGAGCCCGGTGGAACCCGCGTTTCGATCGATCTGTCCGACGCCGATGTCAGCGAGATCGAGGTCCTGATCAGGCGGCTGGACCAGCGGCCCATCATCGAAGTCACCCGTCTGTCGCCGGAACGGGTCCGTGAAACCGGCGGCGAAGAGCTGGAGGCCAGGACGGGCGCGGAGTGCGGCCGCCCGCTGTCGGGCGGAGGGAGCGAGTTCTACTTCCGCCGCGTCGACGGCTCCTGGTTGATGACGGATCGAAGCGACTGGCAGGTGGGAACCGACGGGCGATCGCCGGTGGTGCCGTCAGTCCGCGTTGGAGACGGCCAGCCGGGGTCGCAGGAGAAATTCAGCGACGGGCAGGTTCGTTAGCCCTCTTTACCAACTGGTCGGATCGCGTGCTAGCGTGCGCGCCATGCAGCGCACCTTGCTTCTGACCCTCGCGGTGGCGACGACTGCGCTCGCCGCGTGCGCGAAGGATCCCGTGTACGGCACGGGCACCGGTGGCACCGGCGGCGGTGGCGGTGGCGGCGGACAGCTCGCGGGCGTGTGTTCGGATCCCCAGGCCTGGATGCCTCCCGCGGCGCCCAGCGCCTGCGCCGGCGCGCCCCCGGCGGCCCCCGGCGGCGCCGTCGCGGTGACGCTCGCCGTCGACGCCGGTACCGTCGTGCGGCCCTGGAATCGCTTCTACGAACGCGCCGTCGCCCTGGACCACGCGAACACGCTGCTGTGCACCGCCTACGGACGCAACAGCCAGAACGCGCTCCGGAAGGCACACGCCCAGGCCGGGTTCCAGTACGTGCGGTTCCACGGAATCTTCAACGACGACGTCGGCGTCTACTCCGAGGACGCGTCGGGCGCGCCGATCTATGACTGGTCGCGCCTCGACGCGATCTACGACTCCATCGTCGCGGCGGGCATGCGTCCGTTCGTCGAGGTCAGCTTCACGCCCAGCGCGCTGGCGTCGATGCCGCAGGTGCAGAACCTGCTCTGGTACAACAACAAGTCTCCCAACGTCAGCGCGCCGATCGACGCCCCCGACGGCAACTGGAGCAAGTGGATCGCGTTCATGGCCGCGTTCGTCGGCCATTTGGAGGAGCGGTACACGGCCGCCGAGGTCCGCGACTGGTACTTCGAGGTGTGGAACGAGCCGTCGTGGATGTACGGCCCGGCCCTCAACGGCTACTTCGAGCTCTACGAGAACACGGTCGCGGGCCTGCTCCAGGGTGACCCCGGATTGCGCGTCGGCGGTCCGGCCGGCTCGGCGGGCGAGTCGCCCGGGAGCATCCGGACGCTGATCACCGGATCGCTCAACAAAGGGATCAAGCTGGACTTCATCAGCTACCACCGATACGGCGACGACAATGGGTTGCCGGTCGCCGACGTCAAGGACGCGGCCGCGTTTCACGCGAACATCGTGAACGTCGTCGATACGACGATCGCCAAGTCGACCAAGTTCATGGGCGAGATTCTCAACAACGAATTCGGCCCCAGCTGGATGCCGGACGTCTCGCGCGACAACGAGGTCGCCGCGACCTACATCACCAAGATGATCCACCTCCTCGGCAGCGATCCCGTGGTGCGGGCGCCGTCGGCGTACGGCTACTGGGCGCTGTCGGATCTGTACGAGGAGATCAACACCGGGGCGACGACCGCGTTCCGGCAGGGCAACTACGGCCTGCTGCTGAAGGGCGATCCCCAGATCCCGGAGTCGTTCGACGTCGCCAAGCCTTCGTTCAACGCGTTTCGCTTGCTGCACATGATGGGCGACGAGCAGCTGGGCGTCACGGGCGGGACGACGGGCGACGGCGTGGGCGCGGCCGCCACCCGCAGCACCGATGGCAAGACGGTCCAGGTCATCGTCTACGACCACGTGGACGGGGGGCAGGCCGACTCCAGCCAGTCCGTCGCGGTGTCGCTGACGCTGAACAACCTCCCGTTCACCGGCCCGATTCGCGTTCGCCAGTACATCGTCGACCGCAATCACGCGAACGCGTACCGGGCCTGGCTCGCGGTCGGCGCGCCGTCGCGGCCGAACCAGTCACAGTGGGTGATGCTGCGTGACGCGGCGGAGCTCTGCTACCACGAGTCCACCGCGCAGGCGCCGGCGGGCGCGACCACTCTGACCTTCGCCCAGAGCGTCTACGGCGTCGCGCTGTTCGAGATCACGCCCGGCTGATCTTCGGGCCTCGGGCCTCGGACCTCGGACCTCCCTGATCACGCGGGCGTAGCCGGCCGGGGCACGGCAGATGTTTCCCCTGAAGCCTGAGGCCCGAGGCCCGAGGCCCCTCAACCAAACGCTTACCGGCGGGCGCGCGGTATTTCGGCTATCGGCGGGCGCGCGGGGCGGCGGGGGCGGCGTCGTTGCCGTCCAGGAACGCGCGCGCCTCGATGTAGACGGGATCGTCCTTGGGCGCCTCGTGCGACGCGCGCCGGGCGAACATGACGGCGCGTTCGGTCTCGCCGCGGCGATGCGCGATGCGCGCCTGGCGCAGGTACGCGGCGGGCACGCTGATCGGGCCCGGGGTGGCGTGCGCGACGATCAACCGCAACGCCTTCAGGGCCAGCTCGACGTCGTCTGCCCCTTCCGCGCGGTTGGCGACCTCGGCCGCCAGCTCTCCGTTCTTCTTGTCCGCGTCCAGCGCCTGTCCCAGCGCGGTCAGCTCCGTCGCGCGATCCCCGGCCAGCGCCGCGATGCGGGCGAGCCGCAGGTGCAGGGCGGCCAGCGCGGGCGAAGCCTTGCCCTTGCGTGCCGCGACCATCGGCTTCAGCAGCGCGGCGGCTTCCTCGAGCGCGCCGGCCAGCAGGTAGGCATCCGCGAGCAGCAGCGTCGTCTCCTCGTCGGCGGGACGGCCCGCCAGCGCTTCGGTGAGCGCCATGACGGCGACCGATGCGTCCTGCGCCTGGATCGCGAAGGCGCCGGCACGACGGAGCTGCTCGAAGCGCTGCTGTTCGTCCTCGTTGCGGTTGCCCTGGTCCAGCAGCAGTCCGGCCAGCTTTCCGAGCTCGCCGGTCTGCTCGTACAGCGGGGCGAGGATGTCCAGCAGGCCGAACTGGTTCGGGTGGCTGGCGAGCGCGGCCTCGATCGCCGCCGCGGCGACCGGGACGCTGTCCAGGCTTTCGGCCAGCGTGACCAGGTCCCGGGCGGCCGAGATCTGGGCTTCGCCGTCCGAGAGCCGCACGAATTGCTGCGCGGCCGCGAACGCATTCTCCGCGTCGCCCGCGGCCGCCGCGAGCTCCCAGGACAGGCGCACCGTCTCGGCGTCAGCCGCGCCGCGGGCCACCAGCTCGGCGAGCAGCCGTTGCGCCTGGCTGGCGTCGCCCGCGCCACGCGCGAGCTCCGCGAGCCTGAGCGTCGCGTCCCTCAGGTCCGCGATCACGTTTCCAGCCGCGGCGTCCTTGCGCCATGCCTCCAGTCCGGCGACGAGCGCGGCGCCGGCCGCGTCCGGCGACAGCACGAAGGCTTCCTCCAGCACCTTGACCGCCGCGCGGTGATCGCCGTTGGCGGCCTCCAGCTTCGCCCGCAGCAGGTGAAGCGGAAGGCGCTGATCCTGGGCGAGGCTGGCGTCCTCGAGCGCCGCGCGGACTTCGGTGACCGCGGCGCGGAGCTCGCCGTGAGCGACCATTGCGCGCGCGAGCTGCTCCACGATCTGGATGTCCTGCGGGGCGCGGGTCCGCGCGCGCCGCAGCAGCTCCAGGCCCCCGCGCACGTCGGCCAGGCGACCCCGACGCAACGTCGCCGCCTCGACGAACAGCGCGGCGGCCTCCTTGGCGTCGCTCCGGCGCTCGGCCTCCGCGGCGTTGAGATCCGCCAGCGCAGCCCAGTCCTGCTTGCCGCGATGCAGCCGTTCCAGCTCCGTGAAGAAGCCGGCATCGCCCGGGGCCAGTGTGTAACCCTTCTGCAGCACCCGTCGTACGGCCTCCGCGTCGCCGAGGGTCGTCCAGGCGGCCGCCAGCTCGCGCGCCAGCTTGCCCGCCTCCTCGCCGGTCTCGACCTCGAGCACCGCCTCCATCAGCTCCGCCTGCTCGCGGGTGGCCTCGCCGGCGGGCCGCAGCGCGAGCAGCCGCTTCAGCAGCTCGCCCTGTCGGGGCGCGAAGGCGAGAGCGCGTTCGTACGTCGCGACCGCCCGCTCGGCGTCCGTCCGCTCGAGGACACCGCCCAGGCGAATCGCGGCCGCGACGACCATCGCCGGCTCCCCGGCCCCGATCGCCGCGTCGAACCCCTGGAGCAGCAGGTCGACCAGGTCGCCCTCCGAGCCGATGCTCTCGTAGTAACCGACCAGCAGCGCGAGCGCCTCCGACTGCGCGGGCTCCTCGAGCAGCACGTCCTGAAGGACGTCGGCCGCGGCCTTGTCGCTGGCGTTGTCGGCCAGCCGCAGCCGGGCGAGCGCCATGCGGAGCTGATTGCGTGGCGCGACGTCGGGCAACAGCGGCAGCGTCTCGGCGACCAGGCGGGTGAGGCCGTCCCGATCGCGCAACCCGACGTAGTGGTCCAGCAGAGGCCGCCAGACGGATTCGTCGGCGGGCGCGCTGGTGCGCAGGCGCTCCAGCAGCTCCGCGCCGAGACGGAGGTTGCCAGCGCGCGCGGCCCGCTCGGCGAGATCGCGGGCCAGAGGCATCACGCGTTCCAGCGGCATGACGCCCGCGGCGCGCTCCAGGATGCGGGCAGCGGCGTCGAGCGCGCCGGCGCTCTTCTTGATGCGCAGCAGCTCCATCAGCGCCCAGGTCGCGTCGTCGTGTCCGTCGCTGCGGTCGCCCGCGATGTCGACCAGCCGCAGCAGCAGCGGCTCCATGCGATCGTCGCGGTGGAGCGCCACCGCGAGATCGATCGCCTCGCGCACCTCCCCGTGGGTGACGTCCGACATGACGACCCGTCGCTCGAGGTAGTCGAGCAGCACGGCGCCGTCGCCGGACTGGCGGGCGATGCGTTCGTAGAGCGGCAGGATCTTCACCAGCTCCGCCTCGGGTACGCCCGCGGCGGCGACCAGCGCCGACGCGCGTTCGACGTCACCGCTCTTCTCGATGGCCTGGCGGAGGCTGGCGATGCCGGCGTCGCGCGTCTCGCTCCGACCGAGCTCCAGCGAGGCGGCCAGGTACAGCGCCTCCGCGGCGGTTTCCGCGCTGCGCGCCTCTTCGGCGCCGAGCTTGAGGAGGGCCGCGACGCGATCGCACTCGGCGAAGTCCGCTTGCTGTTGGGCGAGCCGGGCGATGCCGGAGAGCACGTCGAGCGACCGCGGTTGCATCTCCTCGGCGCGGCGGTGCAGGTCGAGGGCCCGCGGGCGGTCGCCGAAGTCGCGCTCGGCGATCCCCGCCGCCAGCAGCAACAGCGTGCTGCAGACGCCCATGTCGGCCTTGCGGCGGCGCTTCTCCACCAGCGCGAGCAGCCGTTCGACCAGCTGTTCCAGCCGCCCGGAGGCGCGCGCCAGCTCGGCGAGCGGTTCGTGCAGCGAGAGGTTCTCGGGCGCGGATTCGATGGCGCGCAGCTGCGCCTCGAAGGCCGCTTCCAGCTTGCCCTGCGCGCGCAGGCTGGCCGCCATCTCGGCGGAGATCTCCGCCTCCGCGGGTGTGCCGGCGGCGCGGGCGAGCCGCTTCTCGAACAGCCGGGCGAGCTCGTCGTGCGCGCCCGCGGCCAGCAGCGCCCGCTGCAGCCGCGACGCCTGCTCCGGATCCTTGATCGCCGCCGCCAGGGCGGAGTCGAGCAGCTCGTCCGCCTCGCCCGGCCGTTCGCGCTTGCGCGCGAGCCCATAGAGGCGCAGCAGAATCTCGGTCAGCGCGAGCCCGGAGCTGGCCATGTTCGGGTGGGCGGGATGGGCCGGGCCCTCGTCGCGTGTCTGCACCAGCAGGGTGCGGTAGGCGCGCTCGGCGCGTTCGAGGTCGCCCGCGGCCTCCGCCACCTCGCCCAGCTGGGTGAGAATCGCGGGGTTCGAGACGTCCATCGACGACGCCTGCTCGAATTCCGCCAGCGCGAGCGCGGTGTCGCCCTGGGCGCGCGCGATCTCGGCGAGTCGCTGGTGCAGGAGCGCGCGCTTCTTCGTCCGCCGCCAGCCCGCCTGCTCGACCAGGCGCAAGAGCTGGGCGCGGGCGTCGTCGTAACGGCCGCAGCGGCCGAGCCCCTCGGCCAGCGCCAGTCCGAGCCCCTCGTGCTGGGGCACCAGGCGCACCGCCTTCTCGAGCACGGGGACCGCTTGCTCCAGCGAACCGAGGCGCGTGTGGATCTCCGCGACCTCGGTGGCCCGGGCCACCGTGAGCGCCTCGTCGGCGCCGTGGTCGCACCCGTCGGCCAGCACGCGTGCCAGCGCCTCCCAGGATTGGGCCTCGCGGTACAGGTCGGCCAGCATGGTGCGCAGGCGCTCCGTGCGCGGCGACTCGCCCAGCGCGCGCTCGAGGCACGCGATCGCGCGGTGACGCTGCCCCGCCGCCACGTAGGCGCCGGCCAGGCGCGCGGCGACTTCGCTCCGCGCCTCGCCTTCGGTCATCGCCAGGCGGCGGTCCAGCCACTCGGCGGCCGCCAGCGCGTCGCCCGCGGCGAGCGCCAGCCGCCCCAGCGCGTCGAGCGCCTCGGTGCCGGGATCGAGGCGGGCGGTGTTCTGCCACGCCGTCATCGCCCGGCCCGCGTCGGCGAGCGCGCCTTCGACCAGGCGCGCCGCCTCCGCCCACAGCGCCGCCGACCCCGTCGGCTCCGCGCCGTCCTCCAGGATCCGGGCCTGGCCTTCGAGAACGTCGGCGAGATCCGCCTGGCGGCCCTTGGCGACGAGGACGTCCGCCAGCTTGCGCAACGTCGGACCGTGTCCGGGTCGCTCACCCAGGCTCGCCCGCAGGACCTCGGGCGCGTTGCTGCGCTGCTCGAGCAGCCCGCCGAGACGAACGATCTCGAGGCGCAGCACGAGGCGGCGCTCCTGGTCCCGGCTGCGATCCAGCTCGGCGACTCGCAGCCCGACGGCGTCGGCGAAGCGGCCATCGATCTCGTAGAGACGCGCGAGCGCTTCGCGCGCCGCCTCGTTGTCGGGCGCCTGCTCGTGCAGCAGCCGCCAGATCCGGATCGCGCCCGGCCTGTCGTCCAGGGCGCTTTCGGTCAGCTCCGCGGCCCGCTGCAACCAGCCCCACCGCCGCTCGTCGGACAACCGCAGCCGGGCGCCGTCGAGCAGCAGCGCGGTCGCCCGGTTCAACCGCTCCGGGGTTCCCGACGCGACGTGCACTCTCACGGTCTCGTCGACGGCGTAGGCGGCGACGTCCGCGGCGGCCATCCGGCCGGCCGCGCGGGCCCCGCGCGCCAGCAGATTCCCGGCGCGATCGCAGAGGCGCCCGAGCAGCTCGATGGCGAGCGTCTCGTCGGCGAGCGTGGCCGATGCGATCTCGGTTGCCTCACGCAAGAAGTCCAGGTTGTCGGGCTGCTCGACCGCCAGGCGCGTCAGCGTGTCGACGAGCCGACGATCGGGACGGCGGCGCTGCGACTCCGCCAGGCGCAGCAGGGTCGCGACGTGACGGGGGTCGGCCGCGAGCGCCTGGTCGAAGGCGGCGTCCGCGGCATCCAGGTCCTGGCAGTGGTCGACCAGGGCGGTGGCGATGCGCGCGTGCAGATCGCGGCGCGAGGATGCGTCCAGACCGGGCGCGGCGGC
>Ga0111539_10000730_pt1 | contig 42748 bp, 33 predicted proteins | sample RhiMethybrSRZTD1_FD_79667 | JGI IMG/M metagenome (GOLD analysis project Ga0111539, IMG submission 79667) | Populus rhizosphere microbial communities from Tennessee, USA - Rhizosphere MetaG P. TD hybrid SRZTD1 (version 2) (version 2) | ecosystem: Host-associated > Plants > Roots > Rhizosphere >... | reverse complement strand
CTGTCGGCCGAGGGAATTCGGCCGGCCACCCGCAGCGACCACGACGGCGACGGGACCGAGGTCGCGCGCTGCCGGATCGCGGACGGCGCGGCCTTCTGCCGCGCAACCGGGCCGGCCCTCGAGCTCACCGCCGCAGTCGGGGACGGCGCCGGCGTCTCCCTCGGCGCCGACGACGTGAAGGTGGCCGTGCTCGACGGCGACGGCGACGCCACGCGGATCGAGCTCGTGGGGCATCTCTCGAGCCTCACCGGCTGGAGCGCGGCTCCCGATCAGGCATTCGCGCTCGGCGCCGAGCTCAGCGGCGGCGACGAGGTGGCGGTCCGCCTGCCGTTCGACATCTGGTCGCTGGAGCTCTCCCACCAGGGCCAGTTCGCGTCGATCGACCTGGCTCCCTACGACCTCCTGCTCGGCAGCATGTGGGCCGACCGATTCGCGACCCACGCCGGCGGCGAGTTCATCAACGTGGCCGCGACGCCGTCCAGCCTGCGCGTCGCGGCTCCGGCACAGAGCGCCGGTCTCCCCTGCCACGTGACCTTCCTCGGTCCGGGCGACCAGGTGAGCGAGTACGACGCGGTCCTCACCGCAGGCGCGTTCGAGGTGACCGCGACCGGCCTGGCTCCACGGCCGTGACGCGGTGATCGAGTAGGCTACACTTCACGGGTGGAGCTCGGGCGTCAGCTCGGCCGGCAGGAGCGCGCGCTGGTGGTCGCGCTCATCGCCTCGCTGCTCCTGTGGAACCTGCCCTTCGGCGGGCTGGTGCTCTACCCGTTCAAGCTGTTCGCCACCTGGCTGCACGAGATGTCGCACGGCCTGGTGATGCTGGTCTCCGGCGCCGGCTTCTCCCACCTCGAGATCTTCCGCGACACCAGCGGCATCGCCTACGCCGAGAACGGAGTCGGCGGCCTGGGTCGCGCCGCCATCGCCAGCGCCGGCTACACCGGCGCCGCCACCCTGGGCGGCGTCCTCCTCGTCCTCGGCCAGTCGAATCGCGGCGCGCGCCGCGTCCTCTACGCGCTCGGCGCCGCGCTCCTGCTCTCGCTCCTGTTCTGGGTCAGGAACCAGTTCGGGATGGCGGCGGTCGCCATCGCCGCGCTCGCCTGCCTGGCCGCCGCGCGCTTCGCCAGCGAGCGCATCGCGCTCTTCCTGGTCAACTTCCTCGCCGCGCAGTCCTGCATCAACGCAGTGCTCGACATCCGCGTCCTCTTCCGCCCGCAGCTGGTCATCAACGGCCAGGTGGTCGGCGCCTCCGACGCCCACAACATGGCGGCCGCCTCGTTCGGCAGCCACTGGCTGTGGGCCTCGATCTGGCTGGTCTGGTCGTTCGCCTGCTTCTACGCCGCGCTCAGGATCGTCTTCCTGCGCCAGCAGGCGTCAGCTGCCGCCGGCGGGCGGCCCGCGGTCGAGAGCGGACCAGGCGGCGTCGAGCCGGGCTGAGGGATCGCGGTCGCTGCGCTCGCGCCAGGGCAGCGCCTCGAGGTGGAAGTGGTTGTAGTGGTCGCCGTCGTAATCGGGCGTGAGGACGATGCGGAACAGCCCCGAGCGCGACACCTGGCAGTCGACCGCGCGCAGGAGGGCGCCGAGCTCGGTCAGGGGATCGCCCATGCAGTCGCCGTCCTCGCCGAGTCCCTGCTCGTAGTCGAGCTTGACCGCCGCCACCTTCTCGCCGCCGGCCAGCACGAAGGTGTGGACGTCGATGGCGAGGCCGAAGGAGTGGCGCGACGGGCGGCTGGTGCCGCGGATGTTCCTGCGCTGGTAGGCCGAGCTGTAGTTCACCCGGTCGATGCCGTGCGCGCGCAGGAGCTCGCCGGCGCGCGCCAGCGAGAAGGCGAGCGAGCAGTCGATGACCAGCGGCTGCTTGCCGTCGTAGGAGCGGTACTCGACGCCGCCGAGCCGCCCGCGCACCTCGACGCCGACGTCGATGCCGCGCCGCTTCGCCTTCTTGAAGCTGACCCCGACCGCGTCGAGCGCGCGCAGGCAGGAGGCGCCGCTCGACGGCTCCGGCTCGGCGCGCGCGTCAGCCGCCAGCCCGACGACGACCAGGACAGCGGCGGCGGCGGCGAGCAGGCGCACCGCCCGATCCTACACGAGCGCGGGCGGATCTGAAGTTATCGCGCGCTCGACAGCATGGCCGACACCGCCGGCGCCAGGACGCCGGCCAGGGAGGACGGGTAGTAGATCGACCCCAGCCACAGCCTGCCGTCCTTCTCGCGCGCGACGACCGCGATGCGCAGCCGCTGCTCGCCGACGATGCCCCCCTCGGTCCTCACCTCGAGCTCGCGGCTCACCCAGGGCGCCGGCACCGGCATCAGCCGGTCGTCCACGTTGCGCGCGCCCGACAGGCCGAAGGCCTTGGCCCCTTCCTTGCGCTCGAGCTCGCGGCGCGCCTCGACCATCTCCATGAGCTGCCCCTCCGACTCCAGGAGCCCGATGTCCTTCAGCTGGACGTTCACCACCAGGCTCTCGTCGTAGAGCTCGGTCGGCGAGATCTGCCGCCACGGCTCCGGCGCCTCGACCTGGATGCCGCCCACCGTCCGGCTCACGCGCGGGAAGGAGGCGATGGTGTCGCCGACGTCGCTGGTGACCGCACCGAAGGCCCCGTAGGCCAGCGCTCCGCCGGCGAGGGCCGCCAGCACGACGACGACCGGCGTGAGCCAGCGCCGCCTGGCGAACCGGTGCTTGCGCGACAGCGCGACGCCCAGCACCGCGCCGCCGACCAGCCCCCCGATGTGCGCCGACTGATCGATCACCTGGTAGATGAAGCCGATCGCCACGTTGGCGGCGCCCAGGAAGAGCAGCATCCCGAGCAGCGCCCCGCTCCAGCGGCGCGGATACGACTTCCGGTGGATCGCCAGCTCGGCGATCGCGGCGGCCAGGAGGCCCATCACGGCGCCCGAGGCGCCGACCGAGGTGGCGGCGCCGCCGAACAGGTAGCTGGCGACCGCCCCGGTCAGGCCGGATCCGGCGTAGATGACGAAGAAGCGGAGCGAGCCGACCATCTGCTCGAGCAGCCGGCCCAGCACCCACAGGCCGTAGACGTTGATCCCGAGGTGGAGGAGCCCGACGTGGAGGAAGGTCGAGCTGACCAGCCGCCAGAGCTCCCCGTCCGCCACCGCTGCCTTGACGTTGGCGCCCGCCTGGATGAGCGCGCCGAGGTCGGACGTGGTGCCCCAGTGGATGAACACCACCAGGGCGGCGGCCAGGTTGGCCGCGATGAGCGAGACGGTCACCGGGATCTCGCGCAGGCCGACGCCGGACAGGCGCGGCAGCCGCGTCCGCCTCGGCGCCCTGGTCTTCTCGGCGGCCGCCGGCAGGTCGACCGGCGCGTCCTCGGCCAGGCGGCTCAGACGATCCGCCAGCTCGGCCACCGGCGGCGAGACGTCGAGCGGACCTGCCACCCCCGGCTCGTCGATCCGGCTCAGCGTGTGCTGCGCCAGCTCGCGCGCCCGCCCGTCGCGACCCGACAGCTCGGCCGCCTTCTCGAGCGAGCTCCGCGCCCCGCTGCGGTCGCCCGCCTTGAGCCTCGCCAGCCCGTACCAGAAGAGGCGCGCCGCCTCCGGCATCGAGCCGAGCGGACCGCGCGGCCCGAGGATCGACTCGACCGCCGCGATGCGGCCGAGGAAGGCGAGGAACACCAGCCGCGCCCGGCTGACCAGGAGCATCCAGATCGGCTCCTCGGTGGTCGAGTGCACTCCCTCGATCCGCTCGACCAGGAGGGCCGCCTCGTCGAGCCGGCCGAGCTCGCAGTAGGCGCGGACCAGCTCGACCGCCAGCTGCGGGGAGGCGGTGCCCGCCTCCAGGTTCTGCTCGAGCCAGCCGATCGCGTCCTGCCAGCGACGGGCGTAGAGGTAGGTCATGATGATGCGCTCGTCGATCGGGCGGCGCGCCGCCGGCTCGCTGACCAGGTCGCGCCGCTCGCGCAGGCGATCGACGGCGGCGTCGACCTGGCCGCTCCTGACCTCGATGATGGTCGAGATGAGATCGCTCTCCTGCCGCGCCCCCATGCCGGGCTGCAGGTGCTCGCGCGCGTTGACCAGCCAGCGGGCGAGCCGCAGGTGATCGGCGACCAGCGCCCGGCGCGCCAGGCTGCGCAGCACGGGCGGGACGAACACCAGGCAGACCGCGCCGCCGATGGCGACGGTGCCGATGAGGTCGGCGGTCGCGTTGGGCCCCTCGCTGCGCCGCGACGCCAGCGCCACGATGGCGAGCGCCAGATCGGCCACGATCATCCAGCCGTACAGCCGCTGCCCCGGCCCCATCCGGCGGAGCACCATCGGCCCCAGGTAGGCGCAGAGCACGATGACCGAGAGCAGGAGGAAGTCGATGACGAGCATCGCCTCCCCTAGTCTGGCCGACGAGCGGCCGCGCGCATCCCGAACCTCACGGCCCGGGGGTCTCGGCGTAGGCGCCCATGGCGCGGAACTTCCGGTAGCGCTGCTCGACCAGCTCCTTGGCGGGCAGCTGGCACAGCTCCTTGAGATGCCGCTTGAGGGCGGTCCGCAGGTTCGACGCCGTGATCGCCGGATCGCGGTGGGCGCCGCCGTCGGCCTCCGGGACGATCTCGTCGATGACGCCGAGCCGCACGAGGTCGTTGGCGGTGAGCTTCAGCTGCTCGGCGGCGTCGGCCACCCGGGTGGAGTCGCGCCACAGGATCGAGGCGCAGCCCTCCGGTGAAATGACCGAGTAGACCGAGTATTCGAGCATGAGGACGCGATCGGCCACCCCGATGGCGAGCGCGCCGCCCGAACCGCCCTCGCCGATGACCACCGCGACGATGGGGGTCCTGACGCTGGCCATGACCTGGAGCGACTTGGCGATGGCCTCGGCCTGGCCGCGCTCCTCGGCGCCGATGCCCGGGTAGGCGCCCGGGGTGTCGATGAACGACAGGATGGGACGCCCGAAGCGGGAGGCCAGGCGCATGAGCCGCGCGCACTTGCGATATCCCTCGGGCCGCGGCATCCCGAAGTTGCGGTGCAGGTTCTCCTTGGTGTTGCGCCCCTTCTGGTGACCGAGGATCAGGATCTCCCACTCGTCGAAGCGCGCCGCGCCGCCGACGATGGCCGGGTCGTCGCGGAAGGAGCGCTCGCCGTGCAGCTCGATGAAGTCGTCCATCAGGAGGCGCACGTAATCGAGCGTGTAGGGCCGGGCCGGGTGGCGCGACAGCTGCACCTTCTGCTGCGGCGTCAGGTCGGCGAAGACGTCGCGCTGGAGCTTCCTCGCCTTCTGCTCGAGCTTGCGGATCTCGGCCGAGAAGTCGAGCGAGTCGGTGCTCAGGCCGCGCAGCTCCTCGATCTTCCGCTCGAGGTCGATGATCGGCCGCTCGAAGTCGAGGATCTCCCGCTCGCTGAGTTGCTGGCTGGCCATCGCTGCGTCAGAGCCTCGCGCCGCAGGGCGCGGGGTCAGGGCTCACGTAGGTATCGCTCCAGGTCGTCGATTGCAACTGCCCGCGGCTCCGGGTGCCAGAGGACGGCCGGATCGCCGCGATACCAACTAAGCTGTCTGCGCGCGTAATGTCTTGAGTTCCGCTGAATTAGCCGGATGGTTTCGCCCAAGGGTAGCACACCGTCGAGGTGGCGGTGGAGCTCGGCATAGCCGATCGCCGCCTGGGAACGGAGCTCGGGGCGGTAGCCGGCGGCCCGCAGGCGGTGGACCTCGTCGAGCAGGCCGGCCGCCATCATCGCCTCCACCCGCTGGTCGATCCGGCGGTACAGCTCCTCGCGCGGCGGGTCGAGGCCGATGACGCGGGCGGCATAGCGCGGCTCGACCCGCCGGTGGTCGTGGCGCTCCTGGTGGCGGCTCATCGGCTCGCCGGTGAGCTCGAGGACCTCGAGGGCGCGGATGATCCGCTTCTCGTCGTTGCGATCGATGCGGGCGGCGGAGGCCGGGTCGCCGGCCGCGAGCCGTTCCCACAGGGCGGGCAGCCCCTCGGCGCGCAGGCGGGCGCGCAGCTCCGGATCGGCCGGCGGCCCGGTGAAGAGGCCGAGGAGGAGCGCGCGGACGTACAGCCCGGTGCCGCCGGCGACCACCACCGGAGCGCCGCGCCCCGCGGCCTCGGCGATCGCGCGATCGGCCAGCTCGGCGAAGCGAGCCGCGGTCATCTCGTCGTCGGGATCGCAGACGTCGATCAGGTGATGCCGGACCAGGGCACGCTCGGCCGCGCTCACCTTGCCGGTGCCGATGTCCATCCCGCGGTAGACCTGTTGCGAGTCGGCCGACACGACCTCGCCCCCGACCGCCCGCGCGAGGTCGATGGCGAGCCGCGACTTGCCCGACGCGGTCGGGCCGACGATCACCACCAGGCGCGGGCCCATGCCGCGCGAATCGTAGCCTAGTGGGCGTCCGGCCAGTACAGCCAGCCGTCGAGCCGGCGCAGGCAGGCGGCCTGCTCCCTGGGTCCCCACGCGGGGTGGCGGCGGCGGTCGACCCGCGCCGGCGTGTAGACGCCGACGCCCGGCTGGAGCCGGGTCAGCGTCCCGCTGTGCAGCCGCCCGTACTGGACGTAGAGGCCGCCGGCCAGCCCGCCCTCCCGCTCGCACAGCGAGTCGATGCGGTTCTGGTTGAACTCGTCGGCGATGGCCAGGACGGTGATGCTCCGGTGGTTGATGCCGGGGGCGGCGGCGCCCATCTCGGCGGCGATGCTCTCGAAGCAGTCGGTCGAGCGCGTGCAGTGGCCGGGCGTCTCGGCGGCCGGCGCGAAAACGTACTGGGTGTGGAGGTAGATCTCCGAGGCGAGGACCCGGCAGTGATCGCGGCAGGCCGCCAGAACCTGGCGATAGCTGCCGAGCTGGCCGACCAGGTTGTAGGAGTTGACGTAGAGGATGACCCGGCGGTCGAGGCCGGCGGCTGCCAGCTGGTCGAGCAGCGCGGCGAAGGCGGCGGCGCCCCACTGGCCGTCGCGCAGCTCGGGGAGCTCGGCGTGGAGCTCGTCGATGGCGACGTAGGCATAGCCCCTCTCGAGGAGCGAGGTGATGGTCGCGGCCGCGGTGCCGTCGGCCAGCCGGGGCAGGAGCTCGTCCTCGCTCATGACGTGGGCGATCAGGCCGCCGCCCTGCTGCCAGGGCTGGAGCTCGGGCTCGGTGGCGGCGCAGGTGTCGGGGCGCCGGAGCGCGAGGACCGGCTCGCCGGTGCCGAGCAGCGAGAGGGTGGAGGCGGCGTCGGCGCGCGGCGTCCAGCCCGGGTTGGGCTGGTAGGCGCCGTAGAAGAGGAAGATGGGCGCGGTGTGGAGGACCGGAACGATGGCCACCGGGCAGCCCTCGACCTCGGCGTCGGTCAGCCCGGCGTCGGCCCCGCCGCCCGCCACCGGCTCGCCGGACACGACGCAGCCGGCGAGCGCGAGGATGGCGGCGGTCAGCAGCGCTTCACGGGCGCTCATAGTCGGCCACCTTGCCCTGGATGCCGAGCAGCTCGACGGCGCGCCCTCCGACGTCGACCGTGTCGACGTTCAGCGCGACGAAGGCGAGAGTCCCCCAGGCCGGCACGCCGGCGGCGGCATCGGCCGGCAGCTCGAAGGAACCGTCGTCCGCCAGGTGGCAGACCCTGCCGATCGAGTCCTGCTGCAAGACGGCGAACAGGTGATCGGCCCCGACCGGCTCCCAGCTGAGCGCGATGGAGGGCCCGATCACCGCCGAGCCCGAGGAGATGTCGGGGGCGAGGAGCTGGGGCGGCGGCGGCACGCGGAGCGCGGCGCCGAGCGAGACGGCGTAGTCGCCCGGCAGGATGTCGTCCGGGCGCGCCCGGTAGAAGATGTTTCCCAGGAGGATCTCGCGGGTGAGGTCGATGGTGGCGGGGCCGTCGAGGCCGATGGCGGCGCCGACGTCGACGAAGTCGTAGGAGCTCGGCTCCTCCGGCAGGAGGGGGACCTGGAAGCAGCTGTCGATCGGGAAGCTCTGGTAGAAGGTGGCGGGCAGCCGGCCGGGCCCGGTGTGGCCGCTGTCGAGCTCGGCCAGGGCCAGGAGGCTCGTCTCGCCGCCGCTCGTGTAGCGCTCGAGCTTGACGTAGCCGCCGGAGGGCGCCGCGGACGGCGGGCCGCCATCGGCGGTCGCCGGCGGGCTGCCGTCGACTGCGGGGTGCCCGTCGCCGTCGTCGCCGCCGCATCCGTCCCCGCCTGAGACCGGAGGAGAGGAGCCGCCGGCGCACGCCGCGACGACGGAGACGAGGAGAACGACGACGACGGGCACTCGCATACCGCTCGCTTATCCGAGCCGGCGGGGCGGCCGAAACGAAAGATCCTGAAACCGGCCTATCCGCCGAGATCGCCGATGGCGGCGTCGAGCCGGTAGCCGGCCTCGGTGGTGACCAGCGCCCCGCGCAGCCCCATGGCGCGCAGGGCGGCGACCGCGTTGTAGAGGCGCAGGCGCGCCGCCTCGGGCAGGATCGCCTCGCCCGGCCAACCGGCGGCGATGAGCTCCTCCGGGGTGGCGGCCGGCAAGCGGCTCTCGGCGCGTGCGACCAGCTCGGCGAAGACGCGCCCGAGCGGGCCGCGGCGGGTCAGGTCGACCGCGACGCCCTCGATCGAGAAGCGGCGCCGGTCGCGCGACACCGCCAGCGAGGCGCGCGCGGGCGCGGCGGACGAGCGCGGAGGCGCCAGCGCCTGGCGCACACGCTCCGCGATCCGGACCGGCAGGCCGTACGAATGGGTCGCCCCGGCCAGCACCTCGATCGCGCTCGCCACCAGCGGCCGCCCGCGCGCCAGCGCGCGATCCGGCGCCGGGCGTGCGTCGTCCACCAGGTGCAGCACCGCGGCGAACAGGGCGCGCGCATGCGGCGGGCCGCGCCGGGCCAGCTCGTCGGTGTGCGAGGCCAGCTCGGCGCGCGCGGCCGGCTCTCCCGCCACCAGGCGCGCCACCGCGCCGTAGCCGGCGGCGTCGCTCCACAGGTTCCAGCGCGCGAGCTCGAGCGCCATCGTCTCCGCGTCGGCCAGGGCGGCGATCGCGTCGCGCGTCGCGCCGGTCGCGAGGTCGGCGAGACCGGCGAACAGGCGAGCGCCGGCCAGTCCGACCCGCTCGCCCGAGGCGCGCGCCTCCTCCTCGGCGCGGCGCAGCCGATCGCGCCCGCGCTCGTCCTCCCCGCGGTGGAGCGCGGCGAGCCCGAGGTTGGAGAGCACGGCGGCCGCCTCCTGCGCGTCGCCGCCGGCGCGGTGGAGATCGTAGGCCAGCGCGCCGTCGGCGTCGTCGGCCGGCTCGGCGAGGACCAGCCGGTGAGCGAAGCGCATCGCCAGCGAGCGAGCGCGCTCGCGATCGCTGTCGGCCACCGCGACTGCCTGGTCGAACAGCCGCTCGGCTCGCTCGACCTCGCCGCCATCGAGCGCGAGGAGCGCCCCGATCCGCGCGGCGCGCGCCGCCAGGCTCGGAGGCGGCTCGCCGATCGCGGCCAGGTCGCTCTCTGCATCGCCCAGCCGGCCGCCGCGGCGCGCCAGCTCGGCGCGGGCGATCCGCGCCGCCGCCGCCACCTCGGCATCGCCGAGCAGCACGGCCCGATCGAGCACGGCGCGCCGCGCCGGCGAGGCGTCGCCGCGCGCCATCGCCTCGGCGGCGGCCAGGAGCGCGCGCGCCGCCAGCTCGGGATCCCAGCTGGCGATCCCGTCGCCCGCCGCCATCAGCTCGTGCGGGCTCGATCCAGCTCGCGCGAGGAGCCGGCGGACGTGGGCCCGCTTGAGGACGAAGTTGTGCGGCGTCCGCGCCCGCGCGAAGTCGCGCAGCCAGCGGCTGACCCGGTAGACGTCTCCCGATCGGGCCACCAGCCCGAGCGCCACCAGCCGCTCGAGCCCCTCGCCGCCGAGGGCGGCATGGTCGTCGAGCGAGAACTCGCCGTCGAACACGCTGGCCACCGCGAGAGCGTGGCGCCCGTCGAGGTCCAGCAGGCCCCAGGTGTCGGCGGCGACCCGCTCGAGGCTGCGGTGCCTCTCGGGGACATCCGACTGCGCGCTCTGCAGCCCGCCCAGGGGCTCGAGGAGCGACTCCGCGCTGCGCTCGCCGAGTCCGCCGGCGCAGAGCTCGATTCCGAGCGGCAGCCGGCCGACCTCGTCGACCAGGCGGCGAGCCGCGCCGGCATCGAGCGGCGGCCGGCCGAGCTCCTCGAGCCGCCTGGCCAGGAGCTCGACCGCGCCCGCCTCGTCGAGCGGCCCGATCTCCAGGCGGCGCGCGCCGCGCAGCTCGAGCGGAGCGCGCGAGGTGACCACGAAGGCGTGGGCCCCGGCCGACAGCCAGGCGGGCAGCGCGGCCGCCAGCGCCGGATGAACGGCGCCGGCGTGGTCGAGCAGGCACAGGGTCCGCTCGCGCAGCGTGAGCGCGCCCGCGATCCGCTCGCCGATGTCATCGCCCGCTGGCGCGTCCAGCGCGACCGCGAGCGACTCGAGCCCCTGGTCGAGCTCGCAGAAGATTCGCCCGCCCGGGAAGGCTCGGGCGACCTGCCCGGCGACCACCCGCGCCAGCCGGGTCTTGCCCGCGCCGGCCAGCCCGTGGAGCGTGTGGAGCTGGGGCGCCTCGTCGTCCGCGGCGAGCGCGCCCGACAGCGCGGCCCGCTCGCGCTCGCGCCCGACGAAGGCGCTGAGGTCCCACGGCATGACCCGCCACATGCCGGCATTATCGCCGGCGGCGCCGCGCGCGACACCTGGGCCCGACTCGCTCTCCGTGCGGGTCGCGCGAGCTCAGCCGTCGCCCGACAGGCAGTGCTTGCTGTTGGTCCGGCCCAGCTTGTCCGCGTTGAGCTTGTCGCAGGTCTCGGTGACGGCGCAGAACGCGCTCGTCAGCGTGTCGATGCCGCCCACCGCCATGCCGAGATCGGCCAGGCTCAGCGTGTCGAGCCGGCGCAACGTCTCTCTCTTGACTGCGAGCCTCCGCCGCGACGGACCTCGTCTTCCCATCAATGCCTCCCGGAACATCGATCTCATCAGAGCCCCTCCCCGCAGTCGACTGGTAAGGATCGTAAGCCAGCCGACAAGCGGCCCGTCATTGCCTTCTATCTGGCTCTCTACGCAGCCGGCGGCGGATCCTTTTCACGGCCGGCAGGCGGATCGATCGCGCGGGCGCGAGGTGACGAGCTCCCGGTCGAGGGCGTAGGGGACCCGACATCGGACCAGACGCTCGAGCCCGGCCTGGCCGCCGGTGAACCGGGCCATCTCCCAGATCATCGCCCCGCCGGCGCCCGCGACCACCGCGCGCGACCCGTCGGGCGAGAAGCGCGCCGCGCTCACCGGTCCGTGCGGGTTTCGGAGGATGGCCAGGAGCGAGCCGGTCGAGGCATCCCAGATGCGCGCCGTTCCGTCCGCGCTCCCGGTGATCGCCAGGGCCCCGTCGGGACGGAGACCGCAGCTGGTCAGATCGCCGCTGTGCCCGATGAGCTCGGTCAAGCGCGCCCCGTCGGACACCCGCCACAGCTTGGCGGTGAGGAGGAAGGTGCAGCTGAGAGCCCGCTCGCCGCTGCGATCGAACGCCACCGTGAATCGGGTGTCCGGGTCACGATGGGTCGCCTCGATGGTTCCGCTGGTGGCATCGACCAGCGTGACCTCGCCACCCTCGCGCGTGACAGCGATGCGATCGCCGGAGGGCGCGAAGTCGGCCGAGAACAGCGGCGGCGTACCGGACGCGCCGATGGTGAGCACCGCCGCGCCGTCGCCGGCGCGCCAGACGCGGGCGGTGCCGTCGTTGCTGGCCGAGACCAGGCGGGACCCGTCCGGGTGCCACGCAACCTGGTTCACCCGGCTGGTGTGACCCGCCAGCCGCCGCTCGAGGCGCCCGGTGCGCGCGTCCCACAGGTCGATCGAGGCGTCGTCGGTGGTCGCCACGCGCAGGCCGTCCGGGCTGAAGCGGGCGGCGTACATGACCGCGCCGCCACCGCCGAGCTTGAGGAGCTGGCGCCCGCTGCGCGCCTCCCAGATGCGCGCGGTGCCGTCGTGCCCGGCGGTCACCAGCCGATCGCCGTCGGAGGAGAACTCGGCCCACTCGATGGTGTCCTCGCTGCGCAGCGCCAGCGCCCGCTCGTGCGGCTCCGCGCTCCACACGATGGCGCTGCCGTCGCTGCTCGCGGTCACCACCCGCTGGCCGGCGCCGTCGAAGGCGACGTCGACGATCGAGCTTCGATGACCGTACCAGCGAGCCAGCGGCCGACCGGTTGCCACGTCCCAGAGGACCGCGGTGCCGTCGTCGGAGGCGGTGGCGACCCGGCCGCCGTCGGCGCTGAAGGCGACCGCGCTGACCGCCGCGCTGTGGCCGGCGAACGTGGCGATCGGCTGCCCGGTCCGCACGCTCCACAGGATCGCGGTGTGATCGGCCGAGGCGGTCACGACGGCGGTGCCGTCCGGGCTCGGTTCGGCGGCGTTGATGGCGCCGCGGTGGCCGAGCGTCGCCACCCGAGCGCCGCTGGCGACCTCCCACACCGACGCGACACCGGCCTGCCCTGCCGCGATCAGCAGGCGGCCGTCGGACGAGAACCGGGTGGACGCGACGCGCCCGCCGCCTGCCGCCAGGGCGCGCACCAGGTGCCCGCCGTCGACCTGCCAGACCCGCACCTCGCCGGCGTCGTCGCCGGCCGCCACCAGGCGGCCGTCGGGCGAGAACGCGCAGGGCGAGCCGGGAGCCAGATCGGCCGCGGTCCCCGGCGGCCTCAGCGTGGCGACGAGCTGCCCGTCGCGCGCATCCCACAGCCGGACCGACATGTCACCCGCGAGCGTCACCACGCGGGCGCCGTCCGGCGAGAAGCGCGCCTCCTGAACGCCGCCCGCGTGGCCGCGCAGCCATCCGCGCAGCCGCCCGCTGGCGTCCCACAGGCCAGCGGCGTCTCGGTCGGACGCCGTGACGATGGCGCTGCCGTCGGGACTGAAGTCGGCGCGCACCACGGCTCCCTGGTGGCGCAGGCGAGCCAGCAGGCGCCCGTCGCTCGCGTTCCACACCCGCGCTTCGCCGTCGGCGCCGGCGGTGACCAGGCGCGAACCGTCGCGGCTGAAGCGGGCGCGCAGCACCAGGTCGCCGTGCTCGAGCGTCAACAGCTCGCCGCCGGTCGCGCGCAGCGCGCGCGCCACCAGGAAGTCGTGAGCCGGACCGCGCGCGCCGAGCGCGCCGGCCCGGTCGAGGTAGACCAGCGCCTGCAACGGATCGTCGTCGAGCGACAGCCGGCGGCCCTGGTCCTCGTACTGGCTGCGCAGCCGGCCGAGCGCCTTGGCTTCCTCGCCGCGCACGCGGGCGTTGAGGAGCACGAGGCCGACCACCGCGACCGATAGCACGGCGAAGGCGACCGCGAACAGGATCCGCCGACGACGCCGCTCGCGCGCCGCCTCGGCCAGGCTGGCGCCGGCGAAGGCCTCCTCGGTCCCGGTCAACGGGCCGCCGTGACGCGCCCGCCAGATGCGGAGCTCGTCGAGCGCCTCGCCGCGCCACAGGAGGCCGCTGGGCCGCGCTCGGTCGTGCCACTGGCGACTGGCCGCTCGCAGCTGATCGCGCAGCCGCGACCCCTCGGCCTGCTCCTGGCGCCAGGTGCGAAGACGCGGCCACGCCTCGAGCAGCGCCTCGTGGGTGATCTCGATCCGGTCCGCCTCGCTCTCGCTGCCGACCGAGAGCAGGCGCGCGACCACCAGCTTCTCGATGACCGACTCGGCGTGCGGCCCGCCGCCGAGCAGCTGCGACAGCTCGTCGCGCGACAGCACCGCGCGGGTCCCCTCGGCGGTGACCGCGTGGTGGAAGACCTCGCGCACCAGCCGCCGCTCCTCCGGCGCCATCGCCTTGAGGGTCGCCTCGGCGTGCCCGGCCAGCGCGCCGCCCACCCCGCCGAGCGAGTCGTAGGCCTTGCGGCCGAGCTGGCGGAAGCGGCGATCGCGCAGCTCCCACATCGTGCTGGCTGTGAAGGACAGGAGCGCGAGCGCGCCCGGCACGCCGTCGACCTCGGCCACCATCTCGTCGGGCAAGGACGGGTCGTCGAGCTCGTAGCCGGCGCGGCGCAGCGGCTCGACCAGGATGCGGCGCAGCTCGGGGCCGGCCGGGGTGGTGAGCAGGTGTAAGGCCGGCGTGAGCCATCCGCTGAGCGCCGGCAGGGACTCGGCCCTGACCAGGAAGTCGTCACGCAGCGTGACGATGAGGCGCACCGGATCGTCGGCCGAGCGCAGCGCGCCGACCAGCGCCTCGGCGTAGGCGGTCCGCTCCGCCGCATCGCGGCAGACCGTGAACAGCTCCTCGAGCTGATCCACCACCAGGACCACGGTGCCCGAGCGACCGGCGGCGCGGAGGAGCGCGCCCAGCCGCGCCGGTTCGCCGCGGAGGTCGGCGCCCGCCAGGTCGATCCCGGCGGCCTCGAGGCGCGCGGTCAGCGCCGCGATCGGCGACGGACCTGGACGGACGACGACCGACCGCCAGCCCTCGGGAAGCGCCGGCAAGACGCCGGCCTGCACGAAGGAGCTCTTGCCGGCGCCGGACGGACCGACCACCGCGACGATCGAGCTGACCCGGAGGTGATTGATCGCCTTCTCGCTCTCGCGCTCGCGGCCGACGAACAGGCCGGCCTCGGCGGCGGTGAAGGCGGCCAGCCCGGGAAACGGACACGACTCCTCGGCCGCCGCGCCCTGGGCAGCGTCGCTCTCGTCGGCCAGGAGCTCGTCGAGCGATCGCCAGAGCTCCTCGTCCTCGTGCTCGAAGGCGTCGGGGAGCGCGACCAGGCGCGCGCCGCGCCGGCCGCGACCCTCGAGGAAGAACATCGCCGGCTGGGCCCCGGGCGCCGGCTGGTGGACCTGGGCGAACGGCGCCAGCTCGACCACCGGCACCCCGTCGGCGTCGAGCAGGACCGGGCGGCCGGCAGGCAGCTCCACGCCGCCGCGCGCCGGACGCGCGCGCTCGGCGCGCCGCATCCCGACCCATTCCTCCGCCCTCGCCGGGCCCGGCACCACCAGCGGGTAGTGACGGAGGAAGCCGAGCTCGGTGATCAGCCGCGCGAGGAGCGGAAGCGCGCGGTCGAGCAGCGCGCGTGCCTTCTCCTCGCTGCCGCCGCCCGGCTCCTCGGCGCGCAGCGCCAGGAGCTCCTCGAGCGCGGCCGATCGGGGGCCGATGAGGAAGTCGACCAGCTCCGGCAGCGGGTAGGCGTCGCGCAGGTCGGCGAACGGCCGCACGAGATCGCGCGCCAGCTCGAGCCAGTCGCTGTCGGCGAGGGCGCGGCCGCGCAGACGGCGCAGCGCCGCCCGCTCCCCGCCGCCCCCGACGTGGGCGTGGCAGGCCAGCGCCGCCACCGCCACGAAGCGAAGCGAGGTGCGCACCAGCTGCCACAGGGCGTCGCGCGCCTGGTGGGCGTTCCGCGCCGCATCGAAGGCGTCGAGCGCCAGCGCGATGGGCCGCGGCGCGCCGGCGGTCGCCGCCAGATGGAGCTGGGCGGCCAGCTTCGGCACGTGGGCCGGCTCGGGCGCGATGCCACTCGCCGTCCTGATCGCGGCGGCCAGCTCGAGGGCGCTGGCGAACCGCTCGGCCGGCTCCTTGGCGGTCGCGCGCGCCAGCACCTCGTGGAGCGCCGCCGGTCGATCCGGTCCCAGCGGAGGCAACGGCTGGATCGCGTGCGCGGCGGCGACCTCCTGTTCACCGGCGCCGAGGAAGGGCGGCCGCCCGGTCAGCGCCTCGAAGCAGAGGATGCCGAGCGCGTAGATGTCGGTCCTCGCGTCCGCCCTGGCGCTGTCGGCCCACTGCTCCGGCGCCATGTAGAGGGGCGATCCCATCGCCGATCCCGGCACCGTGAGGTCGAGCCCGCCCTCTCCGGCCCGGCGCGGCGCGGCCGCCGCCGCGCTCTCGTCCGCGCCCGGCTCGTCGAGCTTGGCGATGCCGAAGTCGAGCAGCTTGGGCAGGAGCCGCCCGGCGCGGGCCAGCACCATCACGTTGCCGGGCTTGATGTCGCGGTGGACGATGCCCTGCTCGTGCGCGGTGTGCACCACCTCGCAGATTCGCTCGATGAGCGGGACCAGGCGCTCGAGCGAGATCGGCCCGTGCGCCGCCAGCAGGCGGTCGAGCGGGGTGCCGCGCACCAGCTCCATCGCGATCCAGCGAACGCCGTCCGGCTCGGCGCCGAAAGCGTAGATGTGCGAGGCGTAGGGATGGTCGAGGCGCGACGCCAGCTTCGCCTCGCGCAGGAACCGCTCGACCGCCGCCTGGCTGGCCGCCAGGCCGCTGTGGAGCACCTTGATGACCGCCTCGCGCCCGAGCGCCGGCTGCTCGGCGCGGTAGACGGTGCCGAAGCCGCCGCTGCCGAGCGGCTCGCGAGCGACGAACTCGCCGAAGGCGCGCCCCGAGAAGTCGCGCTCGCGCGGCGCGCCGGCGCCGACGCCCGCGCCGCCGGGCCTCTCCGCCCGCGTCGCGTCCGGCACGGTGTCCACCGCCTGGCTGCTCCTGAGCGGGCGCGTGATGGCGCCGTCGAGGAACCCGCGGTCGCCGGCCGCCAGGGCCTCGCCGATGACCGCCAGCTCGTCGACCAGCTCGGTCCCGGCCGGGCGCTCGGCCGGATCCTTGGCCAGGAGCCAGCCAATCAGCGACTCCAGCCGGCGCGGCACCGCGGGGCGCAGCGCGGAGATGGGGCGCGGCTCGTCCAGCTGGACCTGGCCGACGAACGCCGCCAGATCGCCGCCGTCGAAGGCCGGCTGGCCGGTCAGCGCCTCGTGCAGCAGGCAGCCGAGCGCGAACCGGTCGACCGCGCCGTCCAGCCGGGGCTCGCCGCGCGCCTGCTCGGGGGCCATGTAACCGGGCGTGCCGACCACCTGCCCGGTGCGGGTGAGCTGCGGGGCGGCCGGGGCGCGCACGCGGGCGACGCCGAAGTCGACGATGACGGCGGCTTCCGGGTCGCGGCCGACCAGCATCACGTTCGACGGCTTGAGGTCGCGGTGGACGACGCGGCGGGCGTGCGCCGCCGCCAGCCCGGCCGCGAGTCGCCGCGCCAGCGCCACTGCCGCGGCGATCTCCAGCGTGCCGCGCCGCAGCCTCACCGCCAGGCTCTCCCCCTCGATCCACTCCATCGCCAGGTAGGGATCTCCCTCCGGCGTGGTGCCATGCGCGACGTAGGCGACGATGGCCGGGTGGGAGAGCGTCTCGAGGATCTGCGCCTCGGCGGCGAAGCGCGCCATCTCCGCCTCGCCCCGGCGCGCCATCACCTTGACCGCGAGCCGGCGATGGGTGAGCGGATCGATCGCCTCGTACACCCGCCCCATCCCGCCGGCGCCGGCCTCGCGCACGATGACGAACCGGCCACCCAGCGTGTCGGCCACGCCGGCCAGGCGCAGCCGCTGCATCTGCTCGTCGCTCAGGTACCCCAACCCGGGCATCGATGGTAGCTCAGCGTCCTCCGAAGCGGGCGGCGTACTCCGAGCCGTTGAGGAAGCTGCTCATCAAGGACTCGATGGACAGCGCACGGCTCCGCAGGCCGTCGCGCCAGTAGGCGTAGCCGGCGGCGTCCGGCGAGCGCCGCAGGAGCCGCGCATAGGCGACCGAGACCACCACGTCGTGCTGGAACCGGCCGACCGCCTCGGGCGAGTCGAGGAACGCCTGCGCCATCCCGGCCCGCGAAATCGCGCCGGAGTCGAGCTGCCCGACCCAGTAGGCGAGACCGCCGGCGTCGGGCGCCCGCCCGAGGATCGCGACGTAGAGGTAGGTGACGTAGCCACTCGAGTCGAGGTGGGCGGTCCGCTGCTGGAACTCGGGGCTGCCGACGAACGCGCCGACGATCGCGCCGCGCGGCGCGCCGGCCCGCACCTGCCCCAGCCAGTAGTCGAGCCCGGCGGGATCCGGGGCGCGCAGGAGCAGGCCGTGGTAGGTGCGGACGACCGGCGCGATCACCTCGTAGGCCTCAGCGGAACCGATCAGGGCGGTGGCCACCCCGGCCGGCTGCAGGTAGCCCTCGTTGAGCTGCCACACCCGGTGCCAGAGGCCGGAGCTGTCCGGCTCGCGCGCCAGCAAATCGCGGTACTGCTGGGCGACGAACGCCGAGGTGTGCGGGAACGGATAGACCGCCTGGTCCATGATCCAGGCCCGGGTCGAAGCGACCCGCACGTCGGTCGAGTGGGCGCCGCACAGGCTCCGCGAGTGCACGCCGGCGATCCGATCGCCGGCGATGAGGGTCGGCCCGCCCGAATCGCCGGCGCAGACCGTGGCGCCCTGATCGTCCTGGTAGCGGAAGGTCCGCTGCTCGATGCGGTCGATGACGTTCTTGCCCGCCCGCTTGACGCCGAAGCTCGGGTCCGCCTCCGTCCCGCCGAAGCCGATGATCTGGATGGCGTCGCCGACCTTGAGCGCGCCGGCGTAGTCGATGCGCATCGGCGCCACCCCGGCGGCTCGATCCAGCGTGAGGACCGCCAGATCGAAGTCCGGGTTGCCGGATGCGTAGTAGGGATGCGAGCTCTCCCGGATGGCGAGGTAGTCGGCGCCGCCCGCGCGGAACGACAGCGTCTGGCTGCCCTCGACGCAGTGAGCGGCGGTGAGCAGGGTGCGCGGCTGGATCAAGCTGGCGGTGCAGCCGCTGCTGAGCGTGCCGACCGCCGGGAACAGCCAGGTGGCCGAGCCGCCCTCGATCTCCATCTGGTCGAGATCCTCGTCGAAGGGCTCGTCGTCCACGGCGCAGGCGGCCGACAGCGCGGCGAGCGCGAGGAGCGCGAGGAGCGCGTGGAGCGCGTGGAGCGCGAGGGCTGGGGACTTCGTCATCGTGGGACCTCCTGATAGCGGTAGCTGATGGTTTCCTCGCGGGTTCCCGAGGTGCGTGACGCCGGGTCGGACACGGTTCCGCGCGACGAGCTCGCCAGCACCTGCCCGGTGGCGACGGACAGCTGGATCAGCTCGCGGCTCTCCACCTCGGCCTCCATCCCGTCCACCTCGACCCGCGAGGCGAGGTGGAGCTCGAAGAGCGCGGCCCCGTCGGCGACGTCGAGCAGGCGGGCCTCGGCGAGAGACACCCGGGCCCGCTCGCCGAGCGCGGCGGCAACCTCGGAGGGCGGCAGCTCGATGACCTCGCCGCTCTCGACCACTCGACCGCCGACCGCCTCGGCCAGGATCGCCGGCCGGCCCACCCAGGGGCGCACGTCGTCGGCCAGTCGCTCGGCCTCGGCCCCGCTCACCGGCACGCCATCGGGCTCGCGCCGGAGGGACATCTGGCCGTCCACCCAGTCGGCCCGGTAGCTCTTGCCGCGCAGGAGCGCGGTCCACGGCGTGCTGGCACCGGCGATCTTGCCGTCGCGCGTCTCGGCCAGGTAGCTGATCCTGAGGCTGGTCACCACGCTATCCCGCACGGCGAGCACCTCCAGGTGCGATCTGCGTTCCGAGGTGATCTCGATCGGAACCACCTGGTCGTCTCGCTGCCGCGCCAGGCGAACGGCGACCCGCCGCTCCTGGTCGACCACGTCGCCGGCCCTCGGCGCCTGCCGCCCGACCACCACCTCGACGCCGGCGGTCGCCTCGGCCGGGGGCGGCGCCGGCATCGCCAGGCTCCGGTCGGCGGGATCCTCGCGGGAGTCACCCGCGACCTGGCGTCCCTCGCACGCGGCAGCGACCGCCAGGACGAGGGCGAGGGGAATCGAGCGCCACATGTCGCCTCCTACGGGCCGATCCCGCACGCGCTGAGAGAGCGCGGCGCCACCGTCAAGGTGAGCGCTGCCGGTCGTTTCGAGCTCATGGCGTTGCCTCCGTTGTCCGGTCTCACCGTTCTCTACGGAGAGCGCGGCGGAGGCTTTTCGGCGGGGCGCCGGCGTCAGCCGACCGCGGCTGACCCGAACAGGGCGCGGGCCTCGTCCTCGAACTCCTCCTCGCTCACGGTCACCTCGCGCAGGAGCTCGAGCGCGATCCGGCGGAACTCGCGGCGCGCGTAGCTGAGCCAGTTGGTGACGTCGTGAACCTGGGCGCCGAGCTCGGCCGCCATCTCGGCGTAGCTCGGCGGCTTGTCCCCCTCGCCCAGGTGGTGGAGCTCGAACACCCGGAAGTAGTTCTGCTTGCCGCGCTCGCCCAGGGACTGGCGCAGCGCGGCCACCGCCATCGTGAAGACGTGGCGCGCCCACTCGGCCTCGAACAGCGCCTCCGGGTCGAGGGCCGCCGCCACCGGCGCCGACGCCAGCTCGCGCTCGGCATCGGCGATGTCGACCCCGGCCTTGCCGCCGCCGCGCTTCTGGGCGCTCGCCCGCCGGTACTGATCGGTCACGAACCGATCGAGGCAGCTGCGCAGGAAGGTGCGGAACCGGCCGCGCTCCGGCCGGTAGGCGGCGAAGGTGTCGCGATCGATGCAGCGGAGGAAGAACTCCTGGGTCGCGTCCTCGGCCTCGTCGGGCGGCTTGCGCCAGTGCAGCCGGAGATACTTGTAGACCGGTTTCCAGTAGACCCGGGTCAGCGCGTCGCGGCCGCGCGCCCGCTCGGCCGGGTCGGCAGCCATCACGCCGGCGATCGCCGACTGTCTGGTGAGCGGGAAACCGCCTCCGCCGCCGGTGCCGTCCGCCATCACCGGGAGAGTACACCGGAGCCGGCTGCGCTCAGCGCTCGGAGGTCAGTAGGAGATGAGGCTCAGGCCCCAGTCGTGCGCGATGACGGGCATGCGCGAGAAGTAGCCGAGGTTGTCGAGGATGGTCCCGTCGACCAGGGCGCCGCCGCTGTGCACGCCGGCGGCGCCGAGGCCGTAGAGGGTCGGCCAGTAGACGGCGGCCCCCGAGTCGCCGCCGGCGCGATGATAGTTGGCCAGCCCCCAGACCGGCTCGCGCGACTCGTCGGGCCGGTAGGTCTGGCTGGTGACGGTGCCGCACCGGGTGCTCGGGTTGCAGTTCCCCGACATGCAGGTGGTGGTGATGCCGGTCTGGCAGACCGTCTGGCCGAACAGGTCGTGGTCGGTGACCGGGAACGTCACCGGGTGGAAGTCGTCGGCGAAGCTGACGTGGACCCGTCCGATGGCGTTTCGCACCGACGCGGTCGACACCAGGGCGCCGTCGAACCGGGCGCGGTTGTAGCGGGCGGCCACCCGACCGAGCGGCCAGCCGGCCTGGTACAGCTGCTGGCCGTCCACCACGCAGTGGCCGGCGGTGAGGATGAAGGGGCCGTAGCCGTTCTGTACCGCGAAGGCGGTGGTGCACCAGGCGTCCCACGGGACCCCGGGCTTGCGCCCGATCGCCTGCCCCGCCTCGACGATCCCGTAGCCGAGCGCCTCGTTCTTTGCGATGTCCTCCTGTGTCTCGCCGTCGAGCGGAACCAGATCGATCGGGCCGCCGACCACCCGCTCGATGGTGACGAGCTCCGCCGCGAGCTCGGCCAGCGCGTCCGGCCCGGCCAGCAGATCGACGTCGTTGTCGATGACGTCGACGGTGGTGCCGCTCGCGCGCAGTCCGCGGGCGCGCAGCCAGCCGGCCAGCCGAGCCTCGCGCCGTGCCAGGTCGACCAGCCGGTAGGCGACCCGGCGCACCTCGATGCGGCCGCGCAGCACCTCGGGCAGCTCCGGGTCGGCGCCGATGCGCGTCGCCACCTCGTCCGGCTCGCAGCCGGTGCAGAGCAGCACGACCGAGGGTCCCTCGAGAAACGAGCCGGCATAGCGATCGGCCAGGTTCGCGTGCGCCCACCGGTCGGCCGCCGGACCGGCGTACTCGACCTCGGCGCGCTCGATGGCCGCGTCGAGCTCCGACTCGTCGAGCAGGAGCCCGGCGAAGACGAGCGCGGTCGATCGGGTCGCGGCAAACTCGGCCGGGTGGTCGTGGAGCGCCTGGACGAAGTCGACCTCGGTCGACAGCCCCCAGGCGCGGCGCAGCGCGAGCACGTGGGCCAGCTCCGGCTCGTCGAGCGAGACGGGCTCGACCACACGAACCAGCCGCGCGAAGCGGTCGAGCCGGCCGCGATCGACCGGCACCTCCCCTTTCGCGATCTCGTCGTCCCGGTCAGGGACCGCACATCCGGGCGGCGCAAGCACCAGCAGCGACAGGGCGACCGTGGAGATGACCCGCATGCCCTCCTCTACGGAGGGGCGCGCCGGTCCTTTTCGGCCCGCTCAGGTGCGGCCGAAGCGGCGGGCGATCTCGTCGACCCGGATGCGCAAGAGGACCGGGCGACCGTGCGGGCAATGAGCGCGGAAGTCGACGGCGTCGAGCGAGGCGAACAGGGAGGCGACCTCGGGCGGCGACAGGGAATCGCCGGCGCGCACCGCCGAGTGACAGGCGAGAGTGGCCAGTACCCCGTCGAGCCGGTCCTCGACTGCCCGCGAGCCGCCGTGCTCGGCGAGCTCGGCCAGGAGCTGGAGCAACACCGCCACCGGATCCTCGCCGGCTCGGAGCTCGGAGGGCGCGCTCTTGAGCGCGAACGACGCCTGCCCGCCGGTCGCATCGCCGAACGGCTCGATCTCGAAGCCGACCGATTCGAGCGCGCCGATCGACTCCTCGGCGATGGCGGCCAGCTTGCGGTCGAGCTCGACGGTCAGCGGAAACAGCTGCTGCTGGCGCGGAATCGCGCGGGCCCGGTGTCGGTCGACCAGACGCTGGAACATGACCCGCTCGTGCGCGGCATGCTGGTCGACCAGCACCAGCTCTCCCTCGCGCTCGCAGAGCAGGTACGTGAGATCGAGCTGGCCGAGGAACGTCAGCGACGAGAAGAACCCCTCCTGGGTGTCCTCGTTGCAGACGTCAACAGGCTGCCGGAAGCCGGACACCGGAAGCTGGAAAGCGGAATCGGATCCAGAATCGCGGAGCTCGACCGCAGACGATTTCTCTTCCGTTGGCCAGTTCCCGTCTCCGGTTTCCGGTTTCCGGGCGCCTGTTGACGTTCGCTGGTAAGCCGGGCGGCCCTCCGGCGGCGTTCCATCGGCGCGCCAGGTGAACAAGCTGCGCGACAGGCGAGAGGCATATTCGCGCGCCGCCTCCGACGCCCGCCCGCCCGACCAGGGGCGCTGCTCCGCCACCGCGCCGAGCGCGGCCCAGGTCCGTCCGCCCTCCCCCAGCCACGGGGCCTTCGCCACCGCCTGCTTGACCGCGTGCCTGACCGCCGCGTACACCGCCTGCGCGTCGGAGAACCGGACCTCGAGCTTCTGCGGGTGCACGTTGACGTCGACCTCGGCGCCGTCGAGCTCGATGAAGACCACCGCGTTCGGATAGCGCCCGCGCGGCACCAGCTCGCCGTAGCCGAGCAAGACGCTCTGCACCAGCCCCCGGTCGCGCACCCAGCGCCGCCCCACATAGAAGTGGAGCCCACGGGTCGTGGTCTGGGCGAACTCCGGCGCAGCGAGGTAGGCCTCGACTCGCACGCCCGATTCGCCGCCCTCGGCCCGACACATCCGCTCCGCCACCGCCGGGCCGATCAGCGCCGAGACCCGCTCGAAGGCTCCCGGACTCGGCGGCGCCTCGAGCGCGGTCCGCCCGCGGTTGACCAGCCGCACGTGCACCCCCGGATGCGCCATCGCGATGCGCGTCACCACCTCGCTCACGTGGCCCATCTCGGTGGCCTCGCCCTTGAGGAACTTGAGCCGGGCCGGGACGTTCCACAGGAGATCGCGCACCTCGACCAGCGTCCCGACCGGCGCCCCGATCTCCTCGGCCGTGAGGACACGCCCGCCCTCCACCTCGATCCGGATCGCCGCGCCGCCGCTCCTGCGCGTGGTCAGCGCAAGCCGCGAGACCGCCGCGATGCTGGGCAGCGCCTCGCCGCGAAACCCCATGGTCCGGAGCGTCGTCAGATCGTCGAGCGCGCGCAGCTTGGAGGTGGCGTGGCGGACCAGCGCCATCCTCGCCTCCGCCTCGGTCATCCCGCAGCCGTCGTCGAGCACCCGGATGAGGCGGCGCCCGCCGCCGTCGACCTCGATGGTGACCCGCCGCGCACCGGCGTCGAGCGCGTTCTCGACCAGCTCCTTGACCACCGACGCCGGCCGCTCGATCACCTCACCGGCGGCGATCTGATCGATGACGTGGTCCGGTAGAACCTGGATCTGACACGCTTCCACTCTCCTCGCGTACCACGCGCGTATGACGGCGCCGAATTGTCGCCTGAAGGCGACAACTTCGCCGGTGCGTACGTGGTTGCGCAGTGCCAACCGGGTGGCTAGTCTGTCGCCCGGAGCGAAGGGCGAGCGATGCACGGGGCGCAGGACGGCAACGGGACCTACTCGGGGAGTCATCCGATGGGCCCACACGACCGCGTCGTCGCGGTGACCGGCGCCTGCACCTACCTCGGCACCGAGCTCATCAAGCTGCTCGAGGCCGACCCGCGCTACCTCCGCGTCCTCGCCCTCGACATCCGCCGCCCCGACCTGCCGCCCGATCTGGTCAAGACCGAGCACCACCCGATCGATCTCACCGTGCCGACCGTCGGCACCCAGCTGGCCGCGCTCCTGCGCGGGGTCGACACCGTCGTCCACGGCGCCTTCCTCTCCTTCCCCACCCACGCCTCCTCCTGGGCCCACGAGCTCGAGGACGTCGGCACCATGCACGTGCTCGACGCCTGCGCCCAGGTGACGCCGGCCCGCTTCCTCCTCATCTCGACCACCCTGGTCTACGGCCCGGCGCGCGAGAACCCCAACTGGCTCGGCGAGGACGCACCGCTGCGCGGGCTCAGCGGCTCGCGCTTCGTCAGCGACAAGCTGCGGGCCGACCTGCAGGTGCAGAACTACGCCGCCACTCATCCAGATACCAAGGTCGCCATCCTGCGGTTCGCGCCCATCCTCGGCCCCACCATCGACAACCACGTGACGCGCTTCTTCTCGCGCACGGTCGCCCCGCGCCTGGTCGGCCACGACCCCTTGCTCCAGTTCATCCACGAGCAGGACGCCGCCCGCGCCCTCAAGCGCGCGGTCGACCGCGAGGTCGCCGGTGCCTTCAACCTGGTCGGCCAGGGGGTCCTGCCCTATTCGACGGTGCTCGCCATGATGGGCCGCGTGCCGATGCCCATCCCCCACTTCGTCGCCCGCCGCCTCTACCGGGCGCTCTGGGCCACCCAGGTCTCGGCCACGCCGCCCACCTTCCTCGACTTCCTCCGCTACCTCTGCATCGCCGACGGCAGCCGCGCCGAACGCGAGCTGGGCTTTCGCCCCTCGTGGGACATCCAGCGGACCATCCAGGACTACGTCGGCCTCACCGCCGACGACGAGCCCGACATCGCGAGGGCCCAGGGATGAGGGGCCCCGGCCCGTCGGCGAGCTATGTCCTTCTCGGGGCCGTGCGACGCGCTTGGGGGTACCACCCGCGAACGAGCCGCGAAGAGGGCCGGGGAAAACAATGATCAAGAGCGGCGACCCGCCCGACGACACCCCGCCGAAGGGCGACGAGCTCGACGCGGTCCCCGACGCGCTGGACCCGCCGGGCTGGAACGGCGAGGGGCCGCACGACGTCAACTTCAACGACCCGGACCTGTGGGGCGGCGAGGCAGTGGTGCGCGAGGGGGACTACGCCCCACACGTGCCGTCGCGCTTCCCCGACCCGATCTCGGTGGCGAGCGAGGTGCGCGAGCTCGAGCGCCGGGTGCGGAACCTGCTCACGCCGGTCTTCCCGCTCGAGGTCAGGCGCGCGCAGCCGCTGCGCTCGGTGTGGAAGCGCTACCGCGCCTTCGCCATGCAGGGCCGCTCGAGCGTGGTGGACGAGATGGGCCGCGACCCGGCCATCGCCTCGCGCTACCAGCCGGTGCTCGACTTCCTCTACCGGCGCTATTTCCGCACCGAGGTGGACGGGGTGGAGAACATCCCGCGCGGCGGACGCGCCATCCTGGTCGCCAATCACTCGGGCGCGCTGCCCTACGACGCGCTCATGCTGATGCGCGCGGTCGAGCGCGAGCACCCGGCCCGTCGCCGGCTGCGCCCGCTCATCGAGGACGACGTCTTCCACTTCCCGTACATCGGCACCTTCCTCAACCGGATGGGCGGGGTCAGGGCCTGCCCGGAGAACGCCGAACGGCTGCTCGCCGACGACGAGCTGGTCGCGGTCTTCCCCGAGGGCATCCAGGGGATCGGCAAGCTCTACCGCGACCGCTACCGCCTGCAGCGCTTCGGCCGCGGCGGGTTCGTCAAGCTCGCGCTCAGGACCGGCTCGCTCATCATCCCGGTCGCGGTGGTGGGGGCGGAGGAGGCCACTCCCATGGTCGCGCGGATGACCTGGCTGGCCCGCGCAGTGGGCCTGCCTCACCTGCCGGTCACGCCGCTGTTTCCGCTCCTCGGACCGGCCGGACTTCTGCCGCTCCCGAGCAAGTGGAGGATCCGTTTCGGCGAGCCGCTCGACCTCGCCCGCGAGCACGGCAAGGAGGGCAGTGACGACCGTCTCCTCGTCAGCCGCCTGGCCGAATCCGTGCGGACACAGATCCAGACAATCATTGACGAACTACTGGCCGAGCGCGGCGATTCGCGCTTCCGCTGAAGGCCCGGCTGGAGCCGGTTCGCCGGTGGCGCCCACCCCCGATTCGGGCTAGCATGGACTCGAGCGTTCGGGCAGCTCTTTCCGGGCGTTCCGACCTCTCGGCGGCCTTCCCATGGAAACCTACGAGAACGAGTTCGAGGACGTCCTGGAGATGGCCCGGGCCCTGCTCGGTGGCAACGAGGACGCGGCCGACCTCTGGGAGGCCAACGACCTGGTCAACCGGGCGATCCGGATCCGCCCGTCGGACCCCGAGGCCTGGATCCTGAAGTGCCAGATCCTCTCGGCGCTCGACGACGACACCGCCGCGCTGGCCGCGGTGGAGATGTCGGTCCGGAGGGCGCCCAAGCTGGCCGAGGCGCACTACTGGCGCGCGGCGGTGCTGGCCGACCTCGAGCGCTACGGCGACGCCCTCAAGGCGGTCGAGCGGGCCTTCCGCCACCTCGGGCACGAGGACGACTGGCTGCTCGAGGACCTCTACTGCGAGAAGGCGATGATCCTCGACGCCATCGGCCGCCAGGACGAGGCGATGGCCACCTTCGAGGCCGGTCTCAAGCGCTGCCCGGAATCGACCATCCTCAAGGCCGGGCTCGAGCCGCTCCGCCGCGAGCGCATCCGCTCGACCTTCAAGGTCATCCCCGGCGGCCTGCGCTAGCCGGGGCGCCTTTCAACGCCAGGCCGCAGCCGGGTCCTGGGTCATCGTGCAGCGCGGCGACAAAAAGGCGCAGCTTTCGCTGCAGCGACTGCCGCCGGAGCCCGAGCCGCCGGGCCGCCTCCGAGACGTTTCCGCCCGAGTCGGACAGCACGCGCTGGATGTGCTCGAACTCGACCCGCGCGAGGCTGAGCGGGGTGGGCCGCGGTGCACGCGTACGACAGCCTGCCGGCCCGTGACTGTCCCTGCCGTCGAGGGCGACGACGATCTGCTCGACCGACGCCGGCCAGGCGAGAAAGTCTCTCGCGCCCCGCTTGATCGCGTTCACCACGGCCGCGTACGAGCCGAAGCTGGTGAGCACGACCAGCGAGAGCCCGGGGTGCTCGTCGACCAGGAACTCGATCAGGTCGAAGACGTCGTCTCCGTCCGGCGGCACCAGGGCGAGCAGCGCCGCCGCCAGCACGCAGGTGCGCCCGATCGCGATCGCCTGGGCCACGGTCCGGGCCGCGATGACCTCCGTGAAGTGAGGCGCGAGGTCGCGCTCGAGCGCCGCCCGCTTCCCTGCACTGCCGTCGAGAACCAGCAACCTTCCCCGCTCCACCGCGTCCACCATGGTGTTCCTCTCAGGGCCGCTATCAGTCCGGTCTGAATCGCACGACAGGCGGCGCTCCTGGCTGCCTCATTCCGTTGCAGGGCCGCGCCGCGAGAGCGTGAGCCGGCCCACGAATGATCCAGCGGCAAGCGCGACCGTCACTGGATGATCACGAGAGGTCCCGGCTCGAGCCACAAGCAGTCGCTGTGAGTCCTCACCTCGAGCACCGGCTGGTAGCGGCCGGGACGGACTGCCGCGGGCAGCCGGGAGCGAAGAAGGAACGAGGCGCTCTCGGCGGGAGCGAGGAGCAGAGTAGGCGCCGCCTGATCCCCCGCCAGCGGGCCGACGTCCTCCGGCCGGAGGTCGGTGAACGCGACCTGCTCGCGGTTCGGGCGCAGGTAGGCGAGCCGCAGTCCGGTCCAGCCGCCAGTCGCGGCGCCGAGCGGGCTCGGACGCTCGAGCGGCTGCGCGCCGACGTTCATCAGCGTGAGCTCGATCTCGGCGGTGCCGCCGGGGGCGAGCTCGGCGCCTCGCCAGGCGGCCGCGCCGCGCACGACACGGACCGGGTGCTCGCGCAGCTCGGCCTCCACGCGGGCGAGGCACGCCATCACCCCATCCAGCTCGGGCGTGACGGTGGCGAAGGAGCGCATGACCGGCATCGTGCCGGCCCGCCGCTCGCCCAGGCTCACCGGCGCCATGCCGGGATACGGGCTCGCCGGGGTCGGCAGCTCCTGGTAGCGCGAGGCGCGCAGGGCAAGGACCAGCTCGTCGAAGCGCGCCGGCTCGAGGAGATGCTGCCAGAGCCCGACCTCGGGCGCGCCGTCGTGGTTGAAGCTGAGCATGAGGCTGCTGTCACCCTCGCGCTCCACCGCGACCGCGTGGCTGCCCCAGGGGCCGAACGAGCGGCTGTAATGGACCGCGACGACGGCGCTGTCGGGCGGCGCTCCGGGCATTGCCGCGTTCAGCCGCAGACGCGGTTGCGACCCTGCGACTTGGCGGTGTAGAGGTGGCCGTCGGCCACCCGGACGAACTCGTGCGGCTCCTGCAGCTCGGTGGTCATCGAGGCGCAGCCGATCGAGATGGTCACCGGGATGTCGGTGTCCTCGAAGCGGAAGACCGCCTTCTCGACGATGCCGCGGATCTTCTCGGCGAACTGCACGGCGTTGTAGTTGTCGATCTCCGGCAGGATGATGGCGAACTCCTCGCCGCCGTAGCGCGACATGATGTCCTCGCGCCGGATGCGCGCCTTGATGACCGAGGCCAGCTGCTTGAGCACGTGGTCGCCGGCCAGGTGGCCGTAGGTGTCGTTGATCTTCTTGAAGTGGTCGATGTCGAACATGATGAGCGAGAGCTCGCGCCGGTAGCGGTGGGCCCGGCCGATCTCGCGCTCGAGGGTCTCGATGAAGTAGCGCTTGTTGTAGACCTGGGTCAGACCATCGATGGTGGTCAGGCGGTAAATTTCCTCGTGGTACGCGTTCTCGATGTTGTTGCCGGAGAGGAACTTGAAGATGCAGCGGCCGATCTTGATGAGATCGCCGTCGCGCAGGACGTACTCGTCGACCAGCTCGTCGTTGACGTAGGTTCCGTTGGTGGAGCCCAGGTCGCGCAGCATGATGCTCTTGCCGGTGTTGATGAGCTTGCAGTGGTTGCGCGAGACCGACTCCTGGTCGATCTGGATGTCGGCCTTCGACGATCGGCCGATCACGATCGAAGGACGGTCGACGTTGTACTTCTTGCCGAGGTCGAGGCCGTAGATCACGACCAGGCAGGCTTCCTTGCCCGCCGGGCGATCGCTGATCCGACTGATGACCGTGACGACCGTCTTGTTGCGAGCAGTGTCGCTCACACGCTCCTTGAGCCCCTGCGCCCAAATAAAAGCGTACCTTTAGGGCCGGCCGGTGTAAAGCCCGCGGCGGCGCGCGCGCTCGGCGCTACTTGCCGTCTTCCGCACAGTACAGCTGATCATCCCCCTCCTGACGACACACCATCGCCTCGACGATGCGATAGCCGCCATGTCGATAGCGATACTCCTGGAGCAAGACGCGCGAGTCGGCAGACAACTGCCACCATGCGCGCAGGTCGTGGAAGCCGTCCTCGCCGCGCCGGACCAGGCGGTCGATCACCGAGCCGGCGACCGTGCCGAGGTAGCGCCGGCAGTGGGCGGTCCGGTCCTCGCTGTAGATGTTCCAGTAGCAGTTGCCGCCGTCCGTGCAGAGCTCGCGATCGGCGACCACCAGCTCCGGCCTGCGATCGCCGTCCAGATCGCGATCGGCCCGGTGCAGGCGCGGCGACTTCGAGAGGACGCCGGCGCTCGCAGGATCGGCGCACTGGCCGACCGCCGCGGTCGATACCGGCATCGGCTTGACCGCGCGGCCGCGATGACAGCCGAAGCCGACGAGGAGCACGAGAGCGAGCGCACACCACCGCCCCCATTGCACGGTCTCCGCGCGAGAGCGAAACCACATCACAGGGGATGACCCGGTGGGCCCCATCGTCAAAACCGGTAGCGCGGATCCGGGTCGCGCGCCGCTTCCACGTGGCCGGAGAGGTGTTCGAAGCCGGCGCGTCCGAGGGCGGCGTAGGCCAGCTGCTTGGCCTCCTCGACCCCGGGCTGATCGAACGGGTTGACTCGATAGAGCGGTCCCGCGTAGGCGGTGGTCGCCATGAAGAGCATCAGGAGCTCGCCGAGGGCCGGCGCACAAACCCGCTCGAGCGCAATGTGTGCGTTCGGCCGCCCGCGCCGGGTGAGCGACGCGATGGTGCCGCGCAGCTCGGCGTCGAGCAGCGCGCCCATGTCGCGCCCGGCCAGGTAGCCGTAGTCCTCCGGCTCGGCCACCGCCGGCGCGCTCCTGGGCAGCGGCAGGAGCGGACGCTCCCGGGGCGCCAGGAACAGGTAGCTCTTGTCGTCCGGCCCCTCGGCATAGAGCTGGAGCTGCGAGTGCTGATCGGTGGCGCCGCGCGAGGCGATCGGGGTCGGCCCGACGTGGACCGGCTTGCCGTCGGTGTCGTTGGCCTTGCCCAGGCTCTCGGCCCAGAGCTGGCGGAACCAGTCGGCGGTGTCGTAGAGCGCATCGGCGTACGGCATCACCACGACCATCGGGCGGCCGCGGTCCTGGTGATGGGCGGCGAGCGCGGTGGCGAGGAACAGGGCCGGGTTCTGCCGCAGATCCGGCTCGAGGACCCGATCGCGCATGGCGCGGGCGCCGTCGAGGAGGCCGGTCACGTCGAGGCCGGCGCAGGCGGCGGGCAGGAGGCCGACCGATGAGAGGACCGAGAAGCGGCCGCCGACCGAGGCCGGGATGGGAAAGGAGGTGAGGCCGAGTCGATCCGCCAGCCGGCGCAGCGGGCCGCGGGTGGGATCGGTGGTGACGACCACCTGGCGGCGGGCCCCCTCGGCGCCGAGAGCGGCGGCCAGGCGGTCGAACACGACCAGCATCTGCGCCGCGGTCTCGGCGGTCGAACCCGACTTGGTCACCACGTTCCACAGGGTGCGCTCGGGCGGGCAGACCTCGAGCACCGCCTCGAAGGTGGCCGGGTCGGCGTTGTCGGGGAAGAGCAGGCGGCGCGGCAGGCCGGCGGCGCGCGGCCGCAGCGGGTCGAGCGGGCGGGCGAGCGCCGAGTAGAGGGCGTGCGGCCCGAGGCTGGAGCCGCCGATACCGAGCACCACCACGGTGTCGATGGAGGGCGGGAGGGCGCGGGCGTACTCGAGTACCGCCTTCACCTGATTGCGGTCGTCCGGCAGGTCGAGGAAGCCCACCTCGCGCTTGCGGCGGCGCTCGGCGATGTCGCGCACGGAGTCGCCGGCCGGGCCCGCCCAGCGCTCGAGATCGGCCTCCGACAGCCCGCAATCGGCGACCCCGGCGGCCATCAGATTGGTGTAGTCGATTGTGAGAGTGCTGGTGCGGCCTGGCACGGTCGCCGACCGTACCACAGCCACAATCGGCTTCTTATTTGCGTCGGCCGGGAGTCCTGTGACAATGAAAGTCGGACCGGCATGTACTACCAGCAGAGACGATCCCGACGAGTCCGCCGTTTCGTCCTCCTGGCCGCGCTGGCCGCTGCGGGAGGAGTCATCGGCGTGGCAACCAGCGGCGGCTCCGCCGCTCCCTCGCTCGACGTCAAGGGACAGGCCGCGCCCGGCGCGAAGCCGACCCCGGCGCAGGAGAAGGCGATCGCCGCCGCCGCCGAGAAGGACGCGCGGGCAGCCGCCGACGCCGCGGTCGACGCCGCGCTCAAGGCGCCGCGCCTGGTCGGCGACGCCGCGCTGCGCGGCCGCATCGACCTCGCGAAGATGCAGCGCGAAGGCGATGGCTTCGCGGTGCCGATCGAGGGCGGCAAGCGGCGCGCGCGGCTGACCATCGATCCGGCGCTGCAGGAAGAGGCCGGGAAGCTGCTCAAGCGGGCGAAGGCGCCCATGTCCGCCATCGTGGTGATGGCGCCCGACGGGCGCATCCTGGCCCTGGCCGGGCACAAGCAGGGGCCGCCGGTCGACGAGAATGCCTACGACCTGGCCACCACCGCGTGGGCGCCGGCCGCGTCGGTGTTCAAGATCGTGACCGCCAGCGCGCTCCTCGAGGCGGGCGTGGGCGCGGAGGACCGGGTCTGCTTCCACGGCGGGCTGCGCTCGGTGATGAAGACCAACCTGGTCGACGACCGGCGCGACAACCGCTGCGAGAACCTGTCCTTCGCGGTGGCCGAGTCGAACAACGCCATCGTCGGGAAGCTGGCCCACAAGTACCTCGACGGCAGGAAGATGGAGAAGGCGGCCCGCGCTCTCGGCTGGGGCAGCGCGCCCTCGTTCGCGCTGGCGGCGGAGCCGAGCGTCATCCAGCCGCCGTCGGACGAGCTCGAGTTCGCCCAGTTCGCGGCGGGCTTCTGGTCGAGCCAGCTCACCGCGCTCGACGGAGCGCTGATGACCGGGGCTATTGCGACGCGCGGCATGAAGGTGCAGCCGCGCATCGTCGCCGAGGTGGTGGACGCCAGCGGCACGCGCCGCCCGGTGGTGGCCGGCAAGCCGCAGAGGGCGATCCCGCAGTCGGTCGCCGACGAGATCGGCCGCATGATGGTGCGCACGACCAAGACCGGCACCGCGGCGCGTGTGTTCAGGAACCGGCGCGCCGGCACGCCGCTCGACGGCATCGAGGTGGCCGGCAAGACCGGCTCCTTGTCGGTGGACAAGCCGCGCTACCTGGGCGTCTCGTGGTTCGTCGCCTACGCTCCGGCCGACAAGCCGGAGGTGATCGTGGCGGTGGTGCTCGGCAACCCGGAGCTCTGGTACATCAAGGCCCACACCGCGGCGCGCATCCTCATCGAGAAGGCGCTGGCATCACGCGCGGTGGCAAGACCTGGCACGACAGCGGCGAAGTAGGCGGAAACAGTCGAGCCCGCGCCTGGAAGGCGCATCAGCGCTGGGGCAATATCGGGGGAGTCTCCACCGTCTCACGGAGAAGCCTATGCCCAAGCCTACTGGTCCGCGCGCGGCCGCCCTGCTGGCGGTCGCCCTCCTCCTCGCTGCCGCCTCCCCTGCCCTCGCCCAGAAGTCGGCGAAGCAGGAGGCGGACGAGGTCAACACGCAGGGCAAGCAGTTCTTCGCCGAGAAGCGCTACGAGGAGGCCTATGCGATGTTCCGCAAGGCCGCCACGCTCAGCCCCGAGGCGCGGTTCTTCTTCAACATGTGCTACGCGCTCAATTTCCTCGAGCGCTACGACGACGCCATCCAGGCCTGCGAGCAGGTGCCGGCGGCCGAGGGGGCCGACGACGCGCTCAAGGAAAAGACCAACCGGGCGCTGGCGTCCCTGCGCGAGAAGCAGGCGGCCCAGGCCGGCGGGGGCGGTGGCGGCGGTGGCGGCACCGCGCCGGCGGGCGGAGGCGGGACGGAGCCCGGTGGCGGCGGCGGCACCGCGCCGGCCGGCGGGGGCGGGACCGGACAGCCGGTGAGCGGCGGGGGCGGCGCGCCGCCGCCCGGCGGCGCCGACCCGTTCGTGGCGAGCGAGGCGGCGGCCCCGGTCGACAGCTATGCCTGGTCGGTGGGCGGCGAGCTCGGCGTGCTCGGCAACCTGGGCGCCGCCAAGGACCAGTTCGGCAACGACCTCTATGGCCCCAGCGGCTTCAACCTGCGCCTGTTCGCCAACTTCATCGTCAACGAGTCGGCGCGGCTCGGCCTGCAGGGCTACCTCGGTATCGGCGCCCTGCCGCCGAGCGACGACAACTTCGACGATGAGTCGCTCGGCCTGTTCGACCTGGGCGGCGCGCTCTTCCTGCACCGCCCGCTGGTCGGCCACCTCTACTGGACGCCGCTGGTCGGCCTCAGCCTGGCCGTCCGCCAGCCGCAGGAGCTGTCGCAGGGCTTCATCTCGCTCGGCTCGCGCGCCGAGGTCGGCTTCAACTACGTCTTCGGCCCCGGCGGCGAGCACTCCTTCAGCGTCACCCCCGGCTTCAACATCTACTTCCCCTCGAGCGGCGAGCAGGAGACCGACTTCGGCGACTCGCGATCCGCCGAATACTACGGCTTCGACCAGACGCGCGCGCTCTTCGCCCTCAACGTCGGCTACACCTACCGGTTCTCGACCCCGTTCGGCTCCACGCCCCTCATCACCCTCGAGTAGCCCGCTCTCCGCGAGTCCGCGCGAGTCCCAGCGCGAGTCCCAGAATCCTTTTTTGAACCGCCAAACCCGCCAAAGCCGCCAAAGGTCAGCGAAGCCACGACGGAAGCGGCGACGCCCTTTTTTTGAGGTGGGTATGCCGCGGAGCGCCGAGGCGAACCCAACAAGTTCTGGTTTGGCGGTTTTGGCGGCTTTGGCGGTTCAATTTGCTGGGGCAGGCGCCGGCGTCGGCGCGGCGGGCTTGGCGGCGGCGGGCTTCGGAGACTGGACGGGCTGGCTGAGCTGCCAGGCGCGGGTGCGGGCCCAGTGGGCGTTGGGGCTCCTCGGGTTGCCTGCCGCGAAGGCGCGGTAGGCGGCGCGCGCGTCCTCGTTGCGCGACAGCTTGTCGAGCACGGTGGCGTAGACGTAGCGGGCGTCCTTGACCTCCTTCTCGACTCCGCCGGCGAGCGCGCGGTCGATGGCGGCGGCCGCGTCGGCGTTCTTGTTCTGCTTGTTCAGGCTGAGGCCGATGAGGTAGTGGAGCGCGGCGGCGTGCTCGGTGGCGGGAGCCAGGTCGAGCCCGGCCTGCGCCTCCTTCATCGCGCGGTCGAGCTCGCCGCGCGCGTAGGCCTCGCGGCCGCGCTCGAGGGCCTGATGCGCCAGGTCGCCGCGCGCGCGCTCGATGGCGTCGGTGAAGAGGCCCTTCTCTGCCGGGGTGAGCTTGAGGGTGTCGAGCTTGCTGCCGGCGGCGATCGCCTCCTTGTAGCGGTGGTCGCGCAGCATCTCGTAGATCTCCGCGGCGCCCTTCTCGGCCGACTCGCGCGCCGCCAGCTCGCGGACCGCGCCTTGCCCCCGCTCCTCGGCGGCGATCAGGGCGCGCTGCGCCTCATCGCGCTCGCGCTCGAGATCCCCGGCCCGTCCCCGGTGGAGCATCAGGAAGGCGGCCCCGAGCAGCACCGTGAAGAGCGCGTAGGCGACGAACGAGTTCAAGCTCATGATGCGGTCCTGCCGCCTGAGCCGCCCGACCAGGTCCGACAGGGCGCTCGCCAGGGTCGCCACCGTATCGTCCGACTGATCTTGCGCCTGGCCTATCTCGGAGACTCGCTCGGCCAGGGCTTCCAGCCGCTCCTGAACCACCCGGAGTTCGTGGTCTTTCACGCGAGGGGCATAGCGTGCACCCCCCACATCGATCAAGTTCGGGCCCCCCCGGCGGCGAGGCGACGGTGCCATCCCGCACAACCCGTGCAAAATCGCCAAGTTGCTTCCTTGCCGGGTGGCATCGGGCCTGCTAAAGTCCCGCAGCCCCGACGACTGCCCGGAGTACCTCCCCCCTCATGACGCTGCTTTACGAATGGCTCAAGCGCGCCGCCGACGCCCGCGGCAACAACAAGGCTCTCGTGTACCGCGACAACTACCTGTCGTGGCGCGGCCTGCTTCATCGGGTCGACCGGCGAGCGCAGGAATTTCGGGCCATGGGTCTGCGCAAGGGTGCGTGGGTCGGCCTCATGCTCGGCAACGTTCCGGACTTCGTCATCCTGTCCCTCGCGCTGTCCAAGCTCGACATCACTCCGGTGCCGATCGACCCGACCACCGGCGCACGCGAGCTCGAGCTCATCATGGCGGCCGCGCCGCTGCGCGCGCTGGTCACCCGGCCTCGCGGCAGCGAACAGTCGGGCGGCGCCCCGCTCGGCCCCGGTGAGGAGCCGCGCCCCAAGCTGCCCGCCCCCATCATCCCGGTCGCGCCGGGCGAGGAGTCGCCCGAGATCCGCCGGCGCCTGCAGGGCACGCTGCTGACCTGTAGCGTCTTCAAGAAGAACAACCCCGACTTCGGCGTGAAGTCGCACGCGGTCCTCTTCACCGCCGACTCGCTCGGTGATCCGAAGGGCGTCCTGCGCACCGCTGGCAACATCGAGGCGACGGCGGACACCGCGGTCGCCAACCTCGAGGTCGACACCGAGTCGCGCGTCCTGGTCGCCGTGCCGCTCTATCACGCCTACGGCTGGGACCTGGGCCTCTTGCCCGTCCTGCGCACCGGCGCGACCATGTTCCTCGAGGAGGAGATCTCCGCCCGCCGGGTGGCCAAGCTCCTGCGCGATCACACCATCGACATCCTGCCCGGCACGCCCAGCATGTACCGCGAGCTGGTCAAGCTGCCGACCGCCAAGGCCCTCAAGGTCAAGAACGCTCGCTTCCTGTCCGGCGGCTCCAAGCTCGAGGCCGACGTCGCCCAGGCGATGGTCGACGAGTACGGCGTGCGCCTCATCTCCTGCTATCACACCACCGAGACCGGGATCATCGCGCTCGACACCCCGGGAAAGAACCCGGACTCGGTCGGCAAGCCGCTCGATGGGGTCGACGTCCGCTTCTCCGCGCCCGGTAAGGGCAAGAAGGCCGACAAGACCGCCAAGCAGGGCGGCATCTGGATCAAGAGCGCGGCGCTCTCGCCCCGCTCGATCGGCCCCTTCAAGCAGGAAGGCAAGGGCAAGGGCAAGCCGGTCGACATCGCCATCGGCGAGAGCGACGAGGGCGGCTGGTTCAGGACCGGCGATCTCGGCAAGCTCGACCGCTCCGGCCGCCTCTACCTGACCGGCCGCGAGGACGACGTCGTCAAGATCGAGGGCAAGCGGGTCGCGCTCGGCGAGGTCGAGGGCTGTCTCGAGGCCTTCCCCAAGGTGAAGGCCGCGCAGGCCCGCCTCGAGTCGGATCCCTTCGCCGGCTCCATGGTGGTCGCCCGCGTGGTCGCCACCTCGCACTGCGAGGCCGAGGAGATCATCGACCACTGCGCGCGAAACCTGGCGCCCTACAAGGTGCCCCGCCGCATCGAGTTCTGCGAGCGCATCTGACGCGCACCAGCACCAGCACCAGCAGATTTCACAGGGAGAGGGAGAGAGGGGGAGCTTTTTCTGGTTCTGAACCCAGAGATCTCCCGAATCTCCCTATCCACCCGTGAAGAGCCTCTTTCGCCGGGTTCTGCGAGCCCACCTGACCGCGCTGGTTCTCGGTTCGGTGTTGATGCTCGTTTCTGGCTGCGGGGACGACGAAGCGACTGGCAGTGGGGACGGAGTCGAATGCGCGGACGAGAGCGGCGCATCGCTCGATCCCTATTTCATGCCGTGCTCGGGTCCGGCCGACCTGTGCCCCGCCCCGTACCAGTGCGTGAATGCGAACGTCGATCGCGAAGCCGAACCGTACTTCGCTTGCCTCATCGGCTGCTGCGACAGTGATGACTGTCCCGATCCGCACGGCTGCATCGGCGACCCGGATTTTCCCGTCGCCGATGTGGCACCGGACGGATTCTGTGCCGAGGCACCCTGATCGGAGCTGCCCCATCCGCATGACGTACTGGATCGGCGACGCTGCCTCGGGCGGGGGGCTCGGGGCTCAGAAGCCGAAGCCGAACGCGATGCCAACGCCGCTGGCGAACGAACCGCCGGACGGGCGGTAGACCTCGAACGAGGCCTCGATGTGGGTCAGGAGCAGGAGCAGCATGTGGGCGTCCGAGCTGTTGCCGCCGATGACAGCCAGGGGGAGCAGGCTGTAGCCAGCCGAGCCGCGGACCCCCGCGCCCTGGATCCCGGCCTCGCGGCCGTGCTGGTGGGCGAGGAGGCCGGACACCTGGACGTAGATGTGCGCGAGGGACTGCGGCAGCTGCACCCAGGCGATCCCGGCGCGGACCGCCGGCCCGAGCGAGGTGCGGCCAGGGCAGGCATCCTCCCCGCTGGTGCACGCGCTGGCCAGCAGCTCGAGCCCCACGCCCCAGAACGGCGACTGCTCGATGGCCGGGCGATCGCGATCGGGGTCGAGCGAGCCGCGCGTCCAGCCGAGATAGACCACCCCGCCGTAGTCGGCGTCGGCACCGCCGATCTGCACGGCAGCGTTGCCCTGGAGGGTGTACCAGCGATCGAAGCGCGGCGGCGCGCCCGGTGGCGGCGAAACGCGCTGCGGCTCGCGCGCGCGCACCAGCAGGTCTTCGACGATGGCCTCCATCTCGGTCTGCGAACGCTCGGCGACCGGGAAGCGGCGCAGGGCGAGGACCTGGCCGGTGGCGTCCACCAGCGTGAGCTCGGCCAGGAAGCCGCGGGCGACGCGCACCAGACGGACCAAGAGCGCCGCATCGGCGCTGTCGGCGCGCGCCAGCTGCGGCGCGCACGATGCCTCGCGACAGGGGACCGCACCCTCGGCCTCTTTCGGCTCGCGCACGACGACGTCCGCCTCTCGCAGCTTGGCGCGGAGCAGGGCTCGCATGCCACGCGCCTCGCGCGCCTCCATCCCCACGAAACGCGGCTGCGCGATGACGATCCTCTGCACCCGACCCGTGCGCGGACACTCGACCGCCGGCGTCACGATGCATCCGCTCGCGACGGCGGCGACCGCCACCAGGCGGATCACCTGCACCCGAGCGCCGCCACGCACAAGAGCATCCTGAGCACGTTCACCGCCTGCGCGATCGCCTGCGCCGTCTCGCCGGCGGCGTCCAGCGCGCTGATGGTGACCTCCGCATTGCTGGCGGGCTGGCGCGGAGCCGGCGGCGGCTCCGGCACCGCCACCAGCCGGCTCACCACCAGCGGCGCCAGCCGCTCGGGCGCGTCGTAGGTACCGAGGCGGTGCCGCTCGACCGTCCGCCCGTCGCCGATCACGTACTCGATCTCGACGATCCGCAACCCCTCGTCGTCGCGCAGCCGCAGGCGAACCAGCGCTCGCGGCAGCTCGCCTGCGCCGCTGCCGTCAGCCGCCGTCACCGTGATCCCTCGCAGCGCGAGCTCGCGCGACACCGCCGCCCCCAGCGCGCGCGCCTCCGACCGCGAGCTACCGTCACCCGCCGTCGCCGCCACCGCCAGCGGTTGCCGCAGCCTGACTTGCGGCAACTCGCCGCGGGTCGCGATGAGCTGGGCGACGGCGCGCCCGAGCTCGGGCGGGCTCGCCTCCACCACCACGCCGCCGCACACCACGTGCCCGGCCGGCGATACGCAGTGGACCGTCGCCGACAGTGTCCGCTCGGCGGTCCGCGCCAGCGACACCCGCACGCCCGCGTTCGCTCGCTGGCGCGCCGCCGCCACCCCGAGACACGGATCCGTGCCGCACTCCACCAGGTTCGCTGCGATCTCCGCGGTCGCCACCGGAAACAGCGCCAGCTCCCTGCCCAGCGCGCCCCGGAACGAGTTCAGCTCCGCGGCCTTCACCCCCGGCGCCGCCACCGAGACCAGCGCGACCTTGGCGAACGGGCGGTCTGCCCCCGCCGGTCGCGTCGCCCGCGGCCCGCACGCGCTCGCCACGACCAGCGCCGCGGCCAGAACCGGTCTCGTCCGCCACTCGATGGTCACACCCCCGGATCGATGCTCGCTCGTCCGCCGCTCGAGGGCAAGCTCGGTCACGGTCGGGAGGTCGGTTACTACTTGCCCCGGAAGCTCGGCTCGCGCTTCTGCAGGAAGGCGGCGGCGCCCTCCATGAAATCTGCCGATTTCAAACACTCGAGCTGACCGGCCGCCTCGCGGTCGAGCGCGGCGGCGAGGTCGGAGTCGAGCCCGGCGTAGACCGCCTGCTTGATGTGGCGGTAGGGGATGGGCGGTCCCTTGGCCAGGCGGGCGGCGAAGGCGCGGGCGGCCGCCTCGAAGTCGGCGGTGGCGAGGAGCCGGTTGGCCAGGCCGATGCGGACCGCCTCGGCGGGCTCGACCGGATCGCCGGTGAGCATCAGCTCGAGCGCGCGGCCGACGCCGACCAGGCGGGGGAGCGACCAGGTGGCGCCGCCGTCCGGCATCAGGCCCCGCTTGACGAAGACCTCGCCGAAGCGGGCCCGCTCGCTGACCAGGCGAAGATCGCAGGCGAGGGCCATGTCGCAGCCGAAACCGACCGCCGGGCCGTCGACCGCGGCGACCACCGGGCCCTCGAAGTTGCGGATGGCGCGAATGAGGCCGTGGAAGGCGTCGCGCATGTTGCTCTCGGCGTTCTGCGCCAGGCCGGGCCCCATCCGCATGGCGTACTTGAGGTCGAGGCCGGAGCAGAAGTGGCCGCCCGAGCCGGCGATCACCGCGACGCGGGCGCCCGGCTCGGCGAGCGCGGCGATGATGGCGAGGTTCGTCTCGACCGTGAGGCCGTTGCGCGACTCGGGGCGCCGGAGCTCGATCCAGCGGACGTCGTCCGCGAGGGAGACATGGACTTCGGATTCACTCATGACGTTTCCTCGGAGGGATCGCGCGAACCGGGCGATCGGGATCGGGATCGGGATCGGAATCGGGATCGGGACGGGGCTCGGCCGGACGCATGGGATCGAGCACCGGGCGCCCGGCGACCGGCGGCGGCTGCGAGGTGAGCGGTCGCGTGCGCCGCCCGGCGGGCGCCGGGGCCGGGACCAGCTCGGCGCCTTCGGTGAAGAACGGGGTGGCCTCGTAGTAGCGCACCGCGCGGCGGATCAGCACCGCGACGCTGGCGGCGAGCGGGACGGCTAGGAGGACGCCGGCGAAGCCGAGCAGCTGGCCGCCGGCCAGCACGGCGAAGAGCGCGCCGACCTCGCCCAGCCCGACCCGCTTGCCGACCAGGCGCGGGGTCAGGACGGCCGCCTCGAGCAGGTGGAGGACGAGGAAGATGGCGCCGACCGCGGCCAGCTGACCGGCACCCTGCCAGTCGAGCAGCACCATGAGGATCGCGAGTCCGGCGCCGACGAAGGTGCCGAGGAACGGGATGACCGTGAGCAGGCCGACCACCACGCCGATGGTGATGCCGAGGTGCAGCCCGACGATCTTGAACGCCGTGGCGTAGAGCGCGGCGAGCACCGCCATCACGGTGAGCTGGCCGCGGATCCAGCTCGACACCGCCGCGTCGATCTCGCCGGCGATCTCGGCCACCCGCGCCCGGTGGCGCGGCGGGAAGAACGCGTGCACCCGGGCGACCATGTGGTCCCAGTCGACCAGGAAGTAGAAGGCGAAGACCGGGACCAGGAGGAGCTCGGCCAGCCAGCCGAGGAAGCCGAGCGCACCGCCGAGCGCCGCCGCCGCGATCTTCGACGCCGGCAGCGCCGCGCTCTCGAGGAAGGAGCGGACCTGTTCCCCCTCGAGGAACGCCTTCCAGTCGCTCGGCAGCTCGATGCCGAAATCGCTGGCCAGCCAGTGGGCGGTGCGCTCGACCAGCCCGGGCAGCGCGGCGATGAAGACCTCGATCTCCTTCACCACCAGCGGCGCGACCAGGACCACGAGCGCGGCGATCAGGGCGAGGAACCCGAAGAGCAAGCCGCCCACCACCGCCGTGCGGTTCCACCCGCGCGACGCCAGCCGATCGACCGCGCCGTCGAGCAGGTAGGCGACCCCGGCGGCGGCCAGGACCGGGGTCAAGACCGGGCCGAGCACACGCACGATGAGATAGGCGACCACCACGAAGACGAGGTAGAGCAGCCACTTCACCATCACCAGGATGTGGCGCTCCTCCTCGGATCGCTGGATCTCGCCCTCGCTCACCGCCGGCGCATCTTACCCGCTCCCGGCGCGATCAGGTCTGGGGGAGCAGGCAAACACAGATCTGATCCTCGTGCTCGCCGCCACAGCCGTCGTGCGTGTCGATCTCGCAGTGGTCGTCCTGATCGGTATCGGCGTAGCCGTCCAGGCACTCGGTGCCGAACTCCGCGCACGCCTCGACGCAGGTGAAGTCGATGCCGTCGCGCAGTCTCAGATAGAAGGTGCACGAGATCTCGTCCCAGCCGCACAGGAGGTAGTCGGGGGCCGTGCCGAAGAACGCTTCACAGAGCGCCACGGTGCCTGCGTCGCCGTCGATGTCGGCATCGGGCGGCGGCGGCGGCGGCGCCGACGACTGGGGCGGCGCCTCGAGACAGCCGGCCACCAGCAGGGGGAGCACGGCCGCGGCGGTCAGCGCGCGCATACGCAGATCGTTCACCCCCTCGAGCAGATGCAGAGCTGGCCGGTGTGGAGCGCCGTGCACAGGCCCTCTTCCTCGCGCGTGCACTCGGTCCCTTCGGTGGCGTCGAAGGAGTTCACGCACTCGGCGCCGCCGTAGAGCGGGCAGATGTCCATGCACGCCGTGGCCACGTCGGTGTGGACGAAGAACTCGCAGGTGGTCGGCTCTTCGGTGCACAGCATGTACGACAGGGCGCCGCCGAACTGCTCGTCGCAGGTTGCCAGTGCGCCGCCGTCGGGCGCCGCGGCGTCGGCCTGTCCCCTGGCGTCGGCGCCGGGGCCGCCGTCGTTGCCGGCGCTCTGGGCGACGCAGGTCGACTCGACGCAGCTGAAGCCGTCGGGGCACTTCCCGTCATCGCAGCTGAACTTCGTGCCGTCGAAGTCGATGTCGAGCAGGCAGCCGGAGACCAGCGTGGTTGCCGCGGCGAGGAGGAGGGCGAGTGCCTTCATGATGCGGCCGGCACGGCCAGCCAGGGATGTTACTACAGGCCGAGGGCGACCCCGAGGGCGAACACCGATGCGGCGGCGTCCGCCAGGAGGAGCAGATCCAGCACGATCCCGTAGCTCTGCAGGCGCGCCCCCACGGGGGCGCGGCGCTCGTGCGTCTCGACCGGCAGGCCGGCTCGGCGCAGGACCCCCGGCATGCGCTGGAACAGGTCGCAGTCGTGGCCGGAGAGGTACCAGGTGGAACCCCGGCGTTGCCGCGCCGCGATGGCGTCGCGGTAGAGATCGATGCGCTCCATCCGGTCGCGG
>Ga0111539_10000729_pt1 | contig 42798 bp, 41 predicted proteins | sample RhiMethybrSRZTD1_FD_79667 | JGI IMG/M metagenome (GOLD analysis project Ga0111539, IMG submission 79667) | Populus rhizosphere microbial communities from Tennessee, USA - Rhizosphere MetaG P. TD hybrid SRZTD1 (version 2) (version 2) | ecosystem: Host-associated > Plants > Roots > Rhizosphere >... | reverse complement strand
GCTGGCGTCCCGGACGCCGCTCGAGGATTCCTTCGTCGAGATCTCGACGGCGCTCAGCACCGAGCTGAGCGTGGAGGCCCTGCTCGACCACATCCTGAAGGAAGCGCGCCAGTTCACGCGCGCCGAGGCCGGCACGATCTTCCTGGTCGACAACGACCATCTCCGCTTCGCCGTCGTGCAGAACGAGCCGCTGGCGGCTCGCTTCGGCCCCCGCGAGCTGCGCCGTCGCCTGCAGTCCTGGCCGCTGCCGCTCAGCCAGCCGAGCCTGGCCACGCACGTCGCGCTGACCGGCGCCACGCTGAACGTCGAAGATGCCTACGCCAACCACCTGCTGCGGCCCCTGTTCGATCGCGAGGTGGACCAGCGCAACGAGTACCAGACGCGCTCGCTGCTGGCGGTGCCGCTGTGCACACCGGACGGGCACGTCATCGGCGTCATGGAGCTGATCAACGCGCAGCGGTCTCCCAACATCGTCGTGCCGTTCGCGCCCGAGTGCGAGCCACTGGCGCGGGCCTTCGCCTCGCTGGCGGCGGTGGCCGTGCATCGCGCGATTCTCGACGAGACCTCCTTCAAGGACACCCTCACCGACCTCTACAACCGTCGGTACCTGGGATTGCGGATCGAGGAAGAGGCCGGCCGGCACAAGCGCTTCGGCCACCCGGTGTCGGTCGTCACGGTGGATCTCGACAACTTCGACCGTGTGAATCGCAAGGGCGGGCAACCGGGCGGCGACGCGGTGCTCCGCGAGATCGGCGTCCTGCTCCGGAAGAACACGCGCAAGTTCACGGTCGTGGCGCGCGATCGCGGGGACGACTTCACCATCGTCCTGTCGAACACCACCCGCGCGGGCGCCGCGGTCTACGCCGAGCGCATTCGACAGATCATCGCGCGCCATCACTTCGAGCATGGCGCCCTCACCGCCAGCCTCGGCGTGGCCTCGCTGCCCGAGAGCGTGGGCATCTCCGAGGAGCTCGTCACCGGCGCCTATCAGTCGGTGGCCGAAGCCAAGCGTGACGGTGGCAACCGCGTCGGCGTACTCTGACCCCTTCTCTCGCACCCTGACCCTGCGCGGTTGAGCGCCCTCCGGCCGCTCCGCGGCGAGTACGTTCTGCCGCTGGCCATGTTCTTCGGCTCGTTCTCGTGGTCGTTCGTCTACGTGAGCCTGCCCTTCCACATCCAGGAGATCTCCACGCTGGATCCCGTGACGACCCTGCGCTGGACCGGCTGGATCCTCGGTATCTCGCCGCTGGCCACCGTGGTCACCGCGCCCCTGCTGGGACGGATGGGGGGACGCGGAAATCCCAAGACGGCCTTCGAGGTCATCCAGTATCTGCAGGGGGGAGCTTTCTTCGCGATGGCCATGGCCCGCACGCTGCCCGAGATCTTCGTGTCCCGCCTGGTGGTGGGGCTGATGGGCGCGGCCTCCACGTTTGCGTTCATCAGCGCGGGCCGGGCGGACGACCCCGGCGAGGTGCGACGCCAGGTGGCCACCATGCAATCCGCGATGACCGTGGGCGGCGTGATCGGGCCGTTGTGCGGCGCCATCGCGGCCGCCCGTCTGGGATTCCGCGCCTCGTTCGTCGTGGGCGGCCTGGTGCTGCTGGGCTGTGGCGTCCTGGTGCGCTGGGGCGTGCCGGCCGGTGAAGCGCCGGCCCCGCGTACGGTGCCGATGCACGCTCGACAGTGGCGCGAGACGATCTTGGTGTCGCTGCTCGTGCTGGGCGGCTCCACGCAGATCTTCTTTCTGACCTCGATCCTGCCCCAGGTGATGACCGCCCTGGGCGTGGCCGCCGAGCAGACGCTGGAGATCGGCGGCATCATCATCTTCGCCTCGGGCGCCGCGGCCGCGCTCGGGTCCATGGCCGCGCCTCGGCTGGCCGAGCTCCTGCCGGAGCGCCGGCTCGTGGCCGCGCTGTTCGTCGGCTCCTCGCTGAGCGTGGCCGCGCTGGCGGTCGCGCCCGGCGTGTGGTCCTACGGCACGCTGCGCTTCTTACAGGTATTGTTCATCGCGCCGGTGTTTCCGATCGTGGTCGCGCGCATCGCGCAGACCGCCGGCGGGGAGGCGATCGGTGTCATCAACGCGGCGCGGATCGGGGCCTCGTTCATCGGGCCTGTCATGGCGACCTCGCTCCTGGCGGCGGGCTCGCCGGTGGCGCTCTACGTGCTGCTGGCGCTGACCGGCCTGGCCTGCCTGCCGGTGTCGGGGATGCGGGCCCACGTGCCGAGGGCGCAGCGGTGAGCCGCCCGCTCGTCGACATCCGGCTGGAAGCGCTGAGCACGCGCGGCGGCAAGCCGCCCGGTCTCGACAGCATCTCGGTCCACGTGCGCTACGGGGAGTTCTTCACCTTCCTCGGCCCGCCCCACTCGGGAAAGACCGACGTGCTCCAGGCAGTGGCCGGCTTCATGCCACCGAGCCATGGGCGCATCCTCGTGGACGGCCAGGACATCGGCGATCTGCCACCGGGCCAGCGGTCGGTCGGCTACGTCTTCCAGGAGGGCGCGCTATGGCCGCACATGACCGCCGTCCAGCACGTGGCCTTCGGTCTCGAGCAGCAGGGGATGTCGGCGGAGGACATTGCCCAGCGCGTGGCCGTGGTGGGCACCCGCCTCGAGCTGACCGATCGCGCGGCATTCCCGCCGGCGATGACGCTCACCGAGCGACGGCGACTGGCGCTGGCCCGCGCGCTGGCGGTGGAGCCGCGCATCCTGCTGCTCGACGAGCCGCTGGCCCACCTGGATCCGCTTTCCCGCAAGACGCTGCGACTGGAGCTGGCCCGGCTGCACCGCGATCTCGCGGTGACCACCATCCACGTGACCCGCGACGCCGCCGATGCGCTGGCGCTGTCGGACCGTCTGGCCGTACTGCACGGCGGGCGGGTGCAGCAGGTCGGCGAGCCGGCCGACGTCTACCAGCATCCGGTGAGCCGGGCGGTGGCCGAGGCGCTCGGCCCGGCCAACTTCCTGCCGGTGCGCGTCGTCGAGGTCCGCGATCTCGGCGTGGTTGTCGAGACGGAAGGCGGCCACCGCGTGCCCGTTGCCGGCATCGGGGCGTGGCGGATGGGCAGCCGAGGCCTGCTCGTCCTGCGCCCCGAGCTGCTCGTGCTGACCGACGCCGGCACCGCACGCGGCCCCGGCATTCCCGGCACCGTGACCCTGCGGGTCTTCGAGGGGGCACGCCACGTCTACGAGGTCGACATCGGGGCAGGGCACCTGATCCGGGTCGAATCACCCGGAGCGCTGGGGGATCGTCTCTTCCGCCTCGGCGATCGCGTCCGCATCTCGACCAGCAGCGACACCGTCGTCATCGTCCCCGAGGACTGAAGTCGACGGCCCTACAGCGGAGAGTTGTTGTACGTGGCGTCATAGCACGAGACCTCGCGCGAACTAGAGGGGCGCCACGGCTTCGCCGGGGCGCCCGGAACGCTGGGAACCTCCTATGGGCCCGTCAAGCATTTTCGGTCAGGCAGCCCGGCGAAGGTGCTGTCGGGCCATGGTCGCCAGGTGATGCGTCTCGTCGTACGGGACTTGCCGGGTCCACAGCACGAACAGGATTTTGAGCCACTTCGCCGCGAGGGCGCGAAGGGCATGATGATGCCGGTGCCCCCGCTTGCGACAGCGGTCGTAGTACGCCTTGGCCCACTCACTGTGCGCGAGCGAGTTGGCGGCAAACTGGTGGCTGGCTTGCCGCAGATGCTGGTTACAGGCGAAGCGGAAGAAGACGGCAGCATACGTGCCGCTGCGGTCGGTGACCGGGACGCTTCCGGCGTGCGCCTGGAGCTGCCGGAAGCTGTCCCAGCGCCCTGCGGCGTCGCCGAGTTCAGCGTACAGGGTCGGCACGGTCGTCCCGCTGCGCCCCCCCGGCAGCGACGTCGCCCACGTCGCCGCCGGCATGCGGGCGAAAAAATCGGTGATGGCCTCGCGGTAGGCCTGCACCGTGCGGACCGTGACGTCCAGCTGCTCGAGCACGGCGCCGACCAGCCGCGCGCTGACGCGCACCACATGGGGCGGGACGGGCAACTGCGGGGCGCGGAGCACGTCCCACAGCGCCGCGATGCGCTCGGCGCTCAAGCGGCGGCCGCGGGCCCACCGCTGCCACTGGCGTTCGGTGAGGGCGGCGAGGGCGGCCGGCGTCGGATAGTCGTGCAGGAACGCCCGCACCCACTCATGCTTGAGGTCCTCGCTCAGCTCCAGCGCGCGCGGGTAGTACGCCTTCAGCGTGGCCGTGAGTTGGTTCAGCAACCGCGTTTGCTGGCGCACCTGGCGGGCATAGTCGCGCGTGAGGCCCTTGAGCTCTTGCGCCGGCTCGGAGCTCGGCCGCAGCGGGCTCAGATGATGATGATCCGTCCGGAGGAACGTCGCCAGGACCCGCGCGTCGAACAGGTCACTTTTGGACGCGCTGGCGCGAAACCGATCCCGGGCCCGATCGACCGCCTTGGGATTGATTGCGAACACGACCACCCCGTGATCGAGCAGAAAGTCGACGACGCGACCGTCCGGTTTCTCGATCGCGGCCCACAGCTCCACGCCCAGGGCCCGCTGTTCGTCGAGCCAGCGGCCCCACTCGGTGAAGCCTTCGACCGTGTGCGGCACGCTGCGGGCCAGGATCTTCGTCGCCGGCTCGTCTTCGACCCAGACGGCATCCGCAGCGTCCGCCCAATCCACCCCGATGTAGTACCGCATGCATCCTCCCCGTTCGTTCCCCGCGGGCACGGCATGCCACAGAGCGGGAACGGCCGGCTCCCCCTATATCGGCCCCCATCGGGGGCAACCTCCTATTGAGCCTCGAGCCGTTCTCTCGCGGAGCGGGACGGTCCCCAGCAGATCCTTCGGAGGATGGGTATATGGCGGTCCTCATCCCCGCGAGCTCCGTGACCTCACCGATCAGTCAACTCGTCGGGATGATATAGGGGTATGGGGGGCCATTTCGTGGCCCCCCATTCAGTCAGAGCACGTAGGTCTTGTCTTGTTCCAGCATGGTGATGCGGCTGCCGCTCACCTCGGCCAGTTCTTCACCGATCTCATCGTAGAACTGCGGCTTCACGTGGAAAATCAGCACCGGGACATCGGGCGGTAGCTTGTCGAGCTCGCGCCGGATCAGCTCGGGAGTCATGTGCTTGGCGATCTTGGCCAGGGTCTCGAGCCGGTTGGGGAAGGCGCACTCGAGGATGATCGCGCCGAGCCCACCGACGCCCCGGGCCGCCTGCCACAACGCCTCGGTCGGTCCCGTGTCGCCCGAGTAGACCACGCCGCTCACGCCGTCATGGACGATGAAGCCGCTGGTCGGGACGGTGTGGGTCACCGCGATCGGAGTGACCATGAGGTCACCGATCGGCTGCTCGACGTCTTCCAGCAACTCGCGGAACCTCAGGACGGGCGCGTCGACGGTCGGGAGCTTGGTGAAGTCCGGCCAGACCGTGTCATTGAAGATCGACGTGCGCAGCGCCTTGACGACCGGCTCGAGGCTGGCAATGGTCAGCGGCCTGCGCACCTCGCACAGCGCCAGGGTCTCGGTGAGGTAGGCGAGCCCGGCCACGTGGTCGAGGTGCGAATGCGAGACCAGCGCGTGGTCGATCTGGACCTGTTCAGCGCTCGAGAGGGCGGCCCCGACAGTACCGCCGTCGATCAGGAGTGAATCGTTGATCAGGAACGCGGACGGCCTTTGAGCGAGTCCCTCGGCTCCGTAGGCGCCGAGCACTCGAATCTTCATTGTAGAGCGATACTAGCATACATTGGACAGTGATGACCGGCGGCCGCGGGCTCGCCCTCGTCACGCGTTACGCTGGTGGCCTCATTGCGGCCATCGTCGTGGTGCTCCTCGTTTTTCTCGGGGTGCTGGAGCCGCTGGAGTACTGGTCGCTGGCCCGCTTCTTCGAGGTCCGGGGCAGCCGCCTGCCGGTCGCGCCGGTGGTGATCGTCAGCATCGACGAGGCGTCCATCGTCGAGCTCAACCAGCAGTGGCCGTTCCCCCGCGCGATGCACGCCCGCCTGCTGCGCACCATCGCGGCCGCGAAGCCCCTGGCCATCGGCGTCGACATCATCTTCGATCTGCCCTCCTCGCGCGGTCCGGAGGATGACGCCGCGCTGGGAGCGGCGGTGGCCCAGGCCGGCAACGTCGTCCTCGCCGCCGTGCCGCAGATCCACGTCACCTCCGCCTTTACCCGGGTCGATCCGAACCTGCCGCTGCCGGTCATCCGACGGGGCGCGGCCGGCGTCGGAGCGATCAACGTCATCGCCGATCCCGACAGCCATGTGCGCCGGGCGCCGCTGCGCGTCTCCGGCGGGGACGAGATGCTGCCCTCGTTCGACGTGGCGTTGCTGCGTGTGGCGGCCCGGCGTAGCCCGATCGCGACCCCGTCCCCGGCACTCGACGAGGTCCTCATCAACTACAACGGCCCACCCCGCACGTTCCCGTGGGTCGCCTACTACCGGGTGCTGAACGGCGAGGTACCCCCCGAGTTCTTCCACGACAAGATCGTCCTGGTGGGGCCGACGAGCCACGTGATGCACGACGTCTTCCCCACGGTGTTCGCGACGGACGGCACCATGCCCGGTGTCGAGATCCACGCCAACGTGCTCGATACGTTCGTCCGCAACGGGCGTCTGCGCGAGGTGCCCCGCGGGATCTCCACGCTCGTCGCCGTGGTGGCCGCGCTGGTCGGCGCCGCGCTGGTGCTGAAGCTGCACCCCATGCGGGGCCTGGCCACCGGGCTGCTGCTCTGGTTCGTCTTCACGATCATGGCCTACCTCGGCTTCCTCTACTTCAACGCCTGGATGCGGGGCATGGCCGGGACGCTGGCGCTGGCCCTCGGATACGGCGTCACCGCGCTGCAGAGCTTTGTGCAGGCCCAGCAGGAGCGGCGGCGGCTGTCGCAGTTCTTCTCCCCCGAGGTGCTGCGCGAGGTCGTGCGCCACCGCGACGACGGGAGCCTGGCGTCGAGCCGGCGCCTGGTGACGGTGCTGTTCTCCGATATCCGGGGCTTCACGGCGCTGTCGGAGAGGCTCCCGCCGGAGGACGTGGCCGACATGCTGCGCGACTACTTGAGCGCCATGACCGAGATCGTCTTCGACCACGGTGGCACCGTGGACAAGTACATCGGCGATTGCGTCATGGCCCTCTACAACGTGCCGTTCGAGGACCCAGACCATGCGCTCAAGGCGGTCCGCACCGCGCTCGACCTGCAAGAGCGCACGCTGGAGGTGTCGGACCGCTGGAAGGCCAGGCTGGGCGCGTCGCTGCGCAACGGGGTCGGGATCAACACCGGCGAGGCGGTGGTCGGGACGATGGGCTCCCGCCAGCGGCTGGAGTACACCGCGATCGGCGACACCGTGAACCTCGCCTCGCGTCTGGAGGCCCTCACCAAAGACTACGGCGTCCCGATCCTCATCAGCGAGTACACCCATCAGCTGGTCCAGCACGAGCTGCACGGCCGCGAGCTGGGCGAGGTGACGGTCAAGGGCAAGACCCGGGCGGTGAAGATCTTCGCGCTGCTGCCGGCCGACCTCCGCAAGCACCCGCGGGCGGTGGTGGAGGCCACGCCCACCGTGCTGGTCACGGTCGGCGAGCAGACCGCCACCGCGCGGGCGGTGGACGTCAGCGAGGGGGGCATGCAGCTCGCCGGGATGCCGTCGGAGTGGCGGCCGGGCACTCGCGTGCAGATCCGCTGCGAGGGCGGGCTGCTGGCCGTCCCGTTGTTCGCCGAGGCTGTCGTCGCCTGGCGGCGGGGCGACCGCGCCGGCCTGGCCTTCACCGGCCTGGCCGGCGAGGTGGCGCCGGCGGTGGCCGAATTCGTCTCGCATCGAAGCCCCCGCTGAGTTGCCGGCCCGGGTACGCTGTGTTAGAACACGCTTGATCGAACTACGCGAGCACGGAGGCGCATGAGCGCGGAACTCTTCGATTATCCAATCATGGCGCGCGCGTTGATCCTGGGCGACAAGGACACCGTCGCCCGCAAGACCCGCGAAGGGCTGGACCTGGCGATGGACCCCAAGGATCTCATCTTCAAGGGGTTGATTCCGGGGATGGACGTGGTCGGCGAAAAGTTCCGCCGCAACGAGTACTACGTGCCACAAGTTTTGCTCTCGGCTCGGGCCATGTACGCCGGCCTCGACTTGCTCAAGCCGCTGATCACCGCCGCCGCCGGCGCGTCGGACTACTTCGGCACCGTGGTCATCGGCACCGCCCAGGGTGACTTGCACGACATCGGCAAGAACCTGGTGGCGATGATGCTGGAGGGCGCCGGCTTCAAGGTCTTCAACCTGGGCCGCGACGTGGCGCCCGAGAAGTTCGTGGCGGCGGTGGAGGAGCATTCGGCCAACATCGTTGGCATCTCCGCGCTGATGACCACCACCATGCCGGCGATGAAGCGGACCATCGACGCTCTGACCAAGGCCGGCCTGCGGGAGCGTGTGAAGGTGATGATCGGCGGGGCTCCGGTGAGCCAGGCCTTCGCCGACGAGATCGGCGCCGACGGCTACGCCAAGGACTCGACGCTCGCGGTGGTGAAGGCCAAGCAGCTGCTGGGTGTTCCGGTGGCCACGTGAAAGCGCGGGGCTGGGACGTCGTCGACCGGGTCCGGGCCGGCCAGACGCTGGTCTTCGACGGCGGCTACGGCACGATGCTCTTCGCCGCCGGCCTGCTCAACGGCGCGTGTCCCGAGCTGTGGAACGACACGCACGCGGAGGTCGTCGCGGGGATCCATCGTGGCTACTTCGAGGCCGGCAGCGACATCGTCGAGACCAACACCTTCGGCGGCACCCGCCTCAAGCTCGACGAGTACGCCATCGGCGATCGCACGCGCGAGCTGAACGTCAAGGGCGCGCGCCTGGCCAGATCCGTTGCTCCGAGCGGCGGCTGGGTGGCCGGCTCCATCGGCCCGACGAGCCGCTTGCCGCTCGATTACGCGCTCGACAACGGCGTGACCGACGAGCAGTACGAGCAGACGTTCCGCGAGCAGGCGGAGGCGCTGGCCGAGGGCGGCGTGGACCTGTTTGCGGTCGAGACCATGATGTTTCCCCAGGAGGCGACGGCCGCCATCCGGGCCTGCAAGGCGGTGACCGACATGCCGGTGATGGCCACCATGTTCTTCCAGTACGAGGAAGGCAACGACCGCGACCGGACCATGTGGGGCGAGAGCCCGGCCGAGGTGGCCAAGAGCCTGCTGGCGGCCGGCGCCGACGTGGTCGGGATGAATTGCGGGCGCGGCCCCGACCGCGCGATCGTGATCATCCGCGAAATGCGCGCGGTCACCGATGCCCCGCTGGTCGCCTATCCCAACGCCGGCCTGCCCATCACCACCGGCGACCACGTGCGCTACGAGCTGGATCCCGAGCCGATGGCGCGCGAGTACCCGGCGCTGCTGGAGGCGGGCTGCAACATCGTGGGCGCCTGCTGCGGCTCTGATCCCGAGCACATCCGCCTGATCGCCGAGGTCGTTCGAAGCCGACGCACGAAGTGAGCCTGCCCCGCGCGCTCCAGGTCCTCACCGACCTGCCGCTCGCCATCGATCCCGACGAGGTTCTGCGCTTCCAGGGGTACAAGAAGGGACGTGACGTTGCGAGCCCCGACGTCCGCGCGCTGCTCGACGACGCGCTGGCGGAGGGGGCCCGGCTCATGGCGCCGCGGGCCGTGGCGTGCTGGGTCCCGGTGGCGGGCGCCGGCGCGCACGCGCTCGAGATCGAGCGCGAGACGCTGACCATCCCGCGGATCGGCGCACTGTGGGGGCCGGTGACCGACGTGGCCGTCGTCGTGTGCACCATCGGGGATGCGCTCGAGCGGCTGGTGAGCGAGCTGTGGGAGGCGCGCGAGCTTCCGCTGGCGTCGATGCTCGACAGCGTGGGCTCGGGGGCGGTCGAGAGCCTGGCCGAGCACGTGAACGACGTGCTCTGCCAGCAAGGGTTGCCCGACCTGCGCGTGACCAACCGCATCAGCCCCGGCTACGCCGACTGGGACGTGGCCGAGCAGCCGCGTCTGTTCCGCCTGGCGCCCGCCGACGCGATCGGGGTGACCCTCAACGCGGCGTGCGTGATGACGCCGGGGAAATCGATCTCGCTGCTGGTCGGGGCCGGGCGCCAGGCCCGGGTGGACCACTACTTCACCCAGTGCGCGCGGTGCTGGATGCGCGATTGCGCATACCGCCGGGCGCCCGCGCGCGCGACGGTCCATCGATGACCCGCGCGCGGACCGGCGCGCGTTGATCGTCGACGGGAGGCTGCCGTGGCCGCTCGTGCTCCAGGTGCTGGCGGTGGCCGCGGCGGTGTGGCTCGTGATCGCGACCTGGACGCTCTGGTTGCTCGTCTTCACCGCGCTGACCATCGCGGCCGCCATCCTGCCCGCCGCCCGGCTCGGCGAGCGATACCGGGTCCCGCGTGGCGTCACGGTCCTCCTGGTCTATCTGCTGGTCGCCGCCGTCCTGGCGTTGATGGGACGTCTGCTGTGGCCCGCGCTCAGCGAGCAATGGCGGCAATTCGTCGATCAGCTTCCGCGGCTCGTCGACAACGTGAAGGGCTGGCTCGGCGGCCTTCAGGTGTTCGTCGGTCGATGGGGCGCGACGCTCCCCACGGCGCCGACCGAGGGCCTCGATGCGGTAGCCGGGAAGGTTCTGGCGAACACGTTCCGGTTTACCGCCGGCGCCGCCGGCGCGGCCTTCGAAGTGCTGGCGGTGCTCGTCGTCGCGGCCTACCTGGTGATCGATGCCCGCGACGTGGGATCGGCCCTCCTGTCGCTGTTGCCGCCCCGCGTCCGCCCGACCGCGGTCGGCCTGGCTCCCTCGGTCCTGAACCGCATCGGCGGCTACGTGCGTGGTCAGCTCGTGTCGAGCTTCTTCGTCGGCGCGCTCATTGCCATCGCCCTGACGCTGCTCGGCGTGCGGTACAGCCTGCTCATCGGCGCCATGGCGGCCGTGTTCAATATCGTGCCCTTCCTGGGGGCGACGGTGGCCGCGGTGCTGGCGGTGCTGGCCGCGCTCAACGAATCGGTGACTCTGGCCGCGCTGACCCTGGCCGTCATGGTGGCGGCGCAGACGGTCGAGGGCAAGCTGTTCGCCCCGCACTTCGTGGGACGCGCCACCGGGCTGCATCCGCTGGCCGTGCTGCTGACGCTGCTGGTCGGTGCCCATCTGGCCGGCCTCGTGGGCGCGCTGGTGGCGGTTCCGTTTCTCGCCGGGCTGTGGGAGATCGTCCGGACGCTCTGGGTCGACCCGCGACGCGACGCGTGACCCGGCCGCCGGCCCCCGGTTCCAGGCCCCGGCACGATGATAGGATGCGGTTTGTGCCGACTGGCAACGTCCTTCTCGTCGGGTTCATGGGGGCGGGGAAGTCCGTCTGCGGGCGGCTCCTGGCCCGCCGCCTCGGACGCTGCTTCGTGGAGACCGACGACGTCATCGTGGCCCGCGACGGCCGGAGTATTCCCGAGATTTTCCGGCAGGATGGCGAGGCCGTCTTTCGCCGCCTGGAGGTCGAGGCCCTCGACGCGCTCAAGCTCAAGGCCGATGAGGTCATCGCCACGGGCGGCGGTCTGCCCTGCCACGAGGGACGCATGGACGTGCTGCGCGATCTGGGCACCGTGGTGTGGCTCCGGGGCGAGCTCGACGAGGTGCTGGCCCGTGCTCGGCGCAGCGGCAACCGTCCGATGCTCGAAGGCCGGAGCCCCGAGGAGATCGCCGAGCTCTACCGCGCCCGCGAGGCGTACTACGCGCGGGCTCACGTCACCGTGGACACCGCGGGCCTCGGGATCGATCAGGTCGTGGCGCGGATCCTGGCCGCGCTGCGAGAGCGGCATGCCGAACGCGTGTAGCGGCGGGCTGACCCAGGCGGATCGCGCAGCCTCTCGTCCACCAGGTATGCCGGCTGCGCGCCGGGTCGTACCTCCTCTCCTTCCCCTGTTCACCGTTGTCGCCGAGGTGCCCGATGCCGCCCACTGAGTCGCTGACCGATCTGGGAGTTCGTGACGCCGCCGACGCCCTCCGCCGCCGCACCATCACCAGCGTGGCCCTGGTGGAGGCGTGCCTGGCCCGCATCCGGGAGCTCGATCCCAAGATCCAGGCGTGGGCCCACCTCGACGCGGACGGCGCGCTGGCCGCCGCCCGCGAGCGTGACGCCGAGTCCGCCGCCGGTCGCGTCCGCGGGCCGCTTCACGGCGTGCCGGTGGGAATCAAGGACATCATCGACGTCGCCGGGATGCCCACGACGGCGGGGGCCCGGGCGTTCGCGCACACGCGGCCCACGCGCGATGCCACCGTCGTGGCGCGCCTGCGCGCCGCGGGCGCGGTGGTCGTCGGCAAGGCCCACACCACGCAGTTCGCCTATCGCGATCCGGCGCCGACCCGTAACCCGTGGAACCACGAGCACACGCCCGGCGGCTCCTCGTCCGGCTCGGCGGCGGCCGTCGCCATCCGCATGGTGCCCGCAGCACTCGGCTCGCAGACGGTCGGCTCGATCCTGCGTCCGGCGGCGTACTGCGGCGTGGTCGGCCTCAAGGGCCCGCACGGCCTGGTGCCGGTCGACGGCATCGTGCCGCTCGGATGGTCGCTCGACCACATCGGTCCGTTCGCCCGCTCGGTGGCCGACACCGCCGTCGTCCTCGGCGTGATGGCCGGACGCGAGATCGTCCCGACGTCCGCGTCGACGCCGCGCCTGGCGGTCGCGCGCCAGCTCTTCGACCGCGCGGATGCCGGCCTGCGGCAGCATCTCGACGCCGTGGTGAAGCAACTGGCCGCGGCGGGCGCGCAGGTCAGCGAGGTGGCGCTGCCGCGCGAGTTCGGCGAGATCCACGCGGCCGGGCAGGTGATCCTGGAATCGGAGGCGGCGGCCTATCACGAAGCCATGTTCGCCAAGCACGGCGCGGACTACGGGCCTGGCTTCGCCGCGATGAAGCCGATCGGCCTGAAACGCTCGGCGGTGGAATACGTCGTCGCCAACCGCGCGCGCCACGCGTTCCGCGACGCCGTGATCCCGCTGCTCGAGGCCCACGATGCGCTGCTGTCGCCCACCGCCCTCGGTCCGGCGCCGGCCGGCCTGGGATGGACCGGCGACGCCTCGCTCTGCGCCCCCTGGAGCTCGGCGGGGGTGCCCTCGATCTCGATCCCCACCGGTCTGGATGCGACCGGCCTGCCGCTGGCGCTGCAGCTCATCCAGGCGCCGTCCAATCTCGAGCGGCTGCTCGGCGTGGCCGCGTGGTGCGAGGGCGTGGTCGCGTTCAGGGCCAAGCCGGGAGCCTGACGATGTTCGACATCAAGATCGACGGCGGCACGGTGATCGACGGCACCGGGCGAGGGGGCAGCCGCACCGACATCGGTATCCGCGACGAAACCATCGTGGCGGTCGGTGACCTCTCGCGCGAGACGGCCGGCAAAGTGCTCAACGCCACGGGTCGCACGGTGACGCCCGGCTTCATCGACATGCACTCGCACTCCGACTGGCGACTGTGGGGCAACCGCCGCGCGGAGTCGAAGATCCGCCAGGGCGTGACCACGGAGGTCGTCGGCAACTGCGGGTTCTCGCCGGCACCCGTGGCGACCGAGTTCGTGGAGGATCTGCGGGCGTTCGCCCTCTACATCCCGACGGGGATGGACTTTGCGTGGCGCTCGGTCGGCGAATATTTGCAGGCGTTCGACCGCGACGGCACCGCGTTGAACGTCGTCCAGCTGGTCGGCCACGGCACGCTGCGCATCGCCGCCATGGGCTTCGCGCGGCGCCCGCCCACCGGCGCCGAGCTGACGCAGATGCAGCGGATCATGGGCGACGCCATGAACGAGGGCGCGTGGGGGCTCTCCACCGGTCTCATCTACGCGCCGGGCTCGTGGGCCACCACCGAGGAGATCATCGCCGTCGCCAAGGCGGCCGCGCGCTACCGCGGCTTCTACGCCAGCCACATCCGCGGGGAAGGCGCGACGCTCCTGGACGCGGTGCGGGAGGCGATCCAGGTCGGGCGCGAGGGATCGCTGCCGGTGCAGGTGAGCCACATCAAGGCGGCCGGGCGTCCCAACTGGGGCAAGGTCGCCGACGCGCTGGCGCTGATCGACGAGGCCCGCGCCGAGGGGCTCGACGTGATGGGCGACGTCTATCCGTACACCGCGTCGAGCACGTCGCTGCGCACCGCGCTGCCCGACTGGGCGCTGGAGGGTGGGGTCGCGGGCATGCTCAAGCGCCTGGCCGATCCGGGCGCGCGCGCGCAGATCCGGGCCGAGCTGGAGGATCCGGCGAACACGCACAGTCTCACCAGCCGGATGGGCTGGGAGCACGTCATGATCTCGTGGTGTCCCAAGCGCAAGGACGCCGAGGGCCATCGGGTCTCCGAGATCGCGGCAGCGCGGCGCATCGATCCGCTCGACGCCGTGTTCGAGCTCCTGCGGGATGCCGACGGCGTGGCGTCGATGATTCTCTTCCAGCTCGACGAGGCCGACCTCAAGCGGGCGCTCGTCCATCCCGCCGTCATGATCGGCTCCGACGGCTCGGCGCTCGCCCCCTACGGCGAGAACGGCGCCGGCAAGCCGCATCCGCGCAGCTACGGCACCTTCCCGCGCGTGCTCGGCCAGTACGCGCGCGAGCAGCGCGTGCTCACGCTCGCCGAGGCCGTACACAAGATGACCGGCCTGCCGGCGCGCCGCCTGGGCCTGCGCGACCGCGGCGAGATTCGCCAGGGGGCGCGGGCCGACCTGGTGGTGCTCGATCCCCGGAAGGTCGCCGACCAGGCCACGTTCGACGATCCTCATCGCTATCCGATCGGCATCGAGCACGTGATGGTCAACGGGCGCTTCGTGATCAAGGAGGGCGAGCACACCGGCAGCCTGCCGGGGAAAGTGCTGTCGCCCTCATGATGGCCGCGGCATGAAGATCGCGCACGTCGTCGCCGATCTCCTCACCTCGCTGAGCACGGCGACCTCCGTGCAATCGGGGCTCGACCTGGCGCTCCGGCGCCTGCTGCGCCTCAGCGGCGCCGACGCGGGCGCGCTCGAGTTCGATCCTCCTCGCGGCGAGCCGATCGTGGTGGTCGCCGGGGGAGCGCGCGGTCTCTCCGACGAGCTCGAGGCGATCCTGCTCAACGTGGTGTCCCCGGTGGCGTCCCCGGATGGCGCCGTGACGGATCGCCGCCGGCGCCGCGCGGCGGGATCGTCGCGCGGGGCCCGAGCTCGTCCGGGCGCGATGGTCCACCGCATCGCGCTGGGCCCGACCCGACGGCCGGTGGGCCGGCTCGTGCTGATCGGATCCGCCCGCCGCCTCGGCCGCCTCGCGGTGCCCCCGGAATTCGGCCGTGAGCTGGGGGCGGCGATCGAGCCCGTGTGGCGGCTGCAGCAGCGCACGCTGCGCATGACCGTCCTCAACGAGATCACCCGGCTGCTCGTCTCCAGCGCCTCGCTCGACGACGTGCTGAGCCAGTTTGCCGATGGCCTGGCCCGCCTGGTCCGCTTCGACGCGCTGGCCGTGGCCCTGCTCGACCGCGAGCGCGGCGAGTTCGAGGTGCTCGACGTGTTGGCACGGGCGGCGCCGCGCGTGGCCCCCCGGGACGTCCGCATGGCGCTGGACAAGACGCTCCTGGCCCAGCTCGTCACCAGCGCCGAGCCGATCCGGGTGGACGACGTCAGCGCCGCCGCGGTGCCGGAGGTCAGCCGCCGCCTCCTCGCCGAGCGTGGGTACAGCTCCGCACTCCTGGTTCCGCTCGTGAACCGGGACGGCGTCTTCGGCTCCGTGACCCTGGCCGCGCGTGCGCGCGCGGCGTTCGACGACACGGACGTGGAGGTGACCGCCGAGCTGGCCCGCCCGCTGGCCTCGGCGATCGAGCAGCGTCGTCTGCTCGATGAGAGTCGGCGTCGGGCCGAGGAGCTGGCGGCGCTCTTCACCACGAGCCAGCTCATCACCGCTCGGCTGGACGTCGCGTCCGTGCTGGATCGGATCAGCCGCGCGGTGACGGCCCTCATCGGCTCCACGGGCTGCGGGATCGGCCTGCTCGACTCCGCGCGCACGCGGCTGGTGCACGCGGCGGCCCACGGCTTTCAGAGCGAGGAGTGGCGAGGACTGGCGCTGCCGGTCGGCGAGGGGATCATCGGGCGGTGCGCGGAGACCGGAGTGGCGATCCGCGTCGACGACGTGCGGACGGACCCGCGCTCGGCCCGGCGTGACGTGGACGAGCGAGAAGGGATCCGCTCCATGCTGTGCGTGCCGCTGCGGGTGGGCAGTAACCTGCGCGGCGTCATCTCCGCGTTCTCCACCCGCGCGGCCACGTTCACGTCCCACCACCAGCGCGTGCTGGAGGCGTTCGCCGAGCAGGCCGGGATCGCGATCCACAACGCCCAGCTCTTCGAGCAGAGCCTCAAGCGGGCGCAGGAGACGCGCGCGCTCTTCGAGGCCGGGCGGGCGGTCACGCAGAGCCTCGACGTCAACCGCACCATCCGGGTCATCCTGGAGCAGGCGCGCGCCGTTCTGGGCGTCGCGTCCTGCGGCATCCTGACGCTCGATCCGGTGACGCGCGAGCTGACCCTCTCGGCCAGCCTGGACCTGCCCGAGGCCCTGGTGGACCAGGTGCGGATTCCCGAGGGCGAGGGCATCGCCGGCCGGGCGGTGCGTGATCTCCGGCCCCGGCAGAGCGCCGACCTGGTGAACGATCCCCGGGTGCGTCACCGCGAGCTGCCGCTGGCCAGCGGGCTGCGCGCGACGCTGGCCGCACCGCTGCGGGTCGGCGACCGGGCCATCGGCGCCCTCGAGGTGTTCCACAAGGAGGTCCATCAGTTCACCGCGGCCGAGGAGGAGATGCTGGTCGCGCTCGCCGATCAAGCCGCCATCGCGCTCGAGCACGCGCGGCTCTACCAGGGCCTGGAGGCGATGGTGGCCGAGCGTACCCGCGAGCTCGACGGCCAGAAACGGTTCGTGGAGGTCGTGCTGGAGACGCTGCCCCTCGGCGTGTTCGTGCTCGACGCCGAGCTCGCCATCGTGCGCGCCAATCGCGATGGCGCGCGGACGCTGGGCTGCGACCCCGATACCCGGGTTCCCTTCGCCCAGGTCGTCCCCGATGCGAACGCCGCTTCAGTGCAGGCGTTCCTGCGTGCCGCCTTCGGCTCGCAGACGGTGACCCGCTGCGAGGAGGAGTTCGCGATGGCCGGCGAGCTCAAGCAGTTCCGTCTCACGACCGCCCCGCTGCCGGGCGGTGACGAGGGGCCGCTGCTGGCCTTGCTGGTGGAAGACATCACGCTGGCCAAGCAACTCGAGCGCCAGATGCTCTTGACCGAGCGGCTGACCACCGCCGGGCGTCTGGCCGCGGGCGTGGCCCACGAGCTGAACAACCCGCTGGCCACGATCGCCGGCTGCGCGGAGTCCTTGCAGTCCCGCCTCAAGGAGGCGGCCCTGGCCGGACGGGACGAGCTGGCGGACTTCCCGACCTACCTCGGCCTGGTCGAAGAGGAGGCGTTCCGCTGCAAGGAGATCACCGGCAGCCTCCTGCAGTTCGTGCGCGAGCCCGGCAGTCGACGGACGTCGACCGACGTCAATGGGCTGGTCGATAAGACCATCGAGCTGCTCTCGCGCCAGGCGCGGTACACTGCCGGCCGGTTCGCCACCGAGCTTGACGGCTCGCTGTCCGAGGTGACGCTGAACGAGGGACAGCTCCGCCAGGTCTTCCTGGGGCTCGGCTCGAACGCGATGGATGCCATGGACGGCCACGGCTGTCTGACCATCCGCACGCGGCGGGCGCGCCACGAGATCGAGATCGAATTCGAGGACGAAGGACCGGGCATTCCCGAGGAGATCGCGGCGCGGATCTGGGACCCGTTCTTCACCACCAAGCCGCCGGGGCAGGGGACCGGCCTGGGCCTGGCCATTGCCCAGGGCATCGTGGCCGATCACGGAGGACGCATCGAGATGCAATCGCATGTGGGGAAGGGGAGTATCTTTCGCGTGGTACTGCCGGCATGAACCGCTCGATCCGTGTCCTGGTGGCCGACGACGAGAAGAACCTGCGCGACCTGGTCGTCCGCGAGCTGTCCCGGCGCGGGCTCGAAGCCGAGGGCGTGGGCGATGGTGAGGCCGCGCTGGCCCGCCTGCGGGAGAATCCCTACGACGTGGTCGTGCTCGACATGAAGATGCCCAAGAAGGAGGGCATCGAGGTGCTGCGCGAGCTGCAGGAGTTCCCCGAGCACCCGCAAGTGATCGTCATGACCGGGTTCCAGGAAGTGTCCACCGCCGTCGAGGCGATGAAGCTCGGCGCCTACGACTACCTCACCAAGCCGACCAAGATCGAGGAGCTGGAGATCCTCGTGCGCAAGGCGGCCGAGAAGGGCCAGCTCCTGCGCGACAACCTCGCCCTGCGAGCTCACGCCCCGGGGGCCGGACCGTTCGGCGGGATCGTGACCCGCAGCCAGCGGATGAACGAGGTCCTGCGCATCGTGGAGCGGGTGGCGCCGACCCCGTCCTCCGTGCTCGTGCTCGGCGAGAGCGGCACCGGCAAGGAGCTGGTGGCCCGTGCCATCCACGAGCGCTCGGGGCGCGTCGAGCGGCCCTTCGTGCCGATTCACTGCGGCGCCCTGCCTCGCGAGGTGCTCGAGTCCGAGCTGTTCGGTCACGAAAAGGGCGCGTTTACCGGCGCGGTCGGCTCCAAGCCCGGCCTCATCGAGCTGGCCGACGGCGGCACGCTCTTCCTCGACGAGATCGGCGACATGGAGCCGGACAGCCAGGTGAAGCTGCTGCGTGTGCTGGAGACGGGCATGTTCTTCCGCGTCGGCGGGACGCGGCCGCGGCGCGTGGACGTGCGACTGGTCGCCGCCACGAACCGCGACCTGGCCGTGGCGATGAAGACGGGGCAGTTCCGCGAGGATCTCTACTATCGGATCAACACGATCACCGTGAACCTGCCTCCGCTCCGCGATCGCCCGGAGGACGTCACGCTGCTGGCCCAGCACTTCCTCGAGACCAACGCCATCTACGGGCTGAAGCGCCTGAGCCCGGCCGCGCTGGCCGCATTCGAGGCCTACGCCTGGCCCGGCAACGTGCGTGAGCTGCTCCACGCGATCCAGCGGGGCGCCATCCTCTGCAAGGGCGACGAGATCACGCCGGCCGATTTGCCGCCCGAGGTGGCCGGTGGTGCCGTGGCGGCGCCGGGGGCGCCAACGGCGGCGGGGGCGTCCGGCGGTGGAAACACGCTCGAAACGGTGGAGCGCCAGCACATCATCGGAACGCTCCGTCAGGTGGCCGGTCATCGCGGCAAGGCGGCGGCCTTGCTCGGCATCGATCCCAAGACTCTCTATCGGAAAATCCTCAGCTACCAGATCACGCCCGTCGAGCTCGGCTGATCGCGTACTGACCAAATGCCTGACACGGCCCGGGCGTTCTGCCCGATCCCCGTGGGGCCCGCGGAGCCGTGCTCGTGAATTTCCAGATACTTACGTCGGGTCACGCGTGGCATCGTCGTTGCTCTGTTCCTCGTCGTTCCGCGAGGAACGAGATCAACCAGAGTGAGGAGATTCGATGAACCGTGTGCTCGTGATCGATCAGAACCGCGCGACCCGCGAGGGCTTGGGGCTGGCGTGCCTCGGCCGTGACGTGGCGGTCGCGTTTGCCGAGAACGTGTGCGAGGGCGTGCGGACGCTGCTGACGCTGCCCGTGTCTCTCATCGTGGTCGACGCCGCCGCGCTGCGCATGACCGTTCGCGAGCACGTGCTGCTCTTCGACCGAGTGGCGCGCGGCATTCCCGTGGTGGTCACCGTCCCGGCCGAGACGCCGCTCGAACAGCGCGTCCGGTTCGAGATCGCCGGCTTCCGCGTGCTGACCCAGCCGGTGACCGTCGAGGATCTGCTCGACAAGTCACGCTGAGCCGGTCTCGCCCGCTTCCTTCTTGCGCGTTGCCACGAGGTGTGTACACTGTCTCTGTCCGTCCACACGAACGGCCGGACCTCGCTTCCGGCGTAACGTCTCTTCCGGTTCGCGGGGCGTGACCGATTAGCGGAAGAGATCGGGGGTTTCTATGGCGTCCAAGCTCTACATCGGCGGCCTCTCCTACTCCACCACGAGCGACGGCCTCAAGGAGTTCTTCAGTCAGAGCGGTAACGTGCTGTCTGCCACAGTGATCACGGACCGTTTTTCGGGGCAGTCGCGCGGCTTTGGCTTCGTCGAGATGGCGGCGGCCGAGGAGGCGCAGAACGCGATCTCCCAGCTCAATGGCCGTGAGCTCGACGGCCGGCGCATCACCGTAGAGATCTCCAACCCGCAGGCTCCGCGCAGCGGTGGTGGCGGCGGCGGCGGGGGACGTCCGGGCGGCGGTGGCGGTGGCCGGCCGGGCGGTGGTCGTCCCGGCGGCGGTCGCCCCGGCGGCGGTGGCGGCGGTCGCGAAAGCGGCTACGCCCATCGCCCCAGCAAACCCGTGAAGTGGTAGCCCACTAACCACCCACGCGCGCAAATCAGAAGGGCCAGCCCCGAGGCTGGCCCTTCTCTTTCTTCGCCGAACTGTTCGGCGCCCACCGCACCTACTGGAAGATTCGATCGTATCTTCCGTACTCGTGCGCCGCATCCATGAACCACTTCACGATTTCCGGATCCGACTTGGGTGGGATCTCGCACGAGGTGGACAGGATGAATCCCGACTGGCGAGCGGCGGAGTCGACGCAGCGCTTGACGTCCGCGTACATCGACTCGCGGGAGGTCTTCTCGAACTTGGTGGCGTCCACGTTGCCGATGGCCACCGCGCGCCCGTGGGCAACCTCCACGAACCGCGCCAGCTGATCCACGTACAGCTTGGGGTCGGACTGCTGGTCGAGGTCGAAGGAGAGGGTCGTGAAGCCGCAGTTGATCACGTCCTCGAAGATCGGATAGGTGGTGCCGCAGATGTGCGTGGTCACGCCGACCTTCTTGGCCTTGAAGTAGTCGACCAGCTCCTTGTGGTACGGCGCGATGAACTCGCGATAGTTGTCCGGCGAGATCAGGCTGATCGAGGCCGTCGGCTCGGAGAAGCTGAGCCCGATCCCGGTCTTGACGATGGCGTCGCCCCAGATCTTGGAGAAGTCGGTGGCCACCCGCATGACGTCGTGGATGAACTGCGGGTCCTCGAAGGTGTCGAGCAGCATCGTCTCGGGATTGCGCAGGAGCATGGCGATCGTCCACGGTCCCACCGCCACCGCACCGATCGCGGTCGGGGGCTTGGCCTTCACCAGGGCCTCGCACTGCTCGAGGAAGCCGGGCAGGCGTCCGGTCTTGTACGGATCGGGCATGGGCAGGCGGGCCAGCGCCGACTTGTCCTCGTGCAGCACGTGCGCGTCGATCGAGGGGACGACGTAGTCGGAGTACTTCACGTGGCAGCCGAAGGCCTCGGCCTCCTTGGCCAGATCGTTGTAGGCGAGCACCACGTCGGGCTCGTAGCGCTCGTAGTAGTTCATCATCGCGGTGATGGCGCGCGTGGGATTGGTGCAGTACTCCTCGATCGACAGGCCGTCGAGCGTCCCGGCGAAGGACGCCACGATCGGATAGACCGGCACCCGGTCGGCGAAGGAGCGCTTGTAGGCGGCCACCACCCGGTCGCGATTGCTGAAGCTCCCCTTGCCCTTCTCCACGTCCCAGAGCCGGTTGGCTTCCATATATTTTGGCGGCAGCTTGGCCTCGTACTCCATGAACTGGGTGATCGGATAGCGGATGCCGCCGTTGTGCGTGCCGCGCAGGCCTTCGATGATCTCGTCCATCTGGCCCCACGGGATCGTGAACGCCATCTCGTGATCCTGGGTCTGGCCGAAGATGCGATCACCCGAGCAGGGCAGGATCACCTGCGGCTGGTCGGTGCGCATGGTGGTCACGATGATCTCCGAGCAGTCGATGCGGCCGCCGAACGACGAGGCCAGCTTGCCACCCCGCTTCCACAGGGCCGCCTGGGTCAGGCGCATGACCTGGGCGGGATTGGCATAGATGCAAACCAGGTGGGGCTCGAAGGTGGCGCGGTCCAGCGGAGCCACCAAGAGCGTTTCATACTCGCCCGGCGCGAACCGATCGACCGCCGCCTCGGAGCGCTGGCCGCCTTCCTTGGTCTCGGTGTACATCCCCTCGCAGAGCGTGCCGGAGGAGTGCAGGTGCGTCGGCTTCTCGAACCCCAGGGCGGCGATGCCCAGCGAGCAGATGTGATCCTCGCGGGTGAGGGCGATCATCCAGCCGTAGCGCCGCGCCATGTCGATGACCTGGCAGTTCATCGAGAGCTTCTTGAAGTCACGCGCCGGGCGCTTGGCGCGCTCGGGGATCGGCTCGCCGGGCCGCAACATCCGGATGGCGACCGGGAAGGTTTGAGGGCGAATGTAGGTCTGGAGTTCCCGATCGGCTGTCTTCACATCCACCATTCATCGTCCTCCAGGGCTGCGCGATCGAGCCGTAGTCTACCAGCATGACACGTACGCGAAGTACCACACCCTCGCACGCGAGGTACCACTGTCGTGTACGCCGATTCCGCCTCGCCGGCGTCGTGTCGAATCGGCGACGCGCCGGCGAGCAGGCGGCCGATGAATGATTCGGCGCGATTTCGGCGGATCTCGCGTGTTCCGACCGGTCGAAGTGAGCGGCGGGCGGCTCCCAAGGCTAGCCCTTGACGAAAGGTATGACGTTTGCGATACACGACGACCATGCGGCGCTGGCTGATCTTCGCCCTGGGCGTCATCGTCGGTCAGTGGCTCGCCTACGGGGCGATGGAGTCCCCGGCCGGCTATCACACCCGGGCCCAGCAGGCCTGGGAGGGCCGCGACTACCTGGGGGCCATGCGCCTCTGGAGCCACGCCGTCTCGCTGCAGCCGAGCGACCCCACTTTCCAGTACCTGAGAGGGACAGCGCTGGCCCGGCTGGGGATGAGGCTCTCGGCGATCGACGCCTTCCAGGTCACCCTGCTGCTGGACCCCTCGCCGGCCCTGACCCGCCACGTCTTCGACGAGCTGAGCCGGCTCAATCGCCCGCCCGGGGCGACCGTCCAGGAGACGAGCGTGCCCCTCGAGCATGGCATGGGGGTGTGGATCGCCTTGGTCACGGTCAATGAGGCACACACGGGGCGTTTCCTGGTCGACACCGGGTCCAGTGTCACGGTGCTCTCACCGGCGCTCGCCGCCTCGGCGGGTATCGTCGGCGGCCGGGACGGCGGCTCGCCGGTGGAGCTGCAGACCCTGGGCGGCAAGACGGCCGGACCGTCGGCGACCGTGGCCTCGCTGCGGGTGGGTGACCAGGAGCTGCGCGACGCGCCCGTGGTCCTGCACGATCCCGGCTCGGGTCTGGATGGCATTCTCGGCAACACGTTCCTCAGCCGGTACCGCGTGACGGTCGACGCCGACCGCCGCCTGCTGGTCCTCCGCCAACTCGTCGGCGAATAGCCCGGGTCTCTCCGGCCCTGCGTGCCGGGGAGCACGGCGCCGCGGGTCAGTACCGCGGCCCGCTGGGGCCTCGGTGATGCGACATTCTTGCGCTGAAGCTCGTGCGTCTTGGCCGTCCGGTTTGTCCCACCCGGCCGCGCCATGTGCCCGTTTTCTCGGAACGTAGTTCGGCCCCACGGCACTCGGCCCCAGTCGTGCCAGTATCGGTGTCGTGGGCGCGCGGCTGCCCACCACGGCGGGCTCGTTCGGCTCGTCGCTGCGTTCTGATCGCGCGTGCTCTCGTCCGTAGTCGAGTCGCCCTGGGTATTCCCCAGGCCTGACGCTCCACCCTTGGGCCGCCTCTCTTATGCGGAATCGATTCATCGCGCTCGCTCTGTTGTCGACGTGCGCCTTCGTCACCACGATCACGCGTCCCGGCGCCCACGCCGGAGACCTGGCACCCCAGCACGTCATGGACCGGGCGGCCGCCGCCGGCACTGTGAGCGTCATCGTGGAGATCGGCGGCATGGCGCGACGCCCGAGCATCAGCTGTCGCATTCATCGGCCGTCGCCGGGCAGCGACTGAACATCCGGCAGGGCCAGGCGGACGTACGCCGCGCGCTGCGGGGCCTCGCACATCGGATCCGCCACGAGTATGCGTCGATGCCGTATATGGTCATCGAGGTGAGCCCCGACGCCCTGCGCGTGCTCGGCACGATGCGCGGGATCGTCACCCGAATCGAAGAGGACATCGATCTGTATCCGCTGCTGGTCGAGAGCGTCCCCCTTGTCCAGGCGCCCACGGCGTGGGCCGCGGGGGGCGATGGTCAGGGAACCGTCATCGCCGTCATCGATACCGGCGTCGACAGGAACCATCCCTTCCTCCACGGTAAGGTCGTCGAGGAGGCGTGCTACGTCCGCGGCGCGGACGGCGCCGGCGGTGGGGGGGAGTGTCCCAATGGGCTCGACAGCCAGCTCGGCCCCGGCTCGGCGCAGCCGTGCCCGAGCTGTACGCACGGGACCCACGTGGCGGGGATCGCCGCCGGCAACGGCGGACCGCCCGCGAACGTCGCCTTCTCGGGGGTGGCCCCGGGCGCGAGGCTCATGGCCATCCGCATCTCCAGCGCCGCCGGGCCCGCGTCGGCCTCCGACATGCTGGCCGGGCTCGAGCGCGTCTATCTGCTTCGCCACACGTACAACTTCGCCGCGGTCAACATGAGCCTCGGCGTGCCGGGATTCGGCCGGGTCACCACGTGTGATGACCTCCTGCCGGCGATGACGACGATCATCCAGAATCTGAAGGCGGCCGGTATCGCGACCGTCATCGCCTCCGGCGACGATGGTTTCGCCAACGCGGTCTCGTTCCCGGCCTGCATCGGGGCCGCGGTCAGCGTCGCCTCCAGCGACGATGGCTCGTCGGGAGTGATGCTGGACACCGTGTCGTATTTCTCGAACGTCGCGCCCTTCGTGTCACTGCTGGCGCCGGGGCAGTGGATCACGTCGTCGGTGCTCCCCGGGGGCGACTACGGCGCGGGCCGCGGCACGTCGATGGCGGCGCCGCACGTGGCCGCCGCTCTGGCGATCATGAAGCAGGTGGCGCCGGCGGGCTCCGTCACCCAGTTCGTCGACGCGCTCCGGTCCACCGGTGTCGCCACGGTCGACGCGCCGTCCATCGAGCGTCCGGACGCCCAGGGCACGACGGTGCCGCGGATCCGGATCGCCGATGCCCTGGCCGCGCTCCCCACCGTCCGGTTCGCCGCGGCGACGTTTTCGGTGCCGGAGGCCGGCACCGCGACGATCACCGTGACGCGCAGCGGCCTGCTGGCTGACGGGGCGACCGTGCACTACACGACCACCAATGGCACTGCGCTGGGCGGCACGCACTACACGCCGGCGAGCGGGACGCTGACGTTCAACGCGGGTGAGGCGAGCCGGACGTTCACGGTGGCGACGAGCGACAACCCCCTCGTCAATCCGGACCGCACCGTGAACCTCACGCTCGGCAGCCCGAACGGCCTCCTTCTCGGTGTCCCGTCGACCGCGGTGCTGACCATCGCGAACAACGACGAGGGCGGCGTCCTCGCCTTCGCGGCATCGAACGTCCAGATCGCCGAGAACGGCGGCGCGGCCACGATCGAGGTCGTCCGCACGGGCGCCAACCTCGCGGGCGGCGTCACCGTGCGCTTTGCCACCACGAACGGCACCGCGATCGCGGGCAGCGCCTACACGGCGACCTCGGGCACACTGACGTTCCCGGCGGGCGCGACGAGCGCGACGTTCACGGTGCCGATCCTCGACAATACGGTGTTCGGCGGCGACAGGACCTTCCAGGTGACGCTGAGCTCCCCGGGCGGTGGCGCGACGCTCGCCACGTCGGCGACGGCCAGCGTGACCATCCAGGAGAATGACACGCCCGGGTCCTTCCAGTTCTCGTCGGCGACGTACGCGGCGACGGAGGGCGGACCGGCCGCGAGCATCACTGTCACCCGGACGGGCACGCACCTGGCCGGGGGCGTGACCATTGCCTACGCGACCAGCGACGGCACCGCGACCGCCGGTACGGACTACACGGCGAAGTCGGGCACGCTCACCTTTGCGGCCGGCGTGACGAGCATGGTCTTCACCGTGCCCATCGCGAACGACGCGATCATCGAGCCTGCGGAGACGGTCAATCTCACGCTCGCGGTGCCTGCCGGAAGCCCGGCCCTGCTCGGCGCCCCGACCTCGGCCGTGCTGACGATCCAGGAAGACGACGGTCCTGGATTCCGGTTCTCGGTGACCAGCCAGTCGGTGGCCGAGGGCGGCTCGGCGAGCGTCGTCGTCGTACGCACGGGCAGTCTCACGACCCCGGCGAGCGTCGACTACCAGGTCGCGGGCGGGACCGCTTCCGGCGGTGGGGTCGCCTTCACGCTCGCCAACGGGACCCTGTCGTTCGCCGCGGGGCAGGCGTCGAAGACGATCGTCGTCCCGACCGTCAACGACACGCTGTTCGAAGGCCCGGAGACCATCGTGCTGCAGCTCGCCAATCCGACCGGCGTAGCCACGATCGGCACGCCGGCTTCCACCACCCTCACCATCATCGACAATGACACCGCCGGCACGGTGCAGTTCGGCGCCGCCGCCTACAGCGTCGCCGAAAACGTGCCGAGCGGCAGCATCAACCTCCTCGTCACGCGCGCCGGAACCAATCTCGCCTCCGGGATCGTCGTGAGCTACACCGTCACCGGCGGCACAGCCACCAACGGCGTCGACTACGCCCTGGCCAACGGCGCCCTCACCTTCGGCGCCGGCCAGACGTCGTTGCCCATCCCCGTGTTCATACACAACGGCTCGGCCCCCGAAGGCAACGAAACCGTCGCTGTCACCCTGAGTAGCTCTCAGGCCACGCTCGGCGCCAACCGCGTCACCACGCTCACGATCCTCGACGACGAGCCGGCGCTGACCTTCAGCGCCGCGGCCTACACCGCCACCGAGGGGACCGCCTCGATGGCTATCCCGATCCTTCGCGCCGGGCCCACCCCGGCCGGCACGACCGTCACGTGTCAGAGCGTGGCCGGCGGCTCGGCCGTCCCCGACGTCGACTATCGCGGCGTGAACCACGCTGACCTTCGCGGCCGGCAGTCGGATGGTCACCTGCACGGTCCCGTTGCTGAACGACACCGTCGTCGACGGGCCCCGAACCATCAACCTCGCGCTGTCCGTCCCGCCCACCAGCCCGGGGATGCTCGGAGCGCCGGCAACGGCCGTGCTGACGCTCAACGACAACGACCAGGGGGGGACGATCCGCTTCGGCGCGGCCACCTACACGGTGGCCGAGGGGGGTACCGCGAGCCTCACGGTGCTCCGTTCTGGTGCGAACCTGGCCAGTGCGGTCACCGTGGACTACACGGTGACGGGCGGCAGCGCGCTCGGCGGCGGCACCGACTACACCTTGGTGGCCGGCACCCTGTCGTTCACCGCCGGTCTCACGAGCCGCACGATCGCCGTGCCCACGGTCAACGACAGCCTGGTCGAGGGGCCGGAGACCGTCGTGGTCACGCTCAGCAATCCCACCGGCGGCGCCGCGCTCGGCGCGCCCGCGGTCACCACGTTGACCATCGCCGACAACGACACGGCCGGCACGGTACAGTTCGGGGCCGCCGCCTACTCCGTTCCGGAGAACATCGCGGGCGGATTCTACAACCTGCTCGTCACGCGCACCGGGAGCAACCTCGCCTCGGGCATCGTGGTGAGCTACACGGTCACGGGCGGTACGGCCACCAATGGTGGGGACTACACGCTGGCCGACGGCACCCTGACCTTCGGCGCCGGCCAGACGTCACTGCCCATCCCGGTGCTGATCCACAACGACTCGGACGTGGAGGCGAACAAGACGGTGGTGGTCATGCTGAGCAGCGCCACCGCAACGTTGGGCACCAACCGCGTCACCACCCTCACCATCCTCGACGACGAGTAGGCGACAGCCAGAAAACACGCAACGAGGCCGGGAATGCCGGCCGAAACGGCGGCGTTTCGGTTTTGGCCGACTCCTCTCGCTCAGGTCTTCGACGGGCGTGCAGTCCATCTCGGCCGCTCGCAAATCGTCGAGCGCTTTGCCCGCCTATGCCGCGGATTTCCAGGGGCTGCGGGCTATCTTGCGGGGACCTAGCGGGCATGGGACTATACCGCCCACTTTCGTTCGCCCACGGGGAGGCACCATGCTGAACGCTCCAACGGCCAGTCACAGCCTGACGGTCCGCCTGCAGATCCTCAACAAGCCTGGAATGCTCGGCAAGGTAACGTCCGCCATCGGCAAGGGCGGCGGCGACATCGGTGGCATCGACCTCGTCGAAGTCGGCCGCACCACCATCACGCGCGATCTCACCTTCAAGGCGAGCGACGAGCGCCATGGCGGGCAGGTCGTCGAGCGGCTGCGCGCGCTGGAAGGTGTCACGGTCGTCAACGTGTCCGACCGCACCTTCCTCATGCATCTGGGCGGCAAGATCGAGGTGCGCGGCAAGATGCCGGTGAAGACGCGCGACGATCTCTCGATGGCCTACACGCCGGGCGTGGCCCGCATCTGCATGGCCATCCACCACGATCCGGAGAAGGCCTACACGCTCACCATCAAGCAGAACACGGTGGCGGTGGTGACCGACGGCTCGGCGGTGCTCGGTCTCGGCGACATCGGGCCCAGTGGCGCGCAGCCGGTGATGGAAGGCAAGGCGCTCATCTTCAAGGAGTTCGCCGGCGTCGACGCCTTCCCGATCTGCCTGGCCACCAAGGACGTCGACGAGATCGTGATGATCGTCAAGGCCATCGCGCCTGTGTTCGGGGGCATCAACCTGGAAGACATCTCGGCCCCGCGGTGCTTCGAGATCGAGGAGCGTCTGCAGCGTGACCTCGATATTCCGGTGTTCCACGACGACCAGCACGGCACCGCGGTGGTCGTGCTGGGCGCGATGATCAACGCGCTGAAGCTCGTGAAGAAGAAGATGTCCGACGTGCGGTTCGTCTTCACCGGGGCCGGCGCCTCCGGCATCGCCACCGCCAAGCTCCTGATGAAGGCCGGGGCCAAGCACATCGTGGGCTGCGATCGCGCGGGCGCCATCTACAAGGGTCGCAAAGAGAACATGAACTCGATGAAGGAGTGGTTCGCGCAGCACACGAACCCGCGCGGGATCAAGGGCTCGGCCGGCGACGCGCTGGCCGGCGCCGACGTGTTCATCGGGCTGTCCGGTCCCGGCGTGGTCTCACTCAAGGACATCAAGGCCATGAACCGGGACGCCATCGTCTTCGCCATGGCGAATCCGGTTCCCGAGATCCTGCCCGAAGAGGTCGGCAACTCGGTGCGGGTGATGGCCACCGGCCGGTCCGACTATCCGAACCAGATCAACAACTCCTGCGGCTTCCCCGGCATCTTCCGCGGCCTGCTCGACGTGCGGGCCAAGCAGGTGAACGACGAGATGAAGCTGGCCGCCGCCAACGCGATCGCCGGCATCGTGGGCAAGAACGAGCTCAGCGAGGAGTACATCACGCCGTCCATGTTCGATCCGCGGCTGGTGCCCGCGGTGTCCCAGGCGGTGGCCGACGCGGCCATCCGCTCCGGCATGGCGCGCAAGAATCGGGGCCGGTCGGCCTGAGCGGAGAACGACGAGCCATGGCCCAGTCCAAGACCGCCGGCAACGCTCCGATCGAGGCTCTCCTGCGCGAGAAGCGCAAGTTTCCGCCCCCCAAGAGCTTCGTCAAGCGCGCCTTGGCCAGCAAAGCCTCGATCTATACCGAGGCCGCGCGCAACCCCGTGCGCTTCTGGGAGGCCCGGGCCCGCGAGCTGCACTGGCTCAAGCCGTGGAAGAAGACGCTGGAGTGGAAGCCGCCCTACGCCAAGTGGTTCGTGGGCGGCAAGCTGAACGTCTCCGACAACTGTCTCGACCGCCACGTGGCCGGCCCGCGCCGCACCAAGGCCGCGCTGATCTGGGAAGGCGAGCCCGGCGACACCCGGACGCTGACCTACTGGGACCTCTATCGCGAGGTGCAGCGCTTCGCCGCGGCGCTGAAGCGTCACGGCGTGCGCAAGGGCGATCGCATCACGATCTACATGCCGATGGTCCCCGAGGTCGCCATCGCCATGCTGGCCTGCACGCGCATCGGCGCGGCCCACAGCGTGATCTTCGGCGGCTTCTCGCCCGAGTCCGTGCGCGACCGGATTCACGACGCCGACTCCAAGCTGGTCATCACCGCCGACGGTGGCTGGCGGCGCGGCACCATCGTGCCGCTCAAGAAGAACACCGACGAGGCGCTCAAGGAATGTCCGGACGTGGGCACCGTCATCGTGCTCAAGCGGACCGGCCAGCCGATCGACATGCAGGCGGTCCGCGACGTCTGGTGGGACGATTTCGTCAAGGGCGTGGAGCCGAAGTGCCCGGCCGAGCCGATGGACGCCGAGGATCTGCTGTACCTGCTCTACACCTCGGGCTCGACCGGCAAGCCCAAGGGCATCATCCACACCACCGGGGGCTACCTCACCGGCATCGCCGCCACCCACAAGTGGGTCTTCGACCTCCACGAGGACGACGTCTACTGGTGCACGGCCGACGTCGGCTGGGTCACCGGTCACTCCTACGTCGTCTACGGACCGCTGGCCAACGGCGCTACCACGGTGATGTACGAGGGCACGCCGGACTTCCCCGACAAGGACCGGTTCTGGCGGATCATCGAGAGGCACGGCATCACCATCTGCTACACCGCGCCCACCGCCATCCGCACCTTCATGCGCTGGGGCGAGCAGTATCCCAACCGCTGCGACCTCTCGAGCCTGCGCCTGCTCGGCAGCGTGGGCGAGCCGATCAATCCCGAAGCGTGGGTCTGGTACTGGAAGGTGATCGGCGGCGGGCGCTGCCCGGTGGTGGACACGTGGTGGCAGACCGAGACCGGCCACATCCTCATCACGCCGCTGCCCGGCGTGACCGTGCTGAAGCCGGGTTCGGCCACGAAGCCGTTTCCCGGCATCGACGCCGCCGTGCTGGACGAGCAGGGACGGCCGGCCAAGTCCGGCTACCTGGTGATCCGCAAGCCGTGGCCGGGGATGCTGCGCGGCATCTGGGGCGATCCCGACCGCTTCGTGAAGCAGTACTGGTCGAAGTACGACAACATCTACTTCACGGGCGACGGCGCGAAGATCGACGAGGACGGCTACTTCTGGCTGCTGGGCCGCGTCGACGACGTCATGAACGTCTCCGGCCATCGTGTTTCGACGATGGAAGTCGAATCGGCGCTGGTCGACCACAAGTCGGTCGCCGAGGCGGCCGTCATCGGCAAGCCGCACGAGATCAAGGGGCAGGCCATCGCGGCGTTCGTCACCATCAAGACCGGAGTCGACGGGACGCCGGCGCTGATGGACGAGCTCAAGCAGCACGTGGCCAAGAAGATCGGCGCGCTCGCGCGTCCCGACGACATCATCTTCTCGGCCGAGCTGCCCAAGACCCGCTCCGGCAAGATCATGCGCCGCCTGCTGCGCGACATCGCCGAGGGCCGGGCGCTCGGCGACACGACCACCCTGGCCGATCCGGCCGTCGTCTCCGCTCTCAAGAAACAGTACGAGGAGGAATAGGCCGCCACGCGGCCCGCCCCTCGGTAGCCGATCTGCCCTCGGCGCCGGTTGCCCGGCGCCGGGGGCACCCCCGCCGTGTTCCCTGACGCCTACGCCCGCGCGCCCGACCGTGTGAGCTCCCGTCCGTTGCCGGCCTGAGTCTGAAGGCCCCGGTGCGACATCTCAAGCCCGCTGAACAAGACGGGCTCCAGAGCCGTCTGTGGCCCAGGGAGAGTTGCTTGTGGCCCAGGGAGAGTTGCTTGGGGAACGCCTCGTAGAGACGGCTGGTTTGACGAAAAATGTCATTCGCCGGCGCGTTTGTGACCATTTGCCGGGCAAACTGCCCGGGCAAAACGAGGCCAGTGCTGGCCCGGTCAGACCAGACCGCCTTTATTTTCCAGTGAATTAAGCGATACCTCGAGCCGTCATAGGTTCGGCACACCCGTTGCATTGGTGGGCGGCCCGAGACCAGGAGGACACCATGGACCCGATTCGGAATCGGCTGGAGCAGGACCTGAAAGTGGCGGTGAACCGGCTGCGCCAGCTGGGTGGAGTGAAGGCGCTCGAGGACTTGCTCGGTCCCAGCGGAGAGCACTGGTCCTACGCCGACGAGGTCGACGAGATCCAGGCCAACGAGCGCCGTGAGATCGGTTTCGCGACCCGCGAGCTGCTCGTGGAGCGCGTGAATCGGCTCGCTGCGGCCATCGAACGGCTGGACGACGGCGAGTATGGCGTCTGCATCGAGTGCGACGAGGCCATTGCGCCGGCTCGCCTGCGGGTCATGCCGGAGGTGCAGACCTGCGTGAAGTGCCAGGACCGCCTCGAGCGCGCAGGGCGTCACCTCGAGGCCGTCGAGGTTGGAGCTACCGACACCGAGGAAGACTAAGCCGAAGCCGACTCCGAACCATTTCAGGGCCGGGACTGCTCCCGGCCCTGTTTTTTTGTAGTCTAGGGGCGTGCCGCGCTCCCGGACCCCCCTCATCGATCTGATCCGTCCCGGTATCCACGCCATCTCCCGCGCGTACTTCGGACTCGTCCTGCACGGTCGAGAGCACATCCCGCGCAAGGGACCGCTGCTCATCACACCCAATCACCAGACCTTCGCCGATCCGCCGCTGGTGTCGATTCCGTTCCGGCGGCCCATCTACTACATGGCCTGGAATCGCCTGTTCAGCGTGCCGGTCTTCGGCGGCCTGATCCGCCGGCTTCGCGCGTTCCCGGTGGATATCTACGGACGCGACGCGCGGGCCACGCGCGAAGCCGTCCGCCTGCTGCAGACCGAGGAGGCGCTGATGATCTTTCCGGAAGGCGAGCGCTCGACCGACGGCCGCGTGCAGCGCTTCAAGCTCGGCGCCTTCCGCCTGGCGGTGTCGCTCGACGTCCCGGTGCTGCCGGTCACGATCGCCGGCGGGGAACGCGCCTGGCCACCGGGACGCGCCTTTCCGCGGCCTGGCCGCATCACGATCACCTACCATCCGCCGCTCCGAGCTGACAGCAGCCTGGACCCTCGCGCCGCCGCCCGAGATCTGGCCACGCGGGCCCGGGCCTCGATCCTCAGTGCGATGCCGCACCCGTACAACCACGATCGGCAGCGACACACCGGGGATCCGAAGGCCAGCAGCGAGGCGTGACGAGGCCGGCGCCGGCGCTACGCACCGCGTTCTTCGACGACGTAGCCGGCCGATTCCAGGCGCGCCTTGAGATCGTCGATCTGCTTGCGCCCGGAGGTCTCGAGCGTCAGCGCCACCTCGCTGGCGCCGATGGCCTGCCGCGAGAACACGCGGTCGTGCTCGATCTGCAAGATGTTGACGCCCTCTTCGGCGATCAGCGCGGTGAGTCGGGCCAGCGCCCCCGGCCGGTCTTGCAGAGCCACCGCGAGGCGCGCCAGGCGGCCGTCCTTCACGAGGCCGCGCGCGATGATGCGCGAGAGCATGGTGACGTCGATGTTGCCGCCGGAGAGCACCAGCGCCACGTGGCGGCCGGCCAGGCCCAGCGGCCGATTGAGCAGCGCGGCGAGCGGCGCGGCGCCGGCTCCCTCAACCACGGTCTTCTCGATCTCGAGCAGGAGCAGGATCGCGTTGGCCAGCTCCTCCTCGTTGACCGTGACGACCTCGTCGGCGTACCTGGCCGCCAGATCGAAGGTCACCTCGCCGACCCGCCGCACCGCGATGCCGTCCGCGATCGTCGGCCCCGCGGGCACCCGCACGCGCTGCCGGGCCTGCAGCGAGCGCTGCATCGCCGGCATCGCCTCGGCCTCGACGCCGATCACGCGCACCGCCGGCCGGCGCGCCTTGATCGCCAGCGCGACGCCGGCGATGAGCCCGCCGCCGCCCACCGGCACCACGACGGCGTCGAGCTCGGCCAGCTGATCGAGCAGCTCGAGACCCAGGGTGCCTTGCCCGGCCACCACCCGCGCATCGTCGAACGGGTGAACGAACACCGCGCCCGACGCGCGCTCGACGTCGCGCGCCCGCTCGTACGCCTCGTCGTAGTTCGTCCCGTGCAGGATGACCTCGGCGCCGTAGCGTCGGGCGGAGGTCACCTTGATGATCGGCGCGTACGTCGGCATGACGATCGTGGCCGGCATACCGAGGCGCGCGGCGTGAAAGGCCACGGCCAGCCCGTGGTTGCCGGCGCTGGCGGCCACCACGCCGCGGCGGCGCTCGCCGTCGTCGAGCTGCAGCAGGAGGTTGGCAGCGCCGCGCTCCTTGAAGGAGCCGGTCATCTGGAGGTTCTCGAGCTTGAGGTAGCACGTGCTGCCGCTCAGCTCGGAGAGCGTCAGCGAGTAAGGGCAGGGGGTCTCGTAGATGGCGCCGCGCACCCGCTCGCGCGCGGCCTCCACCGTGGCGACGTCGAGGGACGCCGGCGGGGTCACGTCTAGAACGGTACCCGGGGCTCGGCGAGGGCCGGCGACATCCAGCCCACCGGCATCAGCACCGTCGAGGACGCGAAGCCGATCCGGCCGCGCCAGTCGACGAGGATCAACCCGCCCTCGCCACGGCCCTCCTCGACGAGCAGGTCGACGGCGACCTTGGCCGCGTAGTCGGGGTCGTCGGCCTCCTTGAGGAAGTCGAGCGTGCGCCGGGCCAGCACGACGCGGATGATCGCCTCGCCGCTGCCCGTGCACGACACACCACCGAGCGTGCTGTCGGCGTATGTCCCGCAGCCGATCAGCGCACTGTCGCCGACGCGGCCCGGCCGCTTGCCGGTCATCCCGCCGGTGGAGGTGGCAGCCGCCACCGTGCCGTGACGATCGAGCGCAACGGCGCCGACCGTGCCGCGGCTGCCGGCGGCCGCCGCGTCCAGCTTCGCGCGCTGCCGCGAGGTCACGAGGGCCGACGGCTCGCATTCCGGCAGGCCGGCGGCGCGCGCGAGCGCGTGCGCGCCCTCGCCGATCATCAGGACGTGCTTGCCATCGTCCAGCACGCGGCGGGCCAGGGTGATCGGATTGGCGATCCGGCTGACGCCGGCCACGGCGCCGCACGCGAGGCGATCGCCTTCCATGATCGACGCGTCCATCTCGATCGTGCCGGCCTCGGTCAGGACGGAGCCGCGGCCGGCGTTGAAGCGGGGATGGTCTTCCAGCGCACGGACGGCGGCCTCGACGGCGTCGAGCGCGCGCCCGTCGGCGGCCAGCACGCGCCAGCCCGCCTGCACCGCCGCCCGGACCCCGTCGCGCAGCTCCTCGAGCCCCTCGCTTGGATCGGCGCCCGCCCCGCCATGGACGATCAGCGTCGGGACGCGGGCCACGCGATCGCGCGTTGGAGCCATGGGCACCAACGTGTCACAATCGTCGTGGATTGCAAGAACGAAGCGCACTGGACCGCTTGGCCACCCGCATCGTCCGCTGCCGCGCGTGCCCGCGTCTGGTGGCCCACCGCGAAGCGGTCGCGGCCAAACCCCCGCCGCGCTACGCCGGCCAGCGGTACTGGGCGCGCCCGCTGCCCGGCTTCGGCGATCCGCGCGCGCGACTGTTGCTGGTCGGGCTGGCGCCGGCCGCCCACGGCGGCAACCGCACGGGTCGGATGTTCACCGGTGACCGCAGCGGCGACTGGCTCTTCGACGCGCTTCACCACGCGGGCTTCGCCAGCCAGCCGACGTCCGTTCACCGCGACGACGGACTGCGTCTGCGCGACGCCTACATCACGGCCACCATCCGGTGCGCACCGCCTGCCAACAAGCCGCTGCCCGCCGAGTCCGCGCGCTGCGAGCCCTATCTGCTGGAGGAACTGCGTCGGCTGGAGCGCACGCGGGTCGTGGTCGCGCTCGGCCGGATCGGCTGGCAGGGCTATCTGCGGGCGCGCAAGCGTCTGGCCCTGGCGCCGCCGAGCCGCCCCCCGCAGTTCGGGCATGGCACGGCCACCACGTTCGCGGACGGGGTCACGCTGCTGGCGTCGTACCATCCCAGCCAGCAGAACACCTTTACGGGTAAGCTCACGCGGCCGATGCTGCGCGGGATCTTCGAGCGGGCGCGCGATCTGGTGGCCGCGCCGGTCGGCGCCTCGCAATGACCGAGAATCCGCCCGCCACCGAGGTGAGCCGGCTGGTCGCCTGCCGCTCATGCGGCAACCGCGTGGCGCGCACGGCGCGACGCTGCCCCGCCTGCGGCGCCCAGGATCCGTCGGCCGACAAGCCCGCCGAGCCGCGGCCTCGCCAGCACCGTTCCCGGCACGCATCGGCGGACCGCTCGCGGTGGATCGCGCGCGTGGTCGTCGTCGCCGCCGCGCTGGCCGTCGGGATCCTGACCGTGCTGCTGATCGCGCGCGTCTCGGCCCGGCGCGCGGAGCACGCTCCCGCGGCCGAGGTGACCACGCCGGCGGTCGTCGAGACGCCGGCGGTCGTGGCGGCGCCGGTGACCGTGGTGCCCGATCCGCCGACGCCCGAGCCGTCGCGCTCGCGGGGTCGGCGTGAGTGGCCGTTCTTCTTCAAGCCGGGCGATCGGCTGGCCCGGATGGGCGACGCCAAGCCGCTCGGCTATATCATCACCATGGTGAAGGACCACAAGTTCGGCGACGGCACGGTGGGGCCGGCCTACATGCTGTGGACGCCCGCCGGCAACGAGGAAGCCTTCGACGCCGACGAGCTGGAGCGCACGGCAAAGATGGAGTGACGGGCTAGACCGACGACCGGGCAGTCCTCGTGACAGAACCAGAGCGTCCGGCAATACACGCAGCGGTGCTGATGCTCCATGCGAGCAACCTACCACAACCCCACGGATCCGTGCCCCTTTCCCGCGTCGAGGAGGAGGCGCTACGAGTCTCAATCCGCCAGGTCTGACGGCAGGCGCGGGCGCTCGACAACCGTGAGGGTGACCTCCCGGCTCTGGCCGTCACGGACGAGCGTGAGCTTCACGCGCTGGCCGGTCTTCAGGGTCTTCACCTTGGCGATGTACTCCTGGTGCGTCCGGATCGGGGAGCCCTGGATGGCGGTGACGATGTCGCCGCCGAGCAGGTACTCCTCACCCTGGATGACGACGGACAGGTTGCCGCCGCGGACACCGGCCAGCTCCGCCGGGCTGCCGTCGAAGACGACCTCGACCAGATAGCCCGGCGTGACCGGGATGCGGACGATCGCGCCGAGCTTGCCGTCGATCGCGCGCCCCTGCATGCCGAGCCAGGGCCGCACGATCCGGCCGTTCTCGCGGAGCTCGCGCAGCACGGACTTGGCGGCGTTGATCGGCACCGCGAAGCCGATGGACTGGGCGTCCTCGGAGATCAGCGTGTTCAGGCCGATCACCTGGCCGCAGCGATCCACGAGGGGCCCGCCCGAGTTGCCGGGATTGATGGGGGCGTCGGTCTGGATCATCGGCTCGTCCGAGATTCCGGGCAGCGTGCGATTGAGGCCACTGACGATTCCGCGCGTCATGGTCTGGTCGAGGCCGATCGGATTGCCGATGGCCACGACCTCGTCGCCGACCTTGATGCCGGACGAGTCGCCGAGCCGGGCGGCGGGCAGCGGTCCCGAGCCCTCCACCCGCAGCAGCGCCAGGTCGAGCACCGGGTCGAGGCCCATCACCCGCGCTGTCGCCTTCGTGCCATTGTCGAGCGTCACGCTCAGCGAGGCGGCGCCGTCCACCACGTGGGCGTTGGTGAGGATCTGGCCGTCCTTGTCGATGATGACGCCTGAGCCGACGATCGTCTCGAAGCGCCGCTGGGGCTTGGCCTTGTTGATCTTGGTGGCCTGGATCGAGACCACGCTCGGCGACACGCGCTCGAACAGCACGGCCAGTGGCTCCGTGCAGGGCTGCGCACTCGCCCCGACCGGCAGCAGCGACAGGAGCAGCGCGAACCCCCAGGCACGGGTCATAGGATTCCTTCCTCGCCAGGCCACGTTACCCGGTGCCCTGTCCGTAACGGATCTCGAAGGTCGTGCATCCCTGTGGGACGCGATAGGGGCCGTGCCGCATGCCGGGCGGCCGGCACGCGTACATCCCGGCGCTGAAGGTCTGGCCCTTGCCCAGGTCGACCAGCTCGCCCTCCAGGATCCACACTTCCTCCCAGAAATCGTGGGCGATCGTCTCGGTCGTCTCCACACCGGCGGCGAAGTGGAGCAACCGCGTCACGTCGCCGGTGGCGGGATCGCGGCTCAGGATCTTCTGCCGCACGCCGGCGCCTCCGGCCCCGGCGCCGGCCGAGCCGGCGACGGGCTCCCAGGGCAGGTGGTCGGGCCGGAAGAACTCGGATTCGGGCTTGGGCATGGTCAGTCTCGCGGGGTCGTCATTGAGCTTACCGCGCCGATGATCTCGCCGTGGTCGCTCGCGTTCAAGCGATTCCCGCGCCAGGGAAGCAAAGTCGGGCCCGGGGGCTATAATCCGGGCGTGACGCGCTCCGCGCTCGCGCTGATCCTGGTCACGGTCGCGGCCGTCCTGTCCGCTGGCGCACCCACCCCGGTTCTCGGCCAGGTCAAGGCCTCCGATGGCGTGGTGGCGGCCACGCTCGACAACGGTCTGCGCGTCCTGTTGCTGGAGGACCATCGCAGCCCGATCGTCTCGCTGCAGGTGTGGTATCGCGTGGGGTCGCGCAACGAGCATCGCGGCGCCACGGGGATCGCCCATTTCCTGGAGCACCTGATGTTCCGTGGCACGCCCACGTACGGTCCCGGCCAATACGCGAAGATCGTCGAGCGCAACGGCGGCCAGAACAACGCCTTCACGATGCAGGATGTCACCTCGTACTACGTGAACATCGCCGCCGACCGGCTCGATCTGGTCCTCGAGCTCGAGGCCGACCGGATGTCGAATCTCACGCTCGACCCCAAGATCATCGCCGCCGAGCGCGAGGTCGTGATCGAGGAGCGGCGCACCCGTACCGAGGACGATCCCAGCGGCTTCCTCGGTGAGGAGGTCGGCGCGCTGGCGTTCCACGCCCATCCCTACGGTCAGCCCATCATCGGCTGGATGGTCGATCTCACGCGGATCACGCCCGAGGAGATCCAGGCCTTCTACCGCACCTACTACAGCCCGGGGAATGCCATCGTCGTCGCGGTGGGCGACTTCAAGGCTGCGGAGGTGATGGCCAAGATCAAGGCCACGTTCGGCAAGAACCCCAAGGCCGCCCCCGCGCCGCCGGTCCTCGCCGTCGAGCCGCCGCAGAACGGCGAGCGTCGGGTCCTGGTGCGCCGGGATGCCCAGCTGCCGATCGTCTATCTCGGCTACCTCGTGCCGAACCAGAAATCGGCGGACGCGCCCGCGCTGGAGGTGCTGTCGGTCATCCTCTCGGGAGGACGCTCGTCCCGGCTGTACCGTCGCCTGATCCACGAGCGCCAGCTGGCCCTCGAGGCCGGCGGTGACTACTCGTACTTCTCCCTCGATCCCAACCTGTTCTGGTTCTGGGCCACCCCGCTGCCGGGTCAGACGGCCGAGACGCTCGAGAAGGAGCTGCTGGGCGAGATGGACCAGCTCAAGCGTCAGCCGGTCACGGCCGAGGAGCTCACGCGGGCCAAGAACCAGATCGAGTCCAGCTATGTCTTCCAGGACGACTCGATTCACACCCGGGGGTCGCTGCTGGCGCGCTTCGAGCTGATCGGCGGCTACGCGCTCCGGGACGGCTTTCTCGACCGCATTCGCGCGGTCACCTCGGCCGACGTTCAGCGGGTCGCGAAGCTCTACTTCGAGGACGACAAGAAGAACGTCGGCACCCTGCTGCCGAAGCCCTGACCCCCCGCCTTCTCGTCGTCCACGCGGCGCTGCACGCCGCCCTGTTCCCCATTCCCGTCATCACCCTGTTCTGGCGGGACCAGGTCGGAATGTCGGTGGCGGACATCATGATTCTGCAATCCCTCTTCGGGCTGGCGGTGGTGATTCTCGAATTCCCGTCGGGCTACCTGGCCGATCGGCTCGGCCATCGCCGGGCGCTCGTCATCGGCGCCACGCTGTCGATCGTCGGCTGGCTCGCGTACACGCGCGCGGCCAGCTTCGCCGCCGTCGCCGGCGCGGAGATGCTGCTCGGGGCCGGCAGCGCCTTCGTGTCGGGCGCCGATCGCGCGCTGCTCTGGACCTCGCTGGGTGAAGGGAGCCGACACGGCGCGTACCCGCGCTGGGAGGGCCGGCTGCGCGTGGCGTCGCAGACGAGCGAGGCGGTGAGCGCCGCCGCCGGCGGGTGGCTCTACACGCTGGCGCCGCGGCTGCCGTTCTGGTTGCAGGTTCCCACCGCCGCGCTGGGCCTCGCCACGATCGTGGCGCTCCGCGAGACGCCACGCCCACGCGCGCCGAGCCCCCGATCGCACGCCCGTCGAGCGCTGCACGTCGTCGGCCACACGCTGTGGCGGCACCGACGGCTGCGCGCGGCCATGGCGCTCAGCGTCGCGCTTGGCCTCGCCAGCTACGTGATGGTCTGGCTCATCCAGCCGTACCTGCAGCTGCGCGGCGTGCCGGCCGCGTGGTTTGGCCCCATCTGGGCCGGTGCGCACGTGTGGCTGGCCGGAGTGTCGCTGGTGAACGCCCGGGTCGTGTCGGCCTTTGGTGTCCGCGCCACCCTCGTCGGCTGCTGCCTGCTCATCCCGCTGGGCTACGTCGGACTGGCGGCGAGCGCGTCGGTGTGGGGCGCCGCCTTCTACCTCTGCTTCATGACGCTGCGAGGTCTGCAGGGACCGATTCTCGCGACCCTCATGCAGGCCGATGCGCCCGACGAGGATCGCGCGAGCGTGCTGTCGCTCGTGGCCCTGGTGTTCCGGCTGGCCTTCGTCGTCGCCGGCCCTCCGATCGGCGTGCTGGTCGACCGGGCCGGCCTCGAGACGGCGCTGGCCGTGCTGGCCCTCGTCTTCACGGCCCTGGGCGTCGCGGCGCTCGCGCTCTTCGCCCATGCCTACCGGATCGAGCGCGGGGCCGGCAGCTGACGCAGATGCTGGCCCCCGGTCACGGCCCGACGTAGACTGAGGGACATGACGCTCCGACCGCTGGCGGCGCTCGTCGTCGTGACGATCCTCGTGCTCGCCGCGGCTGCGAGCCCGGCGGGTGCGGCGCCCATCGCCCACCGTGAGGTCCTGCCCAACGGCATCGTGCTCCTCGTCGCGGAGCGTCCGGACGTGCCGATCGTTGCCGTCCGCGTCTTCCTGAAGGCCGGCTCGGTGTTCGATCCCGCCGACAAGGGGGGACTCGCCAATCTGACGGGTACGTTGTTGACCCGGGGAACCGCCAAGCGGAGCGGGGCCCAGCTGGACGACGCCATCGAGTTCGTGGGCGGCAGCCTGGAGGCCGGCGCCGGGCGGGACGGGCTCAACGTCTCGCTGTCGGTGCTCAAGCGCGATCTCGGTCTCGGCCTCGAGCTGCTGGCCGAGGTCGTGACGTCGCCGACGTTCCCAGAGTCCGAGCTGACGCGGAAGATCGCGCAGATCCAGGCGGCCATCAAGCGGTCGGAGGAAGACCCCAACACCGTCGCGGCCCGGGCCCTGTCCCGTCTCGTGTATCCGAGCCATCCGTACGGCAAGCCGGTCGAGGGGACCATCGAATCGGTCGGCAAGCTCACTCGCGACGACGTCGTGGGCTTTCATCGCGACCACGTCCGCCCCGACACCACGATCATTGCGGTGGTCGGCGCGGTCAGCGTGGACGAGGCGCGGCGTCAGGTGCTGGCGCGCCTGGGGGCCTGGGCGCGGCCCTCGTCGCCGCCGCCGGCCGTGGGGCCGGCGATCGCCAGCGGACAGACGCGGTCGGAGACGATCACCAGGGACCTGACCCAGGCGACGATCATGCTCGGACGCCAGGTCATTCGACAGATCGATCCGGACTACTTCCCGCTGGGCGTCGCCTCGTACGTCCTGGGCGGCGGATCGGCCTCCCGGCTCTACGCCCGCGTGCGCGACGAGGGCGGCCTGGCGTACTCCGTGTACAGCTACGTGTCGCCGGCCCGGTACGGCGCGACGTTCGTGGTGGGCGCGCAGACGCGGGTCGGCGAGGTGTCGAAGGTCGGGGACATCCTGAAGGAGGAGCTGACCCGGATGGGCGGCGGGGCGGTCACCGACGACGAGTTGAAGCTGGCCAAGGACTACCTGATCGGCAGCTTCCCCCTGCGCCTGGACACCACCGCCAAGATGGCCGACTTCATCGTGGCAATCGAAGAGCAGGGCCTCGGCCTGGACTACGCCGACCGCTACAAGGCCAACGTCGCCCGCGTGACCGCCGCCGACGTGCAGCGCGTCGCCGCCCGCTTCATGGCGTCGGACTCCTTCAACCGCGTGGTGGTCGGAGGCAAGCCGTGATCCGGGCGCTGCTCGTGCTGTTGCTCCTGGCCGCGCCGCTCCCGGCCGCCGGGGTCGCGCTGACGCTCGGTGACGGCGAGCGACGCGAAGCGCTCAAGGTCGGCGAGCGGAGCGTGACGAGCGACACGTTCGACCTCGAGTGGCGCGTGATCGGCGGGACCGGCGAGAGCCTGCTCGTGATGTCGCCCTTCCACCGCCTGGCCCTGGCCGCCCGCCACGCCGCGTTCAAGAACGACACGCTCAAGCCGAGCGACATCGAGCGCGTGGTCAAGCAGGACGCCAACCGGCTCGTGGTGTGGGTGAGCCTGCGCGGCGGCAGCGAGGAGTTCGCGCGCTACTACGTGCCGCGACTGCTCGCCGGCGACCGCGAGATCAAGGCGGCTTTCGTGCAGAACGAGCGCACGGCGATCCGGCAGGACGACGGCCAGTTCCTGGCCCGCTGCGTCTACGGATTCCCGATTCAGAACCTCACGGGCACTGACCGGCTCGCGCTGGTCGTGGCCGACGCCAATGGCCGCGACGTCACCCGCTTCGCGATCGATCTCGCCGCCATGCGCTAGTCGCTCCCTGCCGGCTCAGATGCCGGTCCTCGGCTACCTCGGCTTTCCGCCCTTCGCGCTCGAATGCTACGCGATGTATCACTGGCTGCGCGCGTGGCTGGGCGAGGAGGGCCGCGGGCGAGCGGTGCTATAATTCGCTCGCACGCCGTAGCCCACCTCGGAGGGAGGTCTTTCATGAAGGCGATCCGTGTTCACG
>Ga0111539_10000723_pt1 | contig 42944 bp, 34 predicted proteins | sample RhiMethybrSRZTD1_FD_79667 | JGI IMG/M metagenome (GOLD analysis project Ga0111539, IMG submission 79667) | Populus rhizosphere microbial communities from Tennessee, USA - Rhizosphere MetaG P. TD hybrid SRZTD1 (version 2) (version 2) | ecosystem: Host-associated > Plants > Roots > Rhizosphere >... | reverse complement strand
GGAACTCTCGGCGATCCAATGTTGGACTCGCTCGTCACAAATCATGCGTCACGGTTTCTTGCATCACGCGATGAGACACGAATGATCAGCGCCAGCGAGTTTGATCCAGACTTTCCCGCCGCTCGCGAGACGAATCTGTTATTTGAACGACTTCAGCCGGCGCAGCGACTCGTGATTTGTGGCGCCGGGCACGTCGGAGCATCGCTCGCGCGCCTGGCCGCATTTGCCGGTTATTACACAACTCTGATTGACGATCGGGCAGACTTTTTAAAACGCGAACGCTTTCCTGAAGAACAAATCGATTTGAAAGTAGCGAACGATTGGGGCGCAGCGCTGCGCGAAGCTATCGGCAACGGTCGTGGTGTGTCGGTAGCAGTTGTGACAAGGGGTCACAACGAAGATGAGCAATGCATGCAGGCGGTAGTGCGCGCTAATCCTGACTATGTTGGGCTGATTGGAAGTAAGCGACGCACATCAATCGTGATCGACCGGTTGCGCGAGTCGGGGATTCCTGAAGAGCAACTTAGCAACATTCACGCGCCGATTGGTCTCGATATCGGTGCTGTGACACCGGAAGAAGTCGCGCTCGCCATCATGTCGGAAATCGTGGCGGAACGTCGCGGCGGTACCGGCGCCCGTTTAAGCCACAAAAGGGCACAAAAAACACAGAATTGAAAGCGACTGAATCGAGGCGCAAAATCATTTTTTGTGACTTTTGTGCCTTTTTGTGGCACAAGTAGATTTAATGCACACCAGCCGTCGCAGCGGAATGTTCCGCGCGCTTTCTCATCGCAATTATCGTCTCTTCTGGACCGGGGCTTTCCTCTCGAATGTCGGCACGTGGATGCAGGCGGTCGCGCAAGGATGGCTGGTATTACAGTTAACCAATTCACCCTTTTGGCTGGGACTTGATGGCTTTATGGCCACCGCTCCGGCGTTTGTCTTCACGCTTGTGGGTGGTGCGTTCGCCGATCGGATCGATCGCCGCCGCCTGCTTCTCTACACGCAGGTTGTGGCCGGAATTGCAGCGCTTGCTCTTGCAGGTTTGGTCGCAACCCACGTAGTGAATCGCTGGATGGTTTTGGGATTCTCGTTTGTGACGGGTTGCTGTATGTCGCTCGCGAGTCCTTCGTATCTGGCCCTGACGTACGATCTTGTGGGCCGGGAAGACCTCGCTAACGCCATCGCGTTGAACTCAACGCAGTTTCAGTTGTCGCGGGTGGTCGGACCCACGTTGGCCGGCATCGCGTTTCGCGTGTTTGGATTGGCAGGGTGCTTTTTTGCTAACGGTCTTTCATTCATCGCAGTAGTAGCGGCGCTTTGGATGGTGCGAATGGATCGTCGATCCGGCTCCGAAGTGCCGGCCGTCAAGCAAAGATCTGCCATCTTAAGAGATATAGTGGAGGGCTTCGTTTATGTGCGGAACCGCCCAAGAGTGTCGTCGTTGTTGCTGCTCGCCGCGATCAATAGTTTGTTTGGCGCGCCCTACTTCACGCTCGTGCCGATCTACGCGCGCGATATTTTTCATCTGGGTGCAACAGGCCTCGCGTTGATGATGGGCACGTCCGGTTGCGGTGCTTTTTTCGGTGCCTTGCTGGTGGCTTATCTCGGCGACTTTAAAAGGAAGGGTTGGTTTGTCTTGGGCGGAGCGATACTGTTCGGTCTGAGCATCACCGGATTCGCCTTGTCGTCGCGGCTAATGGTGTCGTTACTGTTTCTTTTGGGGGTAGGTTTTGCACTCGTGGTTTCGATCGCTCTCACCAACACGCTGCTGCAAAAGCTGGTTACGGATGAAATGCGTGGTCGCGTGATGAGCATGTTCATTCTGTCGTTTATGGGTACGATTCCGATTGGGAACATCGCCGCCGGCACCGCGTCCACCCATTTCGGCCCGCAACACACGCTCGCTGTGGGCGGATTGGTGGTGACGGTGGTCGCCACGTGCGTCTCGATTTTCAACCGGCGTCTCCGCGAGCTTTACTGACGTTGCCTGCATTTTTGTAGGGGCGGCCCTCGTGGCCGCCCCTTGCCGGACATCCAAGCTTTTAGGGTTGGTCTTTGCCGCGCGAGAGCCGCCGATTCTTTCGACGGGTCCTTCGATTCAACAAAGGGGCGGCACGGAGGGCCGCCCCTACAAAAATGCAAGAAGGGTTTTTGAGACCGTTCTATCTACCAGTATGCGGGTTAAATGCTAATTCTGGAGACTCTTATGCGATTGCGAACCTCGATAATGCGGCTTTTAATGGTTTTTTCAATCCTTTCCGCCCTCGCTGCTGTTGCCAGCGCACAGGGCATCATCGTTCCGGGCCCTTGCCAGCGTTGCCCTGACCCTCGGCCAGTTCCACTCCCGCGCGCCCTCCCAATCAAGTCGATCAAGATCGATACGAAGATCAGTTCACAAGTCGCAACGACCCACGTCGAACAGGTATTTCGCAACGACACCCCCGCCACGCTCGAAGGAACGTATCTCTTCCCGATTCCCGAGGCGGCTTCGATAGCGGAGTTTGCAATCTGGGACGGAGATAAGAGACTCGTCGGTGAGGTCAGAACTCGCGAAGAAGCACGGCGCATTTACGACGAGATCGTCCGGCGTCAACGCGACCCCGGATTGCTTGAATACGCAGGCAAGGATCTCTTTCAAGCAAGCATTTTTCCGATTCTGCCGCACTCGGATAATAAACTCGAAATCACGTACACGCAGGTGGTTCGCGCCGAAGGCGGCACCGTTTCCTATCGATATCCATTAGGCACTGGCCGGCAGATCGCTCAAATCGGTTCTGTGGCGGGACGAGTTGAAGTCGAAAGCAAAGAGCCACTGCGAAACGTTTACTCACCCACGCACGCCATCGACGTCAAGCGCAACAGCGACAGGCGATCGCTGGTTTCCTTTGACAGTGAAAGCGGCAAAGAGCCTCAGGACTTTCAGTTGTTCTACACCATCTCGAAAGAAGATTTCGGGCTGACACTGCTCACACACCGCGAGCCCGGCAAACAGGGTTACTTCCTGCTCATGATCTCGCCCAAAGACGATTGGACGGATCAGGAATACTCGGCCAAAGACGTTGTGTTTGTCGTCGACACATCGGGTTCCATGGCTGAGGAAGGAAAAATGGAGAAAGCGCGCGCGGCATTGTTGTACGGTGTGCGAATTCTTCGTCCACAGGATCATTTCAATATCGTTTCGTTCGCGGGTGAAGAGCACCTGATGGAAGCGCAGTTGATCGCTGCGGACGACAAAGGCCGCGCACGCGGCGAGGCATTCGTTAAAGCGCTCAAACCGGTTGGCGGAACAAACATCAATCAATCGTTGCTCGCTTCGCTTCGTCAGTTTAGCGAAATGGATCGAGAGCGACCGAAGATGCTGGTGTTTATAACTGATGGTCTACCGACTGTCGATGAAACGAATGTTTCGAAGATTATCGACAATGTTCGTAAGGCGACAAGACCCGGTGTGCGCTTGTTTACGTTTGGTGTTGGTTACGATGTGAATACTGCGTTGCTCGATAAGCTTGCGGCGGAGAACGGCGGCGTTGCCGATTACGTGGAACCGAAAGAAGATCTCGAAGTCAAAGTCTCGAACTTCTTCTCAAAGGTCAATTATCCAGTGCTGACCGACCTGAAACTTGACCTGGGTGGAGCACAAACCGACCTCATCTACCCGCGCGGTATTCCCGACGTGTTTCGTGGTTCGCAGGTGACATTGATCGGGCGCTACAGCAATGAGTCGGATCTGAATGCAGTGAAGTTGAAACTGAGCGGCAAATCGGGTGGTGCTGTTCGTAGTTACACCTACGACAATCTCAGTTTCCCGTTACGCACTGACGCGAACGAATACCTGCCGCGTTTGTGGGCGACGCGTCGAGTTGGCTGGTTGATGGAACAGGTGCGTTCCAATGGTGAGCAGAAAGAGTTACGCGATGAGATCATTGACCTTGGAACTCGCTACGGCATCGTCACGCCATACACTTCGTACCTCGCGCTGGAGGAGGGCGACGTATCCAGACGTACGAACTTGATGGTGTTGCAGCCCGGGACAGCCAGGCCCAGCGGTGGTTTCGGTAGATTGAATGCACCGACCTCTGCTCCAGCGCCGAGTACTTCTTCGGTGCAGGTAGTGACCGGTGCAGAAGCGATCCAACAGAGCAAGGCTGCCCGCGACCAGCAGGAAAGTCTGATGCTGGTAGATAAAGACACGCGCACTGATGCAGTCAAACGCGCTGCAGGGAAGACTTTCTATCTCATCGAGGGCGTTTGGACTGACTCTGAATACAAGGCCGAATCAGGCTTGCCGGAAACGGTCCTCGTGTTTGGCAGCGACGAATACTTTGCATTGCTGAATCAGCATCCGAAACTCGGCAGTTACTTCGCGTTAGGTGAGCGCGTAATTGTCGTCCTAGAGGGCCGTGTTTACAAAGTCACAGTAAAATAATTGACCATCGGACGTACTGTAGGGGCGGCACTCCGTGGCCGCCCCTCGCGCGGCAATCAAGGCCCTATCGAGGTAGCGCGGCAGCCAGCAAGGGGCGGCCACGGAGTGCCGCCCCTACAATTACCCAAATCAATTTGTGTTTTTTGTGCTTCTTTGTGGCTGACTCTTGTCTTCCGTCTTCAAATTAAGGTACAAAACTGAAAACAAATTCAGTATGAGTACAACAATGAAGCTAATCCGCTTTTCTGCGGTTCTCATTGTGTTGCTGACTCTGGTTGGCGCCGCACGTGCCCAGGGCTGGTCGCCGATCAAGCTCAACACCGGTGGAAAAGATCTCAACACAGTCTACTTTCTCGACAGCAAACGCGGTTGGGTCGGCGGCGACAATGGGTTCCTGAGTCACACCGAAGACGGCGGACTGACATGGACGCCGCAGAACGTCGGCACCAAGGCCGCAATTAACGACATCTACTTTCGTGACGAAGAAAAGGGCTTTCTGTTGGCGGGCAATTCGATCTTCGTCACTCGTGACGGTGTGAGCTGGACGCAGTCGCGAATGTTTCTGCCTGAGGAGTTCGAAGGCGCCGATGTCGAGTTGTACAGCGTGCGTTTCTCGAGCAAGAAAAGGGGCTGGGTAGTCGGGTCAATCAGCAAGCGTGACCGCGTGGTTGACAGCATTCTCGTCTCCACGGACGACGAAGGTCTGAACTGGCGCAGACAACGTGCTCCGAGCCGGCTGGAGTTGATACATATCGATTTTGTCAGCGACAAACGCGGTTGGATCGTCGGCGACGGCGGCACGATTCTTTTCACGCGCGACGCCGGAGTGAGTTGGACAAAGCAGAATGTAGGAACGGCAGTGACGCTATATCACGTCGATTTTCGCAACGACAAAGACGGCTGGGTAGTCGGCGAACGCGGAACGTTATTGCGCACGACGGACGGCGGCGAAACCTGGACGACGGTTCCTACAAACACCAACGTCACGTTGTTGAGCATTCAGTTTTCGAATGACGAAGAAGGCTGGGCAATCGGTCGAGCCGGTACAATTCTGAAAAGCAGCGACGAAGGCAAGACCTGGGTGCACCAGGATTCAACAACGAAGCAAAACCTTTACTCGCTGATATTCAACAAAAAGATCGGTTGGGTAGTGGGTGGCGCGGGCGTGGTGCTGCGATACGAGCGCCGCGACTAGTCTTTGCGAGCAACCTGAAGAGGTTCTGAAGACATCTCAGCCTGCGAGGTTAGACGGATCGTCGCAACGTATAGCGACGACCATAACACTCGGTTCCTCCTGTGATTCGCCCGGCATGTCGGCCATGCCGGGCGCTTTTCTTTTCAGGTGCACGAAGCAGATAGCAGCAGCAGGTGTTCCGAGCAAAACCTGCCTCCTGCTTCTGTTCCTGCTCCTTCGATTAATCTTTGGTGCCCCTGAAAGTCAGCTCGGGCGAGTTCTGCAGCTTTAGAGTTCCTTCGACCTGTTCGCCGTGAAATCGTGCCGATACCTCCGCTTCGACGGCGTGTCCGTCCATCTCCAAAGAAGTAGTGACATGGAACGAGTTATCGCTGATCTCAATCGCTCCGAGATCGGCGTCGCCCATTTCTGAGTGAATCGTCGCGGTGTGGCCCGAACCGGAGCTTGAAATCGTTAACGTGGCGGGAATCGATTGACCGAGTGGTGTTTCGATCTCGATCGACCAGGCACCGACCGGATCAGTTACCGCCGAAGCTTCTGACGTCTTTCGCCTGCCCGCCGTATTGTAGACTTCGATGTCTTCACAATACGGTTTGATCTGATCCAGCACCGAAGCTCCGTCACCAACCACAATCAACGCTGCTTCATCAGGTTTGACGTATTCTCGAGCGACTCGTTGAATCTCGTCGACCGTAACCGCCTGCACTCGATCTCGATAAGTGTCGAGATAGTCGTTCGGCAGATTCAACATCTTGATTTGAACTAACTGATCCGTCAGTCCTTCCTGCGTCTCGAGTCGAATTGGAAACACGCCGGTGAGATACGACTTTGCGTCGGCAATCTCCTTCTGAGAAACCGGCTCGCTACGGATACGATTCAACTCATAGAAAAACTCTTTCAGCGAATCGCCCGTAACGGGTGTTCGGACTTCAGCCGTCACGCGAAAAGTACCTGCTGTGCGGCGAGCATCCAGAGTTGAATAGGCGCCGTACGTGTAGCCCTTATCTTCACGCAGATTCATGAACAGCCGCGACGACGCATTAGCGCCGAGCACAGTGTGCATCAGCATTATGGGAAAATAGTCGGGACTAGTTCTAACAATACCGCTGTTTGCGATGACGATGTTCGACTGTGCTGAACCGGGCCGATCTACCAGATAAGCTTTTCGGCTTGTCCGAACAGGCGGCGCGGGGAAATTCGCAACGATCTCTTCGCCTCTGTTCCACGTCGAAAACAGTGATTCGACTTGCTTCACGATTTCGTCGTAACGAACATCACCGACGACGATGAGAACCGCGTTGTTCGGCACAAGCTTGCTGCGATGAAATTTGACGAACTCATCGCGCGAAGAACGATCGATCGATTCCGGAGTCGGCGCCACAACTGAATACGGGTGATCGCCAAACATCACTCGCGAAACCATCTCACTAGCAAGAAACGAAGGCTGTGCTCGCTGCTGTCGCAAGCTCTCTTTCGTGTTCTGTTTGGCGAGTGCGACTTCGTTTTCCGGAAACGACGGTTCCAGCGTTACTTCTGCCAGCAAAGCCAGAACCGGATCGTTGAACTCAGAAAGTGTTGATGCCGCCACGATTGTGTAATCAGATGTTGCACCCGCCGAGAGGCTCGCACCCATGCGCGCGACTTCGTCGGCGATCTCTTTACTGGTTTTTGATTGCGTGCCTTCCGGCAAAAGACCTGCAAGCAGATCTGTCAGTCCGGGAAGCTCGGGCGGATCAAAAGCTCCGCCGACACGAAACGCCAGCCGGTAGCTGATCAATGGCAGTCGCTTATCTTCAACGACCACGAGAGACAGCCCGTTTGGCAGAGTTGTCTCCCTTGGCGTAGGGATCGAGATTGGTCGAGGTGGTAGCGGCGCTGGCGCCTGGCTACGAAAGATTTCTGGTTGACTCATGTGTTAAGCGTGCAACGGGCCAGAACCTGGCTTTGTTTGTGGCGGAGCATCCGCCGGATCTTTTGGTCGCTCGGAGGCTGATGGATTTACTACTTCTGCATGCACTGCCGACTCGGGTTCAGCCGGCGGCTTTTCCGGAACTTGTGCGGGCGGTGCAGCAGGTTGATGAGGATCGCCGGGAACTTGTGGCGAAGCAGATGCCGTGGCTTCGTCGCCGACTGCCGCGGCAGCAGCCGGAACAATGTCGAGCACGACGCGATTATCGACATCGAGATAACGACGAGTGACGTTCTGTATATCGTCGGCAGTGACGCTCAGATAATGGTCCAACTCGGAGTCGATGAGGTGCGGGTCTGAATCGTACAACGCAAACTCAGCGAGTCGTTGGGCCCGGTACATGGTTGATTGACGTCCGCGCACGGCATCATTGCAGAGTGAATTCTGCAGTTTCTCCATCTCCTCTGCGGTTGGTCCATCCGCGGCGATTCGTTTGATTTCGTCGAAGATCTGTTCCCGGATTTTGTTCACATCCTCGCCGGGTTTTGGTAATGCGAAGATGTAAAGCGCCGATGGCCCACGGCGTTCGTCTACACCGCCCTCGATGGACACGACAGATTCGTCACCCTTGACCAGCTTTTGATAAAGACGCGAGCTGTCGCCTTCGAAGAGAAGTGTGCCCGCGAGAGACAGTGCATAGAATTCGGGCGTTCGTCTTACGGGTATCTTCCAACCGAGTACAAAAGCAGGCGCCGGTGCCAGCGGATCGTGAAAGGTTTCTTCACGAATCGCCACCGGTTCCGGCTCCGACACGTCGACCGGTGGTGGAACAGCCTGCGCCGGAATGTTGCTGAAATACTGCTCGACAAGTGCGCGCGCCTCGGCACTGTCAAAATCGCCTACCACCGTTATCACTGCATTGTTTGGCGCGTAGTAAATTCGGAAGAAATTCTTAACGTCGTCGATCGTAGCGGCGTCCAGATCTTCCATCGACCCGATCGTCGAATGCGCGTTTGCGGGGTTCTTGAAAATCAGTTCGTTCATGCGCAGGAAGGCGTTGACGTACGGCTGATTGTCGTAACGGAGTCGCTTCTCTTCCTGCACAGCGTTACGCTGATTGTCGAGATTTTCCTGCGTCACCTTCAGCGAGCGCATCCGATCACTCTCCAGCCAGAAAGCGAGCGGCAGATAATTCGACGGCAACGTTTCAAAATAATTGGTGCGCTCGGTGGACGTGGTCCCGTTCATCGTGCCGCCGGCGTTGAAGATGTATTGAAAGTGGGCGGCTTTGGGGACGTTTTCCGAACCCTGAAACATCATGTGTTCAAACAGGTGCGCAAAACCGGTTCGCCCTTCTTTCTCGTTTCGCGAGCCGACGTCGTAGTAAACAGCGATTGAGACTACCGGGATAGTGCGGTCCGGACTCAATACGACGCGCAGACCGTTTGCGAGAGTAAATTCATCGATTAAAGTAGGCGGTAATTGAAATCGTTCTGTCACAAAATTTTTCTCTGCCAAATACAAAGGCGTGCTTTACCGTTCGCGAGGAAGGGTAAAGCACTGCTTTGGGGGGAAGATTGTTGGACGGGCGCGAAGTTCAGGCGCCAGCTTCGCGCGCTTCAGACAGTCTTGTCAGCGATCATGCCGCGCAGTTCAGCTCGCAGTCGTTCGATCTCAGCGAGCTTTTGTCTGACGCGCTCAAACAATGCCGATTGGGTTTTGATGCCCTCGTCGATCAGGAATCCGGCTGCTTCGGCACGACTCCTGAATACGCCGGCCTGGACCAGAGCTTCCAGCTTCTCCTGCGCTTCAGGCGAGATCTTCACTGCGACCACGTAATCATCCTTTGCTGAGATTGCCTTCTCGATGGTCCTACTGATGTCGCGTCCAATTGCACTCAGTGACTCCGGAATACGCGAGGCAATATCGCGGACCGACGAAGCGGTTCGATTCTGTTCTTCCGCACCGGATTCCGGATCGTCGTCGCGAAGCATCAGGTCGTCGACTCTTTCCGGCGTCGGGTGTTCTTCCTTGTGATACGGACTGCTCATTAGTAAAGACTCCTTTTGCAAACTACCGAATTCTAACTGTCCGTCTTTACGATTGTTTGCTGTTGTAAGTTCATTCTACGGAGCCCGAGAAACACGGTCAAGCAACCGGTAATTAAGCGCCACCCTGGAGTGCGGCGGCCCGGCTCCGCTTTGGCCTCGATCAAGCGTGATCGAGGCCAAAGCGGCGCCAGGCCGCCGCACTCCAGGGTGGTGCTCAATTCAAAACTGCATCCAAGCACAACCTTGCCCGCGTAGTCGGCATCCGTTATATTGCAACGGCGACGTAAAGTGTAGTTACGTCGTCGAAGTCTATATAAAACTAGAGGTTTGCAGTGAAAAGAATTCCAGCTCACGCCGCTCTCATCCTGCTCATTTTTACTTTGATTCTGCCCGGCTTTGTGATTGCCCAGTCCACGCCCGGTACAAGCCCGGCAGGACGGCGACAGCGAGGGGGGCCGACCGCTGCGACCGCAGCCGTCGAGCGAGACTTCAATGAAGCTCTGAAAATGATCGAAGAGCAATACGTCGATGGCAGGAAGCTGAACTACAACGACGTTTTCAAATCCTCGATCATTGGCATGCTTCGTTCACTCGATCCGCATTCCAATTACTACGATCGCGAAGAGTTTGACGAGCTCAAGACGGATCAGCGTTCTGAATACTTCGGTATTGGAGCCTCGATTCAGAATTACGTTCGCGGTGAGCAGGCGGATACCTATATCACTGCCACTTTCGATGGTTCTCCCGCCGCCAAGGCGGGACTGCGTTACGGCGATCGCATTGTCGAAGTTGACGGTGTTGCCATGACCGGCAAAACGTCGCTTGAAGTGCGCGACAAGATTCGCGGCCCGCGCGGTTCAACTGTGAAGTTGACCCTCGAACGCGCCGCTGACAAGCGTATCGAGAACGTCGACATAGTTCGCGACGCTGTTCCACAACCTTCGATACCTGACGCGTACATGCTGAAGCCCGGTGTCGGCTATATCGACATGACGCGCGGCTTCAACTACACCACCACTGATGAACTGCTTGACGCGCTCGATCGTCTGCACGCGAAGGGAATGACTTCGCTCGTGCTCGATCTGCGTAATAACCCCGGCGGCTTCCTGGACCAGGCAATCCACGTCGCCGAAGTCTTTTTACGAAATGGCCAACTGATTCTCACGCAAAAGGGCCGCAACGGTTATCGCGATAACACATATGAATCGCGAAACAACGCTCCGGACCTGACGCCCCTTGTGATTTTGATTAATGAGAACACGGCGTCGGCATCAGAGATTGTGGCTGGAGCAATGCAGGACCACGATCGCGCCTTGATCGTCGGTCAGACTAGTTTTGGCAAAGGTCTGGTGCAGAGCATCATTCCGCTCGAATACGGCGCCGGATTGACGCTGACCTCGGCGAAGTACTACACGCCTTCAGGCCGGCTGATTCAGCGCGATTATTCCAACGGTGGTTTTTACGATTACTACACTCACGGTGGCGGCGTCGCTCGCGATCCCAAAGCCGCGCCGGCCAAGCCTGCCGGGCCGGAGACGAAAACTGATACTGGTCGTGCGGTTTATGGCGGCGGCGGAATTTCACCCGATGAGAATGTGAACCCGCGCACTGTTAACTTAACTCAGCGACGGCTTTTGAGTCCGACATTTGCCTTCACGCGCGACTTGGTGAACGGCCGTATTCGTGGTTTCGAAGCGAGTCGTATCCCCGGCGGCATCAATTTCCGTCACGAATTGAAACCGGAAGAATTCAAAGTTACCGACGCGATGTTCAAAGCGTTTCGTGATTTCGCAACCGCCGATCCTGATTACAAGGTTACAGCGGCCACGATTGATAAGTATCGCGCGTTCATCGAACTCGAGTTGCGCTTCAACCTCGTCACTGCTGCCTACGGACGCGTAATCGGTGACCGAGTCTTCGTCACCATGGACGACCCGCAGGTTTCCAAGGCCGTCGACGTGTTGCCAAAGGCCCGTGACCTCGCCATGGGTTCAAAGCAGAGCCGGGCACAATAAACGCAGATCCGTTTGCTTCGTATCCGCGTTTACCTGTGTTACTGTTTCAGGCATAATACAAAGTCTTGCGTCTAAAACCTTCCTGTGCTACGTTTACCCGCATGAAACGCACTGTACGTCCAATCAAAGGTCTCGTGAACACGGAAGAGCTCGGACGCGCCGTAAAGCGCAGACGCGAAGAGCTTGGATTGAGTCTTCGCGATGTCGCGAGTGAAACATCTGTCTCCGCTTCAACGCTGTCACGCATCGAAAACGGCACCGGTAAACCCGACGCGGACAACATCGCCCGTCTCACCTCATGGCTCGACGTGCCGATGGAAAGAATCCTCAGTGGCCGCGATCCAAAGACGGAAGAGTCGCAGGCGGTCGTTTATTACCCACAGGAGCCGACGCCCGAAATCGTCGAAGCTCACTTGCGCGCAGATCGGAATCTCACGCCCGAAACCGCTGCGGCACTCTCAGAGCTGTTTCGCGTTGCTTACACTCAGTTCAGCAAGACTGGCGCGAAGAAGCGACGCTAGATCGACGCTAGATCGACGCTAGATCGACGTTAGACCAGCCATCTGAATCCGGTATAATTTCCCCGTGCTGCTTGGCGATCTACCTCCAGGTGAAAAGTGGCGAAATTTTGAGTTGAAAGCTCTCGGCCTGCGCGACTTCGCCCGCGTCCGCATCGATCAGCCACTAAACCCTTTTGACCTCGCACACTTTGCAAATCTTTTCGTAATCCGGTTCGATGAAGTTGCAGGCTTGAGCGAGAAAGCTCGCGAACACCTGCTCGGAAGCGCGTCTGAAAGTTGGTCAGGCGGGGCTTGTACCCTTCCTAACGGCCTGAAATTGGTGATACTTAATCCCACGCACGGCCGTTCGCGGACCAATGCGACGCTGATGGAAGAGATTTGTCACGTGTTTTTGGGCCACCAGCCCAACCGGCTCTCGATCGTAACGAGGGACGAACGTGGTAAGGTAATGAACCGCGACTACCGCAAGGCCGACGAAGAAGAGGCGTACGCGGTCGGTGCCGCGGGTTTGGTCCCTTATGCATCATTGAAGAAAATGCTGTTACAGGGGAAGACTTCGCAGGAGATTGGATTACACTTTCGTGTCAGCCGTGAGCTGGTTGAATATCGTATGAAAGTCACCCATCTCTGGCGCGAGTTCAAACACTTAAGAGCTGTCTGATGACTGAACGATTAAAAGAAGCAAAGCCGGCACTGTCGACCATCGACAAGCTTCGCATGCTGCTCGACATTACGAAAAAGATCAGCCGTTCCCTCGATCTCCAGGAAGTACTCAACCTGGTGATGGATACGCTTGACTCGCTGATTCCTTATGATGCCGCCGGTATTTTTGTCCTGCAGTGTCAGGACCGGGAACTTGTTCCCGAAGGTGAGGAACCCTGTACGTTTAAGTCTGAAGCGGTGCGAGGATACGACATCGATGAACTCTCGGATCTGCACCTGAAACTTGGCGAGGGTTTTATCGGCAGTGTGGCGCTGAGCGCCGCGCCGATCATTTCTCCCGACGTACGCGACGATCCCGTTTACATCAACGCCCGCGACCGAACGCGCTCCGAGATGGTGGCGCCAATCATTTCGAACGACGAAGTGATCGGCGTATTCGATCTCGAGAGCGATGATCTGAGCGCGTATTCAAACGACGATCTCGAAGTGCTGATGCTGCTTGCCTCGCAGGTGGCGATCATCATCGAGAAGGTGATGCTGCACGAGCAGTTGATCGAGAAAAAGAGACTGGAAGGGCAGTTGGAAGTGGCCCGCCAGGTCCAACTGGAGTTGCTGCCGGCGACAGATCCTGAGCTGCCGGGTTACGACATCAGCGCGTACAACTTTCCCACCGAAGAGGTTTCGGGCGACTACTACGACTGGGTCAAGATCTACGAAGATGAAATCGGGATCGTCATTGCAGATGTTTCCGGCAAAGGCGTGCCTGCGGCAATCCTGATGGCCTTTCTGCGGGCGAGTTTGCGAGCGGCCACTCACATCGGATACGCGCCTAACATTTCGATGGCGAAAGTGAATTACCTGCTTTGGGAGTCGATCGAGAGAAATCAGTTCATTACGGCGTTTCACGGGATTCTGGATGCCTCGAACGGGCTACTTGCGTATTCAAATGCCGGTCACAATCCACCGTTGCTCATGAATGCGAACCGCGAATCCAGTTTCATTGAGTATGGTGAACAGCCTCTCGGAATGTTTCCTGACACGCGTTATCACCAGCATCACTTGAGGCTCAGACCCGGCGACGTGCTGGTGCTTTATACTGACGGTGTGACTGAAGCGTCGAATCCGGAAGGAATAGAATTCGGACGCGAACGTCTCGTAGAAGCAGTGAAGCACGACTACGATCGCCCCGCGCGCGAGTTGATTGCCAGTCTGGAGATGGCGGTTTTGGAGTGGACCGCGAACCTCGGCGCTACCGACGACGTAACCTTCTTCGTCATCAAGTCACTCAAAGATAAGACTTGATAATGAATCCACAGATTACACAGATTTTTTTATTATCTATCTGTGTAATCTGTGGATAAACTACTTGTGATGCTTAGTGCGCGGTCAGCGAGCAGTGGGCGTGATCTCCGCCCGGTGCGAGTGGTGCACGATAGTCGCCAAAGTGAAACTCAGCTTCGGCCTCCGATAACGCATACACATCGAAGCCATATGCATCGAGATAGTCTGCCAAATCATCGGGGGAAAGCAGATAGACGGCAGGCGAGTAACCTGCTTCAACACGAATTTCCAGCAGGCGCTCGATTACTTCTAGTGGTGCAAAGCAGCTAACAGGATCTCTGTATGTTGCCATGTTTCCAGCGCCTTTCTTTTCAATTTCGTAGCGCGGTCCAATTTTTCGGCTGCCGCGCTTTCCGTACAACGAACATTTGATGTACGCAACTTAAAAGTAGTTTGTTCTTCCTGAACATTTATTCCTTAGCGAAACTTGTCGGTGAATTTGACGCGCGACCTAACTAAAAAGTTCCAAAATGAGCAGCGAACAACCAAATACCTCAACAACTCAACCACCGCAGCCACCACCACTAAACTTCATCGCGGTTTTGCGAGAAATGCTGCGGGCCTCAGATAAAGTCAGCGATCTGATCTTCAGCCCGGGCCGGCCGCCACAGATCGAATTGGCAGGCAAACTGGTCCCGGTTCGCGTCGCTGGTCTGGAAAAGTTAACGCCGGCACACACCGCGGGAATTGCCAAACTGATCATGGGCAATCAGCCAACACCGCTCGAAAGCCTTGAAAAGACCGGCTCTGCCGATCTCTCGTTCAGTGTGCCCGGTGATGCGCGTTTTCGCGTCAATATCTTCAGACAGCGCGGCACGCACGCCATCGTTATGCGTGTTATTCCGATGCGACCCCCGCGGTTCAGCGATTTCAATTTGCCTGAACAACTGAAAGAGATAGTAGATATAAAAAACGGCATCGTCCTCGTCACTGGACCAACCGGCAGTGGTAAAAGCTCGACACTCGCGGCCATCATCGATCTCATCAACGAGATTCACTACTACCACATCGTGACGATCGAGGATCCAATCGAGTTTTTACACACGCACAAGAACTCGACGATTCACCAGCGTGAGCTGCACTCCGACACGCCGAGTTTTGCGATTGCTCTGCGCGCAGCACTGCGGCAGGCGCCAAAAGTGATTCTCGTCGGTGAAATGCGCGACCGTGAAACTATCGAAGTCGCTCTCGAAGCGGCGGAGACGGGCCACCTCGTGTTGTCGACCCTGCACACGATCGACGCGTCAAAGACCGTCGATCGCATCATTGGCGTGTTTCCGAAGAACGAAGAGAAAGTGATCAGGACGCGTATTGCGCAGTCGTTTCGCTTCATCATTTCGCAACGGCTGATTCCGTTGCCGGACGGGAAGGGAAGAGTCGCGGCGATTGAGATTCTGAAGTCAACAATGCGCACGCGTGACTATATCGAAAAGGGTGAATCGGAAGGGAAGTCGCTGATCGACGCGATGGAACAGGGTGATCAGGACGGAATGCAGACCTTCGATACCGTGATCGAACGTTTCATTAGAGACGACGTAGTGAGCATTGAAGCAGCTTTGCCGTACGCGACAAATCAAAACAATTTGTTGCTGAAGATCGCGGATCTGGCCGGTGCGCCAAAGCCACAGCGCCCGGAAGAACCCGCGCGAGACGAAACATCGATGCTGGATCTAATTGAACCGTGATCCGTTCAATCTGTGGCAAAACCAGCCGCGGATTACACGGATCATGGCCGATTTGTTATTATGCCCTTCGAGATTTGATGATGTTCTTGAAGGTTCAAAAGGTCCTTCTGGGCCTTCTATTTCTGGCAGCCTTCTCCCCAACGACAGCCTACGCCGACGATGAAATTCGCATCGACTTGCCTGCCGGCGGCCAGCTAAAGGTTCGCAACGACTTCGGCAATATCAGTGCTGAAGTCTGGAGCCATACCTACGTCGCCGTCTCCGCAACTATCGGTGGCGATGGTTCTCGGCGGCTCAGCCGGTCGCCGATAATTATCGACAATCGCGGGTCGTTACTGACCGTGTCAGTCGTGCGCAGACCAATCGATCCGGTCGTTCCGGTTCACCTCAACATCAAGATTCCCGAGACGTCACGCTTCGACGCGTCAACCACTAACGGAGCGATCACAATCTTCGGAATGCCAAGCGGCGCGAATTTGAGGTCTGCATCCGGATCGTTGACCGCTACCTTTCAGCCCCTATCCAACGTCGATATCACAGCCCGTTCGGCGCGGGGTACCATCAACTCAGCCATTGGTTCAGCTCCGTCGCCAAATCCTCAATTACTCCAAACGCGACTCGGTAACGGTGGCAAGAAACTTGAACTACAGAGCGAAACCGGCGACATCCTCCTGAATTTTGGTCCAGGCATTGAAATCGCCGATAAGTTGCCTTCCGCTTCGTCTTCCACTCCACCTGAGCTAATCGGCACAGAGAATCCGAAACGCCCTGCAGGAACTCCGGCGGATTCAAGTGTCGGCGGCGACATTACTGAGGGCGACGTCATACGCGTCGATTCGCAGCTCGTAACACTCAACATCAGTGTTATCGATCGGGGCACCAATCGCGGGCTCGCCGGGTTGGGCCAAACGGATTTCAAACTTTTCGAGGACAACGAAGAGCAGCGCATTGTGCAGTTCGAATCTTCCTCAGCGCCGTTTGATCTGATTCTTCTGATCGATCTATCCGGTTCGACGAGAGAAGTTGTAAAACTCATTCGAGCTGCGGCACTTCGCTTTGTCCAGGCTGCTAGACCAGCGGATCGCATCGGCGTGATCACCTTCGCGGGCGAGGCGACAGTCATTTCACCGTTGACTGCTGACCGCGAATTACTGCGACAGAGAATCGAAACTATCGACACTAATCGTGGCGATACAAAGCTTTACGATGCAACCAACTTCGCGATGGACGAGGTGTTGAAGGAGTCGAAGAAGTCGAGACGGTCAGCCATCGTACTGATGAGCGACGGTCTTGATGGAACAATTCCCGGTATTAGTGGACAAGTGGGCTCGAAGCGCAGTTACCGGGAGACGCTGAGAAACATACAGGAGTTTGACGGTGTCTTATACACCTTGTGGCTGAACACCGAGTACGAGGCGATGAGCCCTGAAGATACGCAGCCCGAAGCCTTCGACGCCGGTCACGATCGGATGAAGGAGATGGCTGATGCAGGCGGCGGTGTTTTTTACGAAGTCGAGCGACTGACCGACCTCGCCGGCGCTTACGAACAAGTCGTTGCAGATCTGGGAACGATGTATAGTTTGGCTTATCAACCGTCAAACAGTACACGTGATGGACGATGGCGAGCGATTAAAATCAAAGTCGATCGCACTAATGCAGTGCCGCGCGGCAAACGTGGTTATTATGCGAACTAGCACGGCCTTCCTGAGAACAGCTTTCTTAGTGCTTCTGTTCGGCAGTATTGTCGTGGCCCAGGATCCGGTCGAAACGATTCGCATCGATTCGGACCTGGTGGATTTGAAAGTGAGTGTGCTGGGATTTCCTCCCAACAATCCGCCGCCGTTACTGGAACCGAAAGACTTTCTCGTTCTCGAGGACGGCGTGCCGCAGGAGATCACTTTTTTCGCTGCGGCAGACACGCCGTTTGATCTCATCCTGCTACTCGATCTTTCCGGTTCCAATTCAAAAAACCTCAAGATGATTCGAAACTCCGCTAAACGATTTGTGGATGCAGCTCGTGACGTGGATCGAATCGCACTTGTGACTTTCACCGACCAGCCGGCCCTTTATTCGACGTTCAGTTTGGACCGTAAGAAATTGAAGAAGACCATCGACGAGATGGACGACGCCGCCGGAGGCACGAACTTCTGGGATTCGATGGATTGGGTTCTGCATGATCTGGTCACGCGGGGGACGGGGTTGCGCCGGAGCGCGATCGTGGTAATGACTGACGGAGTTGATAACGCGCTTCCCGGTGTTCCCGGGCCCGGTTCCCGACTGCCTTTTGAGGAGTTGCTGGAGCGGATCAGAAATTCTGAAAGTATCGTTTTCCCGATCTACCTCGACACGGAAGAGGAGAACGTAAAGAAGTTTCACACGCCGCGCGAGGCTTATGCGCAGGCACGTGACCAACTTGCCCAAATCGCAAACGTTTGCGGCACACCTATGTACAAAGCCGCGCGTTTGAGCGATCTCGACGCGGTGTATGCGCAGGTAGTGCGTGACCTGAGCACGGTCTACAGCATCGGCTACAGCCCGACAAACCGATCACTTGATGGAAAATGGCGTTCCCTCGAAGTTCTACTCACGAAAAGAGCAGACCTATTCGCCCGCACCAAACGCGGCTACTACGCGAAACTCCGCAGCTAAGACCCAGATCTGATCTGCGTTCATCGTCCTCAACATCTGCGCCGATCTGCGTACCGATAAAGCTTGTAAATGTCTGTGACCCGACTATAATGCTCGGGAGACTAGCGCCCGCCCCACATTCTTGGTTTTGCAATCGGAGGGTATTTCGATGAGAAAAACTTCCAGCCTCCTGGTATCGTTCACCGTTTCAATATGCCTCATAGTGTGTTGTGCGATTGTCGGTTTCGCTCAAAATCGCGAAAAGTTCGTGATTTCGGCCAAAGCGGGCGGAATTAATGCGATTACGGGGGAGGCGAAAGTTCATTCCCGTGGTAATTCTGATTGGCAGCAGCTTTCGATTACGGACGATCTGGAAGCCGGCGACAGTGTTCGTACAGCAAATGACGGACGGGTCGAAATTCTCCTCAATCCGGGGTCGTACCTCCGTCTGGGCGGCGATTCTGAGGTCGAGCTCTCAAACAATTCCCTCGAGAATCTGGAAGTTCGCCTGTTGCGAGGAACTGCGATTGTTGAAGCCACTGGCGCCGATGACATCGACCTGAACATCAACATCAGCACTCCGCATACGAAGCTGGCAATCGTCAGACAGGGACTCTACCGGCTGAATGTGGTGCCCGAGAATGCAACTGAGCTGATTGTTCGAAAGGGTCGAGTCATTCTCAGCGATTCGCATACGAAGGTAAAAGGCGGAAATAAGGTAGTTTTCAACGCCACCAACGTCTCAGTCGCAAAACTCACCAAAGAAGAGAAAAAGGTTGAGGAAGTTGTCGACGTTTGGAGTAAAGACCGGGGAAAAATGCTGGCGAAAGCCAATAGCCGTATCAATGACGGGATGATCAATTCGGCTTTCGCTAATTTTACGGATTGGGATCCGTTCTCACGGCGGTTGGGACTCTGGTTCTATAACACGCACTCGCGTTGCTACACGTTCCTGCCGTTCTATTATGGTTTGGGTTCGCCCTACGGCTCGTACAACACGTCGGTATATTACCCAACGGCCTACTATCCGCCGCGGTACCCAACAGGAAACACCAATGGTAACCAGCCGCAGGTTGGTTCCAACGGTGGTGGTCACACTTATCCTTCAAGTGGTGGCGGCGGCGGCGGAACACGTCCGGCAGCGCCACCACCGACTCCGGCCATAGCGCCTCCAAGCGGTGGTTTTGGTACTGGCCGCGAGCGGATACCGGATATGGATACCGGGCGTCCGATGCCGCGAAAGAATATCGAGCCATCTCGACCAAACCAGTAAAGCCACAAAAAGGCACATAAGGCACAAAAAGCACAAAGTCAGCGAAGGCTACTTTGTGCTTTTTGGCGTTTGTCGGTGGCTCAGTTCGTCTAACTCCTCGTTGATAAGGATTCTGATCTCGGTTGGTTTTAGTCCGGCAAGGATTAGCTGGGTGAGTGCGGTCCTCAACTGCGCGCGGAGACGGTCGTCAGGCTTTTCTTTGAGGGTTTGCGAGATTACCACCGCTCCCGAGCCGTGCCGGACGCGAATGAGTCCCTCTTTTTGCAGACGACGATAGGCGAAGGCGACTGTGTTTAGATTAACGCCGAGGTCCGACGCTACCTGCCTTACGGGCGGCAGCAGCGTCCCAGCCTCCAGCTCGCCACGAGCAATCAGGGTCTTAATCTCATCCACGAGCTGCTGGTACAGCGGCCGCGCATCTCTTTCATCAACCGTTACGAACATATTGTCTAGTGCTTGTATACACTAGACAATTCATCTCGTCAATCCTATTCATGGTTCGGGTTTGGGTGGCAGGAGGCCACGTAGACGTCTCCGGTCAACCGTGTCGCCGCACAGTGATTGGCCTTGTTAACTTGCTGGAACGGCTGGTCAAGTTAAGCCCGATTGATTCTCGAAATCCGGACCATTCCCTGTCACGCCAGGTATACTTCGAGCGGAGAGGCGGTCTGAGTAATTCCGATTTTCGTCAGCACTCGTATCCTCGCCAATAAGCTGCGCGTTTGCGTAAAACTTGACGCTCGTTATTCTCGAATTTCGTGAGCTTGCTCGGCCTTTCAGGGTAACCCTATCGCCCACATGGAAAACTGACCCGTTGGCGGGACTAACCAACTCGACAGTCAGAGGATCGGCCAAGTCTGGTGAAGTGTGGCGCACAAACTCCTCTATTGTGCTTATGCTTCGGAAGATCACATTGTTGCCGAAGAGCGCGACGAACACAGCCACATAGAATGCCATTGAAGAGATCTTTGTTTTCATCCAGCCTGGATTTTTGCGTTCATCAGTGGATGGTGATTGAATCATGAAGTTCTGAACTATAATCGGTGGTTGCCTCTTGGCAACCTTTGCAGCTTTTTGGCTTTTTGCTTTTCTGCGTCTTCTTCCCATGATGTTCTCCAGTCGACACGAAGGGGCGCATTGAGTAACCTCTTGGCGACCCTTCGATTCGATTTTTCAACGAGCCGTTAGTGGTTATTATCACGCGCCGCTAGCGGTCATTCTGTAACTATCACCGGTCGCGCATTTCGTCGTTGCGGACGAATCACCAATTCCGGTCTGTTGGTTTGCGGCGCTCTCACGACGACGGTTAATTGCATCGCCTTGCGTGGATGAATGCCGTTAAGCGGCACTTCATGAAAACCCAAAAAGTCTCTTGCGTTCGCTACTCTAACGCTTTACCCCTATTGGTTGGCATTATGCGGATCCGGTATTAGCCAGTTTTCGGAAAAGCAAGGAGACCAGCGTATGGTGCGGCGTAACTACCGGTGCGTTTTCAATTTGCATTGATAGTTGCGCCTTAGTTTTATCACGAGCGGTTGCGCTTTCAATAGAAGCCGTAACAGCCATGGCAGTTTCGTGCTTAGCCTGCTCTGCGACCATCGCTATTAATGCGCGAGCCTGTTCTTGTCGCTTTCTACACTGGTAGAAAAGCACAGCTCCTGAAATGAGCGCGAACGGAGCGGAGCTAAAAACCATTGTAAGCAAGATTGCTGCTGCGGGATTTACCACTGTGCAAACCGCGGCAACGACGAAAACGGCAAAAGTTGCCATTACACATGTAACAGCTAGCCAGCCGAGGGTGCGACTTTGTTGGAGTAATTGGTTATGTTGATTAGTAATCATGATCTGTAGAGCTTGAGAATGTAACTGGGACATCAAAGTGCCTCACTTCGGTAATCGGACGATCTCTCGGGCGACGTGACGTTTAAGAGAGACTCCTGACTTTGCGAACCCGCATCACTGCGGGGGTGCCGTTTATCGGTGATTGCTAGAGTGGAATAGAAAAGGCAGCCAGGGAAGGAAGGAGACAGACGAAGATCTTTCACACTACACACGATCTTCGATCGCCTTCGGCAACCAGACTATCTTCTAAGCAGTTTAACTTTGAGAAGATTCTTGGCTTTGCGTCCCTGCTTCACAACAGGTTTGCCTTTATCGTGTGCAATCAGTGCTAAAGATCAGAAACCCGCTGCAATCCAGCAGCGATCAAGGTCATTAAACATTTTTAAGGATGTTTTGTCAACTCAAGGCGACAAGCTCATACAAAGTCTTAACTCTTATTATTCAACTCTCAGCATCGAAACTGATTGAGGGACTTAGATCCAGGGCACGGTGCCGCCAAGGAGGTTCTAGTTGACCAGTTAAACGCCTTAGTGTTTGGTGGTCAGTATCAACCTAGATACTGAATCAGGTGAGTCTTAAGGCTTACTCTTGGTCAAAATCGACATAACTAGGGAGCTTTCTATCACCGGTCAGATCCTGTTCAGCCTATCAATGCTGTCACTTAATACGCTCGGCTAGGGACACCGCGGCTTCCACTACGCTATCCATCGTCGCCGCCGAACTAACGGTATCCCCAACCATAAAGAGATTTGGAAGGCACGTCTGACAACTCTGAACCGGGTGGCCTTCGATTCCCAGCACCATCCCGAGTTTTCGGCGCGTCTGGTCGTAATATGTGCGGGGATTGGCGGTCTCGATGATCTCAACGTCACCGCCCAGTTCGGGAAGCGCTGCGTGTATGCGCTTCCAAAATTGTTCCAAGGCAGCCTGATCCCATTCATCGTAGTCTTCCTCACTCGACTGATACGTAAACCATGAATCGACTTCGGTATCAGTCGTGAAGGTAACGGGATGTTTACGTGACTGGGCATCTGAGACTACAGCCATCGTAAATGCGCCATCACCGTCCTCCACCCGCATGCGCAATGCGGGAAGACGTTCTACTGCCGCCTCTTCCATCACGGCATAGATGACGTAGACGCCCATGCCCTGGAGTGCATTCAGTTGTTTCTTCATTTCAGGCGGCGTGCGGTTTAGGCCCACAAGCTTTCCATATGTATCCCAGATCGTGAGATTGCTGACGATTGCTTTCCTCGCAAAGACTCTTTCGCCACTCAAAAGATCAACTCCGACCGCACGTCCTGCATCGTCATACGCAAGACGCAGCACCGGCGTATCCAAACGCACTTTGCCGCCACTCAGTTTGATTGACTCAGCGAGTCGCTCGGCCACACTAGCCGGACCGCCGGCAATCGAATAGAGGGTGCCGCTGGCGATCGTCGTGTCCGATCCATCAGCTCGACGCAGGATGTAAGGAGACTGCAGCACCGACACGTCCGGAACGTCCACCGGGAGCTGCGAGAAGAGTCTTTCGTAAACTTCGCCGGGACCGAAGGAAGTGTAAAGCCCCATTCCCGGCTCGAAGTTAAACCCGGAGAACTCGACACGCCCGATACATCCACCGACCTGCGACTGTCTCTCGAGAAGACACACGTTCACGCCGCGAGCAGCGAGCAACGCCGCCACGGTGAGACCACCGATACCGCCTCCGACAACGACGACGTCGTACCCGTTCATCCGCTTTATTTGAGGATGTCTTTATCGATGAAACCTGACAACACGATGAGAATTGACTGTATGCCGTTGAAGACGAGATGAATAATAAATGACGGAAGCACCCTGCCTGTCACCGCGCGTGCCACGGTCAGGGTGATGCTCAGCAGCGTGATGACTGCGATCACTGCGAGATTGTTTCGGTATTGAAAGACGTGCACGCCGGCAAACAAAAGCGACACGAGCACGATCGCGATCGCAACTCCGGCGGCCTTTTCAAGTGCTTTGTAAAGAATGCCTCGGTAAATCAATTCTTCAACCAGCGGCGCGGTGACGACCGCGACGAATGCGGTCGCAATACGCGTGTAAATTGAACTCTCGATCATCAGATCGAGATCAGTCTTGCGGTCGCCGTAAAGCGTCGTGATCAAAAATGCAAGACTAAAAAGAACAACCGCCAAACCAACACTCACTATCGTTGTCATGAGGTGACTGGAGTTTGGTGGCCAGTCAAAATCGATGTTCTTCCAGAAAGGACGTCGCCCCGCGTAACTTACGACCATCCACACCAGGACAAACGTGAGCAAGTGAGTGGGTAGAATTCCCGCCACGGAAAAGAAGATCAGCATCTTGTCGGACGCCAGCGCTTCCGGAGAAGGAGCTCCGGTCTTGACGATCCGGTAGATCATGTAGGGAAGCGCGTAAATAACCGGGACGAACAGGAGCAGAATCACGCTCACTATCCACGCGGCTACGGCGATCCCTACATCGATCCAGGCCGCCCACCATTCGGGTTTCGGAGTTGGCTGAACCGGCGCAGCGGCCGGAATTGCAGGCGGCTCTGCGTACTCTTCAGGTAGCGACGTTATCTGTTGTTGGGAAGGTTCTTCTGTGAACACTCAGAAGAGTTTAGGGGGTTGGCAGTTGATGGTCAACAGCATTGGCGTAATCTGTGGATCACACCGCCGGGTATTCAGTCTCCAGCATTGGTGATCCGACTCGCGGTGCTGCCAGCATCAGCCCGATGATGGTCTTCGCATCCTGAATCTCGCCGCTCGTGATCATCTCGAGCGCTTCGGCAATCGGTAAACGCACGAGATCCAGAAACTCGTCGTCATCAAGCCGTTGTTCTCCTTCCGTGAAGTCGGTCGCGAGAAAAACCCACATCTTCTCTTCGAGAAAACCTGGTGACACAAAAAACTCCGAGAGTTTCTCGAGTCGTGTGGCTACTAGTCCGAGCTCCTCCTGCAGTTCGCGCGCTGCGCCGACTTCCGGTCGTTCACCCTCGGCGAGAGTTCCCGCAGGTGCTTCGAGCAGGTATCGAACGGCAGGGTGTCGATACTGCCTGACAAGAACAACCGTGCCGTCATCGTAAACGGGAATTATCACCGCACTACCGGAATGATGGACCACCTCACGTTTATACGTGTGTTCGCCTTCGCTCACCGTATCGACAGTGACGTTAAATACGCGACCTTCAAATACTTTTTCACTGCTGATTATTTTCGGCAATTCCTTGTGTGGCGTAGTCATGATTCTCCTAAACTCAGGATCAGCGGACGCATCTCGCCGGCCAGGTAAAGCGACCCGGCAATGCATATCAATCCTTCTGCAGGCGTATTTGAGATAGCAAATTGCAGCGCGTCTCTGCTCCACTCAGCCTGCAGGACTCTTCCTTTCGCGAAGCGGCCGGCGATCGTTTGCAGCATGTCAATCGAAGCACTGCGTGGATTATCGATCGTAGTCAGAACAAGTGTGTCTGCGACTGGAAACAGAATCTCACCCATTTGCTCCAGTTGCTTATCACGCATTGCTCCAAAAACCAACGTCAGTGGCCGGGGCGCGAACTCATTCAAATACGCTCGCAATACTCGGGCGCCCGCGGGATTGTGTGCGCCGTCAATCAGGAATGACGGTTTATGAGCAATCAATTCGAGTCTGCCCGGGTGTGTAGCGGACTTCAGGCCGCTGATGATTGCCGAGCGTGAAATCTCGAAGCCTTCAGCGTTCAGTAACTCAGCCAGCCCAATTGCGACTGCGGCGTTGTCGATTTGATGCCGTCCACGTAGTCCGACGACCAGGCCATCGACCGCGTTCGAGCCGGCGAGAATCGGCGTCACGCCCACTTGTTCGCAGCGCTTCAAAAGTACATCGAGTGCCGCGGGTTCGGTCTGTCTTGCAATCACGGCGCGCACACCGGGTCGAATGATTGCGGCTTTTTCAGCCGCGATACTCTCGATCGTGTGGCCGAGATATTCTTCATGATCGAACGCTATCGATGTGATGCCGACGATACGCGCGTTTGCAGCCGTGGTGGAATCGAGCCGGCCGCCCAGTCCGGTTTCAAGGATGGCGAGTTCGACGCGAGCGTTGCGAAAGGCGAGTAGTGCGATCGCAGTTGTCTGCTCGAAGAAGGTCGGCAGAGCTTCGAGCCTTTCCGAAACGTCGCGCACGATAGTCGCGCAGGCCGCAAATTCCTCAGATGTGATTTCAACACCCGAAACCCTGATTCGCTCGGTCATCGAAACGAGGTGTGGCGAAGTGTAAAGCCCGCTCTTGATTCCTGCCGCACGACAGATCGAATCCAGCATCACGGCTGTCGAACCTTTGCCGTTGGTCCCGGCGATTTGAACTGACGGAAACGCGCGCTCAGGATTATCGAGCGCCTCAAGGAGCAGTTCAGTATTCCTGAGCCCGAGCTTAATAGTCAGAGTCTCATGCCCAAGACCCAACAAATACTTAACCGACTGCTCAAAATCCATCTTAGCCACAAAAAAGCACAAAAGTCACAAAAAGGAAACCTGAAAACGAGTACAGGTTTTCAGTAGTAATCTGTTTTGTGCTTTTTGTGCCTTTTAGTGGCTACTCTTTTAATTTTGCGGCGCGACGGGCTCTTTCGATGTCAGACTCACCGTGGATCTCGGGGTTCATCATGAAGTTCAAGAGGCGTTTGATGTAGCTGCGCAGTTCACGACGATCGACAATGTCATCGATCATCCCGTGGTCGAGTAGGAATTCGGATTTTTGAAAGTCTTTCGGCAGTTTCTGACGAATGGTTTGTTCGATAACGCGTGGTCCGGCAAATCCGATGAGCGCTTTTGGCTCGGCGATGATCACGTCGCCCAGCATCGCGAAACTCGCGGTGACACCGCCCGTCGTCGGATCGGTCAGAATAGAGATGAAAGGCAAACGTGCTTCATCGAGTGCCGCCAGCGATGCAGAGATCTTTGCCATCTGCATCAGCGAGAGCGTACCTTCCTGCATGCGCGCGCCGCCGGAAGCAGAAAAAATCACCACCGCACTGTGCTCTTTCATTGCTCGCTCGATCACGCGGGTGACTTTTTCGCCGACAGCGGAACCCATCGAGCCGCCGATAAACGTCATGTCCATCGCAGCGGCAAGGACCGGATGATCGCCGACAGTCCCGCGACCGTTGATAACGGCTTCTGGCAAACCGGAAGAATCTTTTGCCTGCGTCAGTCGTTCTGAATAGGGTTTACTGTCGACAAACTCGAGCGGGTCGATTGAGATTACTTCAGCATCCAGCTCCTCAAACTTGCCGTCGTCGAAAAGCAATCGCAAACGCTCGCGCGCGCCGATGCGAAAGTGGTAGCCGCAGTTTTTGCACACCTGCAGCCCATCATCGAGCTCACCCTTGAACAAGTGCGCTTCACACCCTTCGCATTTAACAAAGACGTTCTCCGTCTTCACTACGCGTTCTTCGGGTGGAACGGCCTCGATGCGTTTAGTTTTCTTACTGAACCAGGCCATAGGATGCGGGGAAGGTTAACACAAATCAGAATTCGATGCCTTGTTGCGCCCGGATCCCTGACGTAAATGGATGTTTAATTTCCGTCATTTCCGTCACGAGATCGGCGGCTTCTATCAATTCCGGTGGAGCGTCTCTTCCAGTAACGACGATGTGCAGGGCGGGTTGCGACGCGCGAATGGCTCGCAATTCTTCCAATACTTCTGCAACCGGCAGCATCTTGTAGCTGAGCACATAAACCAACTCGTCAAAGACGAGCATATCGTAGTCCCCGGAGCGGAGTTTCTCGACGCAGAGCGCCCAGGTTTCGCGGGCGGTCTTGATGTCCTGCTCGGGATTCCTGGTGTCCCATGTGAAACCATCGCCCATTGTGTGAACTTCAATGCCGAGTTTTTCTGCGGAGATATGTTCGCCGTAACGATCGTTGCGCGACTTCATGAACTGAATCATGCAGCAGTTCAAGCCACGTCCGGCGGCACGCATCATCAAGCCCAACGCGCAGGTAGTTTTGCCCTTGCCGTTACCTGTGTGGACCATCAGCAGCCCGCGCGTGTGCTCCTGATAATCGCCACGGCGCCACTTATACTTTTTTTCTTTCTGAGCCATTTACTAGCCACAAAAAAGCACAAAAAACACAAAATGAGTTTGTGCCCTTTGTGCTTAGATTAGCGTTCGATTAGGGCGTCTTCGGTGATATCGCGCGATCCGTTGGCTCGCTTCACTGCGTCCAGCAATAGTCCGACGATCGTGGACTCTACGTCTTCCCATGAACCACGGAGCGTGCAGCCTGCTGCGTTACGATGGCCGCCGCCGCCAAACTTCTCGGCGACTTTGGCGACGTTAACGTCGCCTTTCGATCGCAGACTGGTGCGATACATTCCCGGCTCACACTCTTTGAGCAAGGCAACGGCTTCGACTTCGCCTACCGTCAACGGATAGTTAACAAAGCCGTCCGCATCCTCGTCTGAGGCGTGGGCCTGCTTCTGCATCTCCATCGTCTGGCGCAGACACGCAACGCGTCCACTATCATCTCTCCTGGCCGTGGAGAGCACCGCGCCCATCAATTGAATTCGACTCCACGGATAGCTTGCAAACACGGCTTCAGCGGTCTTCGCCGGTTTCACACCCGTCCGTACCAGTTCGGAAGCGACTTTGAACGTGCGCTCCGTCGTGTTCGAGTAATGAAACGATCCGGTGTCGGTAATTAGCGCGGTGTAAACGCATTCGGCGATCTCTTTGGTGACGCGCACACCGGTCGCTTTGCAGAGGTTATAGATCATTTCGCCGACGGCAGACGCCGTGGAATCGATCCAATTGATGCTCCCAAAGAGCGCGGTCGTGGAATGGTGATCGATATTGACCACGAACTGCTTCTCGAGATCGGCGAGGCCCGGCCTGGTAATATCGGAACACTCGATCACAAATACGGCGTGATACGTAGGTTCCACAGCGGGAGTGACGCGTACATCATTGGCACCGGGAAGTTGTTGATAAGCGTGTGGCACTGGATCGCGCATGATCACTTCGACATCTTTATCGAGAGCGCGCAACAACCAGTAAAGACCAAGCGACGATCCCAAACTGTCACCGTCGGGACGAATGTGCGAGGTGATCGCGAAACGATGTTTTGCCTCGATCAGCTCGACTACTTGACTAAGCATCCTCTAACTACCACTTTCCTTTCCTTGGCTTTCCCATTCACGTTCGATCTCCTGTAGCAGTTGATCGACGCGTTCGCCTTCTTCTTCAACCCGGTCGCGTACAAAGTGAATCTCAGGTGTGCGCGGGAGATTCAAGGAGAGGCCGAGTTGCTTCCGCACATAAGGTGCCGCATGCTTCAAAGCCGCGAGTGCCTCTTTATGCTCGTTTTCGTCACCTGCCACTGTGACGTATACGCGTGCCGCACGTTTATCAGCGGATAGCCGAACGTCAGTTACTGTCACCATCGTTAATCGTGGGTCTTCCAGTTCGTAACCGACGATCTGAGCAATCTCTTCCTTCAGTGTGTCTGCAGTTCTTTCACTCCGATGCATTTCGATCAGGTTACAGGGCCAGGTTTCAGGAGCAGGTTTCAGGAGCAGGCAATTGTCTCTCCTGCACCTGCTTTCTGCTCCTGCTTCTGTTCCTGCTCCCGCTCCTTATTACAACTCAGTCGCTGCAACACGCTCCACAATGTACGCCTCAATCTGGTCGCCAACTTTCACGTCGTTGAAGTTTTCCAGACTGATGCCGCATTCGAAGCCTTCGCGAACTTCCGAGACATCATCCTTGAATCGTCGCAACGACGCGATGTTGCCTTCCCAGCTCACTACGCCATCGCGAATCAGTCGCGCCCGCGCATTGCGACGTACCAAACCGTCCGTCACCATACATCCCGCGACCGTGCCGGCTCGCGGAACGCGGAACACTTCTCTGACCGCGGCCTTGCCGAGGATCTTCTCCTTCTCGATCGCCTCGAGCATGCCGATCATTGCCGCGCGAATCTCTTCTTCAACCTTGTAAATGATCGAGTGCAGACGAATGTCGACCGATTCCTGCTTCGCAACATCAGCAGCCCGTGCTTCGGGTCGCACGTTGAAGCCGATGATCACTACCGCCGACGAAGACGATCCAGCCTGGGTCGCAGAACCGAGCAGAACGTCCGATTCCGTGATTGCACCCACACCGGAGCGAATCACTTTCACCTTCACGCGATCGGTTGAAAGTTTTTGCAGGGTCGACTTCAAAACTTCGACTGAGCCCTGCACGTCTGCCTTGATGATGACCAGCAGTTCTTTGACTTCACTCTCACCCAACGCTTCGATACCACGTTTGGTCGTTTGCAGCAGTGTGGCCTGCCGGCTCAACATCTGACGATGCTGCGATATCGATTGTGCCTTCGTGATATCCGAAACCACCTGTAAGCTTTCACCGGCCTGTGGCACGCCCTGCAGGCCAAGCACTTCGACAGGTGTTGCCGGACCGGCTTCGATGATCGGTTCGCCACGATCGTTGAACATCGCGCGAACCTTGCCGGAAATCTGTCCGACAATGAACGGCTCGTGAATCTTGAGCGTTCCCTGTTGGACCAGCACCGTTGCCACGGCGCCGCGTCCGCGATCGAGTTTTGCTTCAAGCACGACTCCCGACGCCAGACGAGTCGGGCTGGCGCGCAGGTTCAAAATATCTGACGTCAGCAGAATCGTTTCGAGGAGGGTCTCGAGGTTCTCTCGTTTCTTTGCAGACACCTGGACCATTTCGGTTTCGCCGCCCCATTCGAGCGGTGACAGACCCTGTGTGGCCAGTTCCTGTTTGACGCGATCGGGATTGGCGTCAGGCTTGTCGATCTTGTTGATGGCGACAATGATGGGAACACCGGCGGCGCGCGAGTGCTCGATTGCTTCGATCGTCTGCGGCATCACGCCGTCGTCGGCAGCCACCACGAGAACGACGATATCGGTCGCTTTCGCACCGCGAGCACGCATCATTGTGAATGCTTCGTGACCCGGCGTATCCAGAAATACGACTCGACGAGTCTCAGTCGGATTGTCCGGATTCGGAACCTGCACGCTGTACGCGCCGATGTGTTGCGTGATACCGCCGGCTTCGCCGCCCGCAACGTCGGTGGTGCGAATGGCGTCGAGCAACGATGTCTTACCGTGATCGACGTGGCCCATGACAGTGACCACGGGAGCGCGCGGCAATTCAACGTCGTCAGCGTCCGCTGCAATCAGTTCCTCAAACTCTTCTTCCGCGACCATCTCTTCAAACGGCACGAATGAGACGTCGTAACCGAAACGCTTACCGAGGTCGCTGGCAACGTCGTCCATTAGCGGCTGATTAATGGTTGCAAAAACACCGCGCTGCAACAGCAGTGTCACGATGTCCTTTGGCTTGATTCCGAGTTTCTCTGCAAACTCTTTAACCGTGGATCCTTCGATCAAACGAACTGACTTGAGCTCGCCCGAACCGGGGATATCCATTCGTGTGGCGATACGATCTTCGAGAGACAGCGCTTTCGGTGGCGGAATGAAATCCCGGTTATCGAACCTACCTGCCTTGCCTTCAATCTTTCGACCTCCGCGCGGACTACTGCGTCGTGAACGGCGGCGTCCGGCGTCGGGCGGTGGAATGTAGGTGGTTTGCGGCGTTGCAGTTTCGCCCGGGGTGCCAAGTCGTTCGGAACGAGGTAATGACGGGCGCTCGCGTAGTCTGCTGGGGCGATCGGGTCGCTCAGGCGTGCGTTCGCGTTCCCTTGGTGGCGCTACCGGCGGCGGCGCAGGCGCGGGAGCACGTTCTCCCGGCCGGATGCCGGCGTTTAGTGCGGCTGCTGTTGGCCGTAAAACTCTAACCTGTCTCGATGGCGGTGGCGGCGCGGGAGTAGGCGCGGGTGCAGCGGGAGTCGCTTTCACTTCCGCACCATTTGTCGGCGCCAGCACTTCCGGCGCCTTGATTGCTTCTTCAACAACCGGCAGTTCATCAACATCAGGTTCTTCAACCACGGCTGGTGGCATTACTTCCTCGATTACCGGAGCTTCTGCACGCGTGGCAGGGGCTAACTTCTTCACCAGCCTTGTGACAGGCGGCTTCGCTGCTGGGGGCGCCGTGGTAGGTGCTGCTGAAGGAGTCTCGACTGGCTCGGCCGTGACGGGAGCCGGTGGCGCCACGTCCGGTTCAGGTTCGTGAACTTCCGGCTCGAGCTCGGCAAGGGGCGCTTCCGGAGTCGGTAACGCGGCGCGCTTGACGACTTTGACCGCGCGCTTGATGGTCGTTTCCTTCTTCGGGAAGTACTTGTTCCGAATCTTCTCGGCCAACTCTTTCGATACCGAGTTGGAAGGAACGCTCACGTCGACGCCCTCGCGACGCACTTCTTCTATGAGCCGTTTTGTGTCGAGCTTTAGTTCTTTGGCGAGATCGTAAATACGAACTTTAGAGGAAACTGTCATGCACTCCTTCTCGACGCTTCTTGCTGCGTCTTAGCCGACCTAAGTGATTGGGAACCGCGGCGCCCAACCACGCGTCGATCAGAGTTCAACGCCTGACAGTAGGGCGAAGCGGGCAACACAAACGGCCCAAAGCGACCGCATTTGTGTTGTTACTATTTGGCTGCATCAGTGGTTCTCATCGTCGTCCTCGCTCCCGCCTGATGCAGCCTCTTCCGAAACTGCGGGAGTCGATGTTTCTGCTTCCTCATCGGAAGCGAATTCTTCATCTTCCGCCAAAACTTCCTGCGCCGTTTCTTCGATATGCTCGAAGGCTTCAACGGCCGAAGAAGTTATGTCGGGAGATGGTGTAATTGTGTCAGGCCGCAAGTCGCGACCTGCTTCCTGCAAAGCGATCTCTTCCGCGTGAATGGGTTCGGCTTCAGTCAGCGAGACTGGGTCAGCCGATTCCCAGGCGTTGATGTCAGGTTCAGCCTGGAAAGGAACACCATTCTCGACCGCTTCATCGTAGCCCTCGGCCGTCATCTCGGAAGACGGTTGCACTTCTTCGTCAATCGACTCGTCAAACTCAGCCGAGACTGCGTGCTGCTCTTCCACCGTTTCCGTTGGTTCACCGAGGCTACGATCGCGGATCGCGATAACTGCGCGAGCGGCGTCGAGGATCACTTCCGCTTCGTCCAAACTCAGATCGAGGAACTCGACGAGGTCGTCGACTGAAGTTTGCGCCAGCGCATCGATATCGTTGATGCCGTGTTCGGCAAGTGCTTCAGCCTGCTGTGCGGTGACACCTTCGATCACTGAAAGCGGAACTGCTTCGCCCGAAGCGATGAGGGCACCCATCTGCTCGGTGACTTCGCGCTTGATCTCTTCTTCACTGCGGATGTCGATGTTCCAACCGACGAGTTTGGTGGCGAGGCGGACGTTCTGTCCGCGCTTGCCGATTGCCAGCGACAGTTGGTCTTCGTTGACGATGACCTCCATCTGGCGATTTTCGATGTCGGTGATTCTGACCTGATTAACTTTCGCGGGAGAAAGCGCGTTGGCGGCAAATACTGAGGGTTCGTCAGACCATTCGATGATGTCGATCTTTTCGCCGCGTAGCTCGCGGATAATGGCCTGCACGCGTGAACCCTTCATACCGACGCAGGCGCCGACCGGATCCACGTCACGTTCATTCGACATCACGGCGATCTTGGCGCGCTCGCCTGGTTCGCGAACGGCCGATTTGATCACCACAGTGCCGTCGTAGATTTCCGGCACTTCCATTTCAAACAACCGCAGCAAGAGCTCGGGCGAAGTGCGTGAAACTTCCACTTGCGGGCCTTTTGACTCTTTCGACACGTTGTTTATGACTACACGAATGCGCTCGCCCTGGTTCCACTGTTCACCGCGCGACTGTTGCGACCGGGGAAGAATTGCTTCGAGATTGCCGAGATCGACGATGATGTTGCCGCGTTCAAATCGTTTGACGTAACCATTGACGAGGTCGCCGATCTTGTCGATGTACTGCTCGTAGACGTTACTGCGAACGGCGTCGCGGACTTTCTGAAACAGGATCTGTTTGGCTGTTTGAGCCGCGATGCGTCCCAGCTCTTCCATCGGCAGCGGGAGCAGCAGGGCGTCGCCCAGTTCAACTTCGTCTCCGGCAAGTTCGCGAGCTTCTACAATAGAGAGTTCAGTGGCGGGATTTTCGACTTCGTCAACGACCACTTTCGAGGCCGAGAGTTCGATGCCTGTATCCGCATTCCAGTCCACTTGGATGTCCTCACCTGAGCGAAACTGTTTCTTCGCCGCCGCGCGGACGGCTTCCTTCATTGCTTCGATCACCAGGTCACGGTCGATACCCTGTTCCTGACAAAGTGCCTCGATATTTTGTGCTATCGATGAACTCATGAAAGTCTCTCTATTTCAATCCACAGATTCCGCAGATTTTAAATGTCCGGAACGGCGTAGTTCCTCGTCAACATCTACCTCCAGGTTCGCTTTGGTTATCAAATCCAGAGGAACACGCACCTGCCCGTTGGTTCGATCGTCAAAAAGCACGTCGTTGCCGTCCAATCCCAGCAAACGACCTCGGAAATTTCGCTGCCCCTCAATCGGTTGCCGCGCCTTCATTTTCACGTTGTGGCCCGCGAAACGCTCGTAATCGGCCCGCTTGTACAGGCCCCGTTCGAGTCCCGGCGATGAAACTTCCAACGTGTAGGACGCGTGAATAAAGTCTTCAACGTCCAGAATCGTCCCGAGATGAGTGCTCACTTCGGTGCAATCCTCGTGAGTCACGCCCTGCGGCTTATCAATGAATATACGAACAATCGGCTTGTTCTCGGGGCCGGCTACCTCGGCGTGCACCAACTCGAGGCCATGGTCGATTGCCACCCGTTCAGCTAGCTCCTGAACCTTTGCCGCAATCGATTCGTTAGCCATTGCTACCCTTCTGAGGGTTTCTTGCCCAAAAGAAAAAGTGGGCGCGAAACCCACCGGACAAGACCCCGTGCCTTCGAGCAAGCTGTGAATTATACGGAAAGGGTCGGGAACAGGCAACTTGAGCGGCTAGTCCACAGATTACCCAGATTCTACGAACAAATCGGTGTAATCTGTGGATGGAATGCTTCGCCTCATTGTTCTCGGATTCTGCCTAATCACAAGTCTGACTGTTGCCGCACAGACTCCCGGAGAAAAACCGCTTGTCATCATTAGCGAAGCGACTTCCACACGTGCAATCGCTTTCGAAACAGTAACCTTCCGCAAGGAACCTTTCCCGCGCTCAACCCCTTTCGCTTCCGACGGGCGTACGCGAATCATGATCTTCGCGCTGAATCTCGCCCTGGCGCCTAACGAAGACGCGTCGGCGATCACTGCTGACGCCGAAACTGCTTCTCACACGCATTACTCGTTGCGAGTCGAGTACGCCGCGCCCTTATCGTCTCTGCCATGGTTAAGTTCGATAATTCTACGGCTGAGTGACGATCTGGTTGACACTGGTGATGTCCTGATTGGTTTGACACTTCATGGCGTCAAGAGCAACAGAGTTCGCATCGGCATCGGCGGGCTGGGAGGTGGTCCACCAGACGACGCGGGTGCGGAACCAACCCTTGCTCCTCCATACCTTGTCAGCGGTCGAGTAACCTCAGCGAACGGCGCCGGGCTCAGCGGAGTCACGCTCGCTCTAAATGGAGACCAGGTCCAGGCAATAACTACTGACGATAATGGATCGTATTCCTTTCTGATAAACACTTTCGGCAACTATACGTTGACTGCTACCAAAGGATTCTTTGATCTCACGCCGGCAATCAGAACTTTCAATAACCTCAGTAATAGCTACTCAAACGTAAACTTCTCCGCCGTTAGACAAACGCACGTTGTGAGCGGCAACGTTTTTGACAACCATAACAACCCGCTTGCGGGAATTAACCTGACGCTCTCCGACTCCAACAACGTCACCATCAGCTCGATGGCAACCAACGCAAACGGCGCCTACGTTTTTGCGAATCTGCCGGCAGGCTTCGATTACCGCGTAGCCGCCGCGCCTACAGTCCTGTTGAGTTTTGTCCCGCAGGCCATCAACACGCTCGACCGCGATCTTGTTTTGAACTTTGTAGCGGCGCCGCGTAAATACACGATCAGTGGCCGCGTCGTTGATAGTAATAACCAGCCTGTTACCGGTATCAGTCTGTTTCTGAGTGGTTCGGAAATGGCGGTGACCAGGTCAGACAGTAACGGCAACTACTCCCTGCCTGCGACTGTGTTGGGCAATTACACTGTCACAGCCTCACTTGAGCAAGACTTCTGCACGTTCGCTCCGCCATCGCAGTCGGTCGTGAATCTCATCGGCGACCAGGTCTTCAATTACAGTGTGACTTTTAAGCCGCTTCCCGATCCGCAGCAGGTCCTCGAATTCGACGGCACACAGAAGACGGTCGACTACGGAAATTTCTGGCCGGCGTTCACCAACCTTGGCCCATTCTTCTGGGAGTTCTGGGCCATGCCCGGGAATGACGCAGGCGCTACTTACATGCTGTCGGACGGTTACGGCGGATTGCACGCGTTACTCTTTGGTTTTTCGAATCTGAGCGCGAGCGAGCCGGGTCGTTATGAGATGTCAGGCAATGTTAACGATGGGGTTTTGAACAGTAGTCACATCTTCTCATTCGGCAGCGATAGTGGACCAGTCTCGGGAGAGTGGGGTCACCTTGCGGTGGGTTGGGATGGTCAAAACATCATCACATATTTCGATGGTGTGCCGGTTGGAAAAACACATTATGCGTTGCCGCGAGAGTCGACGGGCATCGGCAATGGCGCAGGACGTCTTCTGATCGGCGGCTCGGATCACTCCAACTTCCACGGTCGCATCGCGCAGGTTCGCGGTTATGAAGGCAGCAACCCTCGCATGAGCCGATCGGTCGAATCCAGCTTTGCTCCGCAAACAGTTTTTACCCGGGAAGGAAACTTACTCAGTTATTACTTTTTGGCCGCGCCGGTGGTGGTTGATTTTTCACGCGGATACCTGACCGGCTCGCATTTTGGTGTTCCCCGCGGCACGACTGCCGGAGTACTCGGCGACTGCGGCAGTTGTCCTCCGCCACAATTCGTCGTTGATCCCACCGCGCCGAACTTCGCTACTGGTGCGGCGTCTCAACCGGTCGGTGTTCCTCCACCACTCCCGGTTCCCGCCGATGCACTTGTCTTCGATTCTTTCTCTCGTCCGAATTCCACGTACATGTTTGGCGGCAAAGGCGGATTAGGCGCGACTGAAGGAGGTGCGGCCGGGCCGCAAGTCTGGCAAATGAAGGCAGGCGCGGATCAACTGCTGCCCTTTGGCATTCTCAACGGACGCGTCGTTCTGCTTGGCGACGATACCTCAATGTGCTGGGTGAATACGGGATCAACTTCGGGGAATCTGGTCATTTTGGTGAGCAGGCAGCGTGGCCGCTGGGGCAGTGGCATCGATACCGGTTTGAGCTTTCGTGTGGTGGATGAGGCGAACTACTTTTTTGCTTACACGAGCGACAGCATCGCCTCACCGGGAAATCAGTTTTTGAATATCGGTAACGTTCTAAACGGCACGCGCTCGATGATTGCGAGTGGGATACCCATTCCTTCCGGCTGGACCACGCTGCGGGTCGGGACTCGGGCCAACGGCACTATTCTGGTCTTTATAGATAACACGCAGGTCTACTCGACCAACATCGCCTCGCTCGCGAATGCAAATAAGGCAGGTCTTTTCAACAACTCCGGAGGACTCGGTTTGGTGAATAGATGGGACAACTTCATGGTCTTCGACGCGGGTCCCTGATCTCAGCCGGCGAGCTTCGCTTTCACGATTTCACTGATCAATCGTCCATCGGCGTTTTTGCCCGCCAGAGCGGCCTGGGCGGCCTTCATGACTTTGCCCATATCTTTCATTGAGCTGGCGCCCGTTTCGGCGATCGCAGCCGCGACCGCCTGTTCGATCTCTTCCTGCGACGCAGCCTTTGGCAGGAAAGCCTCGATGACGTCGATTTCTGCCTGTTCCTTGTCGACGAGTTCCTGCCGTCCGGCTTTCTGGTATTGCTCAATAGAGTCGCGCCGTTGCTTTACGAGTGAGCGCAGTAGCTTCTGCGTATCCTCGTCATCGAGCTCGGAACCCTTCTCGATCTGCCGGTTCATCATCGCGGCCTTCACCATCCGCAACGTCGACGTCTTCGCCGCATCCTGCGCCTTCATCGCCGTCGTGAGATCCGCAACAATCTGTTTACTCAAAGACATCTCAAATCCTCCATTAGCCACGGATTATACGGATTGTATCCGGATTTCTATCCGTGTTATCCGTGGCTACATTATGGTACGAAATCAGGGACGTTTAGATCTTTTACGAGATGTTGCTGACCCATTAACTTCAAGAGCTCGGACGCCATCAGGCGATGACCGATGTGGTTTGGGTGGATGAGTTCGCCGAAAAATCCTTCGTTAACACCGCCTGCAGCTTCGGTGAGCTCGAGGATCTCGAGATATGGCGTTTGGCTCTGTTGCATCTCTGCCTTCAACCACGTGCGGTATTGCGTCATCAATTGCGCCTCCGCCGGGTTAGTCTTGCTATCGCGATACGGCGCCCCAATCACGATCACTCCCGCCCCGTGGACTTTCGCAAGCCGAACAATCGCGTTGAAGTTATCAACATATTCCTTCTGCGACACACGCGGTTCCGGAACATGAGCTGTAGGCTTCACCTGGTTTCGCGATCGTAACCAGCGGGTTCCGTGCGCAAATGCCTGGCTATGATCAATCAGCCAGCGAATCGCAATAGGCCACCAGCGCGTGTCGATCGCTTCACGATCCGGAACGTCGCTCATGCTCACGTCATTCCACCCAAAACTCGCAATCACGATATCCGGTTGCAGGTATGCAATGTCACGCCTGAGCCACGCGAGACCCTGATGACTCGTGTAGCCCGGCACCGCCATCGGAAACACTTCAATACTTCGATTCGGATTCGCCTTGCGCAGTTCCTTTTCGAGCAGCACGGGAAACGGCTGCCACTCCGGGTTGTAATCATTTGGCTTCTCGGGCCAGACAGGCGGCACACGATAACCGAAAGTCACCGAGTCGCCGAGGCAAACAATCCGAAACGTTCCCGGCGGTTTCGCGCCTACGGGGTAGTCCGCCCGAAAGTTCTGCGCGTTTGTCGAGACTACTGTGAAATCCCAATAGGCGTGGTCCAGATTTGGTTTCAGACGCCACAGCAGCAACGGATCACCTTCGAAGATCGCCGGCTGTTGCGGATTCGCCACCTGCATCTTCTGTTGTGGTGTGTTGACGAAGAGATCGAGACTCTCGACGCGCGTAAACGCTACACGCGTGATCAGTTCAACCGATAATAAAAGCAGCAGGAAAACGACGTAGATAAATGCGATGTAAAACAGGCGCCGTCGGAGCGGGATTTTATTTGTGGTGACCGTTTGATTTTGCAAGGTAGTCACGCAGAAACCGGCCCGTGTACGACTCGGGAATGTCCATGATCTCTTCGGGCGTGCCGACACCGACAACGTAGCCGCCCGCATCGCCACCCTCAGCTCCGAGATCGATCACGTGATCGGCAGTCTTGATCACGTCGAGATTGTGTTCGATTACCAGCAGAGAGCCACCCGCGTCAATGAGTGCGCGAAACGCGGCGAGTAGTTTATTGATGTCGTCGAAATGAAGACCGGTCGTTGGTTCGTCGAAGATATAAAGCGTTTTGGCCCCAGTTCGCTTCAACAGATGGGCCGCGAGTTTGATGCGTTGGGCTTCGCCGCCAGATAGTGTCGTCGCCGACTGGCCCAGACGCAGGTATCCCAGTCCGACGTCATCCAGCACTCGCAAACGGTTCGTGATCTTCGGCACCTCACGAAAGAACGTGATCGCCTCGCGCACAGTCATGCTCAGCACGTCGTGAACGTTTTTGCCGCGATAACGAATGTCGAGAATCTGTTGCTTGAACCGTGTGCCCTTACACTCCTCACAGACCAGCTCTACATCCGCGAGGAACTGCATCTCGACTGTCACGGTGCCGTCGCCCTGACAGACTTCACAACGTCCGCCCGGCAGATTGAAAGAAAAGTGCGACGGGTCAAAACCGCGTGCCTGCGCTTCACGCGTCAGTGAAAAGACTTCACGTATCGCGTCGTACACCTTGATGTACGTGACGGGATTCGAACGTGGTGTACGTCCGATTGGCGATTGATCCACGAGGATGACGTCGTCGATAAAGATTCCGCCCTCGAGTTTCTGAAACGCGCCGACGTGACCTTGCCACTCGCCACGCTGCTTCTTCAGTCCTGCATAGAGACAATCGTGAATCAACGTCGACTTTCCTGATCCGCTCACGCCGGTCACGCAGACGAGCATGTCGAGCGGGATTTCGACGTCGATCGATTTGAGATTGTGTTCCGCCGCGCCCTGGATTGTTATGCGGCGCTTCTGCGCGGTGCGGCGTTGTCGAGGTTCCTTGATCTCTGCGTCGCCGCGCAGATAGCGAGCTGTGAGCGAAGTCTCATCAGCGAGTAACCCTTTGAAGTCGCCTTCGTACATCACGCGGCCGCCGAGCTCGCCCGCGGCGGGACCAATGTCGAGAATGTGATCGGCTGAGCGCATCATATCCGCGTCGTGTTCTACGACAAGGACCGTGTTGCCGATGTCACGAAGGTTCTTGAGCAGACGAATGAGACGATCGTTGTCTCGCGGATGCAGACCAATTGATGGTTCGTCGAGCACGTACAACGCACCGACAAGCGAAGAGCCGAGGTTCGTTGCGAGCTGGATTCGCTGTGCTTCGCCGCCGGAAAGTGTCGAGGCGAGACGGTCGAGAGTCAGGTAATCGAGTCCGACTTCAACCAGGAATCGTAACCGACGTCGCACTTCGAAGAGTATTCGTTCGGCAATCGCGGCCTGTTCGGTTGAAAGATCGAGCGAATCAAAAAACTCGGCGGCATCTTTAATTGAAAGCGAACAGGTTGCGGGCAAAGTTCTTCCACCGACCTTCACGTCGCGTGCTTCCTGTCGCAGCCTGCCTCCGCCGCAATCCGGACACAACGTGTAACCGCGATATTTCGAGAGAAACACACGAACGTGTAGCTTGTACTTCTTCGTTTCCATCCACTCGAAGAAACCACGCACACCGCCAAACTCTCCACGTCCCTCGACGACCGCCTGCTGATCCGACTTTGAAAGCTGATTGAACGGAACAGTCATGGAGATCTTTTCCGCCCGACAAAACTGCTTCAACTCCTGAAACGCCCACTCGTGTTGCGGCTTGGTCCAAGGTTCTATGGCCCCGTCTTTTAACGACAAGCCGGGATTCGGAATGACGAGATCGAGATCGAGACCAATCGTGTTTCCAAACCCCTGACACGTCGGACACGCACCGAAGGGATTGTTGAAACTGAAGAGACGTGGTTCGGGCGTCGCGTAGACGGTGTGGTCGTACTTGCATTCGAAGCGTTCGGAAAACCACTGCCGTTTGGCTTCGGCATCAGCAGTCTGAATCAGTGCCGTACCCCCACCTTGCTGGAAACAGATCTCGAGTGAATCGACGAGACGTTGGCGAATATCAGGCCGCGCGGTCAAACGATCGACGAGCACAAAAACGTCTTTAAAATCGTGACGCGCATAATCATCAGGCGACTGCAGATCGATTGTTTGTCCGTCAGCAAAGAGACGGGTGAAGCCTCTTTGCATCAGACTCATGAGATGTGCCGTCACCCATTGCCGCGATGCGCCGCTGCGTCCACGTCCTGACTTCTTCTGTTCGCGATTCGCCTCGTTCAGACCCGCAGTGGCAGGGAAGAGGACATAGAACCTCGTGCCTTCGGCGAGATTGTTAAGGACTTCATCGGCGATTGAGTCCGGCGAGTCGCGCGTGACCAGCCGCCCGCAAACTCTACAGAACGTTTGTCCGACACGCGCAAAAAGTAACCGCAGATAGTCGTAGATTTCGGTTTGAGTGCCGACGGTCGAACGTGGATTGCGGGTCGAGTTCTTTTGGCGAATGGCTATCGCGGGTGCGATGCCGTGGATCTCGTCGACGTCGGGCTTGTCCATCCGCTCCAGAAACTGCCGCGCGTACGCGGAAAGCGACTCGACGTAGCGGCGCTGTCCCTCAGCGTAAATCGTGTCGAATGCGAGCGAAGACTTGCCCGACCCGCTCACCCCCGTGACCACCGTCATCTGGTTGATGGGGATGGTAAAGGAGACGTTTTTGAGATTATTAACGCGGGCTCCTCTAACTTGAATGGCTTCTTCAGGCATACAGACGCGAATCGGCGATAGTCGAAAACCAGCAATGATATCCCGAGAAGCGCGCAAGCACCAAATGACATTCATTAGCCGCGGATTTACGCGGATAAACGCAGATCAGCGAAAATCTGCGTTAATCCGCGGCCAAATTCACGTTGACAGCCTCACGCCCGTGAGACGACAATGCCTCTCGACATGAAAACCTCTCGATTTCTACTCCGTGGATTTCGCCGGCCGCGCGAGATCGCTAGTTTCGCTCTTGGAAAGTTGGAACGTCAGGTCATGGAAGAGACCTGGCGTCTCCGTGAAGTCAGCGTGCGCGACATTCACCGCGCTTTCGAAGAGCGTGTCGCTTACACAACCCTGATGACCACGCTCGACCGTCTTTTCAAGAAGAACCTGCTCGAACGTCGCAAGGAAGGCCGGGCGTTTGTCTATGTTCCGGTGGTCTCTCGCGACGAACTCGATCGCGGCATCAAGGAAGACGTCGTCGATGGCCTGCTCGGCTATGGAGCTGACGGCGTTGAACCGGTGCTCGCCTGCATCGTCGACACGCTCAGCGAACATGACCGCGAACTTCTCGACGAACTCGATCGCCTGGTCCAGGAAAAGAAACGCGAGTTGAACCGGAAGCCCTAATGTACACATTTTTGGGCATCACTCTGGTACTGGCACTACTGCTGACCATCAACGCTACGGCGACGATGGTAGCGGTGGGACTGGGGCGTCTCTGCAGGCCGCTGTTGCGCACATGTTCAGCACGCACCCGCGCAGAAATACTGTTTGTGATGCGTATCGGACCGCCGGTCATTGCGATCGTTTCGATCGGTGCGTTCATGATTCCGTCGTACCTGATCTACGAGCCGCACGCTACCGACGAAGTTGTCAGTTGGAAACTGGGATTGCTGGCGACGCTTTCAGCCATCGGCGTCGGACTCGCGATCTCGCGCGGACTTCGATCGTGGCTTGCCACACGTTCGCTGGTTAAAGACTGGCTGGCATCTTCAATGGCCGTTGAACTCGACGGAATAAGTATTCCCACCTACGTCTTCCAGCATTCGTTTCCGATCGTCGCGGTTGTCGGCGCGTTTCGCCCGCGGTTGTTTATTGCCGACCACGTGTTTGAGTCGTTGAGTAGAGAAGAGCTCGCGGCGACGATAGCCCACGAGTACGGGCATCTCGCGGCACACGACAACTTCAAGCGCGCGGTGATGCGAGTTAGTCGCGCGGCGCTGTTG
>Ga0111539_10000722_pt1 | contig 42966 bp, 37 predicted proteins | sample RhiMethybrSRZTD1_FD_79667 | JGI IMG/M metagenome (GOLD analysis project Ga0111539, IMG submission 79667) | Populus rhizosphere microbial communities from Tennessee, USA - Rhizosphere MetaG P. TD hybrid SRZTD1 (version 2) (version 2) | ecosystem: Host-associated > Plants > Roots > Rhizosphere >... | reverse complement strand
GATCGATTTAAGTGATCGTTTCAGTGATCGATTTCAGTGATCGACTTGAGGGTCGAGGGTGGCGTCGTACGAGATGAAGGCGGAGTGTTCGAGGGTGTTGCCGCCATCAAATTAGTGGAAAGTAGCTGCCTCTCCTATCCCTTGTCCCGGAAGACCCTGCAAGAACGCCTCAGAGTTTTCGACCGCTCCCCGCAGAAGCTGGATTTGGTCCAAATCTGGCATACGGTCGACGTGGCACCCGCTTGCGATTGTCCGCTACGGAGGTACCCGTATGCGAGTCTCAGCGACGATTCTCGGCTTCCTCGCCGCTACGTCTATGACGCTCTCGCCGGCATTCGCCCAGGGGCATGGCGCCAAATCGGCCAGGCCGCCTGCATCAGTCAAGCCGACGACCAGCGGCAAGCCCGTCGCGACGATGACAACGACGCGCAGCACGGGCACACCGACGACCCGCGGCAAACCCGTCGCGACAACGACGCGCAGCACGGGCAAGCCGACGACCCGCGGCAAGCCCGTCGCGACAACGACGCGCAACACGGGTAAGCCCATCACAATCGGCTCAAGTTCCTCGCCCACCTCCAGACATGCCGGATCGAGATCGACGACCGCAGTGTCGCGATCGACTGCGACGTCGTTGAACCCGATCGCCGCGAAGATTGCGGCGAAGCCGAACCTGAGCGCGAAGCTCACCGGACTGCTGCCGATCGATCCCCTGACTGGCAGGACGATGACGCTCGACAGGGCGTCGATCGGGTACAAGAATCAGGGTCAGTTCATCGCTGCGCTGCACGTGTCGCAAAACCTTGGCATCCCGTTCACCGAGTTGAAGAGTCATATGGTGACGGTCACGCCGGGGGCTCCCGGTCAACCACCGACGGCGACGCAGACGGGAAGCCTCGGTCGGGCGATCCAGGCCTCAAAGGCAACCACCAGCCTCACGACCCAACTCGAACGGGCGGAGGCACAGGCGTTGGCCGATCTTCGCAGCGCAACTTCGACACCGAGCTCGACCACGTCCGGATCGGCGCTGCAGAAGAACACGACACCGAAGAAGACCACGACGACGGGCAGAGGTCGGTAATGATCGCCGCCCGGCGACTGGGACTGGTCACGGCGAGCCTCATCGCGGCGCTTGCCGTCGCCTTGCCCGCGGCGGCGCAAGGGAAGAGCGGCAGCGCGCCGGGGCAGAACAAGGACAAGAAAAGTACCCCGCCGAGCAGCAGCTCGCTGCCCGCACTGACCACCGGCGCATCCGGCGCGTCGCCGCTGTCGTGGATCGATGACGCGAGCCTGCTCGCGCCGGGGTCGGCGGCGCTCACCATCTCGGTGACGCGCTGGTCGGGCGCCGGGACGAGCGAGGTTGACGCGCCGATTGTCGACGCTGCGTTTGGTCTGACGAAGCGCTTTCAACTGAATGCCACCATCGCTCACGTCGTCGGCAGCGTCGACGGAACCGGCCCAGTCGGGGGCTTGGGCACCTCGTACTTCAGCGCCAAAGTTGCACTCCTCGATAGTCCAGACGTCAAGTTGGCCGTATCGCCGCTCCTCGAAGTGCTGGGCGAAGGCGCCGTTGAATCGCTCGCGACCGGAGAAAGCCGCTACCAGATCGGACTGCCGGTCAGCATCGAGGTCGCTCGAGGAGCGGTACGACTGTTTGCCGCCACGGGATTCTTCACGCGCGGCGCCTGGTTCGGAGGAGGGGGCGCCGGGTTCCAGCTGACACGTCGCATGGGCGCCTCGATGTCGGTCTCCCGGTCGTGGGCGAAGACCGGTGTCGAAGGCGTGCATCGCGATCGCTCCGAGATCTCAGGCGGCGTCTTTTACTTCGTCAAGCCACAAATCGCCGTGTACGGATCAGTCGGGCACACGATTGCCACGACCGACGAAAACGGCGCCGGCATGAGCGTCGGTACCGGCGTGACGTTCCTGCTGGCTCCTCCGCCGCGAACCGCGCGGAAGCCCAGCAGGCGTCGTTGATCGACTTCTAGAGTTGATCGATTTTCTAGATCAGTTTCTCGCTCACGAGCTCCTGCTTCAGATACGCGTAGTAGACCGGCGCGGCGACCAGGCCGTAGATGCCGAAGCCGGCCTCCATGACGAGCATCGCGATCAGGAGCTCCCACGCGTAGGCGTGGACTTGTGAGCCGATGATGCGGGCGTTGAGGAAGTACTCGAGCTTGTGAATCACGACGAGAAACGTGAGCGACGCCAGCGCGACCCCGGGGGAGACGCTGAGGCTCACGATGAGGATGGCCGTATTCGAAATCAGGTTGCCGATAACCGGCAGCAGGCCGGCCACGAACGTCAGGCCGACCAAAGCGCCGGCGAGCGGCAGGTGGATGCCCAGGAGCGGCAGCGCCACCACCAGGTACACCGCCGTGAAGACCGTGTTGATCGCGGCGATGCGGACTTGACCAAAGACAACGCCCCGGAACGCGCGCCCCAACCGGTAGGCGCGCTCTTCAAGGGCGCGGCCCAGCGGTCCGAGGTCGGTGGCCGTTCGGACGTCGTAGAGCGCCACCATCGCGCCAATGACCAGCCCGACGAGCAGGTTCACCAGGATGCGCGTCGCCTGCAGGCCGAAGTGGCCGAGCATGCCCGCGTGATCGCGCAGCCAGCCGGTCACCACCGTCGTCAGCTCGTCGGCGCCCTCGGGCAGTTTGGCGACAATCGCCGCCGGAAAGCTCTTCCTGATGTTTTCAATCATGTCGGCCAGCTGCTGCAGCAGCACCGGCAGGCCGTTCGTCACGCTGTGGACGGCGGCGACCGCGCCGAGGATCATGGCCGTCAGGACCGCAAGGATGGCGACGATCAGCAGGACGACGGCGATGAGCCGCATCTGCGCGCGCCGGATGTTCCCGATCTTGATCCGCCCGGCCAGCATGCGCGCCAGCTGGTGCATCAACAGGCCCGACAGCAGCGCGGGCAGCAACTCGAACACGAGCGCCGCAATCAGCACGGCGCCCGCCACAACCCAGGAGGCGATCTCCACCCCGGAGACGCGCTCCTGTTGGGGCGTGGGGGCGGGCGCAATGTGATGTGGCGGCGCGTGGGCCATCGCTGGGAGTCCGGCGGGACGGTCCGGAGGCGCCGACAAGGATAGCACCGTGCACCTAGCACCTCGGCACTGGAGCACCTCGGCACAGTGCACTGTGCACAGTGCGCCGTGCCGGTGCTCTGTGCTCGGTGCTAGTGCCTGTCACCCCTCGCCCGGATCGAGAACTCCGTCCCGCGAGGCAGATTCGTCCGGCCGGTCTCCGAGCCGAGGAGCACCGACCCGGCGCCAGCGCCCCCGCCGATGACCGCGCCGATGGCCGCGCCCTTCAGGCCGCCGGCGACCGCGCCGATAATGGCGCCCACCGCCGCGCCCACCGTGCCGCGCGTCACCGCTTCTTCGTTGCGGTCTCGCGACGGGTCCGCGCGATCGACCTGGTAGCTCTCCCCGTTCGGACCGCGGACGCTCTCGATCGTGCCGGCGAAATCGGCCGTCCGGCCGTTACGCAGCCGGATTCGATCGAAATCGAGCGACAACGCGTTTCTCTCGCCGGTCGCCGTCCCGGTCACGAAGCCTTCGATGACGGCGCCGTCCAATTCGCGGCGGGACGTGTCGCGCACCGTGAGCGTCACCCGATCGCCGCGCCGGGCATTGCGCAGGTCGAGCGGCTGATCGAGCGAGGCGACGACCGTCGTCCCGTCCGGCACGACGTAGGTGCGCAGATCGGGCTCGTTCTCCGGCAGCCGATCGCGACCAGTCGTATCGTAGACGTTCCACTCCGGCACGTCGGAGGTCTTGCGGTAGACGCTTTCAATCGAAATCGGCTGCCGCAGCGCATCGTCGAAGATCCGGCGGCTGACCCGCAGCGCCTGCCCGTTGTCGAGCGGCGCGAACGACACCGAGAAATCAGTCCCGGCGCCGCCCGTCGCGTTGACCTCGAGCAGATCGCCCGACATCGACGCCCGAGTCGTGAGCGTCCGTCCGGCGGACGTCGTCTCCGTATGCGTGCGACCATCGGCGTCGAACTCGACGCGCGGCCCGCGCGACGACGCGATGATCACGCGGTTGTCGCGGCGATCGATCGCGATGGCCTCGGGCGGCTCGAGCCGATCTTCGACGAGCCGCAGCACGCGATCGCGGTCGGCCGCCGGCAGGCGCAGCAGGGCGGCATCGGCCGCGCGGCGCGGATCCTCGCTGCGCGCGCGATCCAGCCGGAACGTGCCCGTCAGATGGTCGAAGGTCGCGGCCCGGAGGGTGTCGCGGAGGGTGCCGGGAGCGTTTGCAGACATCGTCACGGCCTGCGCGAGGACCAGCGCACCGGCCAGGACGACTGCGGATCTGAGCTTGAGCATGGCAATTCTCCTCCCGATTGGGAGTTCAAGAATTGCACCAGCGTGCGATCGCCCCGGAGTGGAATGCGCTGGGACTCAACTGGCATGGCCGCGGGCAAATGAGCGCACCCGTTGCGCCATCAGGTGGACACCGCGGCGTCTCGCGGGCGCGCGGCCGATCGATCTCACTTCACATCGGGGTACAGATCCGTCCTCCCCTGGAGCCACCGATCGAACCATCCGACGATGTGGCGCAGCCGTTCGATGCGATGGGCCGGTTTGCCGGAGCGTGAGAGCTCGTGCGTCTCGCCGGGTACGCGCACCATCACCGTGGGCACGCGCAGGTACCTGAGCGCGCGGAACATCATCTCGCCGCCATTGGCCGGCGGCGTGCGCAGATCGTCGTCGCCCAGGACGAACAGCATCGGCGTCTTCACGTTGGCGACGTGGGTAATCGGGGATCGCGCCGCGTAGTCCCCGGGATCTTCCCAGGGCGCCTTGCGGAACCACGACGGCGTGTACTGCGGGAAATCGGCGGTGAACCAGAAGCCGTACCAATCGGCGATGTCGCGCTGCGATACTGCGGCAGCAAAGCGCGTCGTCTGGGTCACGGTCCAGTTGGTGAGCAGCCCGCCGCCACTGCCCCCGGTGACACCGAGCTTCGCGGGGTCGACGAGACCGCGCTTCACGACCTCATCGACGCCCGCCATCAGATCCTTGTAATCGTCCCCCGGGTAGTGGAACTGGATGACGTTGCCGAAGCTCTGGCCGTAGTTGCTGCTGCCGCGCGGGTTGGGAAACAGCACGACGTAGCCGCGTGCCGCGAGAAGCTGAAATTCATGCGTGAACACGTTGCCGTAGGCGCTGTGCGGGCCGCCGTGAATCTGGAGGACGAAGGGATACTTCTTCGCGGGATCGAAGTCCGGCGGCTTCATCAGCCAGCCCTCGATGCGCTTGCCGTCGAAGCTCGTCCACGACAGCGCTTCCGGTTCACTGAGCTTCAACGTCGAGAACAGGGTGTCGTTGACGCGGGTGATCTGCTTCGGCGCCGGCGTGGCCGCCCCCGTGTCGAGCGCGAACAGGTCGCCGACGGAGGTCTGGGTCGAAACCAGCGCCACGAGCCGGCGGCCGTCGGCCGAGGTGGAATAGGACTGGACCGTGTGCGTCCCCTTGAAGACGGGCATCACCGCGCCGCTCGCAGCGTCCACGCGAATGAGATTCGCATTGCCCTGCTCGCCGGCCACGACCAGGATCGCGCTGCCGTCCGCGCTCCAGATCGGCCCGGCGGCCCGGCCGCCGCGCGGGGCGGCCTGATCTCCGCCGATCGAGCCGTTGATGTCGAAGTCGTACGCCGCCGTGAGGTTTTTCGGGGCACCAGTGCCATCAAGATTCGCGACGAACAGATCCGGCTGATCGTACGAGCGCTGCGGCGCGCCGTTGAGCACGCCGATGAACGCGAGGCGACGCCCGTCGGGCGAGAGTTTGACAGCGCCGACGGTGCCGTCGATCGACGTGACTTTCGTCAGGTCGCCGCCGGCGGCCGGGACCGAGAACAGCTCGACCTTCGACTGGCGGAAGTACGGCTCATCTTCTCGAGTGGACGTCACGAAGAGGCGGCTGCCGTCGTTCGACCAGCCCTGCAGGGCTTCGGCGTACTTGCCCGAGGTGAGCGCTCTCGGCTTCGCGATCGGTTTCGCGGGTGCGACGTCGGTCACCCACACGTGCGCCGGACGTTCCGGATCGTTCCAGCCGCCGCCGTTGCTCCGATAGACCGCCGACGTGATGACGCGGACGTCCGTCTTCGGTTTTTCGTCGGTCTTCTTCTCGAAGTCTTCGGGCCTGACCGTGCTCGAAAACGCGATGCGATTGCCGTCCGGCGACCAGAGGGGCGCGCCCGCGCCGCGTGGCAGGTCGGTCACGGCGGCGGCTTCCCCGCCGTCGAGCGGCATCACGTAGATCTGCGGCGGTCCGCCGGCGGCCCGGACGAACGCGATCCGCTTGCCGTCGGGAGACCAGCGCGGCGTCGTGTCACGCGGGCCCATCGTCAGCGACCGCGGCGCCTCGCGACCGTCGGCCGGCACGATCCAGAGATTGGTGTCGTAGTCGTCGGCCTTCTCGTTGACGACCACGCGCACGTAGGCGACACGGCTGCCGTCGGGCGACACCTGCGGGTCGGCGATCCACACGAACTTCAGCAGGTCCACGTCGGTGATCGGCCGGCGCGCCTGCCGCGTCTCGACGCGGCCGGCGGCCAGGACGACGCACGACAGAACGGCGGCAATGACAAGAGTGGGCCGGGTACGCATGTCCGGATATTACCCGCAACCGGCGCGCGCCATGTGGCATCTGCCGGAAGGAAGGCATAGGCTACGAGCCGCAATCACAACAAGCCGCGTCAACCCATCTCACGAACGGAGACGTCTATGGTGGCGGTTCAGCCAGGCAAGACGGATTTCACCGTTTCCTACCTCACACTGCGAAAGGCGATCGGCTGGATCGGCATTGCCATGCCGCTCGTGGTCAAGACCGGCGCGTCCCTGTCGGAACACATCCCCTTGAACGCGTCGATCAGCGCGTACTACTACACCTCCATGCGGGATGTCCTCGTCGGCGCGCTGCTCGCGATCGGCGTGTTTCTCTACTTCTACCGCGGCCGCGACCGCGGAGAGAACGTGCTGATGGGCATCGCCGGCCTGGCGGCTATCGGGATCGGTCTGCTGCCAATGGATCCGTATTACCACCCCGCCATCCTGAAAGAATTCCCAGAGCTCGCAGACCCTCGCTGTTACTTCAACTACGGTCCGCGCGGCTACCACCTGTACGCGGTGCTGGCGTTCTTCGGCACCGTGAGTTACATCTCGCTCTTCCAGTTCACGAAGACCGACCAACCGGTCATGACCGCGCAGAAACGTAAGCGCAACAAGGTCTACGTCGCCTGCGGCCTCACGATGATCGGCGCGTTTGCGGTCATCCTCTACCTGAAATATCGATGGCCGACCGCCTCGATCTTCTGGCCGGAGACGATCGCCATCGTCGCGTTCAGCGTCTCCTGGCTGACCAAGGGTCAGCAGATCCTCAAAGATTGAAGATTGAGGACCGGGCCTGTCGATCCGGGTCGCCCTCGTTCGTGTAGAGGGTAGAACGCCGGCAATCAGGCCGGCGGCAGACCGCAGGAAAGGACACTTCGATGAAGGAGTATCTGCTCACGATCTACCAGCCGGACGGACCGATTCCCCAGCCCGACGTGCTCGCCAAAATCATGGCCGATGTCGGCGTCCTCCGGCAGGAGATGAAGGCGGCCGGCGCCTGGGTCTTCAGCCGCGGCCTGCATCCGCCGAGCACCGCCACGGTCCTCCGCGCGCAAGACGGCAAGGTGCTCATGATTGACGGGCCGTTCACCGAAGGCAAGGAACACGTCGGCGGCTTTTCCATCATCAAGGCGCCGGATCTGGACGCCGCGCTCGAATGGGGACGCAAGCTCGCGCGTGTGCTCACGCCGCTGTCCATCGAGGTCCGTCCCATTCAGGACGACCACGCGCATCGATGACGCCGATCGCGAACATCGAAATCGAGCGGGTGTTCCGCGAGGAGTACGGCCGTGCGGTGGCCGTCCTGGTCCGCGTGTTCGGCGACATCGCGACCGCCGAGGAGGCCGTGCAGGACGCCTTCGCCGCGGCCGTCGAGCGCTGGCCGGCGGCCGGGGTGCCGCCGAGCCCGGCGGGCTGGATCATCACGACCGCGCGCCACCGCGCGATCGATCGATTCCGCCGCGAGGCCTCGCGGGAGGATCGGCACGCGCAGGCCGTGCTCCTCCACGCCGCCAGCGCGGCGGAGCCAGAGGAGGAGACCGTGATCGACGATCGCCTGCGTCTCATCTTCACGTGCTGTCATCCGGCGCTGGCGCCGGCGGCCCAGGTCGCGCTCACGCTGCGGCTGCTTGGCGGGCTCACGACCGAGGAGATCGCGCGCGCGTTCCTCGTGCCCGACGCGACGATGGCGCAGCGGCTGGTCCGGGCGAAAGGCAAGATTCGCGACGCGAAGATCCCGTACCGGATGCCGGCGGAGGCCGACCTGCCCGAACGCCTGCAGGCCGTGCTCGCGGTCATCTACCTCATCTTCAACGAGGGCTACACCGCGACCTCGGGCGATCGGCTGGTCCGCGAAGATCTCGCGGCCGAAGCCATTCGGCTCGGCCGCGTCCTGGCCGACCTGCTGCCCGGCGAGCCGGAAGTGATCGGCCTGCTCGCACTCATGTTGTTGATCGAATCGCGGCGCGCGGCGCGGATCAGTGGCGACGGCGACCTGGTCCGGCTGGCCGACCAGGATCGCAGCCGCTGGAACGCCGCGCTGATGGCCGAAGGTCAGTCGCTCGTGCGGAAGTGCCTGCGCTGGAACCGCCCCGGACCATATCAGTTGCAAGCCGCGATCAATGCCGTGCACAGCGACGCGCCCACGGCGGACGCCACCGACTGGGGCCAGATCCTCGAACTGTACGACCACCTCCTCGCGGCCTCGCCGTCGCCCATCGTCGCCCTCAACCGGGCCGTGGCCGTCGCGGAGGTGGACGGGCCCGCCGCGGCGCTCGAGCTGGTCGATGCGCTCGATCTCGATCGCTACCACCTGTTTCATGCGATCCGCGCGGACCTGCTCCGGCGTCTCGGCCGGAAGACCGATGCGGTGTCGGCATACGAACGGGCCATCGCGCGCAGTGAGAATGCTCTCGAGCGGGCGTTTCTCGTGCGGCAGCGAGCGGCGCTCGCCGGCGGCTGATCCGGCAAGAACCCTGGCGGCGGGAGGGGCCTTCTTCCGGCCCGGCAAAGGCGGGATGCAGCCGTCCACGCGTCTTCAGGTAGGATCCGTCCGCTGATGGCACTCCCGGCGGGCGCACGCCTTGGGGCATTCGAGATTACCGGCGTGCTTGGCGCCGGCGGCATGGGCCAGGTCTACCGGGCGCGGGATACGCGGCTCAACCGCACGGTGGCGATCAAGGTCCTGCCCGATCACCTGGCCGCCGATCCGATCGCGCGCGCGCGATTCGTCCGCGAGGGCCAGGCCCTGGCCGCACTCTCTCATCCCAATCTCGTGTCGCTCTACGACGTCGGTACCGAGGGCGGGGTGTCGTTCGCGGTGATGGAACTGGTGGACGGCGAGACGCTGCACGCGAAGCTGGCGGCGGGCCGGCTGCCGGTCCGCCGTGTGATCGACGGCGCCGTGCAGATTGCCCGCGGCCTCTCGGCCGCGCACGACAAGGGCATCGTGCATCGCGATCTCAAACCCGCGAACATCATCGTGGCCGCCGACGGCCACGTGAAGGTGCTCGATTTCGGTCTTGCCAAGGCGGACGGCGAGCAGGGCGCGGCGCGCCGGAGCGATGCCGACACGGCGCTCGCCACCGATCCCGGCGCCGTCATGGGCACGGTCGGCTACATGGCGCCGGAACAGGTGCGCGGCCTCGCGGCCGACGCGCGCAGCGACATTTTTGCCTTCGGCGCGGTCCTCTACGAGATGGCCACGAACACTCGGGCGTTCGATCGCGAGAGCGCCGCCGAAACGATGGCGGCGATCGTGAAGGAGGACGCCCCGCCGATCCCGGCGGACCTCGGCGTGCCGCCCGCGCTCGAGCGGATCATCCGGCGGTGTCTCGAGAAGCGTCCTGAAGATCGGTTCCGGTCGGCCGCCGATCTCGCGTTTCAGCTGGAAACGCTGTCGAGTCCCACCGGACGGATCGAGACCGCGGCGCCGGCGACCGCGCCAGGCCGCCGCCCGACTGCGCAGATCGCGGTGATGGCGGCGATGTTCGCCGCCGGCGCGCTCGCCGGCTGGCTGGTGCTCGCGCGTGTCCTGCCCCGGGCGGCCGCGCCGGCCCCGCCGGTGACGCGCACGAGCCTGCTGACGTACTCGGGCCGGGATTTCTATCCGGCGGTGTCGCCCGACCAGCAGACGATCGCGTTCGTCTCGGGCCGCGACGGCACCGACCGGATCTGGCTCCGACAGCTCGCCACCGGCGAAGAGGCCGCGCTCACCGAAGGTCCGGACAGCGTCCCCCGCTTCTCACCGGACGGCGCGACGGTGCTCTTCGTGCGCTACGAGACGTCGGGATCCTCGCTCTATCGCGTCCAGGTGGTCGGCGGTCAGCCGCGCCGGGTGCTCGATCGCGTGACGGAGGGCGACTGGGCGCCCGATGGCCGTGTCGCGTTCATCCGCCAGAGACCGAACGGCGAGTGGCTGATCGGCGTCGCCGCCGCAGACGGCGGCCAGATGCGCGAGAGTCCGGCCCCGGTCCTGACTGCGCTGCAGAGCCCCCGCTGGTCCGCCGACGGGCGGTCGGTCGCCGTCGTCCAGTCCGGCGTCCAGGCGTCGATCAACGATCGGCTTCTCCTGTACGACGCGGCAACGCTGACGGCGACGCCGATCGCGGCGATCGAGCAGGGCGGTCACATCTCGGCGATGGCGTGGTCGGCGAGCGGCGACCTGCTGTACGCGCAGAGTACGGACGTCACGGCCTACACGCCGCAGTCGCGCGTCGTGATGCAGCGGCCGTCAGGCGGCGGCCGTACGATCGCGTGGGTTACGGCGCTCGTCTCCGGACTCGATCTGCTTGGCGACGGCGGGGTCGTTCTCGACATGACCACCAACCGTCAGAACCTGCGCGAAGCGGAGTGGACCGCGTCGGGCCTGACCGCGGGACGATGGCTGACGCGCGGCACGAGCTCGGATCGGCAGCCGGCGTATTCACCCGACGGCAGATGGGTCGTCTTCTCGGCGGTCCGCAACGGCAATCTCGACCTCTGGATCACGTCACCGCAAACCGGTGAGACGCGCCGGCTGACCGACGATCGCGCGCAGGACTGGGACCCGGCGTTCACGCCCGACGGCAAGCACCTCTTGTGGAGCTCGAATCGATCGGGGAATTTCGAGATCTGGATCGCCGAGCCGGACGGCCGCAACGCCCGGCAACTCACGAAGGATGGCATCGACGCCGAGAACCCCACGGCCACGCCCGACGGCGAGTGGGTGATCTTCGGCGCGGGATCCGACCCGACCCAGGGCCTCTGGAAGATCCGTCTGGACGGATCGCAGGCAACCAGGCTCGTAACGGGGCTGAATGCCCACCCTGAGGTCTCGCCCGACGGACAACACGTGCTCTACCACACGGTCGCGATCGGCAGCGGTCAGGTGCACATCGTGCGTACGTCCGACGGGCGTCCGGTGATTCCGCCGATCAGCGTCGCCTCGCCCAGCCGCTTGTACGCCGGGTTGTCATCCGGCCGCGGCCGCTGGCGGCCCGACGGCCGGGCCATCGTCTACGTCGGCGTGGAGTCGACCGGCATGAGTTGCCTCTACGAGCAGGCGTTCCGGCCCGGCGAGGACACGTCGGCAACGCGGCGGATCCTTCAGCGATCCGAGCCGATGCTCTCCGTCGAATCCTTCGGGGTTTCGCGGGACGGGAAGCGGATCACGATCTCGTTCATCGAAGATCAGTTCGCGCTGATGCGTCTCGACGGGATCCCCGGCGTCGCCGCGCGCCGGCGAAAGTAGCGCGGTCTATTTGACCGGCGTCGATCCCCACGGTCCGACGCCGTGCGTCTGGACGATGGTTTCCGCGGTGGTCGAAAAGAAATGCGGCGTGCCCGCGGGGGTGACGACGACGGTGCCCACCGGCAGCACCTCGGCGGGGCCGTCGTCCTTGGTGCCGTACCCGAGGCGAAGGGCTCCGGACAACACCGTGGTGTGCTCGACAGCAGGATGCGTGTGCGGCGGGAGTTTGAATCCGGCTGGAAACTTGACCCGCATCATGAACGGCGCCGGCTTCGACAAATCGCCTTCGATCATCGCCATCTTCACACCCGGGCGGTTCGGGTAGTCCGTCCACTGAATCTCCCCGGGCTTCAGAATCACGACGCCGCCGGGCCGGTTCGGCTGCTGCCGTACGCCCGACGCCGCCGGCCCGATCACGAGCGACGGCAGCAAGGCGGCGACGACGATCATCGAGGCGATGGCTCTCATGGCTTGCAGGTGGTCCCGCTCTGCGCCACGCCCCACGCGATCGCGTTGTCGAGGAGGCGGATGACGAGCGGCTCCGAGTACATCCAGCCGGCGTGGCCGAGCGCCGAGTACACCGATCGGCCCTTCTCCACGCAGTGCCACCAGATGAGCGGATGATCGGCGCCCATCGTCGCCCGGCCGGGCGAGTAGGTCTTCTCGTCCACCGTGGCGAGAATGTGGAACCCGGGCTTGTCGCGCGGGCTCTTTTCGAAGGAGTACCACTCTTCAGATCGTTTCCAGATCGTGGGCAGGCCTTTCGTGATCGGACTCTTGGGATCCTCGATGTGAATCTCAGCGGGGACGATGCCCGAGTGGACGACGAACTGCGCGCCGACGAGCGTATCCACGTACCACTTCCAGTCGGCGAGCGACGTGTGGCCGGTGCTGACGACCGGATCGCCGCCCGCGCCGTGAATGCCGAGGTACGAGCCGCCCTGCTCCACCCACTGCTTGAACGCGGCGCGCTGCTCTTCGTTCAGCACGTCGCCGCTCGCGTTGTTCCAGATCACGAGCTTGAACTTCGCGAGCTGTTCCGCGTTCATGACGGCGCCGTTTTCCGTCACGAACGACGGCAGTCCCCGCATCGTCGCGATCGCCGACAGAGCGGCGTTCGATGCCTGGATCGAGGGCTCGTCGCGGTAGCCGTTCGTCTTCGAGAAAATCAGCACGCCGCCGGCCTTCAGATCGGCGGGCAGCTGCGGTGGCTCCTTGTCGAAGCCGGGAGTGAGGACGAAGCCGGAGGCGGCGCCGCCGAGCGGTCCGCGCCCGCGTCCCTGTCCGCCCGCGCGCGCACCGGGTTCACCGGCCGGCGCGCCCTGGGCCGGTGGCGTGGGCAGCGGGGGCTGCTGTCCGGCGCCCTGAACGGCGAGGACGTCGCACCCGACCAGCCACATCACGACCGCCGCTGTTGCTGCTACTGCCAGTCCTCGAAGCATCCGCATCGGTCCGTTCCTTTCGCGCGCACCCGTGTGAATGGCGCGATTATACGCGGGCCGTGCCTCGGCGGGCCGATCGGCGCTGGACTTCCCGGCCGAAGGGAAGGGATCCTGTACACCGCTCATGTCCGATGCCGTCCGCCGTCTCTCGTCCGAAGCGACGACACGGGCTGCGACCGCGCGATTCCGCGTCGCGGCCGAACACCTGTTCGTGCCCGGCCAAATCGTCACGAGCCCCGAGACGAAGATCGCCTATCGGGTCGAGCGGTGGCTGGGACAGGGCGGATTCGGCCAGGTGTATCTGGCGCGGCGCCTCGGACGATCGACGCTCGTGCCGCCGGTCTTGTGCCTGAAGGTCAGCGCGCACATCGACGGCTGGGTGCGCGAAGCGTACTTCGGCCGGCTGCTCGACGCGCACCCGCGGGCGATTCGCGTCTTCGACGTCTTTCCGATGGTGCGGCCATCCGGCCAGGTGCTGTACGTCCTGGCGCTCGAGTACGCGCGTCATGGCGACCTGAGCGCGTTTCTCCAGCGCGCCGGCGCGGCGTGGACCGAGCGGACCGCGCGGCGGGAAATCGCCGGCATCCTCCAGGTACTGGGCAAGCTGCATCGCGGCAACCTGCTCCACCGCGATCTGACGCCGGTCAACGTGTTCGTCTGCGACGGCCACCAGCTCAAGCTCGGCGATTTCGGCATCGTGCGGCAGCAGAACACGCGCGGCGGCGTAACGGCCCGCACGCTCAACACGTCGATGGTCCCGAGCGACATGCTCGCCGACAAGGCGCCGAAGTGGCGCGCCCGCGACGACGTGTATCAGGTAGGTCAGCTCCTGGCGATGCTCGTGAAGGGGGACGCCCGTGAGCGCGTCCGGACGCACGAGGTGCGGGGCCTCTCGTGCAGCGACGAGCTGAAGGAGATTGTCTATCGCTGCATCGGCGAGCGGCGGAAGCGCTACGAAAGCGCCGATGAGCTCATCGCGGCGCTCAACAGCCCGCCGGCGCGGCTGCATCCCGGCGTGCTGCGGACGTTGAAAGGCGCGCACATCGCCTTCACCGGCATCCTGACGAAGAAGCGGCGCGACGCGGTGGCCGCCGCGCGACGCGCCGGCGCGATCGTGCACGGGATGCCGTCATCGAAAACGACCGTCGTGGTGCGCGGCCGCCCGAATCCGCTCCAGGCCGCCGGCCGCGAGGGCGGGCTCAAGCTGATGGAAATCAAGCGCCTGCGCGCGAAGGGACACCGGATCACGCTGCTGAACGAGACAAGATTCTGGAAGCTGGTCCGCGGGCGCTGAGCCCCAGCTCACCACGAAGGCTCTTACGTGCCCTTTTTGGCTTGCGCAATCTTCTCGTCGCGCTGGGCCGTCAACCGCTCGCGTTCGCGCCGCTGCTCTTCTTCGAGCGTCTGGCGTTCCGCCGGCTCGAACGTCTTGCGCAGGCTGGCCTGGTGCAGAATCCCCAGCTCGGCCAGCTTCGCCTCGTAAAAGCTCCTGATCTCGGCGATCGCGGACTTCTGCGCGTCGGTCAAGGGCTCCCACACGACACCCGCGTCCTTGTCGCTCTTCTTGAGCCGCTCCATCGCGAGCTCGTACGCGGATTTCATCGGTTTGTCGTCAGGCATGCCGCTACTGTGCCAGATTCCCGCCGGGCGTGCATCCGGACGTCGATCGGCAGAGACCGGACGAGGTCAGGCGATGACAGACGCGAGCTCACGCTCGGCCTGCAGCCAGTCGCTCAGCGCGTCACCGGGACCGCCGTTGCGCTCGAGGGAAATCTCGTAGGCGCGCCGGGCGATCTCGTCGTAGGTCGGTCTCACCGCCGGGGCGGCCGCGCTCTCGGGCAGCTTGGCCTTCGCGGGCCGGCGGCGCGGGCTCGCGCCGGCCGGCGGGGTGGTCGTGCGGCGGGCTCGCGGAGCCCGTGGAGTAGGACGCGGAACTTCCATCTCTCCTTTATAGCAGCTACGACGGCAGGAACGATATCGATCGCGTGACGGCCGCGTGAATTCTTTGCATCGCGGCTATCTTCGACATTTTTGTCGGACCTGCGGTGCCCAGGACGAACGCGAGCACGATCGCCGCGACGAAGAAGAACACGAACGTCGTGGCTGCCGTCTCGAGCGCCATGCGCCGCGGGTTCTGATCGGGCCGCAGCATCCGCCGCGTGTACTGATCGTACGCGATCAGATAGGCGCCGGCCGCCGCGAGCGCGCCGAACAGGCTGCCGATCGCGAGGAAGAGCGGAAAGAGCGACGGGGCCGGCGTGATGGCGTCCACCGCGCCAGCCTAGTAGCGCAGGGCCGTGAGGTACTTCGCGCTCGCCTGAATGCTCTCGAACGGCGCCGGCGGCTGGTCGTGCTCGACGAAATAGTGCCGCACGCCGGCGTCGGCGGCCGCGCCGAGCAGCCGCTTCCAGTCGATCAGGCCCGCGCCGACGTCGGTGATGTCGGGAATCACGGGCCCCGTGCCGACCGCCGCGCTCGCCGGCAACCGCTTCAAATCCTTGACGTGGACCATCGTGATGCGGCCCGGATGCTTCTTGAAATACGCGACCGGATCCTGACCGGCGGCGACCGTCCAGCACAAGTCCATCTCGATCTGCACGAGATTCGCGGGGCACTGTGCCAGCAGATAGTCGAACGGCATGGTCCCGTTCTCGGGCACGAACTCGAAGTTGTGGTTGTGATACGCGAGCTGCAGGCCGGCTTTCCTCGTGGCCTCTCCCGCACGGTTCAGAGTGTCCGCGACCTTCTTCCAGACGTCCGGCTGCTTCCTCGTCTCATCGTCCAGGTACGGAATCACGAGGAAGCGATGGCCGATGGCGGCACTGTCGTCCAGCGCCTTGGCCCATTTCTCGCCGATGGTCGCATAGGCGACGTGCGTGGACGGCGCCGACAGCCCGTGGCGGCCGAGCATCGCCCGAATCTCCTGCGGCGTCTTGTCGAAGTAGCCCGCGAATTCAACTTCCTTGTAGCCGGCGGCCGCGATCTTCGCCAACGTGCCTTCGACGTCCTTGGCCATCTCGGTGCGCACCGTGTACAGCTGGAGGCCGAGCGGCCGCAGTTGGCGCGTGCCCTGCGCACCGGTGAGACCGGCGACAGATCCGCGCGCGATGGCGGCACCGGCAGCGAGGTTTCCGAGAAATCGTCGTCGAGAGATGGCCATGGTGAGCCCGTGGCGGATCATAGCGCGGTTCTTCGGGGTGTCCTATGGATCACACATTTCGCGGGGATGTTCCAGCCGCGCGAAAGACGAAGACACCCGTCTAGATCGCAACCGTCAGCGACGCGCTGAACCCGCTCGCCACCGATCCAGTGACGGTGGCCAGTTCGAGCGCGGCGCCGTCGCTGAACACGTTGTCGGTGGCGAGGGACACCTGCGAGAGGTTCGTCACGCTGCTCTGATATCCGGACGTCGCGTACGCGAGATCGCAGGCGGTCTTGGGCAGCGCGATCTGTGACGTCGCCGCCCGGTTCGCGACGCTCGTCGCCGCCGCGAGGCTCGGGTACACCTCGAAGTGAATGTGCGGCCACCGGCCGGCGTAGCAGCCGGGAAAGATCGAGGTGAAGGTCAGCCGTCCGATGGCGTCGGCTTCCTGCACGCCGCGCAGGTAGTTCTGATTGGTCACGCCCTGCGAGTAGAGCGAATAGCGGCCGAGCCGGTCGCAGTGCCAGATGTAGACCGCGCGACCCGAGAGCGGCGCGCAGGTGGACGCCGACACGATCGTCAGGACGATCTCGAGCGGAATCCCGTCGGCCACCCCGCTGAGCCCGGCAAAGCTCGGCCGGATATCGTTGCGCACGACGCCGCTCGCGCTGAGCACGGTTGGCCCGTTGGAGCCGTCTGCCGGAAACGGGCCCTGAGTTTCTTCCGGAATCCGTGTACTGCAGGTACTGTTGCCGGTCCCGGTGCCCGTATTCGTGCTGCCCGTCGAACTGGGCGTCGTCGGGCTGCTCCCGCAACCGATGAGCGGCAGCACGCCCAGCGCGGCGCCGAATCTTCCGGCGAGGCGGAGCAGCCCGCGGCGGTCCATCGCGGCGCCGGTCGCGCGGAGATCGCGTCCCAGCCCGCCGAAATCATCGTGGTCGTCCTGGTGGTCGTGGTGGTGGTGCGGCGTCATCGACCCACATTACGAAAACGGCTCCTCCGAATGTGTGGCAGACGCATGACGAGTCGGTGAAGCGGCCGTGACGTGCATCCAGACGAGCCAGCCGATGGTCGCCAGCATTCCGATCCAGCCAATCGCCCGGGTCCAGCCGGCGATCGTCAGATCCTGGTGCAGCACGCGCCAGTGCGAGAACAGGATCGTCCAGTCGCTCTCGTCACTGCCGACGAGCGGCATCGCCGACGCGCGCGCATCGGCCATGTAGGCTGCGATGTAGAGCAGATTCTCGAACCCCCAGAAGGCGCAGAATGCGACCGCGGTGGTCTCCCCGCGTCGCGCGAACAGCACGACGCACAGCGCGGGCACGATGAGCTGCGCGAGCGTGCCGCCAAGGATCTGCGTGTAGTACCCGCCCCAGCCGAAGAGCGCGTGGCCCGCCTCGTGGATCATCAGATTGGCGTGATCGATCAGCAGGAAGCCGGTCGTATTCGCCGCGGCGTACACGAGGAAGAGCGCGTAGGCCACGCCCCAGCCGATCGTGGCCTCGCGCGACACGGGCTTGAAGCCGTCCTCGGGCAGGAACATTCGTGCTAGATTCTCGGCGCTTCGACCCGAAAACTGGAGGTCCCCATGGCCGCGAGCTCAAGATGGTCCAGGAGCGCCGCCGCGGCGGTGGCGCTCGCGCTCGCCGCGGGCGCGCTCGCCTCGACGTCACGAGCGCAGGCGCCGGCCGGCCACTGGGTGGCGACCTGGTCCACGTCACTCGTCGGCCGGCCGCAGACGCCGCCGTTGCCGGGGCCGCCCGGGCCTGCGCCGTTCATGGCGAGCGCCTGCCCGGCGCCGCCCCCTCCGGCCACCCCGCCCGTCACGCCCGCGCCGGGTCAGACGTTCGCGCCGGCGCCGTTCACGCACTTCGCGAACCAGACGCTGCGCCAGATCGTGCACATCAGCCTCGGCGGCGCCAGGGTCCGCGTCGTGGTGAGCAACGCCTTCGGCAATGCGCCGCTCACGATCGGCGCGGCCCACATCGCGCTCCGCGAAAGCGGGGACGCGATTCAAACCGCGGGCAGCGCGCCGCTCACGTTCAGCGGCCGGCCGACGATGACGATCCCGCCGTACGCGGTCGCCTACAGCGATCCGGTCACGCTGACGATGGCCTCGGGAGCCGAGTTGGCGATCGACATTTATCTCCCGGGCACGACGAACACGCCCTCGCCGCTGTCAATGCACGGCGCGGCGTATCAGACGAACTACATCTCGGAGACCGGCAATCACGCCGGTCGCGCGAAGTTTGCGACGGTCGCGACCACGCGCAACTGGTTCCTGATCTCGCGGGTCGAGGTCGATGCGCCCGACGCCGGGGGCGTCATCGTCGCGTTCGGCGATTCGATCACCGACGGCGCCGCGTCGACGGCCGACACGAACCGGCGCTGGCCCGATCTGCTGGCGGGACGGATGATCCTTTCGTCGGCGTCACCGATGCGGCACGGCGTCGTGAACGCGGGGATCGGCGGCAATCGCGTGCTGAGCGACGCCGCGTACGGCTCCGGCATCAACGCCCTCGCCCGCTTCGACGCCGACGTGCTCGGCCAGACCGGCGTCACGCACGTGATCGTCATGGAAGGGATCAACGACATCGGCAACGCACGGGCGACGCCGAGTCCGACGGCCGAGGACCTGATCGCGGCACACAAGCAGTTGATCGAACGCGCGCACGCGAAAGGCATCAGGATCATCGGGGCGACGCTGACGCCGTTCTGGGGCGCGGGGTACTACACCGACGTCGGCGAGGCGAAGCGCCAGGCGTTGAACGACTGGATCCGGACGAGCAAGCTCTACGACGGCGTCGCCGACTTCGACAAGGCCACGCGCGACCTGAGCGATCCGAAGAAGTTCCTGGCCGAGTACGACTCCTGCGATCACCTGCATCCGAACGACGCCGGCTTCCGGGCCATGGCCGGCGCGATCGATCTGGCCCTGTTCAGATCGGCGGGCGTCAGGCGCTAGAATGCGGACATGAGACGTACATCCTCACTCTTCATCGCCGTGGTTCTTCTGGTCACGGGCGCGGCCGCGCAGGAGAAGCCGAGCTTCTCTGGCACCTGGAAGCTCGCGGGCGACGCCTCTGACCCGTTCACGGCGCCGCAGATGACGGTCGCGCAGGACACGAAGACGATGACGGTCACCGCCAGCACGCAGATGGGCGAAATCAAGACGCCCTACAACCTGGACGGGACCGAAACCAGGGCGCCGATGGACTTCAACGGGACGACCTTCGACCGGGTGACCAAGGCGGCCTGGAACGGCAGCAAGCTGATGCTGACGGTGAAGTCAGAGTTCAACGGCCAGTCATTCGAGACCAAGGCGACCTGGTCGCTCAACGCCGACGGCTCGCTGCTCGTCGAGACGACGCGCCCTGATTTCCAGGGCGGCGGCACCCCGGTGACGGGCAAGGCGACGTACAAGAAGGGCTGAGGCTGACGCCGGGGCGCCATCACGCGCCGGCGGACGGCCCGCTCACGCCGGCGCGAGCGGGCGCTTGAACAAATCCTGTACGCGATCGGCCACACCGGTCAGCTTCTGATGCTTTGCGGCGAGGCCCAGGTAGCGATTCAGCTTGCGATACTGATCGACGCTCACCCGATGTCCGGCGAGTGAGCCGCTCACGACCCCATCTCCCAGCACTTGCGTCAGCGTGCCGGTCAAGCTGCCGAGCGCGGCGCCCGCGAGCGGACCCAGGGGACCCGCCAGCAGCGTTCCCGCGACGGCACCGACGACGCCCGCGATCCCGACCGGAACGTACATGGTCCGCCAGGACGTCGTGAGTATCTCGCGCCGTTCGGACTCGTTCATCAGCCGGATGAACTGGCTCTTGAACAGGTAGTCGCGGAATCTCCCGAACTCGTCGTCGTTCAACTGATGGAGGAAGCGATCCTGGGGACTCTCGAGGGCGGCCGCCGATCCCAGCCCCAGCTTGCGGACGGCGGTGGCTTCGTGCAGCAGCTCACCTGGAAAAGCCGCCGTACTGTTCATGAGAATCGCGAACCCGAGCGGCACCGCGCGCAGTTGCTGATCGAGCGCGTCGCGCGAGGTGGAGGTGAGCTCGCCCGCATGCGCTTCGGACAGCTTCTGCGCCAGGTACCGGCAGAACAGGATCACCTGCGCCGACTTGAGATCTTCGATCGACACGTCGGCGAGATACGCCGCCTTCCGTGTCCCCGCCAGCATGTTGACGTAGTTGATCCGGAAGCGATTCACGAGCACGGCCACGGCCTTGCGCTGCGTCTGGTCGTCGGCCGCCTGGAGCAGCGTGGATGCGCGCGTGACGATGCTGTCGGGACCCCGGGGCAGGAGTCCCAGCCCGGCCACGCACTTGGCCCCACGAAAGGTTTCCTCACCGACAGCCGCCGCGGCGGCCGTCGCCTTCGCGAATTGGGCCCCACGCTCACCGGTCGCATCGCCGTCGAGTTGTCGCACCGCGGCGACGAAGGGCGCGATGTCGCCGGCCATCGGTTCGTCCCGCTGATCCGGGAGCCGCGAGAGGCCATCGGCCAGCAGCAGCGTGCCGGTGTCGGCCGCCTCGCGGAACATGGTGACGAGCGCGTCGGGCGCCGGGCGCACGAACTCGACGCGACACTCGGCGCCCGACTGCGCGGTGAGTCTCCACAGCGCCGTCTCCATCCGCTCGATGTCCGCTGGCGGCAGCGTGCCGTCGAGGTACATGCCCGTGGACATCGCGATCGATTCCAGCAGCAGGAGGACGGCGCTGAGCTCGTTCAGCGTCATCGGAACGCCGTCGAAGCGCCTGCCGCGGTCGTCCTCGCCGATGAGCGTGGTCACGGCGCCCGAGAGCGTGCGCTGGTTGAACGCCAGGCCGCCGTGAAAGACGTACGGGAGCCGGGGTAGCTCGGCGAACTCGGGCATGGGAGGTCCTGGACGTTGTAGCAGATTCTACCGGCCGCGGAAGTGGGGATCGCGCAGACTAAAGCTCCTCCGGAAGCAGCCTTTCTGATCGCCTGCCCGACCAATCGCAGGGAATCGGCTCTGACCGATCTGGCATTGAATATGTACTGTCAGTTGGGTTGGAGGAATAACAAAGATGAGGCTCCCTTGTGCTCTTGGTCTGGTTCTGGCGGTCGCGGTGGCGACCCCGGCTGCTGCCGTCCCTTTCAACGTCGCCCAGGGTCATCCGGTCACCGTCACCGGCGCGGTCGGCGTGATCGTCAGCGGCGGCTGGCCGGACGCGACGGTGTATCCACCCGCACCTCTCTCCTCGATCGTGGACGGCATCTTCGTGCCGGCGAGTACCGAATGGCAGGACGGCACGGTGTGGTGGGACGAAAGCAATCCCGGATCGGTCGACAACATCATCGAGATCAACCTGGGAGGCACCTATCTGATTTCCTCTGTGTCCATTCAGGCCGATAACAACGACAATTACGAGCTGCTCTTCCGTGACTTCGCGGGTAACTGGGTGGGCTGCTGCTACGCGACCGTGGTTGGCGGCTTCGGCATGCAGACGCGAGCTGGCGGCATCGGGTCGTTTGAAGCGACCGCTATCCGCATCAACGCCTTCGGCGGCGACGGCTTCTACTCGGTGAGCGAGTTCCAGGCGATTGGCGAGGCCGTGCCCGAGCCGGCCAGCCTGCTCCTGCTCGGCACTGGCGTCACGGCGCTCGTCGCGCGCCGCCGCCGGATGCGCAACTCCACTCGGTAACACCGCACGACCTGAACTAAGCGGGCAAGCAGAGCCAGAAGCTGGACGGGGACCTCCAGCTTCTGGCTCGATCTACGACCCATCGAAGTCTCTGCGCCCTTTTCGGGTAGGCTTGGGGGCTGGAGGGTCGGTATGCGGTTTTCCCTCGTCGCCGGGCGCAGCAACTCGCCGCGTCTGGTTGCGCTGCTCCTTTTTTCGACCGTCGCTCTGGTCACCTTCGCCCAAACCAAACAATTGCGCCTGGTCTCGACCGCCTGGGCGCCGTTCACCAACCCGCAGGGGCAGCCGCGATTCGCGCTCGACCTGGTCGAAGTCGCGCTGGGCCGCTTCGCCCTGCGTGCCACGACCACGTTCGTCGAGCCGGCGGAATACACGACGTCCCTGCTCAAAGGCCAGTTCGATGGCAGCGCCGCGGCGTGGAAGGATGCCGAGCGCGAGAAGGTGCTGGTGTTCTCTCAGCCGTACCTCGAGAACCGGCTGATTCTCGTCGGCCGCCACGGCGCGGACGTCTCGGCCACGACGCTCGGCGGGCTCAAAGGCAAGCGGATCGCGATCGTCGGCGGCTACTCGTACGGCGATGCGATCGAGACGAGCGGGCCGGTGTTCGTGCGGTCGAAGACCGAGGAAGACAGCCTCCGGCTGCTGCTCACCAGCGCCGTGGACTACACGCTGATGGACGAGCTCGTCGTCCAGTACATCGTCACGAATCACGCGAAGGAAGCCGAGACGCGGCTCCAGCTGGCAAAGACCCCGCTGCTCATCAGGCCGCTCTACCTGGCCGTGCGCCGGTCGCTCCCGGACGCCGAATCCATCATCACGCGGTTCAACAGCCAGCTCCGCAGCCTGATCGCAGACGGGACGTATCACCGGCTGCTGCACGTCGACTGGATCAACGCGGACGTGGACGGGGATGGCGTCACCGAGTACGTGCCGAAGGGCACCCAGGCCGGCAAGGACGCGCCACAGTACGCCTACACGCTCCTCTCGACGGATCAGAAGAAGCCGGCCACCGGCTCGCAGCGGTTCTACGTCGGCGGCAACATCTACAACGCGTGGACGGACGTGCCGGAGAGCTACAAGGTTTCGGCGCCCGGCGTCACTGATCCCAATCGCTCGACGATGACCTACTTCAGATTCACCTGGAAGTAGGATCCGCATGAACGACCTTCGAAAGCTCGCCGCGGTCGTGCTCCTCGCCGGCGGCGCGGCCTGGGCCGGCGCAGCGATTCTCGCGCAGCAGAACGCCGCGCCAGCCGAGGCCATTCCCGCGCCGCTCGGCACGCCGACCGAAAACGGCCTGGCCGGCTACGCCAAAATTCTCTGTTCGGCGGTGTTCGTCTCCGGCCGCACGCCAGAGGACGGCGCCCAGGGCAGCGCCTACTTCTTCATGCCGGCGGCCGAGCGCGACCAGGTGACCTACACCGTCGATCGGACGGCGAAATTCGTTCGCGCGACGCTCGGTCCGGTCACGCGCGAGGCCCGGTTCTACGGCGATCAGGGCTGCATCATTCACAATCCGAGCCGGCCGGGCATTCACTTCACGCCGGTCGCCGTGAAGACGACGCTGCCCGATGCGATGACGCAGGCGTGGCCGATGGGTGATCGCCCCGATACGGAGCCGCTGCCCGCGGGCGTGGACGCCGCGAAGATCGCGGCCGCCGTGGACGCGGCCTTCTCCGAACCGGCCGCACAGACGGCGGCGTTTCTCGTCGTCTACAAGGGCCGCATCATCGGCGAACGCTACCTGTCGGGCATCACCAGGGACACGCAGCTCGAGAGCTGGTCGATGGGCAAGAGCATCGCGTCCACGCTGTTCTCGCTGCTCGTCAAGGACGGGACCTACTCGCTCGAGCAGCCGGCGCCCGTGCCGCTCTGGCGGCGGCCCGGCGATCCCCGCGCGGCCATCCGCAACATCGATCTGCTGCGCATGAGCGCCGGGCTGAAGTTCGTCGGCAACCAGGAGGGATCGAACGCGGCCGTCCTCGATCACTACTACATCTATACGGGCGGCATCGACGCGTACGAGTACTCGTTCACGCGGCCGCAGGAATTCCCGCCGAACACCCGCGGCTTCTACCGCAACTGCGACCCGCTCACGATCGGCTATCTCGTCAAGCGCGCGGTCACCGCGCGAGGCGACCAGATCCTTACCTGGCCCCAGCGCGCGCTCTTCGACAAGATCGGCATCCGGCGCCAGGTGCTCGAGACCGATCCGTACGGCAACTTCCTCATCACCGGTTACGACTACGGCACGGCGCGCAACTGGGCGCGCCTCGGTCTGCTCTACCTGCAGGACGGCGTGTGGCAGGGCCAGCGCATCCTTCCGGAGGGCAGGGCGACGTTCGTGAGCACGCCGGCGCCGGCCTGGGCACGCCCGGAATACGGCGGGCTCTTCTGGATCAATGGCGTCGGCACGTGGAACCTGCCGCCCGAGACGTACTTCGCCGCCGGCGCCGGCGGCCAAGCCACGTGGATCGTGCCCGCGCACGATCTCGTCATCGTCCGCATGGGACACATGCGCGGCCAGAATGCGGCACGCCGGCCGACCAATGCCGCGCTTGGCCTGGTGATGGAAGCGATTGGAGCGAAGCGATGACGCGTCGCCCTGGCCTGCTCGCGGTGCTCGTCGCGGCGGCCCTGTCAACTGGTCCCCTCGCCGCCGAGAATGACGTGACGCTCTGGATCACGCTCGGCGACATCGATCAGCTCGTCGAAGCGGACCCGTACACGTTCAAGGAAATCCGCCGGATCACCACGGATCCGAAGCTCCACGGCCTCGCGTGGTCGGCCGATGGGTCGAAGGTGTACCTGGCGAGCGATCGCACGGGGAATTTCCAGGTCGTGGACGTGCGCAAGGGCGCCGTCGTCGATCAGATCAACATCGGCAACGACCCGAATCAGATGGCGCTGACGAAGGACGGCCGGTTTGCCTACGTGCCGTTGCGCGGCGAAGACGCCGTCGCCGTCGTCCAGCTCGAGCCGCTGAAGCTCGTCAAGAAGATCCCGATGGACAAGGGACCGCACGACGCGTACCCGTCGCCCGATGGCACGCGCATCTTCGTGGGCGCCCAGTTCGGCCGGTCGATCGCGGTAATCGATCCCGCGAAACAGGCGCTCATCTACAGTCTGCCGACCGCCGACGGCGTGCGCCCGATCCGGCCGGCGCGCGACGGCCGCACGTTGTACGTGGCGCTCTCCAATCTGATCGGCTTCGTCGTCGTGGACGTCGAGAAGGGCGTCACGCGCCGGGTCGAGCTGGCGACGCTGCCCGAAGGCGTGCCGAAGCCCTACGTTGACACGTTCACACACGACCTCCTTCTCTCGCCGGACGAACGGGAACTGTGGGTGACCGACGACGTGTTCGATCTGATTCGGATCGTGCGGCTGTCGGACATGAAGGAAACCGGACAGATTCAGGTCGGGCACTTCCCTCACTGGTTCACGATGCGCCCCGACGGCAAGGTCGCGTTCGTGAGCCTCTGGTACTCCGATGTCGTCTCCGCCATCGACGTCGCCACGCACAAGGTGCTGGCACACATGCAGTTCGCCCGGCAGAGCGGACCCAAGCGGATTGGAGTGGCGCCAAGAGTGCGCTGAGGGACTGACTCAGACGCGGAGGGCGCGCTCGATCGCCGAGAACAGCGCGCGCGCGTCGAATGGCTTGCGCAGGAACGCGACAGCGCCGCGTCCGAGCACCTGTTGCTCGATCTGATTGTCGTCGGCGCCGCTCATCGCGATGATCGGCACCGGGCCCGGGGCGCGGCCGAGCCGGACCTGCAGTTCGGGCCCGCTCATCCCCACCAGCTGAACGTCGACGATCACGCACGCGGCCGACAGGTCGTGCGCGCGCGCGAGGAAGGCTTCGGCCGACTCGAACGTGTGCACCCGCAACCTGACCGATGAGAGCAGCCGCGCCAGCGATCGCCTCACGCTTTCGTCATCGTCGATGACGTAGAAGTCGGTGGCGGCGATCGCGCCGTGCGGGTCGGCGAAGGGGGGCGCCGGCCCCGCGAGGCTGCGTTTGAGCGCCCGGTTCCGTTGCTGCAGCAGCGCCACGTGCTCGAAGCGCGTGCGATCGTCGGGTGCGTTCGTGAAGCCCTCGGCGGGAATCACGTGAGTGTGCTGCCGGCAGACGGCACGAAACTGATGCGCGTTGACGTCGTCGTCGAAGGCTTCGAGCCCGTAGGCGCACAGCACGGACCAGTTGCATCCGGACCGCTGCTCGTTCCAGAGCTCTTCCATCCGGACGGCCGCCCCATGATCTCCGCGCTCGCAGAGCAGATCGACCATTTCGCCATAGACGTAGGCCTGGCGTTGCGGCCCGGCGGCGCCGACGTGGGCGCGAATCGGCGCGAAGCTCTGGTCGAAGCGGGTTCGATCCGGCATGCCATCGTCGAGAATCTGGTTGAGCGCCGAAGACGCGTCCACGTACAGAAAGCGACTCTCGACGTCGCGCGCCACCATTCCGTGGAGCGCCGCAAGATGAGCGACGACGCCTTCGAACGTCCGCGGCCGGGTAATCAGGATCAGGGGATCGCCGTTGGCAAACCCCTCAGCAAAAAACGACGCGATCGCCCGGGAGAGATAGGTGGCGTCCTCGTAGAAGATCACCGCGTGACTGTCTGGGGCGGCGCTCCACGCAAGGTTCATCGCTGTCTCTGGAGTCGCGCGGCGGCTGATGGCGGCTGGTCTGCTGAGGGCGGCGGCCAGGACGGGAAGATCGCCGAAAACGTCATGCCGGCCTCCCCGTTGCGCGTCGCGCCCAGGGTGCCGCCATGCGCGGTGACGATCGCGCGCGAAATCGACAGCCCCAGTCCCAGGCCTTCGCGCTTGGTGGTGTAGAACGGCTCGAAGATGACCGACAGCTCCTCATCCGACAACCCGCCGCCGCGATCGGTGACGTCCACGATCGCTGTGTGCGCGCGTGACGCCGTCTGGAGGCGCACGTGTCGATCGGTGACCTCGCGAGCGGCCACCGCATCGAACGCGTTCATCACGAGGTTGAGCAGGACCTGCTGGACCTGGACGCGATCCCCCAGGACCGGCGGCAGATCGGAGGCGAGGTCGATGTCGAGCGCGATCTGCCGTCCCGTCAGGTTGTTCTGCACGAGCTTCACGACTTCCCTGACGATCCCGTTCAGCTCGAGCGGCTCATAGCGCGTCGCGCCCTTCTTGAGCAGCGTCCGCATGCGCTCCAGCACGTCGGCCGCGCGCCGGTTGTCGGCGAGCACCTCGTTCAGCGTTTCGCGCAGTTCGTGCCATCGCGGCGGTTGCGCCGTCATCAGCCGCAACGCCGCCTCGGTGTTGGCCATCACCGCGGTCAGCGGCTGGTTGATCTCGTGGGCCAGCGATCCGGTCAGCGCTTCGACCAGGGTCACGCGCCCGAGGTGGGCGAGCTCCTCGCGGAGGGCCGCAGCCTGACGCTCCGCCTCTCTGCGCTCGACGATGTCGAGAGCGGCGGCGAGCACACACGGCTCGCCGCCGAACATGATGTCCGCAGTTGAGCAGACGGCCGAGCCCGGTGCGCCGGTTTTCGTGCGAAAGCGCATCTCGCGACTGCCGCCGTACTCGCCGCGCTCCAGCGACTGCGAGATCGCGGCAAGATCGTCCGGATCGACCCACAGGCGCAAGTCCTGAAAGGTCCGGTCCACCACTTCATCGCGCGGGTAGCCGGTCAGACGCTCGAAGGCCGCATTGACGTCGAGGAACCGCCCGTCGCCGTTGCGGACGATGGCGAGGGCACACGGGTTGGTGTTGAATGCCGTCGCGAGATTGGCCTCAGAGTGCCGGAGGGCCCGCTCGGCCTCGCGATGTCGTGCCTCGGCGACCGAGGTCGCCGCCGCCGCCCGCGCCAATCGCCGGTACAGCAGCCAGACCCACGCGGCAAGCCCCGCGACGAGGATGGATTCGAGGGCGACAATCGTGCCGAGCACCAGTTGAGATTTTAGTCGATCTTACTCAGCCCCGAAGCTGACCGTGTACGATCCGTCCATGCGGATCGCATCAATCGCGGCGGTGGCCGCGCTGTCGTTGTTCCAGGGGTCGGTCGATGGTCAGGCGCCGCGCCAGGGTCCACCCTATCGCACGCGTCCCGGCCCGTGGAACAACGACGTCGTGGTCCACCGCGTGGCTCGCGACGGCGGCAGCGTGCCGCTCTTCACGTTCGCGCGGGCAGGCGTGGCCACGGTCACGCGATTGTCCGACGGCCGGCTCATCGCCGCGCATCAGCATTTTCCCGAGGACAACGACACCGACTTCGACAAGGTGGCTGTGCGATTCTCGTCGGACGAGGGCGCGACGTGGACCGCGGCCCAGGTCATTCGCTTGAGCGGCCTTCCGGCCGACATGCGATTCCCGTTCGATCCGACGCTCGTGCTGCTGCCGGACGGGCGCATCCGCCTGTATTTCACCTCGGTCCGTCGAGGAGTGCCAGGTGAGCTGCCGGCGATCTACTCGGCGATCTCGACCGACGGCGTGACCTATGCGGTCGAGCCGGGCATCAGGTTCTCGATCGACGGACGGTCGGTGATCGATTGCGCCGTCGCACTGCACAACGGCGTCTTTCATCTCTTCGCTCCCGACAACGGTCCCGGCCTGCCGCCGGGCCCGCGCCCGCCGGGACCCGGTGGCGCCGCGCCATCGCCGCCCGCGCCGCCGCCCGGCACCGGGTATCACGCGACGAGTACGGACGGGCTCCGGTTTTCGCGTGGAGACGACGTCCGGATCGAGGGGCGCCGCCGATGGCTGGGCAACGCGCAGTCGGATGCGGGCCGAATCACATTCTTCGGTACGGGCGAGCCCGGCCTGTGGACGGCGACGAGCCTGGACGGCATCGCGTGGCAACTCGATCCGGCGCCGATCCGCGTGCCGGGCGCCGACCCCGGCGCGGTGCGCTTACGTGACGGCGCGTGGCTGGTGGTCGCGACGGGTCCGCCGCGGCAGAGATAGCGACCGCGCTGTACTACTTCTGCTTCTTGCCGATGCGCCTGGCAATGTCCCGGACGACGCGCTCCCAGACTTCGAGCGCTTTCTCGTAACGCGCGCCGGCGGCCCGGTCCTCGGACTTCGAGTCGAGGCCGAAATCCTTCGGCTGCGGCATCGGCGGCAGGTGGACGACGACTCGATCGCTCATGATCGCATCGTAACCTGTGGCCGAACGGCCTGCTCGTCCGGAAGCCGCCGGGTCTGCACCGCCGGCGCGAGCCGGCCGATACACCGGTCAAGATGAAGTCCGCTCGCCGCCTGCTCTGTGTGTTTCTTGCGATGGCGGGCTTCCCTGCCGGCGCCGCCGCGCAGTTTGCCCCACAGGCGCCGCCTCCCTCGAGTGACAGGCACTGGGGCATCATCGGGTCGATCGCGCCGTGGCAGGCAGGCGACCGGTTCAAGGCGCTCTACGACGCCAGAACGCTCGACCTCTCGGGACAGGACCTGCGGATCGGCGTCACGCGCGGCAGCACGCTTGGCAACGAGTTCGCCCTGCTCTTCGTGCGCCGCCGCATCGACGAGGACACGACGCTCGGCATCTTCGGCGGCGAGACCTACGTGTTTCGTCCGGGCGTCCGCCTCACGGGCTTCATGGCGGAGGCGTACGGCGCGCTCGTCACGATCGGCAATCGCGCGCAGATCGGCGGACTCGTCGCGGGCGGCGTCGCGCGAGCCGAGGGGTTTGCGCGCCGGACGTCGGGGCTGCCGGACGCGCCGGCGGCCGACGTCCTGACGTTGTTCGCGCGGACGGTCCCCGCCCAGTTGCTGCTCCGCGGCGAGCTCGCCGTGGCGTTCCGCCTCGCGCCCGGCGCGAAGCTCCGCTTCAGCGGCGGCTTCGACTGGCCCGGGACGACGGTCGTCGGCGTGACGATGATGTACTTCTTCGGCGACCGGTAGCGACGTCTTCCGTCACGAAAGAAAAACACGAAGAGCACGTTGCAACATCCAGAAGGAGGGGGCGGGCTTTAGCCCGCCCGGCCGCTATAATCCAAACGCTCCAATCTCATGCCTCTAACTTCAGGCACGCAGATCGGCCCCTACAAGATCGTCGGCTGGATCGGCGCCGGCGGGATGGGCGAAGTCTACCGGGCAAGCGATCCGCGGCTGGCGCGCGATGTCGCGATCAAGCTGATCCCGGAGACACTTGCGGCCGACCCGACCCGGCTGCGTCGTTTCGAACAGGAAGCGCGCGCGGCCGGCCAGCTCAATCACCCGAACATCCTCGCGGTCTACGACATCGGCGACCACGCCGGGTCGCCCTACATCGTCTCGGAGCTCCTCGAAGGGGAATCGCTCCGCACGCGGCTGCAGCGCGGCGTGCTGCCGTCGCGAAAGGCGATTGACTGCGCGCGCCAGATCGCAGAAGGGTTGTCAGCCGCCCACGCCAAGGGCATCGTGCATCGCGACCTGAAGCCCGACAACCTGTTCCTGACCAACGACGGGCGCGTCAAGATCCTGGACTTCGGCATCGCGAAGCTCGCCCGGCAGGGCGATGACTCGAGCGCGCCCACGGCCTTCGCGACCGAAACTGCCGAGGGACTGATCATCGGCACGGTCGGCTACATGTCGCCGGAGCAGGTCCGCGGCGAGACGGTCGATCAGCGCTCCGACCTCTTCAACTTCGGGGCGATTCTGTACGAGATGCTCACCGGTCGTCAGGCGTTCATCCGCGCGACGGCGCCTGAAACGATGGCGGCCGTCCTGAAGGAAGATCCGGTCGAGGCGTTCGGTCCCGCCGGCTCACCGGCGCTCACGCGGATTGTCTCGCGCTGCCTGGAGAAGACGCGCGAAGCGCGATTCCAGTCGGCGCGCGATTTGGGGTTTGCGCTGGAAGTGCTGACGGCCACCGGAGAAGCCGCGGCGACCGCCGCCCCCGGCGCGCCCAGGCGGCACTGGCCACTGGCGGTCGGCGCCGGCGTCGTCGCGATCGCGCTCGTCGCCGGTGTGGCGAGCTGGTTGATGCGTGACGTCGCGCCGCCGCTCGAGAACCTGCTGGCGAATGCGACCTTCACGCCGCTCACGGATTTCCCGGGCAGCGAAGAGGACGCGGCCATTTCGCCGGACGGGAAGTTCATCGTCTTTCTCGCCGATCGCCACGGCGGTCCGTTCCACATCTGGCTCAGCCAGATCGGCAGCGGGCAGTTCGACGATCTCACGCCAGGCGCCGGCGACCAGCGGAATCCCGGGCTCAACCGAAGCGTCGGGTTTACCGGTGACGGGTCTGAGGTCTGGCTCTCCGGCGGCGCGAGCGGCGGCAACCGGTTGCGGCTCTTGCCGCTCCTCGGCGGCACGCCCCGCGCCTTCCTGGAGGAGCACGCCGTCAACGTCGCCTGGTCGCACGATGGCAAGCGGCTCGTCTCGTTCACGTTCGATCCGGGAGACCCGCTCAGCGTCGCCGACGCCAGCGGCGGCAATCCCCGGCAGATCTGGATCGACCCGAACGGCGAGCACAACCACTTTCCGGCGTGGTCGGTCGACGACCAATGGATCTACTTCGCAAAAGGGAATCAAGCCTCGACTGAGTACGACGTGTGGCGCATTCGCCCCTCGGGAGGGGCACCGGAGCGGCTGACCCAACACAACCGCTACGTCCGGTATGTGACGCCGATCGACGCACGGACCATCCTCTACGTGTCGCCCGACGAAGACAACCTGGGCCCGTGGCTCTGGGCGCTCGATGTGGAGCGAAAAACAACGCGACGGGTGAGCATCGGGCTGGAACAGTACCAGTCCGTGTCAGCCAACGCCGGCGGCCGCCGGCTCGTTGCCAGCGTGGCGAACCAGACGGCGAGCTTGTGGACCGTGCCGATTCTCCCGGACCGGCGGGCCGACGAGCGCGAGGTGAAGGCCTATGACCTGCCGTCGACCAGGGCGCTGGCCCCGCGGATCGCGAAGACGTCGCTGTTCTACCTCTCGTCGATCGGGGCGAGAGATGGGTTGTTTCGCTTCCAGGACGGGAAGCCGGTCCAGATGTGGAAGGGCTCGGACGGCGTGTTGACCTCCCCGCCGGCCGTCTCGCCGCAGGGCGATCGGGTGGCCGTCGCGTCGAGTCAGCAGGGTAAGCGTCGTCTCAACATCATTGCCGCGGATGGCTCAGGGAATCGATCGCTGTCCGCGGACGTCGACGTGCGCGGCGCGGCGGCGTGGTCCCGGGATGCCAAGTGGATCGTGACCGGCGGCAACGACGCCGACGGGCCCGGACTGTTCCTGGTGCCCGTCGACGGCGGCGCCCCGCTAAAGATCCTCAAGAGCCAGGCGTACGACCCCGTGTGGTCGCCGACTGAAGACTTGATTCTGTATTCCGGTCACCAGACCGCCGGGGCGCCTCTTCTGGCGATACGGCCCGATGGCAGCCCGGTGACAACACTTCCGCCGATTCGCGTCCCGTTCGGTGGCGGCGGCCGCGTGCGTTTTCTTCCGAACGGCACGGGCGTGGTGTACGTGCAGGGGCCGGTTGGCCAGCAGGATTTCTGGCTGTTGGACTTCGCGACCATGAAGCCCCGCCGGCTCACGCAATTGTCCAGCACGGCGAAGATGTACACCTTCGACATCACCGCCGATGGCCGCCAGATTCTCTTCGACCGCCTGCAAGACAACTCCAACCTCCGCCTGATCGATCTGGCGAAGTGAGGAGGACTGGGCGGCTCGACGCCGGCCGGATCGGCGGCGTCGAGCCCGGGCGCGCGCGCTAGAAGATCAGCTTGATCCCCAGCTGTCCGTAGCGCGGGAAGTTCGACTGGCGGACGCTCGTGCGATCGATCGTCCCGAAGAGCGGGTCCGTCGGGTTGTTGACGTACTGCCGCTCGTCGTAAATCACCTGGTTCAGCACGTTGTACAGCTCGAACCGGATCTGCAGCCGGAACGTGGACGAAAGCTGCACCATCTTCGCGAAGTTGATGTCGAACTGGTAGAACGGCGTGCGCCGGATCTGGTCGTCGCGGAACTCGGTCGTCCGGCCGGTGAAGTTGGGCCGGATGATGAAGTTCGGCTCGGTGCAGCCGGCGGCCACCGAGAACGCCTGCATCGTCACGACACCGAGATCGCTCATCGTCGCGACGCAGTTGCGCACGGCGCGGATGCTCGTCGGGGTGTATTCGACGTTCGGGAGCTTCGCGTCCTTGACGTAGAACACGTTGCCCGGCAGATCCCAGGGCCGCCCGGTGTTGAAGAGCCACATGCCCGCGACTTCCCAGCCGCCGGCCAGCGCCTCGACGACGGGGCCGGCATCGCGCATGTACTTCCGGTCGCGGCCGAACGGCAGGCTGTAAACGCCCGAGATCGTCACGCGGTGGCGGCGATCGGTCGTGTACGGCGACTTCTGAAGGATCGCGGCCAGATCGTCCTTGAAGCCGTTCTCCTCGATCATCTTCGCCAGTGTCCAGTTGCCGGAGAGCGAGATGCCGTCCGACAGGCGCTTGTTCATCACCACCTGAAGCGAGTCGTACCAAATCTGGCCGTCGTTCCGCTCGAACTGGGTGAACCCGGTGAACTGCGGGAACGGCCGCGACAGCTCGAAGCGCGAGAGCGTCTGGCTCGTGTACCGGTTCGTGCCCTCGAACCCGGCGACGTTCACGAACGGATTCGGCAGCAGCGCGTTGCAGAACGCCGCCTGGCCGCCCTTTGTGACGTCACACTGGTCGCGGAGCGACAGCGGCGGCTCGTTGAAGCCGCCCCACGAGTTCTGTTCCTGGCGCGTCCGGCTGCCGACATACGAGATGTCGATCGACGCCCGCCACGGCAATTGACGCTGGACGCCGATCGAAAACTGGTGCACGTAAGGATTGAGGTAGTCGATGTTCGAGAAGCTGGGTCCACGGCCGAGGAACGTCTCGAGCCCCAGCGCCGCGCCGGGCGCCTGCGCGACGCCCTGCGAGTACGGGTTCGACAGCGGGAACGTGGACGTCCGGTCGGCGTCGTTCGAGGTGATGAGCGGCGTCGAGATGCTGAACCCGTTCTGCGTCGTCGTGCCGGTGACGTTCAGGAAGTACAGGCCGTAGCCGCCGCGCAGGATCGTGCGCTCGCTCAGCATGTAGGTGAAGCCGACCCGCGGCTGAAGATTGTTCTTGTCCCACTGGTACGGGTACTTGGGGTTGCCGTTGGTGGCCGCGAACTGCACGCCGCCCTTCACGGTCGTGATCCACGGCACGGCCGGCGACGGGTTGATCCGCGACGACACCGGGTTGATGCTGGTCGTGTCGAACCCGTAGTTCACGCGGTTCTGCTCCTCGAACACCGGCGAGTTGAGGTCCCAGCGCAGGCCGAGGTTCAGCGTGAGCCGGCTGGTGATCTTCCAGTCGTCCTGGATCCACGGCGCGTTGTAGTTCCAGCGGAACGTCGGGTAGAAGTTGTTGTCGATCTGGCCGCCGCTGGCCGCGCCAAGCAGGAACGACGCGATCGAGTTGCCGCTCGGGGCCGTCTCGTTCTGGTTGAACAGACGCCGCGTGAAGCGGTTGTCGAAGCTCATCAGGAACAGATTGCCGTTGATCTCGCGGGTGTACCACGTGAGCCGCATGTCGAGGCCGCCGCGCACGGTGTGGCGCCCTTTCGTCCAGGTCATGTTCGGCTGCACGCTGAGGACCGTCGTCGTTTCGCTGCTCCGGCCCTGCCGCCCAAGCCCCTGATAGTCAGTGAGCGTGATGCGCGGAAAGACCTGATTCGGCAATTGGCTGATCAGCGACGGCGGGAATCCGAGCTCGGCCGGGTTGAACGACAGGCCGGGGTCGGAGCGGGCGAGCTCGAGGTACTGATTGAGCCCGGCACGCACGTTGAACACGAGCGCCGAGCTCATGATGCGCACCCAGTCGGCGACGCCGGTGTGGTTCTTGCGCTCGAGCGGCAGCTGGCCGTCCTGCGCCGGGCCGGTCGTGATGCCGTTCGTGTACCGCGTTTCGGCGCGCGTGTTGTACGCGTATCGGAAGAACATCCGCGTCTTGTCGCTCAGGTTCTGATCGACCTTCGTCGCGAAGTTGTGGAAGTCGTCGAACGCCAGGTTCGGCGCGAACGCGAAATTGTTGCGCCACGGATCGCCGGAGGTCGGCGTCGTGTTCGGCCGAAGGAAATACTGCAGGAACTTGCGCGCCATCGGATCGATGCGATCGTTGGGGATGATGTTGTTGTCGAACGGATCGCGGACCCAGTTGTTGCCCTCCTGCCGCCCCGAGCGCGGGTCGTAGATCGTGATCAGCTGGCCCTGGGCGTTGCGCAGGTTGCTGAAGTCGCCGCGCAGCTGCGCCTCGTCGGGGACCGTGTAGGTGGCCGGATTGGGCGTGGCTTCGTGGTAGCCCTCGTAGTTGACCATGAAGAACGTCTTGCCCTGGCCGTTGTACGCGCCGGGAATCTGGATCGGGCCGTCGATCTGGAAGCCGTACTGATCCAGTTTGTGATCCGGCTTCGCCGTGCCGCGCAGCTTGAATTGATATTCGTTCGAGTCGAACGCCTTGCGCCGCGCGAACTCGTAGACCGCGCCGTGATACTTGTTCGTCCCCGACTTGAGCGACACGTTGATGACGCCGCCGGCGGTTCGCCCATACTGCGCGTCGTAGCTGTTCGTGACGATCTTGAACTCCTGCACGGCATCGACCGGCGGCACGTAGGCGATGTTGTTGCCGCCCTGGATCGAATTGTTCGGCGCGCCGTCGAGCAGGAACTCGTTGTTGCGGTTCTGCCCGCCGTTGATCGACCAGTCGGCAATCGCGCCGTTGTCGAACGGCCGCTGATAGATCGCAGGGCCGTTGTAGGTGATCCCGGGTGCGAGGTACGAAAGCATGAAGGGATTGCGCGCGTTGAGCGGCAGCTCCGTAATGCGCTGGTTGTCGATCACCATCCCGCGGTCGGCCTTGGTCACCTCCGTCGATTCGGCGACGACCGTCACGGTCTCGGTGAGGGCGCCGATTTGCAGCGCGATGTTCACCGTCTGCGACTGACCCACCTCGAGCTGCACGAGCTGCTCGAAGCGGCGGAAGCCCTGTAGTTGCGCGGCGACCTTGTACTTGCCCGGCCGCAGGAACGGCAGCGTATACAGCCCCTCGTTATTGGTCACGGCCGTGATGACCTCGTTCGTCTCGGTGTTCGTGATCGTCACGGTCACGCCGGGCATCGCGCCGGCTGACGCGTCGGTGACTTTGCCGGTGACCGTGGCGCGGAATTCCTGTGAAAACGCGGGAGCCGCAAGGCTCAGGCAGGCGATCGCGAGCACGAGTCTTCGCAAGGTAACAGGCATCATGGCCAGCTCCTTCGCTTGGCGACGCAGAATCGGGGAACTGCCCGCTTATACACCCTGGGAGTGCGGCACGCAAGACATACACTGGCAGGATGCGATCGGCCAGTCGCCGCGCGCCTCGTCCCGAACGCCGTTCGGCTGCGCTCGCCGCCGGGCTGCTCCTCGCCGTCGCGGCCCAGACGGCGCAACCGGTGCGCTGGACCGATTTCCCGCAGGCCATTCAGCAGCGCCTGACGGCCGCGCGCCTCGACGCGTCGTCGTTCGCCGCCTTTCGCCAGGCTCACGTGCTGCGCACGCGCGTGCGCGTGCAGGAGAGCGATCTCGACGCCGCCGTCTACTACGCGCTGCAATCGACGGCGTTCACCGAGGATGCGCCAGTCGAGCCGGCCGTCAGCGCCCAGACGCTCGTCGAGGGTCTGGACGACGCACTGCGTCAGCGATTTCTCTCTGGCGCCGCCTCACCGGCCGATCGCGTGCCGGCGTCGGCGCGCCGCCGTCTGCGGGCCCTTGCTGGAGCCGTGCAAACCCCGCCGGCCGGCAGCCGGCTCGCGCTGTTCCGTGACGTCCTGGATCGCGAGGCGGGCAATCAGGCGAGCGTCGAAGTGGCGCTGCTGTCGCACTACTTGAAGGCGATGCGTTTTCTCTATGAAAAGGAGTTCGTGGCCGCGGCGCGGACGGACAGTGCCGCCGGCGTGGCCGCGCTCTACCGCGACCGCCCGCTCAGCACCGACACGTCGGTCGAAGCCGGCTATCTCGTGCACCTCGGTCTGGCCACCCTGCAGGCGCTCGAGCCCGCCCGCCGCATCCGTCGCGTGCTGCTCGTCGGGCCGGGACTCGATTTGGCGCCGCGGACGGCCCTTCTCGAGCTCGGCCCGCCGCAGTCGTACCAGCCGTACGCCGTCATCGATGCCCTGGTCGCGCTCGGTCTGGCGCAGCTGGACGATCTCGAGGTGATCGGCGCGGACGTCAACGATCGCGTCGTCAGCCATCTGCACGACGCACGCAGCCGGGGCGACGTCGTCACGCTCGCGACCGGAATCGGCGACGCCGGGGGAGTGACCCTGACCGACGAGTACCGCGGTTACGTCATGGCGCTCGGTCAGGCCACCGCCGAGATCCTGCCGGCGCCGGCGCTCCCGGCGCGCTACGCCGGTCACGTCGCGAAGGCCCTGCGGTTCCGCCCCACGGTGAGGCAGGCGATCGACGGCATCCGTCTCGACGTCGTTGCGGATCGCCTCCTCGGCGATCCTGTCGATCTCGTCGTCGCGACGAACATCTTCCCGTATCTCGACGACGTCGAGCTCACGCTCGCCCTCGCGAACATCGCGGCGATTCTCGCGCCCGGCGGCGTCCTCCTGCACAACGAGGCGCGCCCGCTCGTCGGCGACGTCACGGGCGAGCTCGCCCTGCCGCTCACCCACACGCGGACCGCGGCCCTGGCCACCGTCCGCGGAGCGGCGACACCGCTCTTCGACCGCGTGTTCATCCACGTGAAGGGCCGGGTTCGGCCGTAGGCGAATCTAGCGTTTGCAGGGCGTCGGCCACTTCTCGCACGGGCCCATGTCTGAAATCGGCACGTAGATGAGCCGGCTGACCCGCGGATCGCCTCCGTTCGTGACGACGGTGACCTCAACCGACAGCGCCGTGCGCGCCGGGGTGAGCGCGTAGGCTTCTTTTACGGCGACTGCCGCGCTGTTCGCGGCGGTCATCGTGCCCTCCGCAACCAGCGTCGCCCCGGACCATTTCGCCGTGACCGTGATCGTCCCGCCCTGCGCGACGGGCGTCGCCGTCTCTTTGCCCGGCTTGTAGATGCGCGCGTGTCCTTCGTTGATCGGGCTTTCCACGACGAGCGTGCCGTTGGCCGCGTGGGTGACGTGAAGCGTGGGTGGCACGCCGGCCGCGATGAGTCCCGCCAGGCCGGCGCCGTCGGTCAGTTGACTCGCTGCGGCGTCGAGCCGCCAGGTGCCGGCGAAGCGCACCGGCGGAGCCGGCGGGGCGTCCGCCGGAGGCATCGTGGCGCCGCGGCCCGCCGCAGGAGCGGGCGGCGCGGCCGGCGTTGACGCCGTCGCGGTAGAGGCGGTGCCCGCCCCGAGATCGAGCGCCACGATCTTCTCGCGATCGCGCGCGTACAGCGTGGTGCCGACGAGCGACGGCGCCGTCCACGTCGTGGTCTCGAAGATCCGCGCCTGCGTGAGGATCGTCGCGCCTTGCGGCGTCAGCCGCGCCAGCGCGAGGTCGCCGTCCTCGTCCATGATGATCGTCTTGTCGCCGGCCTGGACGAGGCTCGCGCGGCCGAAACCGCGATGCTGCCAGGCGGCCTGACCAGTCTTGATGTCGAGCGCCGTCAGAAACGCCGGACCGAAGTCCCCGGTCGTGCCGTAGACGAAGTCGCCGAGGCGGATGGCGCTGAGAAACATGAAGCGCACGCGGTTCGTGAACCAGAGCTCGTCCACTTCGGTCGCCGGTCCCTCGAGGCGCAACTGAATGGCGCGGCTGCCGGATCGATAGGCCGACGAGAGGACGAGCTTGCCGTCCGGTCCCCACAGCGGCGTCGTGCAGTTCAGATCGTTGCCCGGATCGTGAGGGTGCGACCAGAGCACGCGGCCGTCGGCCGGATCGAGCCCCGTGACGGTGCCGCCGCCGAGGAACACGAGCTGCGGCCGGCCTCCCAGCTCGATGAGAATCGGCGCGGCCGCCGATATCAGGAAATCGCCGCTCTTCCACACCACCGCGCCGTCGGCCTGACGAAAGGCCATCACGGACTGTCCGGGCCCGCCGACGCTGCAGATCACGGTGTCACGGAACGCGATCGGGCTGCAGCCGTAGCCGGTCTTCACGTTGGGCCGGATCAGCAGTTCCGGCGAGTTGAACTCCTTGATGAAGTCGTGCGACCAGAGCACCTTCCCGGTCGCCGCGTCGAACGCGAACATCTCCTGATTGGTCCCAATCGTGAACACGCGATTGCCGACGATGAGCGGCGTCGAGTGCGGACCGGCGCCGAAACTGAAGTCCTGGCGCCGCGACGGGTACTTGTGCTCCCAGAGGGTCTGCCCCGTCTTCGCGTCGAGAGCAACGACAGTTTCTTCGGCATCCCACGGCCCGAGCTTCGCCCGGCCGTTGCCCGCGCGGTACAGCGTGAACAACCGGCCGCCGTCCACCGCGATAGTAGAGTGTCCGGTCCCGAGCGGCCGGGTCCAGATCACCCGCGGTCCCGACTCGGGCCACTTCTCGGCGAGACCCGGATCGGCGATCACGAAGTTCCGGCTCGGACCGCCCCACTGTGTCCAGGACGACGCGACGGGGGGTGATTGCGGACGGACCGGCGCGGTCGCGGACAGCAGCAGCAGAACGGGACCGGCGATGCTCAGGCGCATCGCGCTATTAGAACCGAAACGCCCATCCGATTGAGAGGCTGGCGGCAAGCACGGTCGACATGTTGACCGGATGCGCGTAGCCCGTGTTGATCATTTGCAGCTGCACATCGGCCTGGACCGCGCCGCGCGATCCGGTCGGCACCTCGATGCCGGCGCTCAGTGAAATGCCTGGCCGCCGAAGCGCCGCCCCGCGGTAGTTCAGCCAGTACATGCCGCCGCCGACGAGCACGTGGCCGCAGACAGGCGCGCGGCCGCCCTGCAAGCCCACGGCGGCCGTGATCTGCCGCACCGTGATGTGTCCGGCTGACGTGTCCGCGATCACCTCGTAGGGCGGCACCGGGCTGAACGTCCGGAGCCCGACTTGCCACTCAGTCGTCGCACCTTCAACCCGAAACCGCAGCGGGCCGGCAATCGACACGTCGCCGCGGGCGGTAAGCTGGCTTCCGCCGGTCACCCGGACGGTTCCGCCCGGCCCCGGGTCGACGACGCCTCGCGCCAGCTCGAGATACGGCGACGACCGGCCCAACGCGATCCCGAGCGAGGGCCGCTCCGGCCCCTGACATCCGGCACGGCCCTGCGCGTGACTGGCGCCGGGCAGGACGGTGAGGATCAGCGTCGCGGCACAGAGGACGGAACAGAGACGCGAATGAATTGAAGACTGGCGCATACGGCCTCCGCTCGTCAGTCTCGGCGGAGGCGGGGCGTCAGGTCGTGAGGAAGTCCTGAGCGTTCGCTGAAGTTTTGGCCGGCCCGAGCTAGGGCTGACCGCGCAGCTTCTTGACGGAGTTCTGGAACGCGCGCGCCGTGATGCCGGCGCGGTACACGGCCAGCTTCCGGCCCAGCTCAACGGTCTTGCTCACGGGCGAGAGATCGACGCCGTGGAGCGTGAACAGCCCGGCCTTGATCCGCTGATCGGCCCGAATCAGCTTTGGATCCTGCACGGCGGCCTGCGCCTCGTAATAGACGTCGTCGTGCATGCCATTGCGCGTGTCGGTGCGGCGATCCTGCCGATCGGCGGGCGCCGACTTGTCGACCTGGACGATGCCCTGCGACTTCAGAAAATCGTAGCTCCATTGATCTTCGGTGTAGTACTCGGGCAGGAAGTGGACGCGCGCCTGTGCCGATTCGGCGATCCATTTCTTGTTCAGCGCCTCGGCGACATTGCGCATGCCGGTCTGGTTGCCGCCGCTGTCGCCGACGAGAATCAGGTCTTTGAAGCCGTGCGCCTTGTAGCTGCGGCAGATGTCGGTGAGCAGCGCTTCGAAGGTCGCCGGTTCGAGGCTGATGGTGCCGGGATACGCCATGTGGCCGCGCGGCGCCGGCTCGATCGCGCCTTCCGGCACGAACTTGACGATCGGCGCGATCAGCGTGTTGCCGATCGCCTTCGCGATCTCCGGCATCACGGTGGCGAGCACGAAGTTGTGCTTGCCGCCCGCGACGTACGGCCCGTTCTGTTCGACGCCGCCGGTGCCGATGAGGATCGTCGTCTTGCCGGCGCGCACGGCGTCGCGGACTTCCATCCACGTCAGCTCTTCGGTCCAGAGACTGTCGCCCGCGTCGATCGGCCGGACGGCGTCCTGTGGTGACGGCGTCTGCGGCGCCGCCGGCGTCTGGAGCTGCGCCGATGAGACCGCGGCCAGCGCGGCGACGGCCGTCGCGACGAACGTGCGTGCGTTGAACATGTGACCTCCTGACCGGGACTATACTCACTGAGGGAACACCATGGCCAGCGCGAGCAGGTTCGTGATTCTCGCCTTGAGCGTGCTGGGTATCGCGGTGACACGCTGCATCGCGTGTCTCAAGAGCCAACATGAAGGACGTGGAGGCCGTGAAGCCCGTGAAGAAGCGGCGTCACGATGGCCGCCGCCCTCGGTTCTGACGCTCGAAGGACGGCGGCCATCGTGGCGCCGCCCCTTCGTGAGCTCCATGACCTTCACGCTCTTCGTGTTGGTTTTTGAGACAGGAAATGTAGCGTGGCAGCGTGACACCCCACCGGCCGCAACGTCCGTTTCGGGCCAGAATCAGCCGCGCGTCGCCACGGTCTTTGTCGACGACCTGCACCTGCCGGCGCTCGACACCCCCCGCGTGCGCGGCATCCTCCGCACCGTGCTCGATCAATTGCTCAAGGACGAAGGCCTGGTCGAGTTGACGTCGAGCGGGCGCGTCCGCCGCCCGGCGTTCGTCTACGATCGCGACCTCTGGCGAATCGAGCGGGAACTTCGGACCGTGATGGGCAGCGCGAGCGCGCCGCGCGCGAATGCCACGCCCGACTGGATCGCGGAACAGCAGCGGAACGCCGGCAACGCGATTGCGGTGGCAGCGAGCATCGTGGACGATCTCGGCCGGAATCCCAATCGGCCAAAATTACTCATTTACCTCAGCGGCGGCTACGCGAATGCCGGCGCCACCGTAGAACCGACCCTCGACGAATTGGCTCGCGCCGCCAGCCGCGCCGGTGTCGTCATCTATCACCTCGATCCGGCGAGATGGGATGGCGGCGATCCCAAGTCGTCGTCGGCACTCGACCGCGTCGCAGCGGCCACCGGCGGCTTCACGCTGACGGCGCTCACCGACTTCGCGCGCGTGGCCGGCGCCCGCTAGCGTCCTGCGGTTCGTCCGATTGCCGAATCCGGAGGTCGAACAGTCACGCTGTCACGCTGCATCGCCTGTCTCAAGAGCCAACATGAAGGACGTGGAGGCCGTGAAGCCCATGATGCCCCATGACCTTCATGCCCTTCGTGTTGGCTTTCGAGAGAGGAAATGCAGCGTGACACCCCAGCGGCCCGCAACGTCTAGCGCAGCAGCAAGTCCCGCCGCGGCGGATCCCAGTCCGTCACGTTCGACGGACAGCCCGACGCCGCCCGAACCGTCATCGAGCTGAAATTCGCCCGGAAGGGATTCTCGAACCGTAGGTCCGCGACGCGGTCATCCGATACGAACGGGAACCGCGCGAACTGGAGCCATGCGCGGACGCGGCAATCGCGCGCGTTCAACTCGCGCAGCCGCTCGACGTCGACAAGCCAGCGCCGGTGCCAGACGAAGCGCTCCGTGACCGGCATCGCGGGCGTGCCCGAGACGGCGAGTACCCGGGCGGAGGCGCAGGAAGCCGCAGGCCAGAGACGCGGAACCAACGACAACGTTCCGCGACGGGCGACGAGCGCATTGGACGGTCCTTCGCGCGGCCGTGCCAGCGTCGTCCGCGACCAGCACGACGGCCCCGCGGGGTTCGAACGCAATGCCACATCGACAACGGTGGCGCCGTCGG
>Ga0111539_10000721_pt1 | contig 42996 bp, 36 predicted proteins | sample RhiMethybrSRZTD1_FD_79667 | JGI IMG/M metagenome (GOLD analysis project Ga0111539, IMG submission 79667) | Populus rhizosphere microbial communities from Tennessee, USA - Rhizosphere MetaG P. TD hybrid SRZTD1 (version 2) (version 2) | ecosystem: Host-associated > Plants > Roots > Rhizosphere >... | reverse complement strand
GTGGGCGGCGGTTCCAACGCGATCGGCCTGTTCTACGCCTTCCTGGCCGACCCGGTGGCCATGGTCGGCGTCGAAGCGGGGGGCCGCTCGTCGCGCCCCGGTGACCACGCCGCACGTTTCCTCGGCCAGGGCGCGGGGCCGGGCGTGCTGCACGGCACGCGGACGTACCTCCTCCAGGACGAAGCGGGCAACGTCCTGCCCACGCACTCCGTGTCCGCGGGGCTGGACTATCCGGCGATCGGCCCCGAGCACGCCTGGCTGCGCGACGAGGGCCGCGTCCGCTACGACGCCGCCACCGACGACGAGGCCCTGGCCGCGTTCCACCTGATGGCGGAGACGGAAGGCATCCTTCCCGCCCTGGAGTCGTCGCACGCGCTGGCCTGGGTCGTGCGCGAGGCGCAGACGCTGAAGGGGAAGAGCGTGATCGTGAACTTGAGCGGACGAGGGGATAAAGACCTCGGAATCATTGAAGACGTTGGGCGTGCGGCTGCTGCGCCGCAGCCGCACGCACAGATAAACAAGACATGAGCAGGATCTCGAAACGGCTGGGCGCGGTCAGGAACGAGCATAAGAAGGCGTTCGTCGCCTTCATCACCGCCGGCGATCCCTCGCTCGACCGCACGGTCGAGGCCGCTCTCGCCTTCGACGACGCGGGGGTGGACGTCCTCGAGCTGGGCGTGCCCTTCTCCGATCCGCTCGCCGACGGCCCCGTCATCCAGCGGGCGAGCGACCGCGCGTTGCGCGCGGGCACGCGGCTCGTGGACGTGCTGGAGGCGGTGCGGCGCATCCGCGCCCGCTGCGACCTGCCCCTGCTGCTCTTCTCGTATTTCAACCCGCTGCTCCGCTACGGGCTCGACGCGCTCGCTCGCGATGCGATCGCGGCGGGCGCGGACGGTGTCCTCGTCACGGACCTGCCGCCGGAGGAAGCGGACGGCTGGATCGCGGTGGCGCGCGGGGCCGGCCTCGACACCGTCTTCCTGGCCGCGCCCACCAGTCCCGACGAGCGGCTCCGGAAGGTCGCCGCCGCCTCGCGCGGCTTCGTGTACGCGGTGAGCCGCACCGGCGTCACCGGCGAGCGCGACGCGATCTCCGGCGAGGCCCTGCCCCTCGTGCGCCGGATCCAGGCCCTGACGGCCGAGCCGGTGGTGCTCGGATTCGGCCTCTCCACGCCGGAGCAGGTGAAGGCGGCGGCGGAGGTCGCGGACGGAGTGGTGGTGGGGAGCGCGCTGGTGCGCTTCCTCGAGGAGCACCCGCACGGCGACGTGGCGGGTCAGGTGCGATGGCTCAAGAGCGCGATGTGAAACCGCCCGAAGGGGCGCCGGAGCACCACGAGATCGACCAGTGGCGGCGCCGCATCGACCTCATCGACGGCCAGCTGATGAGCCTGCTCAACAGCCGGTCCGCCTGCGCGGTCGAGATCGGGCGCATCAAGCGCCGCCTGGGGCTGCCCGTCTATTCGCCGGAGCGGGAGGCCTGGATCCTGGAGCGCGTGATGCGCGAGAATCCCGGGCCCCTCGACCCCATGGCGGTGAAGCGGGTGTTCGAGCGGGTCATCGACGAATCGCGGCGCCTGGAGCGGCTGGCCGCGGACGGACCGGAGCCGGAGCCTGGCCCCGGTGGCGATGGAAAAGGAGATTGAGGATCCCATGGTGATCGTGATGGAGCCGACGGCGACGGAAGAGCAGATACAGAAAGTCATCGAGTCGCTGGTGGAGGTGGGCTACGACGTGCACCGGTCCACCGGCGTGAGCCACACCGTGCTGGGCGCGGTGGGGTCGCCGCGGATCGTGGTGGACCCGACTTCGCTCGAGCTCATCCCGGGCGTGCGCGAGGTGGTCAAGATCTCCGCCCCCTACAAGCTGGTGGGGCGCACCTTCAAGTCTGCCGACACCATCGTGGACATCGCGGGGGTGAAGGTCGGCGGTCCCGAGGTCATCGTCATGGCCGGTCCCTGCTCGGTGGAGAGCCAGGAACAGGTCATGAGCGTGGCCAAGGCCGTCGCCGCCTCCGGCGCGCGCGTGCTGCGCGGCGGGGCGTTCAAGCCGCGCACGTCGCCCTACGCCTTCCAGGGCCACGGCGAGGAGGCGCTGCGCTGGATGCGCGCGGCCGCGGACGAGTGCGGGCTGGCCGTGATCAGCGAGATCATGGACGCCCGCCACATCGAGATGATGGGCCGCTACGTGGACTGTTACCAGGTCGGCGCCCGCAACATGCAGAACTTCGACCTCCTGAAAGACCTGGGCAAGGTGCGCCGCCCCGTGCTCCTCAAGCGCGGGCTCAGCGCCACCATCGAGGAGCTGCTGCTGTCCGCGGAGTACATCCTGGCCGGCGGCAACCAGCAGGTGATCCTCTGCGAGCGCGGCATCCGCACCTTCGAGAACGCGACCCGCAACACCCTCGACCTCTCCGCCATCCCGGTGGTGGAGAAGCTCAGCCACCTGCCCATGCTGGTGGATCCGAGCCACGGCACGGGCCGCCGCGACAAGGTCATCCCCATGGCCCGCGCGGGCGTGGCCGCGGGCGCGGACGGCCTGCTCATCGAGGTGCACAACGATCCCGAGAAGGCGCTCTCCGACGGCGCGCAGAGCCTGTATCCCGAGCAGTTCGACCGGCTGATGGGCGAACTGCGCGTGATCGCGCCCGTGCTCGGGCGCTCGCTGCCGCTGGCGCCGGTGCCCGCGGCGGGAGGCCGCTGATCGCGCGGCGCGGACCGGCGCTGGCCGCCCTCGCCGTGCTGGCGGGGGCGGTCGCGCTTCTCCTCCGCGCCTCTCTCGTCCACACCGGTGGCCGCCTGGTGTACGCGCTCGACGACGCGTACATCCACATGGCCGTCGCTCGCAGCCTGGCCCGCGACGGCGTGTGGGGCGTGACGCCGTACGCGTTCACCTCCTCGACGTCGTCGCTGGCCTGGCCGCTGCTGCTGGCCCTGGCCGATCTCGCCGTGGGCGTGCGCGAGGCCACGCCCCTCGTCTTGAACCTGGTCTTCGCGGCGGTTTCGATCGTCCTGGCCGATCGGTTGCTGCGCGGGGCGCCCCTCGGGCTGCGCGCCGTCGCGCTGATCGCGCTCGTATTCCTCACGCCGCTGCCAACCCTCGTCCTCTCCGGGATGGAGCACACGCTCCATATCGCCGCCGTCTTGTGGCTGCTCGACCGCGTACGCGCGGCGGAGGAGGACGGCGTCGAGACGGGACGAGCGCTCACCGCCCTCGGCGCGGCGTCCGCATTCGCCGCCGCCGCGCGTTATGAGTCGCTGTTCCTCATCGCGCCCGCGGCCATCCTCCTCTGGAGGGGCCGCCGCCGGCGCGCCGCCGTCGTGGCCGTGGCCGCGGCGGTGCTGCCGCTCGCGGTGTACGCCGCGGTCTCCGTCGCGCATGGGTGGCCGCCGCTGCCGAACTCGCTGCTCCTGAAGCGGGCCACGTTCGAGAGCAGCGGAGCGGCCGCGATCGTCGACCGCCTCGGGGGCCATGCCCTGCGCGCCCTGGGCGAGGCCCCCCATCTGTTCGTCCTGCTGGCGGCGGTGATCCTCCTCGCCGCACGGCGGCCCGCTTCGGCGGCCGTGCGCCGATGGGACCTGATGTTCGTGACGGGGGCCCTCCTGCATCTCCAGCTCGCGGCCCTGGGCTGGCTGTTCCGCTACGAGGCCTATCTCGTCGCGATCGGCGTGGTGCTGGTGGCGCGGCACCTGGCCGACGCGCCGGTAGAGGCGCCGGCATTCGGGACGGCCGCTCGCGCCGCCCTGACCGTCGGCGTGCTGGTCGCGGCCTTCCCGGTGATCGCGCGCGCGGTGCAGGCCGTGGCCCAGACCCCGCGCGCGGTCAAGAACATCTACGAGCAGCAGTACCAGATGGGGCTGTTCCTGCGTGGTCTGCCCGCGGGCTCGACGGTGATGGCCAACGACATCGGCGCCGTCGCCTACCTGGCCGACGTCCGCCTCATCGACCTCTACGGCCTGGCCACGCAGGAGACGGCGCGTGCGCGCCGCGAGGGCCGCGTGGATCGCGCGCTGCTCGCGCGCCTGGCCGCGCCCGCTCCCCCCGCGGCCGTGGTCGTCTATCGCTCCTGGTTCGCGGACGCCATCCCGCCCGACTGGATCCAGGTGGGGACATGGAAGGTCCCGGAAGAGGTGGTGGTGGCCGACCGCACGGTCACCTTCTACGCGACGCGCCCGGCGGAGGCGGCGCTGCTCGCGCGCGCTCTCGACGCCTTCCAGGCCCGCCTGCCCCCGACGGTCGTCGTGCGCCTCGCCGGCGCCGCGTCGCCATGAAGGCGGCCGGTGCCTTCCTCCTCTTCCTGCTCCTCGCCATCGCCTGGACCTGGCCGGCGCGCGCGTGGCCGATGGTGTTCGACGACCTCCACCTCGTGCGGACGTTCAGCGGATCCGAGCTGGCCGCGGCCTGGACCGGGCACTGGGATCCCGACGGGCTCGAGACCCCCGGCTTCCGTCCCCTTAGCCTCGCCTTCAATCACGCGCGCGCGGCCCTGTTCGGCGAGCGCGTCGTGGGGCACCGCCACGCCGTTGCCGCGCTGTTCGCGCTCTTCCTGGCCCTCCTCGTCCCCCTCGGCCGCCGGCTCGATCTGGAAACGGGAGCGGCGGTGGCCGCGGGCCTGGTGATGCTCTTCACGCGCTACAGCGCGTACCACCTGGTGTGGATCACGGACGGCAATCACGCGCTGCAAGGCCTCGCCTTCGTAGGCGCCGCGCTGCTGCTCGTGGACGGCCTCGCGCAGGGATCGCGCGCTCGGCTCGGGTATTCGCGGCTGGCGATCGCGCTCGGCCTCTGCGTTCGGGAGGACACCCTGGCCGCACTGCCCGCGCTCGCCTGGATCGCGTACACCCGCGGCCCGAGGCCACGGGCGACCGAGTACACGGTCAGCCTGGGCACGCTTGCGTTTGTGCTCCTGGCCTGGCGGCGCGCGGTCGTGCCCGCCGCGCAGCCGCTCGGCCTCGACTTCGCCGGCTTCGCGCGGGCCATCGTCCACGCCTTCGATCCGGTGGGCGTGGGAGGCTTCGACCTGGCCAGCCGGATCCTCAGCCACGGCTGGTGGGCGGTTCTCGCTCTCACCCTCGCCGCCCTCGTGGCCACCGGCGACCGCGCCGCGTGGCGCTCCGCCACCGGATGGGCGCTGGCCGCGGTGGCCGCCTGTACGCCCGGCCTCCTGCTGCAGCGCGACGACCTGCTGTTCTTCGCCTCGCTGCTCGTGGCCCTGATGCTGGCGGCGTCGTGGCAGGCGATCTGGCGCGCCCGGCCGCCGCTGCGGCCGCTGGTCGCGATCGGCCTGGCCTGGGCGATCGTGGGCGGGGCCTGGACGGGCGCGCGCCTGGCCGAGAACTTCCATCCCGCCAGCGCCCGCGCCATCGACTGGAACACGGAGTTCCTGTACGGGCGCTACGCCTCGGCCACCATCCCGCCCGCGCGCCGCGACGCCGTGGCCGCCCAGCTGGCCGCGCTCGGCATCCGCGCGGGGGAGCAGCCGCGCGCCCGCGTGCGCGCGCTCATCGACGAGGCCAAGGACGCGGACCGGCGCCGCCCGTCCGCGGACGGCCGCGTCTTCTTCCCGCTCCTACCGGAGCCCTACTTCTAACGAGTCGATGGGGGGTTTCAGGGGGGGTCGCAGCCACTCAGCGCGATGGTGGCCGCAGTGCGAACGCCCACCCTGCGGGGCGTGAGTGCCCCCCCTGAGATAAGACCGTCAGACGTTCCCCTTGCGCATCTCCTCCATCAGGTAGTCGCAGGACCGCACGGCCAGGGCCATGATGGTCAGGGTCGGGTTCTGGGTCGCGCTGGACGTGAAGCCCGCGCCGTCCATGACGAACAGGTTCCTCACGTCGTGGCTCTGCTGGAACTGGTTCAGGACCGACTTCTTCGGCGAGGTCCCCATCCGGGCCACTCCCAGCTCGTGGATCCCGAGGCCGGGCGCGCGGTCGTGGACGGTGAAGGACTTGACGTCCTTGCCTCCCGCCGCCTCCAGCATCTCCGTCGCCGTGCGCGCCATGTCGTCGATCATGGCGTGCTCGTTCTCGCGGAAGGTCATGCTGATGCGGAGCACCGGGATCCCGTACGTGTCCACCACGCCCTTGTCGATCTCCACGAAGTTGTCCTCGTAGGGCAGGCACTCGCCGAAGCCGCCGAGGCCGATGGTGGTGACGGGCTGGCGCACGCCCTTCTTGTAGGCTTCGCCGAAGCCGGGCGCCCGCCAATGGAACGTCGTCGTCTCGCCGCCCTGGAAGCCGTACCCGCGCCGGAACGCGGCCGTGCGCGAGGCCCGCGTGTTCTGGAAGCGCGGCACGTAGATCCCGTTCGGGCGGTTCGGCCCGTCGAGGCTCGGCGCCTTGGCGAGGTCGGGGAACTCCGCGCGCGCCCCGCCTCCGACCCAGATGTGGTCCATAAGGTACTTTCCAAGCACGCCGCTCGAGTTGCCGAGGCCGCCGGGGTCCTGGTGCGTGGCCGAGTTGAAGAGGATGCGGGCGGACTCGAGGGCCTGCGCGCAGAGGATGACCGACTTGGCCTTCACCTCGCGCGGCTCGCGCGTCTCGCGGTCGATGTAGAGCACGCCCGTGGCGCGGTGCGTGTCGGGATCGGTGAGCACCTTGTAGACCATCGCGTTCGAGACGAGCGTGCAGCGGCCGGTGGCCATGGCGTCGGCGACGGTGGTGAAGGCGGAGTTGAAGTAGGCGTGGACGCTACACCCGCGCTGGCAGGGGCCGCAGTAGTGGCATGGAGCGCGGTTGCCCTTCGGCCGCGTGAGAATGGCGACCCGCCCCGGCGTCACGGTCCAGCCCAGGCGGTCCTTCACCCGCTGGCGCAGCCGCGTCTCCGCGCAGGTGAGGGCCATGGCCGGGAGGTAGCGGCTGTCCGGAAGCTGCTCGAGCCCCTCGGCGAGGCCGGAGATGCCGACATAGTCCTCGACGAGGTCGTAGTACGGCTCGAGGTCCTTGTACGCGAGAGGCCAGTCCTCGCCGATGCCGTCGACGGAGGCGGCCTTGAAGTCGGAGTCGCTGAACCGGTAGCACTGCCGTCCCCACACGTTCGTGCGGCCGCCGGTCACGCGCAGGCGTCCGAGCCAGGCGAACGGCTTCCCGGGCGCGGTCGTGTAGGGCTCCTCGAGGTCGTTGACGAACCACTTGTAGTTGAACTCGTCGCAACCGGCGCCGGCCTGGATGGGACGTGTCCGGCGCAGCAGCTCCGGCGTGCGGTTGCGCTGCTCCAGGCGGAAGGAGGGCACGTGCTCGCGGAACTCGCTCTTGTCGAGCGCGCGCCCCGCCTCCAGGAGCGCGACGCTGAGGCCGGCCTCGCTGAGCCGCTTGGCCGCCCAGCCTCCAGAGGCGCCGGAGCCGACGACGATCACGTCGTAGGAGACCTTCGATTTCTGGAGCATGGTGCCCTCGTTCCTGGCGCGTGTGCCGGGATGTTATAACGGCTCCAACGCGGAGGGTCCGGTGACGAAGAAACCCGTTGTCCTGCCCGTCTTGAACCAGGCTTCCACCGGCGACCTCAGCCGCCGTCACGTCCTTCAGGGCCTCCTCGCCGCCACCGGAGCTGCGGTGAGCGCGGGGGCGGAGTCGGCGACGGGCCACCTTCACTCGGCCGAGCCGCTGGCGCCGCCCGCGCCGGCGCCGGCCAAGCCCGCACCGCCGCGCTTCCTCTCGCCCCATCAGCTCGCAACGCTGGACGCGCTGGCGGAGCGGATCGTGCCCGGCTCGCGCGTGGCCGGCGTCTCCGCGTTCGTGGACGGCCAGCTCGCGCTCGAGGGCGCGGACCGCCAGCAGAAGTTCCTGTCCGCCCTCTCCCACTTCGAGAGCCTGGCCATCGACGGCAAGGGACACCCGTTCCTCGCCCTCGATTCCGCCGCCCAGGACGCGATCCTGGAGGCGGCCTCGACCATGGAGGCGGGAGTGCCGGCGGACGACCGCAACTGGGGATGGTTCCAGGTGCCGGGCACGAAGGCGCCCGGCCCCCCGAAGTACTCCTCGCGCGACCACTTCGAGGAGATCAAGACGCGGGTGAGCGGCGCCTACTACTCTTCCGAGACGGGCATGCGCGAGCTGGGGTTCACGGGCCGGACCTTCTTCGAAGGCTTTCCCGGCTGCACACATCCGGACGGGCACGAGTAGCGCCCCTCCGCCACTCGGATTGACCGCCCGTCCGACTCGGGGTACTTGTCACCGGTGAGCACTCCCCCGGGCCCGGCGATCGTCGTCCGCCAGCTCACCAAGACCTTCCGCAAGAAGGTGGCGGTGGACGGCATCTCTTTCGAGGTGCCGCGCGGACGGTTCTTCGGTTTCCTGGGTCCCAACGGCGCGGGCAAGAGCACGACCATCAAGATGCTCACCGGCCTCCTGCGCCCGACGGCGGGCGAGGTCACGATCGAGGGCTTCTCCCTGGAGAAGGACCTCCTCGAGCTCAAGCGCGTCATCGGGGTGCTGCCGGAAGAGCTGCCTCTCTACGAGCGCCTCACGGGCGAGGAGTACCTGCACTTCGCGGGGCGCATGTACGGTCTCGGGCGCGAAGAGACGCGGCGCCGCACCGAGGAGCTGCTCTCGTTCCTGAGCCTCGCCGACGAGCGGGGCAAGCTCATCGTGGACTACTCGCAGGGCATGCGGAAGAAGGTGGCCCTGGCCGCCGCCCTCATCCACAGCCCGAAGGTGCTGTTCCTCGACGAGCCCCTGAACGGGATCGACCCCGTCTCCGGGCGCGTGGTGACCGATCTCCTGCGGCGCCTGGCCGACAAGGGCGTCACCCTCTTCTTCACCACCCATGTGCTGGACGTGGTGGAGCGCCTCTGCGACGAGGTGGCGATCATCGACCGCGGGCGCCTGATCGCGCAGGGCACGCTCGACCAGATCCGGGCCCAGCGCGAGGTGGCCCAGGACGCGAGCCTGGAGGACGTCTTCCTCAAGCTCGTCTCCGCCGAGGTGCGGCGGGAGGATCTCTCGTGGATCGGCTGATCGGCCTCGTGCTGCTGCGCTGGCGCATGGACCTGCGCGGGCTGCGCCGCACGCCGGAGCGGTTGGCCGGGCTGGTCCTCCTGGTGCCGGTCCTCGGCCTCTCCGCCGCCTTCGCCGCCGCCGTCGTCTACGTGGGCGCGCGCACGCTGGGCACGCGCGACCCCGACCTCGTCCTGCCCCTGGCCTCGCTCCTGGCCACCCTCGTCGGCGTCTTCTGGATGATCTCGCCCGTGCTGACCGGGCTCGCCCTGGGCGAGACGCACGACCTCTCGCGGCTCCTGATCTTTCCCATCCCGTTCCGGAGCCTGGTCGCCTCGTCGCTGCTCGCGAACCTGCTCCAGCCCCTCGTGCTGGCCAAGATGCCCGTGGTCGTCGGTCTCGCCCTCGGCCTCGCCGCCCGCCCTTCCGTCCTGCCCTTCACGCTCATCGGCGTGGGGCTCAGCTTCGTGTTCATGCTGGCGGCGGTGCAGCTCTCCTCGCTCCTCCTCATGGGGCTGGCCCGCAGCCGCCGGTTCCAGGACGCCTCGCTGTTCCTCGGCCTCGGCCTCGGGTTCGTCGTCAGCATCGCGCCCCTGGCCCTGCTCTCCGCGGGCCCGCGTCCGCTGCGCGTCCTCAAGCGCCTCCTCCTCGACCACGACCTCTTTGCGCTCTCGCCCTTCGGCTGGGGGGTGCGCGCGGCCGTGCACGCGGGTCAGGGAGACGCGGGGGCCTTCGCGCTCTACGTGGCGGCCTCGCTGGGGGCGATCGCGGTGACGCTCGCCCTCTCCACCGCCACCATTGCGCGCATCCATCGCGGAGAGCTGGACCTCGGCCATCTCGCGGGGCAGACGCGTGGCCGTCCCGCGCGCATGCGCTTCTCGGGCGCCCTGGGCGCGCTCGTCGAGAAGGACCTTCGGGTGGCCTGGCGCGACCCCGCGCTGAAGGCGAGCCTCTTCATGGGACTGCTCAGCCCGCTCCTCTTCCTGTTCTTCATCACGCGGGGCACCGGCGGCGCCAGCCCCACGGCCGTGCTCGGGCTGGCCACGGTGGTCGGGTTGTCCGTCTTCGGCACGAACACGTTCGGCCTCGAGCGGCGGGGGATCGGGCTCCTCATGAGCTTTCCCGTCCCCCGCTGGCGCATTCTCGTGGCCAAGAACCTGGCCAGCATCACGCTGCGCCTGCCGTCCGTCTTCACCGTGATCGTGGCCGGCGCCGTCATCGCGCCGCCGGACCTCATTCCCGCCACCGTGACCGTGGCCGTCGTCGGCCTCCTCGTCTCCGCGGGCGTGGACAACTACGCGTCGATCCTGTTCCCCCTGGCCGCGCCCGAGCCGGGCCGCCCGCCAGGGACCGCCGGCGGCCGCGGCCTGGGGGCGGTCGTGATCTCCGCGCTGCTCCTTACCCTTGCCCTGGTCACGGCGATGCCCTTCGTGCTGCTGGCCTGGCTGCCACGCCTGCTTTCGATGCCCTGGCTGTGGCTCGTCACCCTGCCCCTCGCCCTGGCGGGTGCCGCCGCCGTCTACGCCATGCTGATCGCGGGCGCGGAGAAGCTCCTCTTGCGCCGCGAGCCGGAAGTCCTGGAGCGCATCTTGTGGTCGCCGGCATGAACCGGCCCACCGTTGCCATCGTGGGCCTCGGGCTCGTCGGCGGATCGCTGGCGCGCGCGCTGACCGCGGCCGGCTATCGCGTGATCGGCCACGACCGCCCGCGCGTCCTTCGGCAGGCCATGGCCGCGCGTGCCATCGCGGTGGCGGCGCGGTCGGTTCCCCTGGCGGTCGCGGACGCGGATCTCGTGGTGCTGGCGGCGTCGCCGCGGACGAACCGGCGGCTCCTGGGCAAGGTGGCGCGGGCGGCGCGCGCAGGCGCGACCGTGACCGACGTGGGCAGCGTGAAGCGTGGGATCTGTGCCGATGCGCGACGACGCGGGCTGACGCGGTTCGTGGGCGGGCACCCGATGGCGGGCCGCGAGAAATCGGGCTTCGCGGCCTCGAAGCCGGACCTGTTTCACGGACGGCGGTGGATCCTGACTCCGGACGCCGGGACCGCGCCGGCCTCCCTGCGCGCGATGCGCCGCCTCGTGCGCGCCGCGGGCGCGCGGCCGGTCGTGATGTCGCCGGCGGAGCACGATCGCGTGGTCGCGTTCCTTTCCCACGCGCCGCAGGTTGTCGCGTGGGCGTTGTTCGGAGCGGCGCAGTCGGATCGCGCGGCGAAGCGCCACCTGGATGTGGCCGGTCCGGCGTTCCGCGATATGACGCGATTGGCACGCAGCCCGCGCGCGCTGTGGCGCGAGATATTGCGCGAGAACGAGACCGAAGTGACCGGAGCGCTGAGATCGTTGATGGCACAGCTGCGCCGCCCCGTTTAGCGATCAAAAGATGGCAGCCGACCTGGCCACAACCTCTTGTTGCTAACCGTGTCGATCGATTTCCGTTACTAGACCGGATCGTCCGGTTCGTTCCTACCGCCGTGCTCCACGTCTTCGTTCCGGCTCGACTGAGGTCGTTGCGACGCTCCCGACGGTTCGACGGGCGCGGCCTTCTCGGAGGACGCGTCAGGGATCGGGCGTGCGGTTTCTCCGGGCCGCTGCGGGTCGGTCCCCGAGTTCACGGCGACTCCCCGGTCCGGATCGGACGTGACGGACGGACGGTCTGGCGCTTCTGTCTTCGGCATGGCGGTTCCTTTCGCGGCGGCGGGTCCCCCTTTCCATCATCCCGCGTTCGCAAGGACGGTCAACGCCCTCTGCTATCATCGCGGCCTATGAACAAGGTCGTGCGCGACGCCGCGGAAGCGGTGCGCGACATTCCCGACGGCGCCTCCGTCATGATCTCCGGCTTCGGCCTGTGCGGGATCCCGGAGAACCTCATCGCCGCCCTGCGCGCGAAGGGGAGCAAGGACCTCACCGTCATCAGCAACAACGCGGGCACCAACGACTTCGGGATCACCTTCCTGCTCCAGAACAAGCAGGTGAAGAAGATGATCTCGACCTACGTCGGCGAGAACAAGGTCTTCGAGAAGATGGCCCTGGCCGGCGAGATCGAGGTCGAGCTCAACCCCCAGGGCACCTTCGCCGAGCGCATGCGCGCGGGGGGCGCGGGCGTGCCCGCGTTCTTCACCCCGACCGGCTACGGGACCCTGATCGCGGAGAACAAGGAAGTGCGCTGGTTCGACGGGCGCCCCCACGTGATGGAGACGGGGCTGCGCGCGGACTACGCGTTCATCAAGGCCTGGAAGGGCGATGCCCAGGGCAACCTGGTCTTCCGCAAGACGACGCGGAACTTCGCCCCCGTGATGGCCATGGCCGCGCGCACGACCATCGCGGAGGTCGAGGAGATCGTGCCCGCGGGCGCCCTCGAGCCCGATGCCATCGTGACGCCCGGCATCTTCGTGCAGCGGCTCGTCCAGGGCACGGCCTACGAGAAGCGCATCGAGAAGCGCACCGTCCAAGGGGGCGGCGGGGTGGAGACCGACTCCAAGCGGGAACGCATCGTGCGGCGGGCGGCGCGGGAGATGAAAGACGGGTTCTACGTGAACCTCGGCATCGGCATGCCGACCCTGGCCGCGAACTACGTACCGAAGGGCATCTCGATCGTGCTGCACTCCGAGAACGGGATGCTCGGCGTCGGGCCCTATCCGGAGCCGGGCCAGGAAGACCCCGACCTCATCAACGCGGGCAAGGAGACGGTGACCGAGCTGCCCGGCACGTCGTATTTTTCGAGCGCGGACTCGTTCGCCATGGTGCGCGGCGGCCACGTGGACCTCACGATCCTGGGCGCCCTGCAGGTGGACCACGAGGGCAACCTCGCGAACTGGATGATCCCGGGCAAGATGGTCAAGGGCATGGGCGGAGCCATGGACCTCGTCTCCGGGGCTCGGCGCGTCGTGGTGACGATGGAGCACACGGCCAAGGACGGCACGCCCAAGATCCTCGAGCACTGCACGCTGCCCCTCACCGGACGCAAGTGCGTGGACCTCATCGTGACGGACATGGCGGTCATCGAGGTCGTGCCCGAGGGGCTGCTCTTGAAGGAGATCGCGCCCGATACCACGGTCGATGCCGTGCGCAAGGCGACGGGCACGGAGCTGAAGGTCGGAGCCACCGTCGGCACCATGGAGTCTTGAGCGTGCCCGAGCCCCTCGCCGCCGACGAGCACCGCCGCCTGCGCATCGTCTCCATCGGGATGCTCATCGGCATGGTGATGTTCCTGGGCGTCGCATCGCTCGCGCACCAGATGCTCAAGCCTCGGGACCTGGCTCTCGTCTCCTGGTTCGCGGTGGGGTTCGCGCTGCTCTCTCCCGTCATCGCCGCAGCCGTCGAACGCGCGCGGCCGGACGACGCGCCGCGACGGCCGGGCTCGCCCTCGCCCGCGTTCTCGCGCCACCTCGTCGCCTACGCCACGCTGGAGGCGGCCGGGTTCCTGTGCGCGGCGGCCCTGATGGTGGGGGAGAGCCTGTTGCCCTTCGTCGCCGCCGCCGTGCCCATCGGCACGATGCTGCTGAGGTTTCCCCGCGCTTCCTCCGCCTCCTGAGCCGCGCGCGCGCGCGCCGCTGAAGGCATTCTACGTGGCCACCATCGGCGTCATCGGCGAGTTCCATGGGCGCGCGGTGATAGGATCCACCGGAGCATGCAGGTCCAGCCCGAGCCAGGAGAGTCGAGGATCCTCGGCTGGGTGACGGCCGCGCTCGTGTTGTTGTTCCTCGGCCTCCGTCTACTCCTGCTCGGGATCGAGCGCTTCAATCCGGACGAGTTCGAGGCCCTTCACGGCTCCTACTCCATTGCCAGCGGGTTGATTCCGTATCGAGACTACTTCGAGAACCACCTGCCTCTGCTGCACTTTCTCCTTCTGCCGCTCTTCCGAGTCTTCGCTGCGGACCGCTCGTCCGGCCAGGCGGAAGCCCTGATCCTCGCGGCGCGAATGGCCATGTGGGGCATGAGTGCGGCGACGATCGCGGCGTGCTACCTGGTCGGTCGCCTTCGGTCTGGTCACGCTCAGGGATGCACGGCGGCCGCCTTGTTCGTCGGGCTCACCATCTTCGCCCACAAGGGCTTCGAGGTTCGTCCCGACGTCCCCGCGCATCTCTTCCTGTGCGCCTCGTGGCTGAGTTTGGCGGCGGCGGCCGTGGCCGGCCCTTTGAGACGGCGTGGCCCGCTGCTCGTCGGGAGTGGCGCCTGTCTTGGCCTCGCCACCCTGTGCACGCAGAAGATCCTCTTCTCCTGGCCCGCGTGCGGACTCCTCGTCTTCCTGCTGGTGTGCGTCGACTCCCAAGGTCCGCGGAGGTGGCGGTGGATCGCATTCTGGCTCTTCGGCCTCGCGCTGCCGCTGGTGGCGGTTGGGGCGTGGTTCTGGGCGCACGACGCCTTCGGCTCGATGATCGATCAGAACCTCCTCCTGAACCTGCGGTGGAAGACGCGGCACTCCCCGATGCCGGCCTTCCGGGCCATCTGGTTCGAGAATTGGCCGGTCGTCCTGCTGTCCGTGGGCGGCTTGCCCTCAGCCTTTCGTGCCGATAGCCCGCCGGTGCCCACGAGCTTGAAGCTGCTGCCGCCGGCCGCGGCCGGATCCGTGCTCGCCGGAACACTCATCGTGCCGGCTCCTTTGTATCAGTACTTCCTTCCACTCATGGCCCCGGTGGCGTGGCTCGCCGCCGACGCCCTGGTCCGCTTGTCGCTCCGGGCGGCCTCGGGTAGATCGGCCGAGTGGCTCCTGGCGGGGGGGCTTTTGGCCTTGTCGCTCAGCCCCTTCCTTCGCCTCGGTCGCGTCGTGGCTTCCCCGAACGCCCCGGCTCGCGCGACCCTCGATCGGATCGGCTGGGTCGTCGATCACACGGGCCCAGACGAGACTGTGCTGGACGGATTCTCGGGGCTCGGGGTGTTCCGGCCCCATGCGTGGTTCTATTTCTACCCGAACGAAGACATCAGGCCGCTCATCGATCATTCCGAAGTGAGAGAACTCAAGAGGCGCCTGCGGAACGGAGTGGTCTCGCCGCGCCTCGCCATCCTCGACTGGGACCTGCAACAGGTCGATTCCGAGCTGCTCCAGTTCCTGAAGGAGAACTACGCCCAGATCGGCACGACGGATACCTGGGAACGGCGGAACGACTCGGTGGACGGTCCGCTGTCCGGAGGGCAGCTCGAGGTGGGCTCGGGCCCTCTGGATCGCCTGACGGGAGTCGGCTTCTACGCGCCCGAGGAGGAAGCAGGACGCTGGTATCGCAGGTCGCGAGGACGTGCTTCAACGCTTCGGCTTCCGCTCGAGCGCGCTGACCACTCGCGCCTCATCGTTCACGCACGCCTCGAGTATCAAGCCGCGGACGTCAGTCTCATCGTGAGGGTGAACGATCACGAGCTCGAGCCGGTTTCCCTGGAACCGGGCTGGCGCGATTACGTTCTCCCCATCCCCGCCTCCGTGTTCCACCCGGGCCTCAACCGGGTACAGCTGTTCTACCCCAAGGCGCCTCGCGACACACCAGGAGCCACGAACCCCAACTCCGTCATCGCCCTCGATTACATCCGGATCGAATGAGCATGTTGCTGAGGTTTCCCCGCGCTTCCCACGCCTCCTGAGCCGGGGCCGCGCGCGCGGCTGACGGCCTCGTGGCGTGGGGAGGCGGCGATCGCCGCGCTCTTCGTGGCCACCCTCGCGGCCAAGGTGGCGGCCGATGCCGGAGGGCCGCGCGGGCTCCTGACCGCGATCCAGGTCGCGACGGTCGGGCTCCTCGGCTTCCTGGCCGCGGATCCGCTGCGGCGGCGCTGGCTGGACGCGCGCCGCGCGATTCTCCTGTCGCTCGCCATCCTGATCGCGCCGACCGTCTACGGGGAGGTCGGAGGCGACGGGTGGCAGGCCTTCGTGATCGTGCGCTCCGTCCTGCTCGATCACGACCTCGACCTCGCCAACGACTACGCGGGCCTGCGCGCGCCGGTGGCGCTGACTCCCGAAGGCCGTCCCACGAGCCATCTCCCGATCGGGCTTGCGATCGTCTGGACGCCGCCGTTCGTCCTCGCCCATCTCGGTGCGTCGCTGGCCGCGGCCCTGGGCGCGGACGTGTCCGCGGACGGCTTCTCCGTGCCCTATCGCTCCGGCGTGACGGCGGGGACGTACGCGTACGGCGTGATCGCGCTGCTGCTCCTGGAATCGGAGCTGCGGCGGCGGGCGGGAGCGGCGGCGGCCCTCGTGGCCGTGCTCGCGATCTGGCTGGCCACGCCGTTGCATTTCTACATGACCGCGAATCCGGCCATGGCCCACGGGGCGTCGGTGTTCGTGGCCACCGCGTTCGTCGTGGCCTGGCTGCGCCTGCGCGAGCAGGACGCCGCTTCCGGCCGAACGTGGGCCATGGTCGGACTGCTCGGCGGATTGATGATGCTCGTACGGCTGCAGGACGCCGTCCTCCTCGCCCTGCCCGTCGTCGATCTCCTCTGGCGGCGGCCCCCGCGCCTGGTCGCGCGCCTCGCGCCGTACCTCTCCGCGGCGGCCGTCCTCGGCCTCGTCCAGCTCGCGGTGTGGCTCCGGCTCTACGGCGGGAATTTCCTCGCGACCGTCTTCGCCGTGAACCTCGTAGGCGGGACCCGCCCCGAGGTGGCGGGCGTCTTGTTCTCTCCGCGCCACGGACTCTTCTACTGGACGCCCCTGTACGCCGCCTGTGTCCTCGGGTGGGGCTTCCTGGCCCGGCGCGATCGATGGCTCGCCGTGCTGTTCGCCCTGGGGTTCGCGGCCTCGGTGCTCGTCAACTCCTCGCTGCAGGACTGGTGGAGCGCGGAGGCCTTCGGGCAGAGACGGCTCCTCGGTCTCACGCCGCTCTTCGCCCTGGGACTCGGCGAGGTTCTGGCCGTCGTGTCGCCGGGCCTGCGCGCGGCGGCCGCCGTGGGCCTGGCCCTGCTCGCGGTGTGGAACCTCTCGTTCGAGGGCATCTACAACAGCGGCGTCGTGGCCCCGCGCGATCAGGCCATCACCTACGACCAGCTCGCGGTCGCTCAAGTCGATGCCCTGCGGCGCCGCGTGGTCGGCGCGCACGGCCGTCTGCCTCCCGCGCTGTGGGCGTCCGCCTACGAACGGCTCGGGGGCGCGTGGCTCGAAGACGTGGGCCGTCCCCTCGGCCGCATCGACATCGGCCGCGAGCCGGCGGCGCTGCCGTTCCTCGTCGGACGCGGCTGGTACGACCCGGAGACGGAAGGCGATGTCACTCTCCGCCGGTCGCGTGGGAATGGGTCGTGGATCCGTGTCCCCATCCGCACGGTCGGCGACTACGAGGCCGTGGTCCGCCTGCGGCCCGAGCTGCCCGCGGTGCCCCTGCGCATCACGTTCGAGGTGAACCGCGAGCCCGTGGGAATCGCCGACGTCGGCCCGGGCTGGTCCGAATATCGGTTCCAGATGCCGTCGCGCGTGCTGCGCCGCGGCCTCAACGACCTTGGGCTCATCTATTCGACGACGCCACGCCAGGCGCGTCCGGAGGTCCCGGCCCGCAATGCGGCGGTGGCCGTGGACTGGATCGAGCTCAGTCCCGCCCGGCCATGAGGCGCTGCACCGACTCCCGGTAGGTCCGGCTCAGAGTCAGGCGCACGCCGCCGCGGAGCACGAGGGCCCAGTCGCCGTGGAACAGCGGATGCAGCTCCTGCACGCGGTCGAGGTTCACGATCGCGGAGCGATGGACGCGTGCGAAGCGCCGCCGGTCCAGGCGCGCCTCCAGTCCGTTCATGGTCTCACGGTGTCGGGCGCCGTGGACGTCGGCGGCCGGCCCATGGGGATGCTGGCGGGCGCGGCCCTGGCCTTCTTCGCGTACATCGGGTTCGACTCCGTCTCCACGCACGCGGAGGAGGCGCGGGACCCGCAGCGCGACGTGCCGACCGGCATCATCGCCTCCCTCATCCTGTGCACCCTCCTCTACATCGGAGTCGTGGCCGTCCTCACCGGGATGGTCCGTTACGACCAGCTGGACGTGGCCGCGCCCGTCGCGGACGCGTTCGGTCGCGTCGGTCTCCGCTGGGCCCAGGCCATCCTGGCCGTGGCCGGCGTCGCCGGCATCACGTCCGTGATGCTGGTGACGATGCTGAGCCAGGCGCGGATCCTGCTCGCCATCGCCCGGGACGGCCTCCTGCCGCGCTCGTTCTTCGCCGCGGTGCACCCGCGCTTCCGCACTCCGTGGAAATCGACCCTCGTCACCGGTGCCTTCGTGGGCGCGCTGGCCGCGTTCCTGCCCATCGACGTGCTCCTGACCCTCGTGAACATGGGCACGCTGCTGGCCTTCGTGATCGTGTGCGCGGCGGTGCTCGTGATGCGGCGGGCCCATCCGGAGGCGAACCGGCCGTTTCGGGCGCCCCTCGTACCGCTGGTGCCCATCCTGGGTATCGTGTCCTGTCTGCTGCTGATGTTCTCCTTGCCCGCCGAGAACTGGATGCGCCTGGTGGTGTGGCTGGTGATCGGGCTGGCCGTCTACTTCGGGTACGGCCGCCACCACAGCGTGATGCGCGGGGTCGACGCGGAGAGCGTCCTGGTTCCGGAACGAGTGGCTTCAGAAACCACTTGAGTCGCGCGCGAAGCCCGCCGCAGCACGCCCGCGTACATAGAGGTACGCTTCGAACAGGGTGAGACTCCTCGTCGTCGAAGACGATCCCGCCATCGCCTCCTTCCTGGCGAAGGGCCTCAAGGAGGCGGGGTTCGCGGTGGACCACGCCGCCAGCGGCGGCGCGGCCCTGGAGATGGCGAGCTCCACGACCTACGACCTCGCCGTCGTGGACCTCATGCTGCCCGGCCTCGACGGCCTCGGCCTCATCGAGGAGCTGCGCCGCCGCCGCATCCGCGTGCCCGTCATCATCCTCAGCGCCCGGCGGTCGGTGGACGACCGCGTGCGCGGCCTGCAGGCGGGGGGCGACGACTACCTGACCAAACCCTTCGCGTTCGAGGAGCTGCTCGCGCGCGTCCAGGCCCTCATCCGGCGCGCGACGGGCGCGGCCGAGCCGACGCGCCTCGCCGTCGGCGACCTCGCGCTCGATCTCGTATCGCGCAAGGTCGAGCGGGGCGGGCGCGCGCTGGACCTGCGTCCACGGGAATACGCGCTGCTCGAATACCTGATGCGCAACCCGGGCCGCGTGGTGTCGAAGGCCATGATCCTCTCGCACGTCTTCGACTACAGCTTCGACCCGCGCACGAACGTGGTGGACGTGCTCGTGCACCGCCTGCGCGAGAAGGTGGACAAGGAGTTCGCCACGCCCATGATCCACACCGTGCGCGGCATGGGATATGTCCTCCGCCCGGCGTGAGCGCCTGCCGGGGGCGCTGAGCCTCCGGCTCGGAGTCTGGTACGCCGCGCTGTTCGGGGGCGGGGCCCTCGCCCTCGTGGCCACGACCTATGCGCTCCTGTCGTTCTCGCTGCAGCAGCGCGACCGCGAGGTCGTGCGCGCGACCCTCACCCGCTACGCGTCCGCCTACGAGCGCGGAGGCCTGGGCCTGCTCGAGCGCGTCATCGGAGCCGAGCGCGCGGGCGGACGCTACGAGCCGCTTTTCGTCCGCGTCCTCGGCGGGGGAGCCCAGGCCGTCTACTTCAGCATGCCGGAGGGATGGAGTGACTTCGACGTGGCGCGGTGGCGTCCCGGTGAAGACGGGTGGTCTCAGCTGTCCAGCGGGAGCGGTGGCCCGGAGCTGGAAGTGCTTTCGGCACGACTGCCGGACGGCGCGCTGTTCCAGGTGGGAAAGAGCACGGAGCCGCGCGCGGAGCTCCTGGCCCGGGTCCGGCGGTCTCTGCTCGTCGCGTTCGTCCTCATCGGGCTCATCGCGGCCGCCGGCGGGTACGTGCTGACGCACTCCGCGCTCCAGCCGCTGCGCGACCTGGGCCGCACCGTGCGCGACATCCTGGAGACGGGGAAGCTCGGCGCGCGCGTGCCCGTGCGCGACACGGCCGATCCCCTGGACGAGCTCGGGGCGCAGGTCAACGCGCTCCTGGACCGCATCGAGGCCCTGATCGCGGCCATGCGCGGCTCGCTCGACAACGTGGCGCACGACCTGCGCACGCCGATGATGCGGCTGCGCGCGGCGGCGGAGGCGGGGTTGCGCGCGGGACCCGCCGCCCGCGACCCGCGGGAAGCGCTGGCGGACTGCCTGGAAGAGGCGGAACGCGTGACCGCGATGCTCGATACCTTGATGGACATCTCGGAGGCGGAGGTCGGCGCCATGCGCCTGACCCGCGAGCGGCTCGCCCTGGCCGAGATCGTCCGCGACGCCGTCAATCTCTATGCGGACGTGGCCGAGGACAAGGGAGTCGCTCTCGAGAGCGATGGCGCGGCGGACGTCTGCGTTTTCGCGGACCCGAACCGGATGCGCCAGGTGGTGGCGAACCTGCTGGACAACGCGATCAAGTACACCCCGGCGGGCGGCCGGGTCGAGGTGCGGACCCGACGGGACGGGGCCGACGCCGTCCTGACCGTTCGCGACACGGGCGTGGGGATTCCGGCCCTGGAGCTGCCGCGCATCTGGGAGCGGCTCTACCGCGGCGACGCGAGCCGGTCCGAGCGGGGATTGGGCCTGGGTCTGAGCCTGGTGAAGGCCATCGTGGCGGCGCATGGGGGTCGCGTCGAGGCGACATCGGTGCCCGGACAGGGGTCGGCATTCATCGTCAGGCTCCCGTATTGCTAGAGACGCGGCGCTTCGCGCCTCGCATTACATATCTGTCATGGCCGCGAAAGCGGCTGGTCATGGGCCCGGCCGTATTCTTCAGGAGCCGGGCTCATCTCTCCGGCAGGAAGGCGAATTCAAGCTCATGGAATGGGAAGGTCGTGACCGGATCCCCGCTCGGCGCCCACGGCGGTTCACCGGCTTCTTGATGGTGGGCGCGTTGATCGCCGGTTCGGCGGCCGCGGGTAGCCTGGCCACGAGCCGCGTCCCTGCTCCCGTCGTCTACGCCGCGCCCGTGGCCGGTGCCGTGGCCAGTGCCCCCGCCTCGGGCGGCTACGCCGACGTCGTGGCCAAGGTGGCCCCGGCGGTGGTGACCGTGCGCTCGCAGCGCGTGGTCAAGGTGGCGGACACGGACCCCTTCGGCGGGATGGACCCGTTCGAGGAGTTCTTCGGGCGGCAGTTCCCCGGCCGCCGCTCCCAGCCGCAGCAGCCGCGGCGTGAGGGCGCGCTCGGCTCCGGCGTCGTGGTGACGCCGGACGGCTACATCCTCACCAACAACCACGTGGTCGAGGGCTCGCGCCAGGTCGAGGTCGAGCTGACGGACGGCCGCTCGATGAAGGCGACCGTCGTCGGCGCGGACGCGCCCAGCGACCTCGCCGTGCTCAAGGTGGACGCGAAGTCGCTTCCCACCTTGCCTCTCGGCGACTCCGACAGCGTGCGCGTGGGTGACGTGGCCCTTGCGGTCGGCAATCCCCTCGGCGTCGGCCAGACCGTCACCATGGGCATCGTCAGCGCCAAGGGCCGGGCCACGGGTGGCGGCGACGGCAGCTACGAGGACTTCCTCCAGACGGACGCCCCCATCAACCAGGGCAACTCCGGCGGCGCGCTCGTCAACACGCGCGGGGAGCTCATCGGCATCAACTCGCAGATCCTCTCGCCCTCGGGCGGGAACATCGGGATCGGCTTCGCCATCCCCACCAACATGGCGAAGAACGTCATGGACCAGCTCGTCAGCGGCGGCGGCGTCCATCGCGGGATGCTGGGGGTGACGGTGCAGGGGATCAACTCCGATCTCGCGGCCAGCCTCGGGCTGTCCGGGGTGAAGGGAGCGCTGGTGAGCGCGGTCTCCGACGACGGCCCCGCGGAGAAGGCGGGCGTCAAGCGAGGTGACGTGATCGTCGCCATCGACGGCAAGGAGGTCCGGGACAGCAACTCGCTCCGCAACACCGTCTCCCGCCTCAAGCCGGGCAGCACGGTCTCGCTCACCCTGTTCCGTTCCGGCCAGGAGCGCCAGGTCACGGCGCGTCTCGGCGAGATGCAGGCGCGCACGGCCAGTGACGAATCGTCTTCGTCCGGCGCTCCCTCGGGCACGCGGGGCGCTCTCGGCCTCGCCCTGCAGAAGGGTGAGTCCGGTCTCGAGGTCACGAACGTGGATCCCTCGGGTCCGGCCGCGGACGCGGGCATCCGCGTAGGCGACGTGCTCGAGGAAGTCAACGGCCAGCCGGTGACGTCGTCCGCCGACGTGCGCGCCGCCCTCGGCAAGTCGAAGGGCAAGGCGGCGCTCGTGCTCGTCCGCCGCGGGGAGCAGACGCTCTACGTAGCGGTGCCGGAGCGCGCGGCCTGACGGTTCCGCATCGTTCGTGAAGGGGGGCCGGCACGGCCCCCCTTGTTTTTTCGGCCCGCGCGCAAGGCGGCGGCCCGGAACCCGATCCGGGCCCTCCGCTACGAGTGATGGGCGTGGTTCAATCGTGAGGGGCGGGCCGACCCCTGCCCCCTCACGAGGAACCGATGCTGGGACGAAAGAAGAAAGGCGTGCCCGCTTCCGGAGATCGTCGCAAGCGGAAGGGCTCCCGGATCAACGCCGCCGACGTGGAAGCGAAGATCGACGAAGCGATCCGCGATTCCTTCCCGGCCAGCGACCCTCCGGCCTGGACGCTCGGCGACGGCGGCGCCGAGAAGCAGGACCGTCGCCGGAAGAAGTAGCGGCGTCAGGGGGACGCGTCGTCCTCCCGCACCGCGCGAGCCAGCCACCATCCGGTCAGCGCCATCCAGGCCGCCAGAGGCAGGAGCGTGGGCAGGCGGTCGAGCCCGACGAGGTGGCCGAGGTTCCAGGCCGCGCGTGCTCCGCTCACTCCCTCCCCGTCGATCGCGTGATTGCTGCGCGCGACCCGGCCATGCCAGAAGGAGGGGATCACGAACTGCGTGAAGGGGCGCGCGATCGTGAGGGGCACGTCGGGACGGACGGCGGTGCCCATCAACATCAAGGCGAAGGAAACGGCCGCGGCCGCGCCCCCCACCGAAGCCAGCAGGCGCCGCGCGGGAGTGCCCGCGGGCCAGGCCAGCACAAGGCCCATCGCGCCCACGGCGAGGAACGGGATGGCGGGGATGAGGTAGCGCGGCCCCATGGCCCAGCCGCCGTGCCAGTCCACGAGCCCCGCGTTCAAGAGCAGATACGCGAGCACGATGCCGCCGCAGGTGATGGCTTCCGCGCGGAAGCGGCGCCGCGCCAGCACGACCAGCCCCGGGATCCCGGCCACCAGCCACGGCGATCCGAAGAAGAGTCCCCGGTAGCGGCCGACGAGGAGCGCACCCATCACCCGCGGATCCGGGGCCGCGATCCCCATGAACCAGCCCATGCGGCGATGCTCCTGGAGCACGAACTCGTAGGGCAGGGCCAGAGGGTGACCGAAGGCGGCCGCGTGGTAGGCGCCGAGGGCCAAGGCGATGGGCACGCCGCCCGCGATCAGCCACAGGACGCCGCGGGCCCCGAGCTTCGCGACCGCGTAGCCCATGACCGCGATCACGAGGATTACGGAGGTGTAGTCCACGGCGACGGCCAGGCCCAGGAGCAGGCCGGCCAGCATGGGCGCGCGGCAGCGCCACACCAGCGCGAAAGCGGAGAGGCCGAGCGCCGCCGAGAGCTGGTGGCCGTAGAAGATCGTGGAGTAGGGAAGGGCGAGCGTGCCCAGGGCATAAGCGAGGGTCAGCGCGGCCGACCAGGGCGCGGAGAGTCCGAGCACGCGTCCGAGCGCATAAAGCTGCAGCGCGGCCAGGGCCGAAGGCAGCGCCACCGCGAAGACCGTGCCCAGGTACGCGCCCGCCGCCACCGCGCCCGCCCGGACGGCATGGACGAGCGCGTACGCGGGAACGGCCAGGAGGGACAGGCCCGGCGCCTTGTCCGTGTACCAGTGCCCGTCACGCCAGGCCTTGTCGCCGGTGTTCTCCTGGAAGGCGTCGATGGCGAGCGTACCCTGCTCGACGACCGCTCGCGTCAGGTCGAACCGCGAGTTCTGGTTCCACCCGCCCGCCTGGTAGAAATACGCGTAGGTCCCGAAGACGAGGGCGAAGAGCGGGAGAGAGACGCGGCGGCGGAGCACGGTCGGGCACCGTACCCACGCCGCCGCACGACGTCAAGGACGGCTACCGGCTAGTCGCGGCCGCTGTCGTCCCGATCGCCGTACCCCGGGTCGTCACGAGGGTCGCGCGGGCGGCGCCGCTCCTGCTTGGGAGGAGCGGGCGGGGGCGTGCTCGTCTCGCCGGGGGCGAGCTTCTCGAGCGACTGCTTCAGCTTCAACGTCGAGCCTTCGCCGATGTAGACGCGCTCGGTGACGGTGCGATAGCCGGGCAGGAACAGCGTGAGCTCGTGCGGCCCCGGCGCCACGTTGAGACGCTGGAAGGTGCCGTCGAAATCGTCCACGCGGCCGGCGCGATATCCGTCCACGTAGACCGCCGCCTCCTTCGGCGTCACCTGGATGCGGGCGGAGCCGCCGATGTCGTACGGATGAGCGTAGCCGTACGGGCCAACGGCGTAGGGGGCGTACGGGCCGTAAGCGCCGTAGGGAGCGCCCCAGCCGTATCCGAAGCCCCAGCCGAACGGGCTGTAGAACGGACTGTAGTAGAGCGGAGCGTAGAAGCCGACCGCCACTCCGCCGTGGACGTGGCCGTGACCGTAGCCGCGCGGACTGGCGGCAACGGTGGACGGGGTGAGGACGGCGAGGCCAGCTACGGCCACCAGGGACGCAGCGGCCAGCGCCTTTCGATGTGCCACGCGGAAACCTCCTTGGTCCATGCGTTGAAAGAAGTGAGCAACGGCCGTGCCACCTTTGCCGCCCCCTGCGCAACCCGCGTGTGCTCTGCGTCATTGCCGGGCCCGTGACGGACCAAGAGCCGCCGCGCGGCGTCTCCTGGCGACGACACCGGCGTCCGTGCGGTTGGACAAGCGGAATATGATCCTCGGCCATGGACCTGCTCTTGCTCGTGGCCGGGCTCCTCGCCCTCTCCGCCTCTCCCGACGTCTTCACCGTCGGCACCGCGCGTGCCGAGCGCGGCCGCACCGCCACCGGTTTCATCGAGGTGCCGGCGGGCGTGGACGCGGGCACCAGCATCCCGGTCGCGGTCGTGCACGGCGCGCGGCCCGGCCCCGTCCTGGCCATCGTCTCCGGCGCCCACGGCACGGAGTACGCCTCGATCATCGCGGTCGAGAAGCTGATGGGCACCCTCGACGCGAAGCAGGTCAGCGGCACCGTGATCCTGGTGCCGCTGGTCAACCGCGCGTCCTTCGACCAGAAGGTCGTGCACGTGAACCCGGTGGACGGGAAGAGCATGAACCGCTTCTATCCGGGCAAGGCCGACGGCACACAGACGGAGCGCGCGTCGTACCTGATCACGCAACAGGTCGTGGAGCCGAGCGATCACCTCATCGACCTGCACGGCGGCGATCTCGACGAGAGCCTGCGCCCGTACAGCTACTGGACGAAGACCGGGCGCGAGGACCAGGACCGCATCTCGCGCGAGATGGTCCTCGCCTTCGGCCTCGATCGCATCATCGTGTCCACGGACCGTCCGAAGGACCCGTCCGCATCGCGCTACCTCGAGAACACGGCCACCACCCGCTTGAAGCCTTCGATCACGGCGGAGGCGGGCCATGCCGGCACCGTCGAGGCCGCGGACGTGGAGGCGCTCGTGCGCGGCTCCCTGAGCGTCATGCGCTACCTGCGGATGCTGCCGGGCGCGCCTGACTTCGTGGCCAAGCCCATCTGGATCACCAGCGTCGCCACCGTCAACAGCGACCAGGCGGGGATCTTCTACCCGCTGGTGAAGCGCGGCGCCGCCGTGGTCAAGGACGCACCCCTCGGATACGTGACCGACTTCTTCGGGCAGAAGATCTTCGAGGCGCGCGCCCCGGTGGCGGGCGAGGTGTTGTACATCTGCAGTGTGCCCAGCATGGCCAAGGGCGGGACCATCGCGAACATCGGCGTGACCGAGTGAGGGTTCGGAGCCAGCTGATCGCGGCCGCGCTAGTCCTGCCGGGGGCGCTGTTCCTGGGCCGCGCTGGTCGTGCGGCGGCGGCCGCGGGCGACCCCCGGCCTCCCGACACGCACACGACGGAGACGACGGAGACCCTGCACGGCGTCGCCATCGCCGATCCCTACCGCTGGCTGGAGGACCAGGCGGCGCCGGAGACGCGGACCTGGATCGACGCCGAAAACGCGTATACGGACGCCGTCATCGGCGGTCTTCCGGGCAAGGAGCGGATCGCGCGCCGCCTCACCGAGCTCATCAAGATCGACGTCGTCAGCGTCCCCTTCGTACGCGGCGGCCGCACCTTCTACAGCAAGCGGGCGGCGGATCAGGAGCAGGCGATCCTCTACGTCAAGAAGGGGGACGGCCCGGAAGAAGTCCTGGTGGACCCGCAGGGGATGAGCCCCGAGCACTCCATCTCCGCGAACTTCCAGGACGTCTCCAGCGACGGCAAGCTGCTCGCCTACGGCGTGCGGCTGGGCGGCCAGGACGAGGTCGAGATCCGGCTGATGGACGTGGACTCGCGCCGCGAGGTGGAGACCCTGCCCAAGGCGCGGTATTCGGGCCTCTCCATCGCCGCGGACAAGGCCAGCGTCTTCTACTCGCGCCTCACGGGCGAGGGGCCGCGCGTCTATCGCCACCGCATCGGGTCCGCGCAGATGGACGAGGAGCTGTTCGGCCAGGGCTACGGCCCGGAGAAGATCATCAACGTCGACCTCTCCGGCGACGGGCGCTACCTCCTGATCACCGTCCTCCACGGCTCGGCCGCGGTGAAGGGCGAGGTCTACGCGCAGGACCTGGCCAGGGGCACGCCGCTGCGTCCGATCGTCAACGGCCCCGAGGGGGTGTTCACGGGCCGGATCGGCGGGGACACCCTCTTCCTGAAGACGAACTGGGAAGCGCCGAACTCGCGGATCGTGGCCGTGGACCTGCGCGATCCCGGGCGCGACAAGTGGCGCGTGGTGGTGCCCGAGGGCAAGTCCGTCATCAGCGCCCTCGGCCTCGCGGGTGGGCAGGTGTTCGTGAGCCGCCTCGAAGACGTCCAGCCCCGGATCCAGTCCTATACGCCGGACGGCAAGCTCGTGCGGGACGTCGTTCTGCCGGGCATCGGCTCCATCTCGGGAATCGCGGGAGAGTGGGACCAGGACGAGGCGTTCTTCTCGTTCTCGTCCTTCGCCCAGCCGCAGACGATCTATCGCCATCGCGTCGCGTCCGGGAAGGCGGACGTCTGGGCCCGGCCGGCCGTGCCCGTCAAGAGCGATGCGGTGGAGGTGCGCCAGGTCTTCTTCAACTCGAGGGACGGGACCCGCGTGCCGATGTTCCTCGCCTACCGCAAGGGGCTGGCCCTGGACGGCAAGCGGCCGACGCTCTTGACCGCGTACGGCGGCTTCAACCAGTCGCAGCTTCCGTCGTTCTCCGCGCGCGCCTCGTTCTGGATCGAGAACGGCGGCGTCTACGCGCTGGCCAACCTGCGGGGCGGAGGGGAATACGGCGAGGCCTGGCATCAGGCGGGCATGCTCGACAAGAAGCAGAACGTCTTCGACGACTTCATCGGGGCGGCGGAGTGGCTGATCGCGAACAAATTCTCCTCGCGCGAGACTCTGGCCATCTCCGGCGGATCGAACGGCGGTCTGCTCGTGGGCGCGGCCCTGACCCAACGCCCGGAGCTGTTCCGGGCCGTCGTCTGCAGCTACCCGCTCCTGGACATGCTGCGGTACCACCAGTTCTTCGTCGCCCGCTACTGGGTGCCGGAATACGGGTCCGCGGACGATCCCGCGCAGTTCCCGGCGCTGCGGGCGTATTCGCCCTACCATCACGTGCAGAAGGGCGTGCGGTACCCGGCCGTCCTGTTCATCACGGGCGACGGCGACACGCGGGTGGCGCCGCTGCACGCGCGGAAGATGGCGGCGCTGATGCAGGCGACCACGGGCTCGCCCGCGGATCGGCCCGTGCTGCTGCACTACGACACGAAGGCCGGGCACTCCGGCGGGCTGCCCGCGTCGAAGCAGATCGACGACCTCACGCAGGAGATGCGGTTCCTGTTGTGGCAGCTGGGGGTGGGGTAGGGGGGGCTACGGGGGGCCGTCCCCCAGGAGCCGCCGCGCATGATCCTGCCGGTCCAGCTGAGACAGGAACAACGCCCGCGACTCCGGTGTGAGGCTGAGCTGCCAGTCCTCGTGCCGGCGCGACCATTCGATCGCGCGGGCGGCGAAGAACCCATCGAACCGCCAGGCGCGGATGCTGCTGACCGTGATGGGGACGAGGACGATCGCCAGCACCGCGACCGCGATGGAAGGCCAGACCGGCGCGGCGCGTCCCTCCACCGTCATGACCATCGCCCCGACACCCAGCGTGAACGCCAGCGCGGGTAACAGTCCCAGCCGGTACAAGTCCGGGCGCGCCCCGAGGATGGGAAAGATCACGACGAGAGGCCACGCGACTCCCAGGACCGCGACGCGTGCGGCCTCGCGGGGCCCGAACCGGCGCGCCGCCCACACGACGAGCGGCCCCACCGCGAGACCCAAGACCAGATGGACCACCGGCCATTCCCGTAGCGTCGTGCCCGCCCAATGCTCGTACCCGAGCGGCGCGAAGATCGTCGCGTACAGGAGCGGCAGCAGGCGCAGCCAATCGCCGGGCTGGCGCACGTCGAACCCGGCCCAGGCCCCGCGCTGCGTCTCGCCCCGCAGCATCTTGTCGGGGAAGAGTCCGGCCCACAGCGCCAGGTACCCGATCACCAGGAGCACCAGCACGCGCAGCACGACCCGCCGCCGGCCGCGATCCACATCCGGCCGCGCCACCCGGTCCGCGAGCCACGCGGCCAGCGGTATCGTGACCGCCATCTCCTTCGAGGCCAGCGCGAGCGCGGCCAGCAGGACGACGGCAGTGGCGCGGCCGCGACCGAACGCGCCCGGGAACAAGAACACGACCAGGCCGCCCACGTAGAAGATCGCGGCCAGCGTGTCCGTCCGCTGGCTCACCCAGGCCACCGCCGCGACCGACAGCGGGTGGGCCATCCACGCGACGGCGAGGGCCAGGGCCGCGCGCGGACTCAGCCGGAGCCGCAATCCGAGCGCCCACGCGAGTACGCCGGCCACCGTCACGAAGACGACGTTCGTGAAGTGCGCGCCCTCCGGGCGGACGCCCCAGAGCGCGTGATCGACCGCGCGCGTGATGTCCGCGATCGGACGATAGGTGCCCGTCGTGCGCCCGAGCGGATCCTCCGTGCCCGCGAAGGCCCCCAGAAGCTCGCGCTCCGTCCATGGCCGCGCCCACAGGAAGTCATCCGAGAGGAGGCCGAAACGGACGGTCGGCCCGTAGAGCAGGGCCACCGTCGCGACGATGACGAGCGTGGAACGCCCGCGAGAGGGAGGATCCGTCAGCGCGAGCGCCCACAGCACGGCGACCGCCGCCACCCGCGCGACGTCGCGCACGGCCGGGTTGAAGCGCAGCCAGGCCGCGGGCTCGACGATCTCGGCCAGCGCGGCCCCGGCGAGGACGGCCGCGAGGGCCGACCACGCCAGCGCCTTCCACCGTCCACCCCTCGACCACAACCAGGCGCACACGAGCGCGGCCAGCAAAGGAGGCACCAGCCGCGCCGTGTGGAGAGCCATGCCGGCCGGGAAGCGGAGCGCGATGGCGTCGATCATCAAGCGCGCGCGGGCCGGCGGCGCCGCGGAGTCCGCTTCCAGGAGGACGTCGATCCCGCGGGACCCGGGTGGGATCGCGACGGTCAGCCACTGCGACTCGAGGGGCACGACTCGGGCCCAGGCCTCACGCCCCTGCGCCGACGCGCGCACCTGCACGGGCACGGCGCCCGGGTTCGCACGCACGAGCAGGCTCAGCGCGGCCGCGCCTGGCGAGAGGTCGTGCACATGAACGACGGCACGCGGGCCCGACACCACGGTCACGCGGTCCGACCATCGGCGCAGTCCGTCGCTGACCGCCTTCCAGTCGCCGCCGGCCGCGATCCGGACCTCGCTCGGCAACAGGACGGCGCTGGCGATCGCTCCGCACACGGCGGCCATCAGGACGGCGACCGCCGGAGGGAGGACGGGTCGAGCCACGGGGTCGGATCTTATGGCCGAACCGCGGTTTGACCGCGGCCCGATCCCGCATACATTCGGCCGCATGCGACCTGCCGTCCTGGCCGTCCTCGCCCTCGCCGCCGCGACCGTAGCCGCCCAGGAGCCGCCCGTCGTGATCCGCGCGGGCACCCTCCTCGATGGCCGCGGCGGCCGAGCGACGAACCGCAACATCCACATCCGCGACGGACGGATCGAGTCGGTGACCGCGGACGGGCCCGGACGCAGCGCCTCCACCTACGACCTCGCCGCGTACACCGTCCTCCCCGGCCTCGTGGACGCCCACGATCACCTCGCGTGGCACTTCAACGCCGCGGGCAAGCTCCACACCGCCAGCGACGGCGAGACGCCGGCACAGGGTGCCCTGGCCATGGCCGCGAACGCGTGGGCGACGCTGCGCGCGGGCATCACCACCGCGCAGAGCCCCGGCTCCCCCGAAGACGCCGACCTGCGTGCCGCCATCGAGAAAGGGCTGCCGGGGCCGCGCCTGCTGACGTCGCTCGAGCCGCTCGACCAGACGTCCGGCAGCCCGGACGAGCTGCGGGCCAAGGTCCGCGAGCGCAAGCAGGCGGGCGCGGACCTCATCAAGCTCTTCGCGTCCAAGAGCATCCGCGACGGCGGCGCGCGCACCATGACGGACGCGCAGCTCGAAGCGGCCTGCGGCGAGGCCAAGGCCCTCGGGCTGCGCACGCTCGTGCACGCGCATTCCGCGGAAGCGATGGCCGCGGCCGCCGCCGCCGGCTGCACCCAGGTCGAACACGGCGTCTTCGCGGACGAGGCGACGCTGAAGCTCCTCTCCGCGCGCGGCACCTACTTCGACCCACAGTGCGGCCTCGTCTTCCGGAACTACCTGGACAACCGCGAGCACTACCTCGGCATCGGCAACTACAACGACGCCGGTTTCGCGGCCATGGAGAGCGCGATGCCGAAGGCGGTGGGGGCGGTGCGCCAGGCGCTGGCCACGCCCGGCCTGAAGGTCGTGTTCGGCACCGACGCGGTGGCGGGCGCCCACGGCCGCAACGTGGAAGAGCTGATGTGCCGCGTCCAGCAGGCGGGCCAGGCTCCGATGGACGCCATCGTGTCCGCGACCTCGCGCGCCGCGGAAGCGCTGGGCCTCGACCAGGAGATCGGCGCGGTGGCGCCGGGCCGGCAGGCGGACCTCGTCGCCGTGGACGGCGATCCGAGCCGGGACATCACGGCCCTGCGGCGCGTGGTGTTCGTGATGCGCGGCGGCCGCGTCTATCGCAACGAGACGACGGCCCGGCCGCGCTGATCCGATCGCCCGAACGAGGACGGGCTCAGTTCAGCGTCGGATCGACGGCGCCGCGCCCTTCGACGGACTGCGCGAAGAAGGCGGGCCAGGCCGCGCGGATGCGCTCGACCTTCGCGATGTTGGCCGGATCCGCGGGCACGCCCACCGTCACGTAGATGAAGGCTTCGCGGAAGGGCCGCGGCCAGGGCGTGCCGCGCGGGTTGCGGTCGCCGATCGCGGCCACCACGTCGGCGATGGTGACGTCCTTGCGCGTGCCGCCGAAGGTGACCCCGCTGGCCGGGTTCTGGCCGGGATCGGTGTCGGTGCCGGTGGGGTTGCGCACGAAGAAGAACGGCGCGACTTCGCTCGCGTCGCGCATCCCCATGAGGTACTGGTCGAGCGCGCTGTAACGGAGCGAGGCCCCGGTGGTGCGGAAGCGGCCGTCGGCCTGGGGCGTGACGTCGTTGCCCTCCAGGTACGAGCCGTCCGTGTCCATGAAGAAGCTCCAATGCACCTCGTCGCGGCCGAGGAGCTCGGTGCTGGTGGTCGCCCCGTCCCGGAAGCGCGCGTTCGCCAGCCAGCGGTGGCCGACCTCGTGGGCGAGCACGGTGAGGGTGCTGTCTTCGCCCAGGAACCGCTGGTTGATGTCGTCGGGGTACTTCCCGATCGTGTCCATGGTGATGAAGCTCTCCAGGCGGCCGCGGCTTCCGTATTCCGCGGTGAGGTCCTGCTGGTTGGCCCCGATCCCGGCGTCCGTGTTGTGGACGGTCTGCTCGAACGAGAACGTCCCGGCGGGGACGAGGCGGCGCGACGTGTAGACGATGAGCTGCTGGTAGTCGTCGGGGTGGGTCGCGTAGAACTTGCGCGCCACCGCCACCGTGTCGAGGCCGTCACGGTCGCGGAAGCTCTCCGCGAGCGCGCCCGGGCCCGTCGCCGCGGCCGCGTGCGCGAAGTCCACGGCGGTGACGCCGCCCGTCCCGTTGCCGGGGGCGATCCCCGTCGCCGCCTCCTCGATCGACGTCGCCAGCTCCGTGTCGTACACGAAGTCGATGCGCCCGTCCGCCCAGAGCGTGACCTGGAACGTGTTCTTGTCGGTCTCGTCGAACTGCGGCACTGCCCGCCAGGTGACGGTCGCGTGGTCCGCCACCGACAGGAACGAGATCGTGCCGCCCGATTCCGGGTTCAGGTCCACGAGCAGGGGCGCGACGCGCGGCGGACCGTCGACCAGCCGGCCCACGTCGCGGCTGGTGGACGCATCGTCCTTCTGGCCGAAGGTGACGTTGCCGTCCGAGTTCACGAAGGCCGCGCTGTAGGTCTGACCGAAGAACGGAAAGCCGAACGGCAGCGAGATCCGCGTCGAGTCGTCGTCGCCGAGAAGAAGGCCCGTCCCCGTGTCTGGCTCCAGCGGGAGGGTCAGCCGAGTGGCCGAATAGCCGCTTCCGGACGGCGTGAAGCGGACGGCCGCGCCCGCCAGGTCGATGGGGTTGCGCAGGAGGGCGAGGTCGCCCTGGTCCTCGAGGACCGCGATCTGGCCCACGTCGAACGCGCCCACGGCGGACGCCCGCACGCCCCCGTCCCGAGCGGCCCGCCGGGCCAGCTCCTCGCGGTGCGCCCATACGGCGCGGCGGGCGCCATTCGGTCCGGTGCCACACCAGGCGGGACCGGATTGCGCGTGAGCAGCCGACACCTCGGCCGCGGGTATCGATGAAAGGAGAAAAACAGCGAGGACGGCGTGTCGCATGAAGGCCTCCAAAGGCCGGACGACCATCATCGCACCGACTATGATATCGGGCCAATGCTCGATATCACCGTCGCCGTCGTGCCCGTGGCCGGGCTCGGGACGCGCCTTTTGCCCGCCACCAAGTCCCAGCCCAAGGAGATGCTCCCGGTCGGCCGCCGCCCCGTGGTCCAGTACGTCGTCGAGGAGCTGACGGAGGCGGGCATCGAGCGCGTCCTGTTCGTGACCGGGCGCGGCAAGACCTCCATCGAGAACCATTTCGACACGGATTTCGAGCTCATCCAGTCCCTGCGCGAGAGCGGCAAGGAGGACCTGCTGGCGGAGCTGGAGTTCGAGCGGGCGCGGGTGCAGTACTTCTACACGCGCCAGCGCGAGACCCTGGGGCTCGGGCACGCCGTCCTTTGCGCGCGCCCGTTCGTGGGCGGGGAGCCGTTCGTGGTCGCCCTGGGCGACTCCATCCTCGGCCTCGACCGGCGCAGCACGGTGGTGCGCCGCATGGTCGAGTGTTTCGTCGAGAAGAAGGCGGCGGCGGTGGTGGCCTTCGAGCGGGTCCCGCGCAGCGAGGTCCGCCACTACGGCATCGCGCGGCCCCGCGGCGAAGGCGACGTCTTCGAGGTGGCGGACGTCGTGGAGAAGCCGAGCCCGGAGGACGCGCCCAGCGAGCTCGCCATCGCCGGCCGCTACGTGTTCGCGCCTTCGATCTTCGACGCCCTGCAGCGCACGAGCCCGGGCAAGGGCGGCGAGATCCAGCTCACGGACGCCATCCGCATCGCGATCAAGGAAGGCGGGCGCGTCTATGGGATGTGCCTCTCCGAGAGCGAGCGCCGCTTCGACGTGGGCAACTTCGACAGCTACTTCCGCGCGTTCGTGGAGTTCGCGCTCGCGGACCCGAAGCACGGCCCCGGCCTGCGCCAGACCCTGAAGCGCCTGCTCGATGCTCCTCATACGTAAGCGCGCGTTCGCGCGCGCGGGCCTGGTCGGGAACCCGTCCGACGGCTATCACGGGCGGACGATCTCGATCTCCGTCCGGAACGTGTGGGCCGAGGTCGTGCTCTACGAGTGGGACTCCGTGGACATCGTGCTCCTGGAGGACGACCGCGCGAGCTTCCGCTCCGTGAAGGACCTCGCCCGCGACGTGCGCCTGCACGGCTACTACGGCGGCATCCGTCTGGTGAAGGCGACCATCAAGCGCTTCGTGGAGTACTGCGAGGCGCGGCAGATCCCGCTCCACGAGCGCAACTTCTCGATCCGCTACGAGACCACCATCCCGCGCCAGGTCGGAATGGCCGGATCCAGCGCGATCATCGTGGCCACCCTCCGCTGCCTGATGGAGTTCTACGGCGTCACCATCCCCCTGGCCGCCCAGCCCACGTTCGTCCTCTCCGTGGAGAGAGAGGAGCTCTCGATCGCGGCCGGCCTGCAGGACCGCGTCATCCAGGTCCACGAAGGGCTCGTCTCCATGGACTTCGGGATGGAGCAGGAGCGGATGGTGGACGGGTTCAAGACGTATGCCTACGAGCGGCTCGACCCCGCCCTGCTCCCGCCCCTCTATCTCGCCTACAGCAACCACCTCAGCGAGCCGACCGAGGTGTTCCACAACGACATCCGCGGCCGCTTCGACCGCGGCGAGCCGAAAGTCGTCGAGGCCATGCGCGGCTTCGCCCGGCTGGCGGAGCGGGCGCGGACGGCGCTGCTGGAGGGCGACACCACGCGCCTGGGCGAGCTCATGGACGCGAACTTCGACCTGCGGCGGACGATCTACGACCTGCCCGCCTGGCAGGTGCAGATGGTCGAGACCGCGCGCGCTTGCGGGGCCAGCGCGAAGTTCGCGGGCTCCGGCGGCGCCATCATCGGGATCTGCCGGGACGAGGCGACGTTCGCGAAGCTGCAGGCGCGGCTCACGGAGATCGGCAGCCGCGTCATCCGGCCGCGCGTGATGGAGTAGCCCGATGATTCGTCGGGCGACGGCCGCGCTCGTGATGGTCGGCGCGGCCGCGATCCTCGCCGCCGCGGCTCCGGGCGACGCGCCCCGGGCGCCGTTCGAGCTCGTCTTCGAGTGGACGGTGGACGGGAACCAGGACCTGTACGTCGTGGGCGCGCAGGGTGGCGCGCCCCGCCGGCTCACCACGGACGCGCACGTCGACGCCCTGCCGCGCTGGAGCGCGGACGGCGAGAGCGTGTTCTTCACTTCCGACCGCAGCGGGAACTGGCAGGTCTACAGCGTGCCCGCGGCGGGCGGAGCGGCGCGGCGCGTGCGCGACAACCGCGACCGCGAATGGCAGGTGGAGCCGTCCCCGGACGGCCGCGCCCTCGCCCTCCTCTCCAACAAGGAGGGCCCCGAGTCGCTCTACGTGATGGACCTGGCCACGGGCCAGGATCGCCGGCTCGTCCGCCACGGCCGCCGCACCGGCCTCGGCAACCCGAGCTGGAGCCGCGACGCGCGGCGCATCGTGTTCTCGACGAACTGGGCGAAGGGCTTCGGCATCCACATCGTGGACGCGGAGACGGGCGAGGAGCGGCCGCTCACCAAAGCCCACCCGACCGGCTGCGAGCCCCGTTTCCATCCGGACGGACGGCGCGTGGTCTACGTCCATCGCGGCGGGCAGGGAGACAAGAGCCAGATCGTCGAGCACGACCTCGCCTCCGGGCGCGAGAAGGTCCTGGTCGGCTGGCCCGCGTTGAACTACAACCCGGCCTATTCGCCCGACGGATCGGAAATCGCTTTCACGTCCAACCTGACCGGCGAGTGGGTCGTCTATCGTCAGCGCCTCTCCGACGGGCACGCCTGGCGCGTCACCTTCGGCGGCGGCCCCGCGCGCGGGCCGGACTACCGCCCCCGCCGCGGACAGGTGTGACAGAATCGGGGTCCACCTTCCGGAGGTCCCCATGACGTCCCGCCGGTGTCTGGCCACCGTGATCCTCGCCCTCGTCGCCGCGTCCGCGTCCGCGCAGCCATCGCCGAAGCCGAAGAAGATCCAGGACATTCCGCCGCCCGCCGCACCCGCGGCGCCGGCCGCGCCCGCCGCGCCCGCCGCACCCGTCATGCCGAAGCCCGGGCCCGAACACGAGGTTCTCAAGCCGCTGGCGGGCGAGTGGGACGCGACCGTGGAGTCGTTCGCGGCCCCGGGCCAGCCGCCGATGCTCGCGAAGGGGATCGAGACGGGCACCATGATCGGCGGCTTCTGGCTCGTGTCCGACTTCAAGAGCGAGGTGATGGGCCAGCCGTTCCTGGGCCGCAGCACGCTCGGGTACGATCCGGCCAAGAAGAAGTACGTCTCGACCTGGATCGACTCCATGACGCCGTCGCTCTCCGTCGGCGAGAGCGACTACGACGCGGCCACGAAGACGTTCACGGGCTGGACGGACGCGGTGGACCACCGGGGACAGCCGACGCGGTTCAAGATGGTGACGGTCTTCAAGGACCCGGCCACCCGCATCTCGACGACGTCGATGAAGGGGCCGGATGGGAAGGAGATGACGGTCATGCGCATCACCTACACGAGGCAGAGGTAACGCCATGCTGCGCACACTGGCCGTGATCGCGGCCGCGGTCGCTCTCACCGCGGAAGGAGGCTCGCGCATGACCGAGGCCGCCGACGGACACGCGGGCGGGCTGCTCCTGGTCGCGAACAAGGGAGAGCACACGCTCGGGATCATCGATCCCGTGGCGGGCAAGCAGATCGCGACCATCCCCGAGACCGGGGTCACCGGGCACGAGGTGATCGCGTCTCCGGACGGGCGCACCGCCTACGTGCCCATCTACGGCGACTCCGGCGTGGGCAAGCCGGGCAGCGACGGGCGCACGATGGACGTGATCGACATCGCGTCGCGGAAGGTCGTGAAGACGATCGATTTCGGCGGCCCCGAGCGTCCGCACTGCCCGATGTTCGGCGCGGACGGGCGTCTCTACGTGACCACCGAGCTGAGCAAGACGGTCACGGTCATCGATCCCAAGACGCACGCGATCGTGGACCGCATCCCCACCGACCAGCCGGAGTCGCACATGGTGGCGCTCTCGCGCGACGCCTCGCGCGCGTACACCTCCAACGTGCACGTGGGCACGGTGAGCGTCATCGACGTGAAGGCGAAGAAGGTCCTGAAGGTCATCCCCGTCTCGCCCTACGCGCAGCGCATCGCGCTGTCCACGGACGACAAGTGGATCTTCACCGCGGACCAGACGCAGCCGCGCCTGGCCGTGATCGACGTCGCCGCGGGGGCGGTCAAACAATGGGTGGCGCTGCCCGGCATCGCCTACGGCACGGCCACGACGCCCGACGGCAAGTACCTGCTGATCACCGTGCTCCGCGTCAACAAGGTCGCCGTGCTCGACCTGAAGTCGATGCAGATCGCGCAGGTCATCGACGTGCCGGCGGCGCCGCAGGAGATCGTGGTGCGGCCGGACGGCAAGACGGCCTACGTCTCCTGCGACGCGAGCAAGAAGGTGGCGGCCATCGACACCGCGACGTGGAAGGTGGAGAAGCTCATCGACGCGGGCGCGGCCGCGGACGGGCTGGCCTGGGCCGCCGCGCGCTGATCCGAGCGCGTCCATGACGCGGCCGCGGCTGCTCCGCTTCGGCGTCTTCGAGATGGACCTCGAGGCGCGCGAGCTGCGCCGCCGCGGCCTCTTCGTGCCTCTCCCGCCCCAGCCGTTCGCCGTGCTCGCGGAGCTGGCCACGCGCCGCGGCCAGGTCGTCTCGCGCGAGGACCTCCAGGCGCGCCTCTGGCCGGACGGCGTGCACGTGGACCAGGAGCGCGGCCTGAACCATTGCCTGAACCGGATCCGCCGCGCGCTCGGGGACGAGGCACACACGCCGCGGTTCGTGGAGACAGTGCCGCGCCAGGGGTACCGGTTCCTGGCCGCGGTCGAGGTCGTGGAGATCGAGGCGGAAGTCGCATCGCCCGTGCGATCTCGGGCGTCCCTACGGTGGCTCGCGGGCGCGGCCGCTCTCGTGCTCGCGCTGCAGATGGCCGACGCGCGCCGGCGCGCACGGAGCGGCGCCGACGTCTCACCGGTGGCCGCCGCGCAAGGCGCGTTCCTGGAGGGACGGCGCCTGCTCGACGAGGGCCCCGCGGGCTGGCGCCGCAGCGTCGAGTCCTTCCGGGAGGCGGCGCTCCACGACCCGGGGTTCGCGCCCGCGCATTACGAGATGGCGGACGCGTACATGCGCCTCGGCGAGAACGGCATCCTTCCCGCGCACGAGGCGTTCCCCGCCGCCCGCCGCGCCGCCCAGGCCGCGCTGGCCATTGAAGACGACCCGGAGCCGCTGGTCATCCTGGCCGCGATCGGCCTCAACTACGAATGGGACTGGGCGTCCGCGGAGCGGTCGTACCGGCGGGCGCGGGGCCTCGAGCCGGACCGCATCGACGCGAGCCTGGGCCTGGCGCGGCTCCTGTCCGCGGCCGGCCGGCACGACGAGGCCGTGCGCGTCGTGAGCGAGATCGAGACGCGCCATCCGGGATGCCCCGTCATCGTGCGCGACTCGGCGCTCACGTATTACCGTGCCCGCCGGTTCGACGAGGCGGCGCGCCGGCTGCGCGACTGGGCCGCGCTGGAGCCCGGCCTGCGCGACCCGCATCACTGGCTGGCCATCCTCCACTACCTGCGCGGCCAGGACGAGAGCGCGGTGTCCGAGGTCCGCCTGGTCATGGATCTGGCCAAGGCGCACGCTCAGTTCCGGGCGCGCTTCGACGCGCTGCCGCCGGGACCGGCCATGGCCTTCTACCTGCGCGGGTGCGTCCGCTACCTCGAAGGACTCCAGGCCACGGAGTGGGTCACCCCGGACGACTTCGCGCGGCTGCGGGCGCTGATCGGCGAGCGCGAGCAGGCGCTGCGCGACCTCGAGCGTGCCGCGGACGAGCGCTCGCCGCGCCTCCTGCCCTATCTCAACGATCCCGTCTTCGACACCCTGAGGGCGGAGGCGCGGTTCCAAGCCCTGCAGCAGCGTGTCCGGGTCCCGGCCGCGCCGCCCGCGCCCTCGGCCCGTGCGGTCGTCCTCGCGTTGCGCGCTCCCTGACCGTTCACCCACGGCGCGAAGTCGTTCGACGGGTGTGGCTTCCGCGTTCACATCGAAATGGGTTGTCTCGCTCGTCGCGCTCCACCGAACCTGCGGGCGGAGGTCATCGCGATGGGGCGCGCCGAGGTCGTGTTCGCACTGGCCGTGGCCGGCTACGGGTGTGGAGGGGGTCCGGGGAGCGTCGCGGGTACGCCGCCAACGGCGGCGCCTGCAGTGGGGGCTTCCGCGGCCGCCTCGACCGCGCCGACCGTGCGTCCAGCGGCGACGGTCCGGCTGAGCGGCTCCACTGCGTCGGGAGTAGCGGAGGCGAACGGCTGGCTGTGGGTGACGCACTTCGAGGCGAGCGTCCTCTCGCAGGTGGATCCGCGGACGGGCACCGAGGTCGGCGTGGTCGAGGTCGGCGCCAACGCGGGCAGCCTCACCGCCGTCGGCCCGCAGCTCTGGGTCGCCCAATACACGACTCGACCTGAGGACGCGCGTCTCGTGCGCGTCGATTCCCTGACCGCCGCCGTCCGCGCACGCGTGACGCTGCCGCACCTCTGCTGCGAGGTCGCGGGCGCGGCCGGTCGCGTCTGGACCGTGGATCCTCGCGGCGCCCTGCTCGCCGTCGATCCGGACGGCGGCGTCGTTTCGTCGACGCCGGTCGCCATCGATCCTGCCGTGCACATCGGGCTGTTCGGGGACGAGCGCGCGCTCTGGGTTTCCAGCGATACGACGGCTCTGCTGCGAGTGGACCCGCAGTCCGCGCGCGTGATCGCGACTCTCGACGTCGGGGGCGGGATCCCGATGGCGCTCGCCCACGATCTCGTCTGGGGCGCGAGCCCGCACCACGTCTGGGCCGTGGATCCGGCGTCGAACGAAGTGCGCGTGCGCCTTCCCATCGAGAACACGATCGAAGTCTTGAGCCTGGCCGTCACCGAAGACGCGCTGTGGGTGGGGGCGCGCCGTCCGGGATACGTGGGGGTCGTGTTGCGTTACGACCTGCGGTCCGGGCACCTGACGGGAGAGGCGGCGGTGGGCCTGCCTGCGAAGGTGTTGTACGCGTTCGGGCGCGTCTGGGTCGTGGACGGGGACTCGAACACGCTGCTCGGGTTCGATCCGACTTCAAGCACAGGTTGAGGCAACTCGTTCTGGAACGAGCGGCCGCTCGCGGGTCTAGTCGCCCCGCGAGAAAATTTTCTGTACGCGGATTGAGTACGAGCATCGTCATGGTCACGGTATCGCGCCCCAGACTCGCTGCGACGCCGAAAATCGCCCCTTGACGCGATCGAGAGGCTCTTGATGGGTTTCGGGGTTCCGGCCGTCTCCCGGTTCGCTGGCGTGGCCAGCCATCGTACGCAAACTACGTACAGTCAGATCGCTTGCGGGGACGTCCCCTCCGAACGCGGAGCCGGGCGAACCGCTTCAGATCGATCGCGGCAGCGCGACATCGAGCCGCTTCGCCCAGGGCACAAGCGCGTCGAGGATCGTGGCGTACGGCTCGACCCCGTGCGCGAGCTGGCGCGACCGTCGTTCCAGCGCGGCGTGCCCGGGCAGACGAACGGGCGGCGCGCCGGGCGCGGTCGCGGAGGCGCGCGCGGCATCCGCGATGGCCGACATCTGGCGGCGGAACGCGGCCCTTCCGGCGAACCCATCGGGATCGATGAGCTGCAGGTACACGGACGCGCCCCATTCGTCGGGCTTCTCGGCGCGTCCGTGACCGGCGAGGCCGGACGTCAGCGCCTCCACGAGCAGGGCGAGCGCGAACCCCTTGTGCCCGAGCTCGAGGCCGCCCAGGGGCAGGATCGCGCCCTTCCGCGCGCCGAAAAGGACGGCGGGATCGTCCGTCGCGCGCCCATCCGCATCCACCAGCCACTGGCCGGGCAGGCGGCCGCCCTCGTCCGCCACCCGCTTGGTCATTGCGTTCGTGGTGGTGGACATGCTGATGTCGAACAGGATGGGCTCGCCCTCCGTGGGCAGGCCCGCGGCCAACGGGTTCGGCGTGACCACCGACGTCACGCCTCCGTGCGCGGCCACGCCCGCGCCCGCGGGGTCGGAGCAGGTCAGGATGATCACGAGCCCTTCGTCCGTGATCGGCTTGAGGTAGGCCTGCAGGCAGCCGATGTGGTGGCTGCGGCGGATGGTGAGCGTGACCTGCGGATGGGCGCGCAGCCGCTCGCGCGCGAACGCGATCGCCCGCCGCATGACCCAGGGCCCGGGCAGATAGCGTCCGTCCCACACGATCGCACCGCCATGGTCGGCGACCGTCCCGGGCTCGCCCTCGCGCGTCATGCCGCCTTCGTCCAGGTTCGAGAGGTAGCGCGGGGCCATGCCCAGGCCATGGGTGGTGTGGCCGAGGAGGTCGGACTCCACCAGGATTTCGGCCGTGTCGCGCGCGCGATCCTCGGGCAGCCCGAGGCCGGCGAAGAGACGAGTGCCGAAGGCGGCCAGGTCGTCGGCGCGATAGCGGGGAGTGGCGGCGCTCATGGGGCCCTCATCTTATGCGGGCTTGACTCCGCGCGGCGCCCCGTCTACCCTGCGCCCGTCATGTCCGCCGCGCGCCCGATCGCCATCATCGTCATTAGCAGCGGCGGAGGTCCGCCGATCTAGGGCACGCTCAGCCCGAAGTCGGTACGACCCCCGAGGATTCGAAGGCCTCGGGGGTTTTGTTTTTGGGGGGAGAGATCGATGCAGACCACCGGCAGCCGCGGGCTGCTGCACGACGTCCTGACCAGCCGCGTCTACGACGTGGCGCGGGAGACGCCCCTCGAGCCGGCGGCGCGCCTGTCGCGGCGGCTCGGGCACGCCGTGCTGCTCAAGCGCGAGGACCTGCAGCCCGTCTTCTCCTACAAGATCCGCGGCGCCCACAACCGCATCGCGCATCTCGACGCCGCGCAGCGGGCGCGAGGAGTCATCGCGGCCAGCGCGGGCAACCACGCGCAGGGCGTCGCCTACTCCGCGCGCCACCTCGGCATCCGCGCCGTGATCGTGATGCCGGAGACGACGCCGGAGATCAAGGTGGAGGCAGTGCGGGAGCTGGGGGCGGAGGTCGTCCTGGCCGGCGACAGCTACGCGGATTCGGCGGCACGCGCGGAGGCGCTGGCCGTGGAGCAGGGCCTCACCCTCGTGCACCCCTTCGACGATCCCCTGGTCATCGCGGGACAGGGGACGATCGGCGCCGAGATCGTGCGGCAGAGCCAGGGCCGCCTCTCCGCGGTGTTCGTGCCCGTCGGAGGCGGAGGGTTGATCGCGGGCGTGGCCGGGTACGTGAAGGCGCTGCTGCCCCACGTGCGTGTGATCGGCGTCGAGCCCTTCGAGGCGGACGCGATGTACCAGTCGCTGGCCGCGGGCCGGCGGGTGCACCTGGATCACGTCGGCCTGTTCGCAGACGGGGTGGCCGTGCGCGAGGTGGGGGAGCGCACGTTCGCCCTGGCCCAGGCCCACGTGGACGAGGTCGTGCGCGTCAGCAACGACGAGGTGTGCGCGGCCATCAAGGACGTCTTCGACGACACGCGCAGCGTCATGGAGCCGGCGGGCGCGCTGTCCGTGGCCGGCCTGAAGACCTGGGCCGCCGCCCATCCCGACCAGCGTGACCTGCGCGTGGTCGCCGTCCTGAGCGGCGCCAACATGAACTTCGACCGTCTCCGCTTCGTGGCCGAGCGGGCCGAGCTGGGCGAAGCGCGGGAAGCCGTGCTCGGTGTGACCATCCCCGAGCGGCCGGGGGCGTTCCGCGAGTTCTGCGCCACCATCGGGCCGCGCGTGGTGACGGAGTTCAACTACCGGCTCAGCGGCCGCGACCGCGCGCACATCTTCGTCGGCCTGCGCACGGCGTCCCGGGAGGACGCGGTGGACGTGGCGGCGCGGCTACGCGCCCGCGGATACGACACGGAGGATCTCTCCGACAACGAGGTCGCGAAGCTGCACGTCCGGCACATGGTCGGCGGCCGCTCCTCGGACGTCCGCGACGAGCGGCTCTACCGCTTCGAGTTCCCCGAGCGGCCGGGCGCGCTGCTGCGGTTCCTGGAGACGCTGGGGGGGCGCTGGAACATCAGCCTGTTCCACTATCGGAACCACGGGGCGGATTTCGGCCGCGTGCTGGCGGGG
>Ga0111539_10000716_pt1 | contig 43096 bp, 35 predicted proteins | sample RhiMethybrSRZTD1_FD_79667 | JGI IMG/M metagenome (GOLD analysis project Ga0111539, IMG submission 79667) | Populus rhizosphere microbial communities from Tennessee, USA - Rhizosphere MetaG P. TD hybrid SRZTD1 (version 2) (version 2) | ecosystem: Host-associated > Plants > Roots > Rhizosphere >... | reverse complement strand
TTCCTGATTCCTGATTCCTGATTCCTAGTTTCCCGTCGGTCGTTCCAGAGCGTCGATGACGACGACGGCGACCGGGCCTCGTGTGGCCTCGAGCCTCAGCCCGAGCTGTTCCGGGAAAACGCTGAAGAGTGATGGAAGAGACGGACGATCGAGTGGATCGCGAACGCCGGGCGGTGGGGGAGGCGGACCGAACTCGGCGGCGACGTCGAAGTCGCCATCGAAATAGCCCGTGAGCCCGGTGCGGTCGATGACGCCACGCCGCAGGACCGGCATCAGCAAGCGCGTCAGGCCGTCCATCGTGATGCCACGAATCGCCATCCGCGCGCGTCCTGACGCGAGTTCGGCCCCCGGCGTCGGGCCCAGGTAGTTGCATCGCGCTGCCGGATCAGGCGGTCCCTGAATCGGGGCAGCGGTTGCGATGCAGTCGGCTTGCGATCGCCGGAATTCGGGCCCGAGCGCGCCGTCCTTGCGCGCGACGACGAGGGCATAGAGCGGCGCGTCGCGCGTTTCGTCGTGGACGCGCAGCTTGAAGCGCTCGATCAGCACCGATCGGAGCATGAGCCGAATGCGATCTGGAGGCGTTCCTTCAGGTGCCTTGGCGATGACGTCGAATCGATCGTCGCTGAGCCATGACGGCCCGCCCGCGAGCTGAAAGTCCTGCACGTCGTAGGCGTAGCGGATCAGCGCGCGCGCAGTGACGTTGGTCGCGGTGAGGCTGCCGGTCGGTGTGACCGTGAAGCGACGCGGCTCGTCGATGGCGCCGGTCGATGGTTTCACTGACGCGACGTCGAACGTGTCGGCCGCGGTCAGCGTCGCGGCGAACGCGATGAGGAAGAACATGGAGTGTCCGGCTTTCTTGCCTTCCATAGCGCGACGCGCGGAGGCAGGAGCCGGACGACGAATGCTGCGCATTTCAATTCTCCGTCGGCCGCTCGACGCTGTCGATGACGAGGACCTCCCCGGGCACACGACGGGCGTCGAGCTTGAGCCCGAGTTGTTCTTGCACGGCCGTCACGACCGATGGCGCGTCGGGTGGCAACGGGAACGACGACGGCACCCTGACCTCCGGTTGAAAGAGGAGATCGATGTCGAACAGGCCCGTCAGCTTCGTGTCGTCAATTACCGGACGCTCCAGATTCCGCGACAGATAAATGACGAACTGCGCCGTGGTCATCCCGCGAGCGGATAGCACCCCGGGGCCGAGCATGGAGCCGCACGTTGTCCTGAGTCGAACGTCAGGTCCAAGCGGAGTCGCTGCGGCCACTCCGCCTGGCGGCGATGGCGGTGGTGGTGGTACAGGGAATCCGGCCGGTGGCTTGATCGGCGCGCACTCCTTCTCCGTCGGCCGCATGTCTCGACCGAGTTGCCGTCCTGCCGTCACGAGGACGAAGCCTTGCGTTTCACGCTTCTCCGGATGCGCCATCAGCTTGAATCGATCCGCCAGCAGTCTGCGAAGCATGGCGCGGGCGTCGGCCGCGTTCGTCGCTGCGCTGGACGTGGCGTCCACCTCGAAGCCGTCAGCGCCCATCCAGCCGGGTCCGCCCACGATCTGCCGATCCTCGAGGTCGTAGGCGACGCGAATGAGATCTCGCAACGTCGCGTTCGGCGCATGAAATCGTCCACTGTTCGTGAGACGCGCGATTGGAAGCGGGTAGCCGGCCGGATTCGGCTTGACCGATGCGGCTTCGAAGGCGGACGTCTGTGCGCGCGCGACGACAGTCGCTGCGCACACGAGCATCAGCAGCGCCCCGAGTGTGAGGCAATGGCGACGAGTGACCATGACGATCACCTCGGGGCTCCTGGCGGTGGTGGCGGAGGTGGCGGAGGCGGTGGCGGTGGAAAGACGTTGACGATTCGGACGAGCGGTGCCGGCGTGGGCAGCTCTGTCGTCTGCGTCGCCGAATACACCCACACACCGGCAGCGAAGAGCAACATCACTGCGAGACTGATGACGGCTTGGAGCCGAGCCGGTCGCATCGACCTGTGAGAAGCGCGCCAGCTCACATCGTCGGCCATGCCGAGCAGGAGGCGGACCATCACGTGGAGCGCCGGGAGCACACTCCGACCGTGGTGCTCGCGTGAGAACTCCCAGAGATCGGAATCGATCTCGGCACGTCGAACGTCGCGCGTACCCGTCGGCAATCGCCACGTGTAGAGTCGCGTCCAGGCGCGGACCAGCGCGCTGGAGGCGTCGAGCGGGCTCATGCGGGGAGCGGCCGCCGTCGCCGCGTGCGCGTGGGCGCCGAGTCCGCCGCGGCGCTACGCGACTGTTCGAGCGCGGTTTCGCCGGCAGGTGTGAGCGAGTAGAGCCTGCGGCCGGGACGATTCTCGCGCGCGGGCACTTCGGGGTCTTCCCATCGGCTCTCGAGGAATCCCATGCCCTCGAGTCGACCGAGTGCGCGATAGAGCGTGCCGTAGGCAGTGAGCAGCTTGTGATCGGCGACGTCGCTCAGCCGCTTGGCGATCTCATAGCCGTGGAATTCGCGAGTGCCGCGAACCAGCAAGTCCGCGGCACACGTGCAGATAGCGATTTCGAGAGGGACCAGTCCTCCTGGCTTCCGTCGCATGGTCCGGGAGTATGCGCAGATATATGCTCAATGTCAATAAGCATATATCTGCTCATACGACCGTAGTGTCCGGCTTTAGCCGGACCGGTCTGAACGCGTCAGCAGGACAAGCTGGTGCCAGCGATCGATACGATTGCGCCATGGATACTGAGTCGCGGCATCGCACCTTTCATCAGCTTCATCAGTCTGGCTGCTTCGTCATGCCGAACCCGTGGGACCTCGGGAGCGCGCGCGTGCTCGCAGGGTTGGGATTCAAGGCGCTCGCGACCACGAGTGCGGGCTTCGCGTGGTCGGTCGCGCGATACGACAACGGCATTTCGATCGATCAGGCGCTGACGCATCTGACGGCGATGGCGGCCGCAGTTGACGTTCCGCTGAACGCCGACTTCGAAGGGGGCTTCGCCGTCGAGCCAGAGCGCGTCGCCGCCAACGTCACGCGTGCGGTCGCGACGGGAATCGCCGGTCTGTCGATCGAAGACTCCACGGGCAAGCCCGACGATCCGCAGTTCGAGTTCTCGCTGGCGGTGGAACGCATCCGCGCGGCACGCCGCGCCATCGACGACAGCGGGACCGGCGTGCTCCTGACCGGCCGCTCCGAAGGGTTCATCGTCGGGCGTCCTGACCTCGCGCAGACCATCGCGCGTCTCGTCGCATATGCCGAGGCCGGCGCGGATTGTCTTTATGCGCCCGGGATCCGATCGATGTCCGACATCGACGCGGTCGTGAAGGCCGTTGCGCCGAAGCCGGTGAACGTGCTCGTGAGTACGCCGTTTGCCACGGCCGCGCAACTGCAGGAGGCCGGCGTCCGACGCATCAGCGTCGGCGGCGCGCTGGCGCGCGTGGCGTTGAGCGCGTTTCTGGATGCCGCCGAGGAGATCGCCGCGCGCGGCAGTTTCGCGGGGCTCGGCCGGGCGCGTCCACACCCGGAGATCAACAAGCTGTTCCGGCCGTGACGTGTTCTACCGAATCGGGAAGATCTTTTCGAGGTCGTCGGCGGGGCGCGGAATCACGTGCACGCCGATCAGCTCACCGACGCGCCGGGCCGCCGCCGCACCGGCGTCGGTCGCGGCTTTCACCGAGCCGACATCGCCGCGAATGAGCGCGGTGACCAGGCCGGCGTCGACCTTCTGCCAGCTGACGAGGACGACGTTCGCCGTCTTCAGCATCGCGTCGGCGGCCTCGATCATGCCGACGAGGCCGCGCGTCTCAATCATGCCGAGCGCGTCGCCGATATCTGCTTTGGGATCGGAAGGCATCGTGCGCGCATGATCTTACCATCCCTCGCGCCGGCGCAGCGCGGTGATGTGCGCCAGATGATGGTGCGAGTGCCACGCGTAGTTCTGGAGGTGGTGGTCGAGCGTCAGCTCGGCCCCGAGCTCCGGATGCACGAACGTGCGCGTGAACTGATCGACCCTCATCGCGCGATATACCGCAACCCAGCGCGCGTGAAGGCTGTCCAGCAGGCTCAGTGACACCGCGACGGGCAGCGCCATGTCGCCCAGCGTCGACCACGAGTTCTCGTCGTAGGGCTTGATCGTCGGCGCATCCTCGGTCAGCGCGAGCTTGACGCGGATCAGGCCGTTCATGTGGCTGTCGGCGACGTGATGGACGACCTGCCGAACGGTCCATCCGCCCGGACGATAAGGTGTGTCGAGCTGCCGGTCGTCGAGACCGGACACGGCCTCGCGCATGCGCGCCGGAAGACCCGCGATGGCGTCGATGCCGGCGTCACGCAGCTCCTGCGTGACCGGCATCACCGCCTTGAAGCGCCCGATCGGATAGCGGAGGTCGTCAGATGTCATGCCATCTTCTACACCAACCAAGGGCTCCTGAAAACCCAGACGAGCCCGTGGCTGGTGTCAGTATCCCCTCGCGCGCTTCGCGCGGGCTGCTTATGAGTGGGACCGTTACAATCGATTCGGTCGAGTCATGAAACTGGTCCTCGCTGACGAAACGCTGCGGGCGCGCATTCTCGATCACACGTTCCCGATCTGGAACGAAGGATTGTCGCGCGACGCCTACGCGCAGTGGAACGAGGCGCAGCTTCGAACCGAGTGGGGCCGCGCGCGTCTGCACCGGTTCGCGCTGCTCGACGAGTCGGGCGGCCTGCTCGCCAGCGCCAAGCGCTATCGCTTCGACGTGCGTGTGCACGGCCGCGTCGGCGCGATGTGTGGCATCGGCGCCGTCTTCACGCCGCCGGATCGGCGTGGTCGCGGTTACGCGTCGCGGTTGATCGAGCTGTTGCTCGCGCAGGAGCAGCGCGATGGCGTGCTCATGGCCACCCTGTTCTCGGAGATCGGCACGGCATTCTACGAGCGCCTTGGCTTTGCTCCGGTCCCGATCGATGAGGTCAGCCTGGTCGTCACCCGCAAGGGCGGCGCGCCGGCGATGCTCGTGCGCGCGGGCGACGATCGCGACCTCGCCACGATTGCGGCGATGCACGACACTCGATCGTCGGGGGCGCGGTTTGCCTTGCAGCGCGATCGCGCTCTCGTTCAGTACGGGCTCTCGAAGAAGCGGCTGCTCGCGGGTCTCGGCCCGACGGCGGCGCGACAAATCGAATTCTTCGTTGCCGAGGAGGGCGCGTCAGCAGTCGCCTACGTGCTGCTGCACGTGTCCCCGCACGGATGGACGCTCGAGGAGGCGGGCGATCGCGATCCCGCCGGCGCGCGTCTTGGCGCGATCCTGCAGACGCTGCTCGCGCGCGAGCCGCACCGTCCCCCACCGATCATTCGCACGTGGTGGCCGCGCGGCTTTGCCGTCCCGCCACAAGTCGAGCTGCGCGATCGCACCGACGCGCACGACGTCTTCATGGTGCGGGCGCTCGCCGACGTGGCGATGCCGCGGACGGCGGATGATGTCTTTTACTGGCGAAGTGATTTCTTCTGAAGACGTGGGATAACGAAGATGACGGAGTCAACGGACTAACAGGAGAAACGGAGCAACGGAGACATCATCCAAATTGGACTTCGTTTCTCCGTTCCTCTTGTTAGACCGTTACCTCCGACACCTCCGTTTCCTCTAACGCGAGATCGCTTCGACCCGAATCGCCCGCTGCTGCCCTTCCGACAGGGAGAAGCTGGTCGCGCGCCCGCGCAGACGTTCGAGGAACTGCGGGTCGTGCTGCTCGCCGTCTTCGAGGTAGTCGAGCGCAGCGGCGAGATAACGCTCGCCGGGCGGGAGGTTGGTGATACGGAACTGCCCCTGCCGATCGGCCCGCGCCGCCCGGACGTAGCGCGACGGATAGGTCCACTTGGTCGCATCCTCGGGGAATACGACCACGTCGACGTCCGAAGGCTCGCCGCGTAGTGTTGCCGTTCCGAGGACAGACGATGGGCGGTCTGACAGGATGACCTGCAGCGTCGCGTTCTCACCACGTAAGTCGATGACCTCGTCGGTGACGTCGCGGCCGTCGAGCATCAGTGCCTTGACTGTCCACCCTTCCGGCAACTCGACGTCGAGTCTGAACGGCCCCGCCATCCCGACCAGCTGGAAGGATCTGCCCGAGCCGGTACCCAGTGTCATGTTCATGCCGCCGGCGCCGTCAGCCGAACGCTGAATCACGCGCCGGTTGCCGGGCAGCGGTGCCGACACTCCCGTGTCCGTCACGAAAGCGCCGCTCAGAACCGCGCCCTTCCGCGTCACGAGTGTGATGCCGCTGATGTCATCGCCGCTCACGACGATGGGCATGCCCACTTGTTCCGGCATGCGTCGGACCATGTCCGCCGCACTCAGTGGACCCGGCGATGGCGGAGATGGGCCGCTCATCATGTTCATGACCATCGCCGTCAATGAGTAGGGGCCCGGTGGCACGTTTTCCAACGTGAACGTGCCGTTCGGCAAGGCATCGGCATGGACTTGCATCGGCGCGACCGTGCCTCCCATCGCTGGTCCGGCGCTGACGGCCTCCGATGTCAGGTTCACCATCGCCTGGACCGGTTTGCCCGACGAATCCACGACGATGCCGGTGACCCGTGCGTTGCGAACGGGCGCCATCGGAAACTCCGCAGACGCTTCCACCCCGGGGGCGAGCGTGATCGGCTGCGCCTCGGCGAAGTTGGCCGTGCCCGGGTAATACGTCGGCGGGTCACGTTTCACCTGATCGCCGAAGCCTGCGGCTGCCGCGACGTAGTAGTCACCTGGTGGCAGGCCGTAGATCCGGAACGCGCCCGTGTCGTCGGTCACATCGGGCGCGGCGACGCTTTGCAGCCGTCGCTGTCCCCCGATCGATCGCGATCGCAGCGCCTGCACGCGTGTGCCGATGAGCGGCTCGCCGTTCTGATCGAGCACGCGACCGTAAATGACCCCGCCGCGAATGAGCGAAACGTTGGCTTCGGCACGGCCGCCTTCGGCCAGCTTGACCGTCGATGCCGCTTCGAACGGGCGGCGTTGTCCGAACTGCAGCGAGACGAATCCAGTGCGTGACACCGCCACACGGTATTCGCCCGCGGCCAGATCGCGCAGCTCGTAACGGCCTTCGGCGTTCGTCGTGGCCAGCCGACTCGACCGCCCGTCGACCGTCAGACGCACTTCCGCCCCGCGGACCGGCGCGCCGGTATCCGATCTCGTCACCTTTCCCTCGATCGACGCCGTCAGCGGATCGACTCGAGTCGTGCGCGCCGGTGTCGACGGCTGCTGGGCCGCGATGGCTGTGGTCGCGACAAGCGCGGCGACGATGGTGAGCGCACTTCGCATGTCAATCACCGTTCGATCATCGGCAGCTCGAGCGAACGCGTTTCAGCCTCCGCCAGCGAAAACGGCGCGGCCCGGTCTCGAATGCCTTCGAGGAACTCGGGGTCGAAATGCTCGCCGTCCTCGACGTAGTCCGCCGCGACCGCGAGGTATCGTTCGTCGGCCGGCAAGCCGGCAATCTGGAACTGTCCCTTCTCGTCGATGGTCGCCGTGCGAACGAAGCGTGACGGGAACGCCCACTTCCTCGTGTCAGCAGGGAAGATCACGACGCGGGCGTTGGCCGGTGCCCGGCTCTTGGTCAGCACGGTGCCACTCACGCGTGCGCCGCGATCGGTGATCACGATACGTGCATCGGCCTGTTGACCGGATGGCAGCGCGACCTTCGCGTCAGTGACGTCCACGCCGCCCACCATCACGCTCTTCACCATCCAGCCCTGGGGCAAGGTGATTCTCAGATAGAACGGATCCGCGAGATCGTCGAGCTCGAACGACGAGCCGGTCGAATGCGAGATCACGGTGCCATTCTGGCGCGCCGCCATCGCCGTGACCTCCAGCCCGTCGGGCAGCGCGCGTGTGACGCCGGCATCGGCGACGACCCGTCCTCGAATTCCTGCGGATCGGCCGGTGGTGACGGTGATGCCGGTCAGGTCCTCGTTCCCGACGATGACCGGCAGGCTCGCCGTCTCGTACGGCCCGTCGCCACGCGTGGACGCGGTCAGGGTGTATCTGCCTGGCGGCACGTCGGGCAAGGTGAACGCGCCGCGCGCGCGGGTCACGGCACCGATCCCGAGCGGGATGCCGAGCTCGCCGTTCTCGGCGACGAGGTTGATGAACGCGTCGGTCGCCGCACCGGACGACGTCAACAAGGTTCCGGATACCCGCACGTGGCGAACCGGAAGCAGCGGAAATACCGCAGTGGCTTCGGCGCCGAGCCCGACTCGAATGCGTTGCGCTTCTCCCACATCGCTCGTCCCCGGGTAGTAGGTGGGTGCGTAGGTCGTCTCGACGATCGAGTCGGCGGGCGCCGTGCGAAGACTGGCGGCGACGTAATAGTCGCCGGGCGGCAGCCCGTAGATGCGATAGGCACCGGTGTCGTCGGTGCGATCGCCGAGGCCGACCGACTCGAGGCGGCGGAATCCCTGCGACATCCGCGCGCGGTAGACCCTCACCTGCAGGTCAGCGAGTGGTTCGCCGTTTTCGTCGAAGACGCGGCCCATGATCACGCCGCCGCGCGTCAGCGGAACGTCGGCGGTGACGCGCTGCCGCGGTGCGATCGTGACCGGAGGCGGAATATCGAACGGCCGCCGCTGGCCGATGTGCCACGGGAAGTAGCCACCCTTTTCGATGATGACGCGCCACTCTCCCGGCCCGACGCCCGTCAGTTCGAAGCGGCCCTCGTCGTCGGTCGTCGCGTCGAGGAATGCATCGACGTTCGTCGCCGAGATCCGCGCACGGCGAATCGGCGTGTTGGTGCTGGCGTCGTAGACGCGGCCGGCGATCACCCCGGCGGTTGGAGACGGAGCGCCGCGCCGCGCGCCCGGGCCGCCCGCGCGTTGCGCGTGCACATCCACGCCGCTCATCGCAGCAATCAACGACGCCGTCAGGATGGCGACGATTTGGCGCGTCATGCGGGGTCATCAGTATGCCAAGAACAGGCCTCAGGGCCCAGGCCTCAGGGCGCGGTCTCGCAGGCCAGGTCTTGGGCAGGCTTAGGCCAGGCCTGGGGCAGGCTTAGGGCAGGCCTGGGGCGTAGGACTGGAGCACCCTTCGTGCGGCCAGTCTGCCGCTCGCGCCGCTCAGGAATCCACCGGGGTGCGTTCCGCCTCCACAGAGGAACAGGCCCGCGACCGGCGAGTCGTAGCGCGCGAACCCGAGCACCGGCCGCATCGAATACAACTGATCGATTGCGAGCTCGCCATGGAAGATATGGCCGCCCGAGAATCCGTACTCGGTGTGCAGGTCGGCCGGTGTGATGACCTCGCTCGCGACGATCGTGCCGCCGATACCGGGTGCGTGTTCTTCCAGGACCCGCAACACCGTCGTGAGGAGCGCTTGCCGGGACGCTCCCCATTGCACGTGGCGGAGCTTGAACGGGGCGTAGTGCACGTAGATCGACATCACGTGCGCATCGGGAGGCGCGAGCGACGGATCGAGCAGCGACGGTATCGTCACCTCGAGCCACGGCCAGGTGGAGTACTCGCCGTACTTCGCATGGTCGAACGCACGCTCGAGGTAATCGAGGTCTGGCCCCAGGTGCACGCGGCCGGTCAACATCGTCTGGTCGCTCACGCCAACAAACGCGGGTCGCGCCGACAGGGCGAGATTCACCTTGGCGACCGTGCCAGCCACGCGATAGTGGCGCACCCGCGCGGCGAAGTCGGGCGGCAGGTCCAACGGATCGAGCAACTCGAGGAACGTCGTCTTCGGGTCGGCGCAGGACACGACGGCGCTCGTGGCGATCTCCTGCCCGCCGCTCAGCACACCGACGACCCGCTCGTGGCGTGTGAGGATGCGTTCGACCGGTGAGTTCGTGCGAATCTCGGCGCCGGCTTCCGTAGCGGCCTTCGCCATCGCACGTGTCAACGCGCCCGGGCCGCCGCGCACGCTGCCGCTGGCGACCCCCGACAGACGACGATGCGCTTCGCGCAAGAAGAAGACGAGCGAGCTGCCGGCGGACCGTGGGCCGAGCATGGTCCCCGACACGGCGGGGCCGGCGATCGCGGCGCGGAGCAGGTCCGTCTCGAACCATTCGCCGGTGAGGTCGGCGATCGGCATCGGCAACCAGCGCAGAAAGCGGAACTCGTCCAGGCGCTCGAGGGATCTGAACGCGCGTCCGGTCTTCAACAGATTCCAGAGGTCGGTGGCACTGGGTGTGTCGATTCCCGGTGGCGGCACGCTGAACGTCGTCGACAGCACCGTGGCCATGCGATCGACGGCGTCGCGAAACGGCGGATAGGCGTCGGCATCTTTCGAGCTCAGCTCGCGCAGCGCGGTCCACGTGCGGGCGTTATCGTTCCAGAGAACGACCGGCGCTCCCTGCTGTGACGGCGCACACACGCGGACGGCCGACGTCAGGAACTCCACGCCGTGCTGCTTCAGTCGCATGTCCGCGGCGATGTGCTCGTGGAGCAGCACCTCGTGCGACAGCGTCGGGCAGTGAAATCCGGGGTGAAGCTCGGTCGTCAGTGCGCCGCCGCCGACCTCGCGGCAACGCTCGAGCACAAGCGGCTTTCGTCCGGCTCTGGCGAGATAGAACGCCGCTGCCAAGGCGTTGTGCCCCGCGCCGATGATGATCGCGTCGTGCATCCTGGTGAGATGTACACGAGCGCAGGTGGCAATTCAACGATGGACTCAATGCGGAAAGCCAGGCAGGACCTGACCGGACGTGTCAACTCCCAACTGCCAATCCTCGTGCGCGAGCGTTGGGATTTGGCGTTTGGGAGTTGGGAGTTGACTCAGCGTTTCGTTTACGACTGCTTTCTCGGCTGCGCCCCTCCCTGCTGTTCTGCGTCGCGTCCGAACGCGCGCGCGCGGCGGCGGCCGGTAATCGTGATCGTGTTCTGCACGTCGTTGATGGCGGGAATGGCCCACGCCAGTTCGCCGACGTCGTGCTTGATGCGCTTGTGCGGCACGTTGCCGGTCACCGTGACGCGCCCGCCCTCACAGCGCACTTCAACGTCGCTGGCGCCCGGAACGAGCTCCAGCGCGTCGTAGATCAGCTCCTCGACATCGTGATCGTTGGTGGGGCCGTGCGGGAGTCCGCGCCGGTACGCGATCGATGCCATCAGCATCGGCGCTGTCACGTCATCGGGAACCGTGAATGGCGTGCGCAGCGGGCCCGCAGTCACGGGCACGCCGGCGACGAACGGTCCCCAACCGGGACTGGACGTTCCCCATCCGAGCCCGCCCGACAATGGCTCCGACGGAGCAAATGCCGCAGCGCTTGCGGGGGCTATGCTCGGTCCGAGCGAACTCGAGCCTGCCCCGAGCACAGCCGACGGCCCTGCCCCGAACATTGGCATCGGCGCCTGCGACCATGCCAACGGCGACGGCAGTCCTGGCCACGCCGGTGTCGTCGATCCAAACGGTGCAATCATCTCGTCTCTCCTTGCTCTCACGTATGGGACACGCCGCGCTACATCACGTAACCGCCCTGCGCGCCAAATCCTCCCTGACCACCAAAGAGCGGCGGCTGAAGACCCTGCGACGTCCCCCACGCCGACGGCCCGAACGAGCCGGGCGCGTAGCCGCCCGGCAGCAACGACGCCTGGCCGTGCCACTGCGCGCCTTGATAGGTCTGCTGCAGGACGAATTGGAGCAGCTGCTGGATCTGATGAAGCTGCTGCGGAACGAACTGCAGTAGCTGTTGGATGTGGTGTTGCTGCACGTGCTGGATCTGCAGCAACTGCTGCACTGCGGCCTGAAGCGGTTGAAGCTGTGGTGGCACGAATGCTCCGAACGGGCTACTGATCTGGCCGAGCTGCGGCGCGAACGGCTGTTGACCTGCAAACGTGCTGACGCCCCAGGGTAACTGCGGCATGGGATAACCAGTCGGTGTTCCGGTTCCCTGTAGTGCTCCTGCCATGTGTCCTCCTCGAGCTGCGCGCCGGGCAGCGGCCGCGCAACGGATACAGAAGCCCCGAAGCGGCCGGACGCAGAGCACCGCTGTAGCCGCGCCGTCGTACGCTCAACACATACGTGGCACGCGCGAGCGGTTCAGTGATCGAGAGCGATCAGCTGAGCGCTCGAACGACCTGCGGTCGATTTGCTTCGGGACCGTGGTGCCGGAGGCAACGGTCGTACCTTCGAGCACCCGCAGCTCGCGCGCGCCTCTCGACGAGCGTCGCTCCGAGTCGTGCACGTTTGACGCGCGCGAAGTGCAGTGTTGAGTAACCTCGGAATACTGAACGGTGTTGACGACTGATCCGTCTCGAGGCGGACTCGCGTCGATGGTGTCCGCTTTTACGCAGACCGTCGTGATCGATCGGCGAGAATCCGATGCGCGGCGTTTCGTCCCGGTGCCCCCATGATGCCGCCGCCTGGATGCGTCGCCGAGCCACACATGTAAAGCCCGTCGATCGGAGTTGTGTACTGAGCCCAGCCTGGCGCTGGTCTCAGGAAGAACAACTGCTCGAGCGTGAGCTCACCCTGGAAGATGTTGCCTTCGGACAGTCCCCACTCTCGCTCGAGATCGAGCGGCGTCACCACCTGCCGATGAAGGATGACGTTGCGGATGTTCGGGGCGTACTCGGCCAGCGTGTCGATCACCGTATCGCCGAACGCGTCGCGCTGCTCGTCCCACGTCCCGTCCTTGAGGTGGTACGGCGCGTATTGCACGAAGCACGACATCACGTGCTTGCCCGGCGGCGCCACACTTGGGTCGGTGAGCGACGGAATCACCATGTCGATGTACGGCCGTCGCGAGAAGCGCCCGTACTTCGCATCGTCGTAGGCGCGCTCCATGTAGTCGATGCTGGGAGAGATCGAGACCGCGCCGCGAAGGTGCGGCCCCGGCCCCGGCTTGCACGTGAAGTCGGGCAGCGCGTCGAGCGCCAGGTTGACTTTGGCGGACGAGCCGCGGAACTTGTAACGCCCGATGTCCTCGATGAAGTCGTCGGGCAGCAGACCGCGCTCGACGAAGCGCAGGAACGTCAGCCGTGGATCGACACTCGAGGCGACGACGGTCGCTTTGATCTCGTCGCCGTTGGAGAGCACGACGCCAGTGGCGCGATTGCCGTCGACGAGGATCTTCGCCACCTCGACACCGGTTCGAATATCCACCCCGGCGGCTCGTGCCGCGCCGGCAATCGCATTGGAGATGGCCCCGGTTCCACCACGCGCGAGCCCCCATGACCTGAACGCACCGTCGATCTCACCCATGTAGTGGTGCAGCAGCACGTATGCCGTGCCGGGTGATCGGACGCCAAGGAACGTCCCGATGATTCCCGACGCGGACATCGTCGCCTTGAGCACATCGGTCTCGAACCACTGGTCGAGAAAGTCGACGGCGCTCAGTGTCATCAGTTGAATCTGGTTGTACTGATCGTGGCGTGGGAGCGCGCGGAAGCGCTGTAAGAGAAACAGCAGTTGCTTCAGCCCCCGAGGATCGAGCGACGTCGGATCGGGCGGCCGCATCGAGAGGATCGGTTTGACGAAGCGGCCCATCTCGACCATCGCGCGTCCGTACTCGTCGTAAGTGTCGGCGTCGAGGCGCGAGTGCCGGGCGATCTCCCGGCGCGTGACGTCGTGGTCGTTGACGCGCCACAAGTAATCGCCGTTCGGCATCGGTGTAAATGTGCCGTCAAGAGGCAGGATCTCGAGGCCATGGCTCGGAAGGTCGAGCTCACGGATGATCTCCGGGCGCAGCAGCGAGACGACGTACGAGCAGACCGAGTAGCGGAATCCGTTGAAAACCTCTTCCGTGACCGCGGCGCCGCCGAGCACGGGACGACGCTCGAGCACGAGCACGCGCCGTCCAGCCCGGGCGAGATAGGCGGCCGTGGTGAGGCCGTTGTGGCCACCGCCGATGATCACTGCGTCGTACGGCATGGACCCCCGAACTCTTCTTTGCTAGGCGCGCCCGGCGAACTCGCGCGTCTCCGTGTGCACCTTCACCTTCTCGCCTTCCTTGATGAAGAGCGGCACGCGCACCTGGAGACCGGTCTCGAGCGTCGCCGGTTTGGTGACGCCGCCCGACGCGGTGTCGCCACGAACGCCCGGCTCCGTGTGCGTCACCGTCAGCTCGACATGCGGAGGGAACTGGATGGCAATCGGGTTGCCGTTGTACTTGTGAATCTGAACGGCGAGGTTGTCGACGAGCAGCTCCTTGTCGGAGCCGACGGTGTCGCCGTTCAGGGTCAACGTCTCGAAGCTCTCTTGATCCATGAAGTGATAGCCGTCGCCGTCGGAGTAGAGGAACGACGCCGGCACCTGCACGAGATCGGGCTCGCCGAATTTCTCACCTGCCTTGAAGGTCTTGTCGAACACCGCTCGCGTGAGCAGGTTGCGCATCTTGATGCGCACGAGCGTCTGCCCGCCGCGGGCCGTCGGCCGTGAGACTTCGACGTCGAGACACACGTACGGCACGTTCTCGAACTCGAAGAACGTCTTGCGCTTGATCTCGATCGCTTCGATGAGCGCAGGCACGCGTTACGACGCACCCCGAGGGGCCGGAATCCGCGTCGGCGCGACGACGCGTTCCTCGCGCGCGGCGACGGCGCGGTCCGATTCCAGCTTGAGCAGCATCAGCACGCCCGCGGCGACGAGCGAGCCGAGCGCCATGATTGCGGCCACGACCGGCAGCCTGTAGCCGGCCTCGAACAGGAAGCCCGCGATGATCGGCGCGAGCACCGAGCCGCCGCGCCCGACGCCGACGGCGAAGCCCGTGCCGGAGGCGCGCACGTGCGTCGGGAACGCCTGCGCGATGATGGCGTACATGCCGACGATGGCGGCATTGGTGAAGAAGCCGCAGGCGAAGCAGATCATCGAGAGCCGCTGCAGGTCGGCCGGGCTCTGGCCGAACAGCATCACCGCGACAGTCGACAGCACCATCACCGCGATCGTCAGCGGCTTCAGGCCGAAGCGCAGCGTGAGCAATCCGAAGATGGCGCCGCCCGTCGCGCCCCCGGCGTTGCCCCACACCAGCACGCCAGCGCCCGAGGATTGCGGGAACCCGAAGTCGACGACAATCGTCGGCACCCATTTCATGACGAAGTAGAAGGTCGTGATGTGGAAGAAGTAGGCGACCGTGACGATCACGGTCAGCGCGACCATGCTGGGCGCAAAGATGTCAGCCACCGATCGACGGCGGGCATCTGCCGCGATTTCCGGCAACGCCGCGACCGGCGCATGGTGCATCCGCGCCAGCGCGCGATTGATCGCCTCGAGTGCGCCGCGCGGCTGCTTGCGCGCGAGCCAGTGAATGGATTCCGGCACCACGAAGAAGACGATCGGAATCAGCGTTGCCGTCACCGCCGACCCGAAGTAGAACACCGAACGCCAATCGTTGGTCCGCAGCAGCCGCGCCGCAACCATCCCGCCGAAGACCGCGCCGAGCGGGTAGCCGATGGACATCAGTGACACGCTGAGGTGGCGGCGACGGTTGCTCGAGAATTCTGACGCGACCGCGTTCATCGATGCCAGCATGCCGCCGATGCCCAACCCGGTGATCACGCGCCAGACCGACAGGTTCACCGGGCTCGTTGCCGTTGTCGCCATGAACATCCCGAACGCCATCATGACGAGGCACCCGAGCGTGGTCCGGCGGCGACCGATCGTATCGCTGACACCGCCGAGCACGATCGAGCCAATCGCCATGCCGATCAGCTCCATCGACAGCACGACACCGAGGGCTGCGGGCTCAATTCCCCATTCTTTCCGGATACCGGGCGAGGCGAAACTGATCGACAGGATGTCGAACCCGTCGAGCGCGTTCAGCGCGATGGTGATGCCGATGACGACCATCTGCAGCCGGCTCATCGGCGAGTTCGCGATGACGTCGCGTGGATCGATGGTCTGAGGGCGGTCCATGGGGCGAAGGGTATCATTTTTGGTCATAGAATCGCGCTCGTGCAGATACTCGCCCGCCTGTTGATCAACGCGGCCGCCCTGTGGGTGGCCATTCAGTTCGTGCCCGGTATTTCCTTCCGCGGCGAGTGGCCGTTTCTGCTGGCGGTCAGCCTCGTGTTCGGTGCGCTGAACGTCGTGGTCCGGCCGGTCCTGAAGTTCTTGACCTTCCCGTTCTTCATCGTGACGCTGGGCCTGTTCACATTCGTGCTCAACGCCATCATGTTGTGGCTGACCGCTGTCGTCTCGAACGCGCTCGGCCTCGGCTTCGATGTCAACGGGTTCCGTGCCGCCTTCGTCGGCGCGCTGCTCGTCACCGTCGTCAGCTTCGTCCTGTCGTTGTTCGTGAAGTCGAGCGATGACGATCGCAAGAATCGCAGTACGTAGGGTCCGCCTTCAGGCGGACCGGTGGGGTCCGCCTTTAGGCGGACCGGTACTGTTCGGCGACGGGACGCCCGTTGTTCGGACGCGCACATCGCGCCGTGCTCACGTCGTGAATGGGGCCGGCTGACAGCGGGCCATTCGATGGCGCCCGCGTTGCATAAAAAGCGTTCCCCATGCCGCGGAACGCCATCCCGCTTGGAACAGTGAACAAGGTATGACCGAGTCCTGGCGTTGGGGTTGGTTCGAAGAACTGCGGCAGGACGTGCGGTTCGGGCTGCGTACTCTCATGAAGAGTCGCGGCTTCAGCGCGACGATCGTACTGACGATGGGACTCGCCACCGGTGCGACCAGTGCCATCTTCAGCATCGTGAATGCGGTTCTGCTTCGACCGCTGCCGTTTGCCGAGCCCGATCGTCTCGTGCAGGTCTACGGCCGTTCGTTTCGCGGCGACCTCGGGCTGAACACGCCCGATGCGCTCGAAGGCCCGGTTGCGACGGCGGAGTTCAACCAGTTCGTCGCGCAGAACACGACGTTCGACGGGTTCACGCGCTACGGCCTCGGCACGCGACATATGGCCAGCGCGACGGAGCCCGAGCGGCTGACTGCCGTCAACGCCGACGTGACGTTCTTCTCCGTGCTCGGCGTCCCTGCGCTACTGGGCAGAACGTTTCGAGCGGACGATCAACCGGACGTGCTGGTCATCAGCGAAGCATTATGGGCGCGCCGCTTCGCGCGCGACGCCGCGGTCGTCGGGAAATCGATCACGCTCGACGGGCGCCCGTACACCGTCATTGGCGTGATGCCGAACGCGTTTCAGTTTCCTTACAAGGCGGCCTCACTCATGCCCGGCGCGCTGCCTGAGTCGCGGACCGACGTCTGGGTACCGCTCGGTCCGAGTCAGACGCCGGGCCTCGGAGGCCCGCGGTACTCGGTGACGGCGCGGCTCAAGCGCGACATGACGGTCGAATCCGCGGCGGCGGAGCTGCGCACGATTGGCGCTCGAGTGGAAGCTGACGTGTATCAGGGCTCCGGCATTCGCGTCGGGGTGCGCGTCGTGCCGCTCGCCGAAGAAGTTCTCGCGCCGGTTCGTCGCTCGTTGTGGGTGCTGTTTGCAGCGGTGGGTCTCGTGCTCTTCGCGACATGGACCAATGTGGCCAATCTGCTGCTGGCGCGAATGACGGTTCGGGCGAGCGAGGTCGCGACGCGCACGGCCGTCGGCGCCGATCGGCTCCGCCTCATACAGCAGTTCGTTGCCGAGAGTCTCCTGCTGTCGTGCGCCGGTGCCCTCGTCGCGATTGTCGTGGCGAGGTGGGGCACCGATCTGCTCATTACCGTCGGCGCGGCGAAGATTCCGCGCGCGCACGAAGTGGCGTTCGACTGGCAGACGTCGGCATTCCTCGTCGTCACGTCGTTCGTGGCGTCGGTCGCGTGCGGTCTCGTGCCGGCCCTCTGGGCCGCGCGCGCGAACCTGCATTCCGAGGCCGCGTCAGGCCGCGCGACGATGACCCCTGGATACGGAAGACTTCGCGACATCCTGGTCGTCACCGAGGTGGCGCTGGCGGTGATGTTGGCGTTTGGCGCCGCCCTCATGATGGGCGAGGTCGCTCGACTGCGCCGCCAGCCCGTTGGCATCGTCACTGACAACGTGCTCACGCTGCATCTGACGCCGCGCGCGTCGGCCGAGGACTACTACGCGATCGAAGGGCGCGTCTCCCAACTGCCGGGCGTCCGTGCCGCCGGGTTCACGCAGCTCGTGCCGCTGCAGAACTGGGGTTGGGAAGCGGACTTTTCGGTGCGCGGCCGTCCGCGTGAGGGACGCCCGCTCGCCGGTCTGCGGTACGTGACCCCCGGGTATTTCGACGCCCTGCGCGTGCCGATCGTGCGCGGTCGCGGATTTTCGGTGCACGACGACCAATCGTCGCCGCGCGTCATCGTCGTCAACCAGGCGCTGGCGCGCAAATACTTTCACGGAGAGGATCCGGTCGGTCGCGATCTCGATCGGGGACAGATCGTCGGCGTCGCCGGAGACGTACGGCAGGCGGGGTTGGATCGACCAGCGGAGCCGGAGATCTTCTACCCGGCCGCGCAGAACGTCACGATGGCCACCGACATCGGCATGTCGCTCCTCGTCCGCACCGACGGAGCGCCGCAGGCGCTCGTGAGCTCCGTGCGTGCGGCGGTGCGCGCGGTGAACCCGTCGCTGGCGATGTTCAACGTGAAAACGATGGATCAGGTGCTCGACGACTCGCTCTGGGAGGTCAATCTGTACCGCTGGCTCATCGGCTTGTTCGCGTCGCTCGTCGTGGTGCTCGCCGCGATCGGTCTCTATGGCGTGATGTCCTACGACGTCACCGCGCGGCAACGAGAGTTTGCGATCCGACTGGCGCTCGGATCGGGACCGGGCCGCCAGGTCCGGATCGTCATGCGCCGTGGGCTGGTGTTGGCGACGATTGGACTCGCCGTCGGAACGCTGCTGTCAGCGCATGCGCTCTTCTCACTCAATGCGCTCCCTGTCGCCGGACGTCCAGATCCCGAAACCTTCGCCGGAATCGGCGCGGTGCTCATCCTCGTGACGCTCGTCGCATGCGGCATCCCGGCGTTGCGGGTGACGGCGGTCGACCCGGTATCCGCGCTTCGGCAGGAGTAACTTGTAGTGTCCGGCTTTAGCCGGACCACGCAGCCGTCGTGTCAGGCTTCAGCCGACGCACGGGGGCCCCGACGTAGGTCGCGTTTCCCTCGAGCATGGTGAACTTCGGCACAAAACTCAGCGCGCCGATTTGACAGCCGGCGCCCGCGTCGACACCGATCTCGAGGACCGTTCCCAGCCCAACTGTTACGCCCGAGCCCAAGCGCACCGGTGCCGTCTTCACGACGCCACCTTCAACGGTGTGACCCGAGATGTGCACTTCGGATCCGATGACCACGTCGTCGCCGAGCTGGAGCAGATTGTGATCGCTGATGTGCACCGTGTTGATGTAGACGCGTCGTCCAATCCGGGCGCCATTCAGGCGTACGTACGCGGTCCAGAGAGGCGAGCCGCGGAACAGCGAACCTGCAAACACCCGGACAACATGAATCGCCGCCATGTAGCGCGCCCACGCCAGCAGGGGCCAGCTGAGGCCGTCGATTCGCATGTCGACGCTCGGTACCGTGCGCGCTCGAGTGAGCCACGACGCCAGCGGCGACACGATCATCAGCGTGACCGCGAATGCCACGTACGATGGGACGGCGATCACACTGAACAACACCGGGCGAGGGACAATGGTGACTGGGAGCGACGCGGCGGCTGCCCAGAGTCCCATCGCGGGCATCATGGCAATACCGCAGACGATCGTCTCGACGACGACGATCGCGATCGCTGTGCAGCCAACGCGAAACGCTCGCGCAGCACGCGAGTCGGGTGGGCGAGGGGGATCGGCCGGCACGTCTGAATTCTATGGTTGATGACTACTCCTCACGGCTGGTGATCGAAGGCTCGGGCGCTGCAGTGGTTCTGGTGCCTGGCATGGACGGCACCGGCCAGTTGTTCTATCGCCAGCGGCCGTTGCTGATGCGCTCACGACGTGTCGCCACTTACGCGCTGCGCGATTCCGCTTCGGACATGCAGACCCTCGTCTCCGACCTGGCCGGCGTGATCGAGGCGGCGGCTCCAGCCGAGCGGCGCGCCATCGTCATCGGTGAGTCGTTCGGCGGAACGTTGGCGATGAGCCTGGCGCTCGAGAGACCGGAGCGCGTCGCTGCGCTCGTCGTGCTGAACTCGTTTCCGCATTTTACGCCGCACGTGCGTCTACACCTGGCGCGGTGGGGGCTGCGCGCGCTGCCATGGGGCATGATGCCGCTCGTTCGCCGGGTGACGGCGTCGCGCCTGCATTCGGCACATACACACCGCGATGACATTCGTCAGTTCAAGCGCGCCACGATGAATGCTACCCGCGAAGGCTACCTGAATCGCCTCGCGATACTGACGCAGTACGACATCCGGGAGCGCCTGCACGAGCTTCGCATGCCGACGTTGTTTCTCGCCGCCGAGTTCGATCACCTCGTGCCGTCGCTCGCCCAGGCCAACTTCATGGCGGCGCGCGTACCAAATGCCACCGTTCGCCTGCTCGATGGTCACGGCCATATCTGTCTGATCGCGCCGGGGGTGGATCTTGGCCAGATCCTCGACGAGTGGAACGCGAAGGCCCAAAGCCGGGAGCCACAAGCCCAGAGCCGGGAGCCCAAAGCCCAGAGCCTATAATCGGCCCGATGCCAGTCGGGACGCCATTCCACGAGCGCACGTTCGCTCTCTGCGAGTCGCTGAGCTATCGCGATTGGGCCGGCTACTTCACCGTCAGTAGCTACGAAACCCATCACGAGCACGAGTACAACGCCATCCGGAACGCGGCCGCGTTGATCGACATTTCACCGCTCTTCAAATACATCGTCGACGGACGGGACGCGCCCAGGCTCGTCAATCGGGTCATTACGCGCGACGTGGACGCGATGGCCGTTGGTCAGGTGTATTACACGCCCTGGTGCGACGAGCAGGGCGCCGTTATCGACGACGGCACGGTGACACGCGTTGCGGAACATCGTTTCAGGTGGACGGCGGCCGAGCCGAACCTTCGCTGGCTGACGCAAAACGCCGTCGGACTCGACGTGAAGATCGTGGACGTCTCAGAGAGTGTCGCGGCGCTCGCCGTGCAGGGGCCGCTGGCAGCAGCCGTCCTGCGCGCGTGCGTGGACGGCGATATCGAATCGCTGCGGTATTTCCGCGCGACGAGTGCGCAAATTGATGGTGTAAGCATCGCCATCTCTCGAACCGGATACACCGGCGACCTTGGATACGAGATCTGGGTCCCGAGCTCGCGGGCCGTCGTCGTGTGGGATGCGTTGATGCGCGCGGGATGGCCGTTCGGTCTCAAGCCCACGGGGATGCTCGCGCTCGACGTCGCGCGCGTCGAAGCCGGGCTGCTGCTGATCGACGTCGACTTCATCGGAAGCCGGAAAGCCGTGACCGCCGATCAGCGATCGACGCCTTACGAGCTCAGTCTCGAGCGACTCGTGCGCCTCGAGAAGGCGCCGTTCGTCGGACGGAGCGCCATCATGGCCGAGCGTGAACGTGGCGTGCGCCGCTGCATCGTCGGCATCGAAGTCGATTGGGCCGATGTCGAAGCGCTGTATGAGCGTGCGGGCCTCGCGCCCGTCGCGCCGACGGCGGCTTCGCGGCTGGCCGTTCCGGTCCGGAAGTCGGGTCGGCAGATCGGCCGTGCCACGACAACCACGTGGTCGCCCGTGCTGAAGAAGCTGATCGCCCTTGCCACGGTCGACATCGCGTACGCCAGGGTGGACACCACCCTCGATTTCGAGATCACGATCGAAGGGACTCGCCATTTCGCCGGCGCACGTGTCGTGCGAACCCCGTTCTTCAATCCCGAGCGCAAGACGGCAACCCCAGCGAGGTAGAATCCGGCTCTCAGAGAGAGGAGACGCATGATTCCAGAACGCTTTGCGCCAATGACCTATGGCGCGTTCCGTATTGTGTTCGGGCTGCTGTTCTTCATGTTTGGCCTGCAGAAGTTGCTCGGGTGGTTCGGCGGGCCGGTCGCGCCGCTCGCAAGCCTGATGGGCGCCGCCGGCGTCATCGAAACGGTTTGCGGATTCCTGATCATGGTTGGCCTGTTCACCCGGTACGCGGCGTTCCTCGCCTGCGGTGAGATGGCGGTCGCGTACTTCTACATTCACTGGCGGCTCATGGGTGCTACGCCGCTCGTCAACATGGGCGAGCGGTCGACGATGTTCTGCTTTGCCTTCCTCTACATCTGCTCGCGAGGCGCCGGGATCTGGAGCATCGACGGCGCGGTGTCCTCCAAGCGCTGACAAACAGGCTCACCTATGAGCCCTTCCTCTCGTGTGTCCCCTGACGCTCGCGCTGCGATGGTAGCGGAGCTCAGGGGGCTGCTCGGCGAACGCTGCACGACCAATCCCGCGCTGATCGAACAGCACAGCCACAGCGAGTCATGGCATCCGCCCGGCGCGCCGGACGTCGTCGTGTTCCCCGATTCGACCGATGACGTCAGCATCATCGTTCGCATCGCGGCGCGCTTCGGCGCGCCCATCGTGCCGTTTGGCGCCGGCACGTCACTCGAGGGTCATGTCAACGCCGTCGAAGGCGGGGTGTCGATCGATTTCTCGCGCATGAATCGTGTGATTCGCGTCAGCGTCGACGATCTCGATGCGACGGTCGAAGCCGGCGTCACGCATCGCCAGTTGAACAAGGCGCTGGCCAACATGGGCGTGGCGTTCTGGGTCGATCCCGGTGCGGACGCGACGATCGGGGGAATGACGGCGACCGGTGCCTCCGGCACCACCACGGTCCGTTACGGCACGATGCGAGAGACAGTGCGCGGACTCACGGTTGTCCTGGCGGACGGCCGCATCATTCGCACGGGCAGTCGCGCGCGCAAGTCGTCGGCGGGCTACGACCTGACGCGTCTGTTCGTCGGGTCGGAGGGCACCCTCGGCGTGATTACCGAGATCACCGTGCGGCTCTACGGGTTGCCGGAGGCGGTGGCCGCGGCGGTGTGTGCGTTCGACTCGATGGAGGGCGCCGTTCGAACCGTGATCACGACGATGCAGCTCGGGATTCCGGTGGCGCGGATCGAGTTGCTCGACGAGGTGATGATCGACGCGGTCAACCGGTTTTCGCGCCTCTCGCACGCGGTGAAGCCGACGCTGCTGTTCGAGTTTCACGGCACCAGCGAAGCCAGTGTCACCGAGAACGCGAGCGACGTGCGCGAGATCGCCGCCGAACACGGCGGCGGCGACTTCCAGTGGGCCACGACGACTGAGGATCGGGCGCGGTTGTGGCAGGCGAGGCACAACACCCTCTATGCGTCGCGAGCGATGCGGCCTGGCGGGAAGTCGTGGGTCACCGACGTATGCGTGCCGATCTCGATGCTGGCCGAGTGCATCCTCGAGACCAAACGCGATCTCGCGGCCTCCTCGGCGTTCGGTCCGCTGGTTGGCCATGCCGGCGATGGCAACTTCCATCTCAACTTCGTCTTCGATCCAGAGGACCCGCGTCAGTTCGAGGAGATCAAGGCGCTCAACTCGCGGCTCGTGGAACGTGCGCTCACGATGGGCGGCACGAGCACCGGCGAGCACGGCATCGGGCTCGGCAAGATGCACTACCTCGCGAAGGAACACGGGGCCGACGCGGTCGATGTCATGCGCGCGATCAAGCGCGCGCTGGATCCAGAGAACTTGATGAATCCGGGTAAGGTGCTCGGTCCGTCAACGGAGCAGACGAAGGTAACGGAGTAGGGATCACACGGAGGAACGGCGGTAACGGAGTAGGGATTCACACGGGGATAACGGTGGTAACGGGGTGAGCGGGATTTGGCACCCGGGGAGGAGGGAACCTTTTTCACCCGGGCTGCGTGCGGGTGGGCGGCGGGCCGCAGGCCGGCACGCTGCGCGCGTTGGATTGAGCGATACGCAAGATCACAAACACCTGATTGATCGGGTGGTGGTTGTGATCTTGCGCATCGCTCAATCCACGAGCCCACCCGCACCGAACATGGTTCGCAGGGTTTCTCTCCGTCCGATCTCCGTTGGCCCCGTTACTCCGTGCAAACCGTGTCTCCGGAGCGGCCCTCTTAGTTGGATTCCCGTTACCCCCGTTACCCCCGTTACCCCCGTGTTGTGAGGAGCTCACCGAAGGCGGCCATCGCGTCGCGAAGCTGATCATCCCGCAGATACGGCGCCGGCCCGAAGCGAAGGATGTCGCCGCGCGCGTCGACGAAGACGCCGCGCTCGCGGAGTCGATGTGCGAGCTCACGGGCGTCGGCGGCGCGAACGGCGAGAAAGCCGCCGCGCCGTGCGTCGGGCATCGCTTCAGCCCGGGCGACAGATGGGTCGACGTCGATCGCCTCGAACGCCGACTTGAGCAGTTGTACCTGACGCATATTGATCGCGCGCAGGGCATCAGGTGTCAGCTGCTGCTCGCGATGAAAGGCGAACACCGCGTCGGCGCGGTAGTGTGACGTCGGATCGTAGGTCGCCCCCGCGAATGCCGCCGCGCCCGGTCCGTATGCCACACGGCCATCGGTGCGCTCCTCGAGCGCCTCGAATTCCGCGAACCAGCCAGTGAGTACCGGCCGCAGACGCGCGCCGTCGGGCACTCGCAGAAAGCAATTGCCTTCACCGAGCTGACAATACTTGTAGCCACCACCCGTGACGAATGCGCTCTCGAGGTGCAGTGCGCGCACGTCGAACGGCACGACGTTGAGATGATGGTAAGCGTCGACCAGCAGGCTCGCGCCCTCGCGCCGGCACGCTTCCGCAACAGCGTCGAGACCCGGCACGATCTCCGCGGTGTCGAACAGCACCGACGACACCATGACGCTGGCGGTACGCGCGTCGACGGCGGCCGCAATCCGCTCGGCGAGCGTGTCGACGGGTCTCGCATCGAGCACCACGACATCGACGCCTGCCTCTGCCAGCCGTGAGATCTGACGACGAATCGTGTGGAATTCAGCGTTCGTCGTGATCAGTCTGGGGCGCGTGAACAGCGGCAGCGCCGACAACCAGCGGGTGACGAGCTCGTGCGTGTTCTGCCCGAGCGCGATGTTGCCGGCTTCGTCGCCGAGCAGCCGCGAGAAGCCGCGACGCACCGATGCCGCCACTTCCGCGGCGCGCGTCCACTTGTCGTCGATCAGTTCTGCCGCGTCGAGCCACGCTCGCTGCTGCGCGTCGAAGCCAACGTCGGGCCAGGCCTGATGAGAGTGCCCCGTCAGCAGCAGGCGCTCGCCGACGCGAAAGCGCGAGTAGTGTCGCGCCAAGGGGTTCTCGTGCACCGAATCATGCTAACCTCCGGCGTTCAGGAGCGCATTCATGATTCGACAGTTTCGGTGCTTCCTTCTCCTTGCCATCATCGTGTGCGGCGCGTCGAGCGCGACGGCGCAGGTCCGCATCGTCCAGACAAACTCCGGCGGCGACAACATCCACCTCATCGACCCTTCGACCCATGCGATCGTCGGCGAGGTCACGGGCGTGCCGATCAATCACGGTGCCGCCGCAGCGCCCGATGGCAGCCGGCTGTATTTCAGCAGTGAAGGGGAGCAGACGCTGCACGTCGTCGATGGCAAGACCCTGAAGTCGGTGAAGTCGATTCCGCTGTCGGGCCGGCCGAACAACATCTCGATCTCGCCCGATGGCCGACGGGTGTATGTCGGCATCGTGTCGTCGCCTGGCGCTGTCGACGTGATCGATACCGCGTCGATGGAGAAGGTGAAGAGCATTCCGACGAAGGGCGGCATTCACAACGTTTACGTGACGCCCGATGGCAAATACGTGATCGCGGGATCGATCGCCGGCCGCCTCATGACGGTCATCGATCAGAAAACGGATGAAACCGCGTGGACGTTGTTCACCGAGGGTGTGCGCCCGATCGCCATCGAGACGAATCCGGACCGCTCGTCCAAACGCCTCTTCGTCCAGCTGTCGAATGTGCACGGCTTCGCGGTGGTCGACTTCCAGCAGCGAAAGGAAGTCTCGCGCGTGATGCTCCCCAACGATATTCCAGAGGAGAAAGTCGACAAGGGACCGTTCAACGGGTCGCCGTCGCATGGCATTGGCGTGGCGCCAGACGGTAAGACGTTGTGGGTGACGAGCCGGCCCAACGCGCGCGTCTATGTCTACTCGCTGCCGGATCTCACACTGCTGCCGGGACCGGTCGATCTCGGTGGACGACCGGATTGGGTGACGTTCACGCCCGACAGCAAGCTGGTGTACATCGCCACCGAGAACACCGATTCGGTCATCGCGATCGACGTCACGTCGCGAAAGCAAGTCGCGAAGGTCAAGGTTGGAAAGGCGCCGAAGCGCAACATCACAATGGTGATGAAGTGAATGTTGCAGGGGGCAAGGGGTCAGGGGATAGTGGTGCGGGGCAACAGGCGATGGGCATTAGGGTTGAGTGCCGCCGGGTTGATCGCGACGATCGTACTGACGCCGAGTTACGCCGGCGCTGGCCGAGTCGACGATGACCTGCCCGACGGAGAAGGCAAGAGGATCCTGCTCGCGTCGTGCACGAGTTGCCACGAGCTCACCGAGGTGACGAAGTTCCGCGGCTACTACAACCGCAACCAGTGGCGCGACATCGTCGTGACGATGATGGAATACGGAGCGCCGATCGACGAGAAGCAGGTCGACGTGCTCGCCGACTATCTGGCCGCGCACCTTGGCAAACATTAATCCGCGGTAATCGCGGGGGCCGCCTTCAGGCGGCCCTGGGCCGGCTAAAGCCGGCTAAAGCCGGCCCCTACGAACATTACAGCTTCGACCGAATCTCCCAGAGGTCTGGAAACAGGTTGTCCCCGATCGTCGTGCGCAGATAGGCCGCACCTTTCGACCCGCCGGTTCCCGCTTTCACGCCGATCGTGCGCTCCACCATCCTGACATGGCGATATCGCCACTCGGCGAAGCCTTCGTCGAGATCGACGAGGCGCTCGCAGATCTCGGTGTTCTTCGCGTCGCGGCGGTAGATGTCCAGCAGGACGTTCTGAATGTCCAATGAAGGCTCGACAGCCGCGGCGTGATCGCGCGCGAGATGAGCCGCGGGGATGGGGTAGCCCTCGCGCGACAAGTAGCGAAGGAACGCATCCCAGAGCGTGGGTTCCTGAAACCGGCTCGTCAGCGCGGCGCGGGCGCGGCTCTCCGGGGGAAAGCGCTCGATCGCTCCCGGAGCCTTGGCGCCGAGCACGAACTCGATCTGCCGGAACTGATCCGACTGGAATCCACTGGCGGCCTCGAGCCGCGCTCGAAACGAGAGGAACTCCAGCGGCGTCATCGTCCCGAGGATGTCGAGCTGTGCGACGAGCACCTTGAGGATCGTCAGGATCCGTTTGAGCGTGTGCTGTGCGTGATTGGGCTTGTCGCGCTCGAGCAGGCGCGCGACGTGATCGAGCTCGTGCAGCAGTTCCTTGAACCACAGTTCGTAGACCTGGTGGATCACGATGAAGAGCATCTCGTCGTGTTCCGGGCCTTCGGAGCGAGGCTGCTGCAGAGAGAGCAGCTCTTCGAGCTTGAGGTAGCTGCCGTATGTGACGGCTGCCTGTGATGATGGTGAATCGCTCATAGTGACTCACGCGTGGCGCTACGTCGTCGGCACGAGCCGCTTCAGCTCCTCGACCCAGTGTTGGACGACGATGATGCTCGTGGGCGCAGCAGTTCCGTCGGGGCCGCCCTCCTTGATCATCAGGAACCGCTGGCCGTCGGGCGAAACATCGTACGAGCGGCCCCACCAGTTCAAGTTCGTGAAGTACCCCTCCTTCACCAGCAGCGTCGGCGTCGTGGCCGCCCACGACGAGCCGCGCGTCACTGCTACCGCCATGAGCGCACCCGTCGGAGAGACATAGACCAGCTCCTGCCCGCTCCGTGTCCAGATTGGCCGGGTCCCGCCGGTGGTCGACACCTGCCAGCGACCGCTGTTCACGTCAGGGAACGGCCGCACATAGATTTCGAACTGGCCCGAGTCGTTGGCCTCGTAAGCGAGCCAGCGACCGTCGGGCGAGACGGTTCCGTTCCGCTCGTTGAACGGGGACTGCACGAGCGGCGTCACGCGATGGGTCGCGTCCAATTCGAGCGCCATCACGTCGTTGCCCGTTGTTGGAAACTCATCAATGAAGATCAGCCGGCGGCCGTCGGGGGACACCCCCGTCGGGTACTGGGTGTCGGGACTCTTGGTCAGTTGCTCGACCGCGCCCGCGCCGTCCGCCGCCTGCCAGAACAGATTCCGCACCCCCGCTCGTTCCGATGTGAAGATCAGCCGGCGGCTGTCGGGTGTCCACACTTGAACAACATCAACACCAGGCGCGGATGTGAGGCGAGTGAGCGTCGTGCGGCGAAGATCCCAGAGCCAGAGGTCACGCTGCTGATCGTTGGCGAAGACCGCGACCCGCGTGCCATCGGGTGACAGCGCGGGAAGGAGATACGGGCGCGGCGGCGCCGGAATCGGCGTCTCGCGGCCCTGGCGGTCTACCCACACGAGCGCGCGTGGCGTCCCTTCGAGCGTTCCCGAGACGTAGGTCAGCGTGCCATCGCCCGCCACGACGGCGTTCACGCCGCCTTTGATTGTCGTGACCACGTCCGGGACGACGGTCACCGGCGTCCCTCGCGTTTCGAGACGGGCCAGATCGAACGGCACCGCACGCAGCGTGCCGGCCGCCGCGTAGACGAGATGGCCGCTCGACACGTAATGGGCGTGACTGCCGCCGCGCACGAGAATCCGGCGGGCCCCTGTCTGGAGATCCAGGACGGCCACGTCTGCGGCATCGAGGCCGCCCGTCAGCGACGTGATCGTGAACAATACGGCCCGGCCGCCGGGCAGCATCTCGGGCCAGAAGTGATCGGCTTCGCCCTGCGTGCCGTCGGGCCGCGTCAGCACGGTCACCGGCCCCCCTGCCGCGGAGATCTGCAGCAGACCGGTGTCGACGCTGTTAGTAGCGACGATGATCGTGTCATCCGGTGCCCACGTCGCGCCGCTGGAGCCAGCGGTATCGATCGTCGCCAGGGTGACCGCCGGCCCACCGGCCACTGCGACTTTCTTCAACGTGCCAAACTCGTTGTCGTGGAATCCGATCCACTTCCCATCGGGGGAAACGAATAACCCGGCTACTCTTCCTGTGAACACCGCCACCGGCGCGAGGGCGTCGAGCGCGCGGACGAAGATCTGCGTGCCCTGGTTGCCGACGTAAATGAGGCGGGAACCGTCGGGCGTGATTGTCAGGTCGCGGTCGTTCCAGCCGATGGACAGCGCCGCGGGACCCGTGGGCGTGAGCTGCAGGCGCGAGACACGAGGCGGCGTCGGCTCAGCCTGGCGCATCGCGACCCACACCAGCGTGCCGACGATCGCGCTGGTCGCGATGAGGGCCACAACAGCGACAACGGCGCGCCGCCACTGCGACACGCCGGCTGGCGCGGCCGTCTGCGAAACATCCGTCTCGAACGCGCCCTCCAGCGCCAGCCGGACGTCGCCTATCGCTTGCACCCGCTGTCTGGGATCTTTCTGCAGGCACTGTCTGATGTACGTGCGCAGCGCGGGCGACAGCGTCGCCGGCAGCTTGGCCCAGTCCGGCTCACGCTCGATGACGCGCGCCAGCGTTTCGGTGACACCCGGCCCATCGAACGCGCGCTGCCCCGTGAGCATCTCGTAGAGCACGCAGCCGAACGCCCAGATGTCGGCACGCTTGTCCGCCGGTTTCCCGCGCGCCTGCTCCGGGCTCATGTAGGCGGCGGTCCCAAGGAGCATCCCGACTTGCGTCATCGCGGGTGTGGTGATGGTTGGGGACTGCGAGGCGCTCGGTGATGCCGCGCCTGTCGGCTCCATCGCCTTCGCCAGGCCGAAGTCCAGCACCTTCACCGTACCGTCCGGTCGTACCTTGATGTTCGCCGGCTTCAAGTCGCGATGGATGATGCCCTGCTCGTGCGCCGCTTCCAGCGCGTCAGCCATTTGCTTCGCGATCGGTAGCGCCTCGGCGACCGGAATCGCTCCGCCCGCGATGCGCTGCGCGAGGTCCTCGCCCTCTACGAGCTCCATCACCAGCGCGCGGACGGCCGCCTGCCCTGAGCCTGCCGAAGGGTTGGATTCTTCGAGACCGTGGATGTGGGCGATGTTCAGGTGATTCAACGAGGCCAGGGTCTTGGCCTCGCGCTCAAACCGCGCGATTCGTTCCGAGTCGGCGGCGAACGCCTCGGGCAGGATCTTGATCGCGACGTCGCGATCCAGCTTCGTGTCGCGCGCGCGGTAGACTTCACCCATACCGCCGGCGCCGAGCGCCGACAGGATCTCGTACGGGCCGAGGCGGTTGCCGGCGGCTAGGGGCATGGGGAGCGCCACTGATTCTAGAGGCCCGCTCCTCTGACGACAAACGATCCTTCACGACTCCGGCACGTCGAGGCCGACCGCCCGCATCAGCGCGATGGCATTGCTTCGGGTCACGGGCCCCGGCTTGAGACGATAGTCGAACTTGATCTCGCTGCCGTCGAACCAGTCCTCGAAATGCACGTTGGCGGCGCGCGCGACGAGCCTGTCGGCGATGGCGGTCAGCGCCAGATCGTGCGTGGTGATCAGGCCGATGGCGCCGCGGTCGAGCAGACCGCGCAGCACGCCGGATGAACCGACGAGCCGGTCGTGCGAATTCGTGCCGTGAAACAGCTCGTCGAGCAGAAACAGCAGCGGCAACGGTCCGGCGGCGACGTCGGCCAGCTCACGAATCCGGGTGATCTCGGCATAGAACCGCGATCGGCCCTCGAGCAGCGAATCCTGAATGCGGAGCGTGGCGCCGATCGCGAGCGGCGACAGTCTTAGCGACGCGGCACGCACGGGCGCACCGGCGAGCGCGAGGACCGCATTGACGCCGACTGTCCGCAGCAGCGTGCTCTTGCCCGACATGTTCGAGCCGCTCACGATCAGGAGCGCCGGCTCGCCACCGAGCCTGACGTCGTTGCGCACGGTGCGTGCTGCGGGCACGAGCGGGTGCCCCAGCTCGACGCCATCGAACAGCGCGTCAGGCCGCGCGCCATCGGAGCGTGACACGATCACCGGAAACGGATCGCTCGGATGCTCGTAGCGATAGGCCGAGAGCGACGAGAACGCCTCGAACTCGCCGGCGGCGTCGAGCCATGGACGGATATGACGGCCGTGCTCGCGGCGCCAGGCCTCGATCGCCCACGCGACGTGCGTGCCCCACAGGAGCGGCAGCGACAGGACGAGGAAGTACAGGTTCTCCTGCCAATCGTGCAGCTCGACGAGCCGATGCAGCGATCGAATCGCGCGCGACGCGACGACTCCGCGCCCCCTCACCATCGCGTGCAGCGCCACAAGACGCGGCGACGAGAACCGCTCCGGCTCCAGCTGTTCCAGGAGATGTCCGAGGATGTCGAGATCGTGGGCGGCCGCGTCGGCGCGATTCAACGCCCGCTCGATCCGCTTCATCTGGGGCCAGGCGAACGCCGACTGGAACGCGAGCGCAAGCAGCAGCGGCGGCTCGAAATCGGTGATCAGCCACACCACGATGCATGACGTGGTGACGACCGTGAACGCGGCGGCGATCCACCGGAGCCACGGCGGCGACAGGATTGGGGGCGCTTCCGCCCACGCCAGCACGGCTTCCCGGTTCACGCCTGCCCGGACGTCGGTGCCGGCGAGCGAGAGCGCCTCGCGCAGGTCGAGCGCGGACGCGAGCTCGGAGACACCTTGTTGGCGATCCGCGAGCTGCGCTGGCGTCGCCGGAGCCGTCAGCCACCTGGCGAGTGTGTCTTCCCCCGTCCTGGTGCGCGCGATCGAGAGCAGCTCGAAGAGAGACCCGCGCCCGAACAGGTCGAGGTCGTTCGCATACGGGTGTCGATCGTCGGAGAAGCGCTCACCTGGTTCGCCCTTGCCGACCCATCGATCTTCGATACGCGCGAGGCCCCGTTCGTAGAACGCCATCGCGCGCGCGGCGGCGTCGCGGTCGTGGAGCACGCGGTCGTGCCGCTGGACCAGCACGCCGAAGACGACCGCCGGTAGGACGAGCAGCCAATACGACGCGAGGCCACCCCACCCAAGCGCGAGCAGCGCGACGAACACCACGAAGGTCGTCAGCCGCGCGTAGCTGTAGTTGCGGTCGAGGCGGGACAGTTGCTCGTGGGTCATCCACCGCGCCTCGAGTCGGGCGCGGTATTCGTCAGCCGGTGAAGACACGCCCTGATTGTGGCCCGGGTGGGCTCGACCGAGCGGAGAGCAGCCTCGGGCCTGGCCAAGGGCAGACGTGGGGCAGGCCAAGGCCAGGCCTGGGGCAGGCCTTGGCCAGGCCCGCTCGGGCCCTTGCCCAGGGTTCGGTTGGCATCGATATTATGTTACAGTACAAACTGAAATTAGTATTGGCTCATAGTCGAATTCGAGGTTCTACGGCGGCCGAAATCGCGTCGTCGGTGGAGCAGGCCATCGACGCCGGCACCCTCGGGCCGGGTGGACGGCTCCCGACGATCCGAGAGCTGGCCTCGACGCTGCGCGTCAGTCCAGTCACGGTTGCAGCGGCGTATCGCCTCCTGCATGCGCGCGGTCTCGTCACCGGTGGCGGCCGTCGCGGCACGCATGTGCGAAGGGCTGCGCAGGCGCATCAATCGGCTGCGACGATGAGCGAGCCGCTCGCGGGCACGGTTGATCTCGCGACGGGTAACCCCGATCCCGAGTTGCTGCCGCAGCTCGGACCTCATCTTCAGAGCCTCGCCCACATTCATCATCCGTACGGACAGCCGCTCGAATTCCGCCCGCTCGTTGCCTTCGCTGCCGCCGAGTTCGAGGACGACGGCATCCCGGGCCACTCGATCACGATCACCAGCGGCGCACTCGATGCGATCGATCGTGTTCTTCGCGAACATGTCCGCGCCGGCGATCGCGTTGTGATCGAGGATCCAACGCTCCCGGCGCTGCTCGACCTGCTGCACGCGCGGGGACTCGTCGCACAGGGTTGCCGCATCGATGACGAGGGTCCGGAGCCGGACGGGTTCCAGCGAGCACTGGGATCGCCGGTGCGGGCGGTGATCCTGACGCCGCGGGCGCAGAATCCGACCGGCGCTGCGGTGGGCGCGGCTCGGGCGAGCGAGCTTCGAAAGATGCTTCGCCGGCAGGCGGGCGCGCTGCTCATCGAGATCGATCCTGCCGGCCCGGTGTCTGGCGTCCCGGCAGTCACGTTCGTCGAGCCGTCGCGACCACACTGGGCCGTCGTGCGCTCGACGTCGAAATTCCTTGGTCCCGATCTTCGCGTGGCGGTCATGGCATCCGACGCCACCACCGCCGGCCGGGTGCAGCGTCGTCAGGCACTCGGGATCCGCTGGGTGAGTCATCTGCTCCAGGCACTGACGCTCGCGCTGTGGTCCGATCCGTCGAGCGGGCGTCGGCTCGCGCGGGCGGCTGACGTCTACCGCCAGCGACGCACGACGCTCATCGATGCGCTCGCAGCGTTCGGCATCGACTCACACGCGCGCTCCGGATTCAACGTGTGGGTGCCGATTCGTGAGGAGGCGGGTGCCGTGAGCGCGCTCGCGGCCCGCGGCTGGGCGGTGGCGGCGGGCGAACGATTCCGGCTTCGCAGCGCGCCTGCCATCCGAGTCACCACATCGGCTCTGGCATCTCACGAAGCGCAGCGCTTTGCCGCGGATCTCGCCGCGGTGATTCGTCCGGTGGCGGCGACGTCTGCGTGAGGCGCGGCTCGATCGCGCGGTTCAGGAACTGCACCAGCGGAGCCACGCCCTTGAAGACCGTCAGCAACTCTCGATAAAACCGCGGACTGGTGGCCAGCGACGGCTCGTATTCGCACGATCCGAGGAACTGCTTGAACTGCAGGTAGTGCGCCGCCGGGTGATCTTTCGGGTAGGCCAGCGGCACGCGTGTCAGCCGCTCGCCAGTGAGCTCGCCTACCGCGCGTCGAAACGACGGCGCGGTCACCAGGCGCTGGAAGTGTGGGTACGAGCCGGCGATCTGCGCGCGAATGTCGTGCAGGTCGGCGGTCGTCGGCATGTACATGCCGCCCCCGATCCACACCCACCGCGGTTCGATCTCCATGTACAGTCCGGCGCCTTCGCCCCGCGGGAAGCTCCGCATCGGAAAGCGCGCGGCGATGTGCGTCTTGTAAGGCGTCTTGTCGCTGCTGAATCTCGTGTCTCGATAGACGCGAAACATCGACACTTTCGGATCCGCGGCCAGTTCCGGCGCAAACGACGGCAGGTCGGCCGCGAGCCGTTCGATCAGCGCGATCAGTGGTGCGCGCACGTGGCGCTCGTAATCCTCCTTGCGGGGAACGAACCAGTCGCGACGGTTGTTGCGCTTCAGCGCGCGGAGGAATGCGAGCGTCTTTGGTGTGAACATCACGGTGTCTGCACGTAATTCGTGGGAGTGTCTGCGGGCTCGGCATCCAGACCCAGAAAGCCTCCTGATTGTCGAGCCCAGAGCGCGGCATAAATTCCCTGACGTTCGACCAGTGCGTCGTGCGTGCCGTGCTCGACGATCGCTCCTCGCTCGAGCACGACCAGTCGATCCATCCGTCGAACCGTCGAGAGCCGATGGGCGATGACGATTGCCGTCCGGTCGGCCAGCAACGCCCAGAGCGCCTCCTGAATGAGCGCCTCGCTCTCGGAGTCGAGCGAGCTGGTGGCCTCGTCCAGGATGAGAATCGGTGCGTCCTTCAGAATCGCCCGTGCGATCGCGACGCGCTGCCGCTGGCCGCCCGAGAGCTTCACGCCACGCTCCCCGACCATCGTCTCGTACCCGGCCGGCAGCGATTCGATGAACTCGGCCGCGTGCGCCAGCTGTGCCGCCTGACGCACCTCCAGATCCGTCGCACCCGGCCGGCCGACGCGGATGTTGTCGGCGATGCTGCGATGGAACATCGACGGATCCTGTGGCACGTACGCGATGACATCCCGCAATGCCGCTTGTGGGATACGGTCGATCGGCTGTCCTCCGATTCGAATCTCGCCGGACTCGATGTCAGAAAAGCGGAGCAACAGCCGTGTCAACGTCGTCTTTCCGCCACCAGATCGACCGACGAGCCCGACTTTGGTGCCGGAGTCGATTCGCAGCGAGAAGTTCTCGAACAGCCGCGGCTGCTCGCGCGTGTAGCGGAACATCACGTTCCGCATGTCGACGCTGAAGTCGTCGGGCGCGAACGTGTCGGCCGGCACCGGGTCGACGACCGCGGGCGGCTCGAGCAGCAGTTCCGTGAACTGTGCCGCATCCGTCAGCGCGGTCTCGAGGTTCCGGTAGATGCGATTGAACTCCCAGACGGCTCCCGTCGCGGTCGCGTAATAGCTGAACGTGATGAACACGGCTTCCAGGCTCGCACCGCTGGCCCGGCTGGTCGCCAGCGCGACGATCAGGCCGAGCGTGTTGGTGGCGACGAACATCGGCGCCGTCACCATGTCCACGCGCATGTTGTGGTAATCCCACGAACGCTGGGCCTTGAACCCGTAGTCGAACACGTTCCGCGCGTGGATGCGCGCCTCGTCCGGTTCGCGGGCGAATGCGCGGACCGTCTCCGCATTGAGGATGGAATCGGCCACGTGGCCCGACAGCGTGTTCGACGCCGCCTCACGGACGTCCACGAGCCGCCGGCGCCGCCGGATCAACGGCAGCACCATCGCCAGCGTCGCACTCAACATCCCGATCAGCACGACGATCAACCACGGTGAGTACGACCAGAGGACGACGCTGACGAACGCGAGTGGCAAGACCGTGCCCGATACCTGGAAGCACAGCACGTCGAACACATCCTCGTAGCGACGTGCGTAGCCGAGCGCCCGCTTGGTGAGCGACCCGGCGTAATTGTTGTGGAAGAAGGCGAGATCTTTGGCCAGGAGCTCGTCCAGCGCCTCGATGTAAAGCGACTCCATGCCGCGGACCTCGGCGCGGATCATGAGCGCAATCGCCAGGCGCCACGCGATCTGCCCCGCGCACCACAATCCCGCGAACGTCAACACGTAGGGCACCAGGGACGCCGCCGACATCGGCTCGTTGCGCGCGAACGCCCCGAGCAACCGCGCGACGACGAGCGGAGGTGCGTAGTACGTCAGCACGTCGCCCACCGCGGGCAGCAGCAACGCTGGCACGGCAATATGGGCTCGGGCGCGGATCTGCGCGCCGTAGCGACGGAGGACGAGTCGCAGCGCGTTGCTCAGGCGCTCGGGATCGCGGTCGTCGTCAGAGAAGGTCGTCATGTGAATCGAGGCCGAAGATCAGCCGCACAAATGAAAAGGGCCACCACCTGCGACGACAGGTGATGGCCCTTTCGATTTCCGAGCCGGATTTCCCGGGGCGGTCAAATCACCTGTGCACGTCTCCTCGCTCGCCAAGGGCTTCCTCGGCGCGATCAATCGAAACGTAGGTGAGCCGCATGCGATTAGGAAAACACATCGACGAACGACATGTCAAACCATCTTTGGTAGCATGCTGATCCGACGTGGCCTCCAAGAAATCGCGCAAATCCACTCCTTCACTGTTTGATCTCGAAGATTCGGCCCCACCGCCGCCGACCGGCGGCACCGACGGCGTCGCGCTGCACGAAGCCGCCCAGAGCCGCTATCTCAATTACGCGCTCTCGGTGATCACCGCGCGTGCGCTGCCCGATGTTCGCGACGGGCTCAAACCGGTGCAGCGCCGCATCCTCTACACGATGTGGCAGCAGAACCTCACCGCCGACGCCAAGCACCGCAAGTGCGCGAAGGTCGTCGGCGACGTGATGGGCAGCTACCATCCGCACGGCGACGCTGCGCTCTACGAAACGCTCGTGCGCATGGCGCAGTCGTTCTCGCTGCGCTACCCGCTCGTCGATGGCTCGGGCAATTTCGGCTCGCTCGATGGCGACAGCGCCGCGGCGATGCGATACACCGAATGCCGCCTCGCCCGCATCTCCGACGAGATGCTGACCGAGATCGAGCAGAAGACGGTGCACTTCCGTCCGAATTACGACGGTACGAAGACCGAGCCCGTCGTCTTGCCCGCGCGGATCCCGAATCTGCTGATCAACGGAACGACGGGCATCGCGGTCGGCATGGCGACCAACGTGCCGCCGCACAACCTCGGCGAGGTCTGCACGGCGCTGGTGAAGCTGCTCGACAACCCGGATCTGAGCAGCGTGCAGCTGTGCCGCTACGTCAAGGGACCTGATTTCCCGACCGGCGGTCAGATTCTCAACTCCGCGGAGGAGCTGAAGGAGATCTACAAGAGCGGCTCGGGCACTATTCGTCTGCGCTCCACATGGGAAGAGGGGCCGGCCACCCGCGGCAGCCAGACGGTCCACATCACCAGCATTCCGTACGCGGTGAACAAAAGCGCACTCGTCGAGCGGATCGCCGAAGTCGTGTTGTCGCGCAAGCTGCCGCAGTTGCTCGACGTGAAGGACGTGTCGACCGACGATGTGCGGATCGCGCTGGAGCTGAAACGCGACGCCGACCCGAAGATGGTGATGGCGTATCTTTTCAAGAACACGCCGCTCCAGACCAACGTCATCGTCAACCTGACGTGTCTGATCCCGACGGAAAATCCGGAGGTCGGGCGCCCCGAGCGTCTGGATCTGAAGGCGATCCTCTGGCACTTCCTGCACTTCCGGCTGGAAGTCGTCACCAACCGGCTCGAGCACGAGCTGGAGTCGCTGAAGAAGCGCATGCACGTGCTCGAAGGGTTCGAGAAGGTCTTCGATGCCCTCGACGAGATCATCAAGATGATCCGCAAGTCGGACGGCAAGGCCGACGCGGCGGCGAAGATCATGAAGCGGTTCGATCTCGACGCCGAGCAGACGGACGCCATTCTCGAGCTCAAGCTCTATCGGCTCGCGCGCCTCGAGATCCTCGTCATCCAGCAGGAGCTGGCGGACAAACGCAAGCGCGCGCGTCAGATCTCCGGCCTGCTCAAGGATGAGGACGGCCGGTGGAAGGTCGTGCGCGACGAGATCGAGTCGGTTGAGGCGCAGTACGGCAAGGGCGACAAGCGGCGCACCATCATCGAAGCGGTCGAGGAGGTCGCCTTCACCGCCGACGACTTCATCGTCGAAGAGGACAACGTCGTGATCGTGTCGCGCGACGGGTGGGTGAAGCGGCAGAAAGAGGTCCGGGATCTGTCCAGCACGCGACTGCGCGAGGGCGACTCCGTCCTGGCCGTGCTGCAGGGCAGCACGCGGGCGTCAGTCGTGTTCTTCAGCAATTTCGGTGCGGCCTACAGCTCGAGGATCGTCGACGTGCCCGCGTCAACCGGCTACGGGGAGCCCGTGCAGAAGCTGTTCAAGCTGCGCGACGGCGAGCGCGTGATCGCCGCGTTGAGTCTCGACCCGCGCGTGGCCGGCGCGATCACGGCGAAGAAGGAAGGCGACGTGCCGCCGGTGCACGCCATCGCGGTCACCAGCGACGGCTACAGCCTGCGGTTTGCGCTCGATCCGTTCGTCGAGCCGAGCACGCGATCGGGCCGGCGCTATGCGCGGCCTTCAGACAGCGTCGAGGTCGTCGGCGTTGCCCGGCTCACGGGCGGCGAGGTCATCATTGCGGCCACCGAGCAGGCGCGCGCGATGCTGTGCCGTGCCGACGAAGTCAATTTCCTGTCGGGGCCCGGCAAAGGTGTGATTCTGATCAAGCTGTCCGATGACGACCGCGTCCTCGGGTTCATCGCCTCGTCCGGCGATCGGGACATCATGCGAGTGGAAACGACTCGCGGCGCCGAGCAGACGATCAGCACGGTGAAGTACGAGGTGACCGGCCGTGGCGGCAAAGGTCGCGAGCTGCTGCAGCGCGGCCAGTTCACGCGCGTCGTCCCGCCAGAGGTCGAGAACCCGCAGCCGCTGAGTACGTAGGGGCCGGCTTCAGCCGGCCCGGCGATGGGCCGCCTGAAGGCGGCCCCTACATGTACATCCCCCCGTTGACGCCGATCGTCTGTCCGGTGATGTAGGCGTTGCCGGCGAGCATCACCGCCACGTCCGCGCATTCGCCGACCGCCCCGAACCGTCCGATCGGAATCAGGTCGGGCGTCATCCGCGGGTTGTTTGCGAGCATCTCGGTCACGACCAGTGCCGGCGAGATCGCGTTCACGGTGATGCCCTCCTTCGCCAGCAGCCGCGCGTAGCTCTTGGTGGCGGCGATGACGCCCGCTTTCGCCGCCGAGTAGTGCACGGCCATCACGCTTCCGGCCTGTGCGGCGACCGAGGTCAGGTTGATGATGCGTCCCCACTTGCGTTCGCGCATGCCGGGCAGGACGGCTTGCGTCATCAGGAATACCGACGTCAAGTTCACGCGGAGGATGTCGTTCCAGCTCGCCTCCGAGATCTGGTCGAGCCCTTCGATCATCATGCGGCCGGCGTTGTTCACCAGGATGTCGGTCGGGCCGATCGCGGCTTCGGCATGGCGCACCAGATCGAGGGTCTCCAGGCCGTGGGACACGTCGGCACGCAGTGCCACCGAGCGACGGCCCATCCCGTGTATCGCCGCGACGACCGCATTCGCCTCGGTGTCCCTGGTCAGGTAGGTCACCGCCACATCGCATCCGGCTTCCGCCAGGGCGAGCGCAATCGCCTTGCCGATGCCGCGGCTGCTGCCGGTCACAATCGCCTTCTTGCCCGACAGAGGTGTGCTCATGAGGAGGTCGATATTACAGGACGGGTCCGGCTAAAGCCGGACACTACGTTCCACACGAGGTGGGTCCGGCATGGTGTTCGCTATACCGGGACCGCCAGCCCCCATTCTCCCCGCCGGGGCGGTGATTCGCGACGTGACATCGTTACAGAAATGAAAACGCTCGTACGTTCTTCGCGCGGGCACCTGAAATACACGGGGAAGATTACCCGCGAATCGTTCTCGTTGTGGGCCGACTCGCCAGGCGGCCGCAAGGCGCTCGACGACGTCGCGGCGCGGATCCGCTTTGCCCTGTTCGGCCGGATGCGTGCCGCCCGCAAGAAGGCCTGGCGCGACCTGACCGACGCCGCCCGCGCGAACACCGTTGGACTCGCCCTGCAACACGAAAGTGACGCCTATCTCTCGCGCCTCGACACGTTCGTGTTCGCCGAGGCGCTGCCGTTCGTGATGGTCGATCTGCGTCGCCTCATCGTGGTGCCGCGCGTGTTCGTCAACGGCGAGGCGCATCGCCGCATTCAGCACGCGCTGAAGGCGCAGCCATTGTTCACCGGTTTCAGCGGGGGCGATTCGTTGCGCCGCTGGTTCACGCTCGGGCTGGTCGACAGCCTGGCGAGCGCGGTGGCCGATGCGCGGCCGTCGGTCCGAAAGCCCCTTTCGGCGGGCGACGGCTGGGTCGTCATCGGCGTGGACGAAGAGTTTCAGTGGCAAGTGCCGTTCGACGGACCGGCCTGGCCGGGCCACTACTTCGTGCTCGAGCTCACGCGCCGGCCCTTGACGCGAGCGGTGAACAAGGCGGCTGCTGAGGCGATCGACCACCTGCAGAAATCGCTCCCGTCGCTCACCCACGTCGACCGCGTGGAGATCATGAGGCGGGCGGCCTTCTCGCTCGATCGGCTGTTCGGGAACGGCAAGCGCCCGATGATGTCCCGGTCGGCCTGAGGCTCAGGGGATCGCCAAAAAGCGAACAACTACGTGCCGAGGTCCGGCTAAAGCCGGACACTATGGTGAGAAATCCCGTATAATTGGCCGGTCGGCGTCCAGCACCGCTCATGGAAGTGCTGCGGAAATCGAATCGATTTCTTGCTTGAGCAGACGAGGGACGCCTCGAGTCCATTCTTGCTATCCACCTGAGTCGGTGTCCGACCAGCCTCGAACGCCCGCCCTCAACGTAGACCGGAGCTCCGCACCGGCGGAAAGTACATGACCCAAACCGATCCCCGTACCACACGCATCGCCGTGTTCATCGATTTCGACAACGTCGAGATCGGCGTCAAGTCGACGATTGGACAGCAATTCGACATCGGCCTCGTTCTCGAAGCGATCAAGGAACGCGGCGAGATCGTCACCAAGATTGCCTACAGCGACTGGAAGCGTGCCGGCGACTACAGCCGCCTGCTCACGCAGCATGCCATCCGCATGGTTCAGCGCAATCTCACACCCGGCGGCGACAAGAACGGCGCCGACATCACCATGGCGCTCGACGCGCTGGAAATGGCGTTTACCCACGATCACATCAACGCGTTCGTGATCGTCGGCGGCGACAGCGATTTCATCTCGCTCGTCGAGAAGCTCAAACAATACGGCCGCAAGGTGATCGTCGTCGGCGGCCGCCAGTTCACCAGCGTGACCATGCAGCGGAACTGTCACGAGTTCATCGCCTACGAGAACCTGGTGGGCAGCCGCGGACGCCCGGCGGAACGCGGTGGCCGGCCAGCCGGCACGAGCGACATCTCGAAGGCGTTGCCGATCGTCAAACGAGCGCTCAAGGTGCTCTCCGAACGCGAAGTCACGCCCCAGCTGGGTCTGCTGAAGAGCACGCTGTTGCAGCTCGACTCCACGTTCTCCGAGCGCGAGTACGGCGCCGGCAGCTTCCGCGATTTCATGGAGAAGATCGCGCAGAGCGGTGCGGTCACGTTGAAGCACGCCGGCCGCAGCATGCTGGTCGAGTCGCGCGAGGACGGTGCCGCCGACATCGAGGTCGTGGCTTCGCCGACCGAGCGCCCGCCGCAGACCGATCAGCGACCCTCCAGCGCAGGGCCGCAGGATGGCGAAGAAGAGGAATCGATGCCACCACCGGCGTCGATGAGCATGCAGGACGGCATTCGGGCGATCCAGCAGGCGATCGTCAACGCACCGGCGCAACCGCGGTGGCCGATGTACGTCCGACAGGCGAAGCAGTTCCTGCGGAATGCCATCGACGGTTTCGACGAGCGCAAATATGGCTTCGCGTCAGTGGTCGATTTGCTCCGTGCCGCGGGGAAGGACGGTGTGCTCCGGGTCGAGCGCGATCGTCAAGGCGCGGTCCGGGTGTTCCCGGGACCGAACCTCGCAATGAAGCCGTCGACTGCGGCGACGCCGCCGATCAATCTCGACGAGACCGTGGACGTCGGAGTGCCTGCCGAGTCGATCGTCGTCCCAGCCGAAGCCGTGAGCGCCGTCGACGAGATTCCGATCGAGGATGGGATCGTCATGGACGAGCCGCGGATGGAATCGGCGATGTCGGTGCAAGCCGAGGCGGACGTCGAGGATGATATCGAGCGGCAGCCGCCCGATCTCCCCGAGCCCGAGGAGCAACTGCGTGCTGCTGCGTCAGGACGACGACCACGGCGAAGCACCGGCGCGCGAAAGACGAAACCGGCGCCCCGCGCCGCCGCAGCCACGCGCGTGCCGAAGACACGCAAACGGCGCACCCCGCCACCAGAGTCGCCGGGCGAGTAATAGGTCTGAGGAGCGCTCTGAGTGGCGAACTACACCGCGAAAGACATCACCGTTCTCGAGGGGCTCGAGCCGGTCCGCAAGCGCCCCGGTATGTACATCGGCGGCGTCGGCATGGCCGGCCTGCACCATCTCGTCTGGGAGATCCTCGACAACGCCGTCGACGAAGCCATGAACGGCTTCGCCTCGAACATCACGCTCACGCTGCACAAGGACGGCAGTGCGATCACCGTCGTCGACGACGGCCGTGGCATTCCGGTCGACAAGCATCCGACGACGAAGAAGAGTGCGATCGAAGTCATCTTCACGATGCTGCATGCGGGCGGGAAGTTCGAGCAGGGCAACTACAAGACGGCCGGCGGTCTCCACGGCGTCGGCGCGAGCGTCGTCAACGCGCTGTCGACCGAGCTCCGCGCCACCGTGAAGCGGGACGGCGCGAGCTGGGAGATGGTGTTCAAGCGCGGCAAGCCGACCGGCCCGTTGAAGAAGCTCGGCGCGGCACGCGGCTCGGGAACGACCGTCTATTTCCATCCCGACCCGACGATCTTTCCAAAAGTCGAATTCGAGGCGCCGATTATTCGCGAGCGTCTCGAGGTCGTCAGCTACATCCACAAGGGCGTTCGTGTCACGTTCGAGAACGAGGCCGACGGCGCGAAGGAAGTCTTTCAGCACAACGAAGGGCTGTCGGACTTCCTCAAGCAGATCGTCGAGACGCGCGGCGCCAAAGCCGTGCACGAGACGGCCTTCGTGCTCGAGCGGGAGAGCGGGCCTCGGCTCGACCTCGTGCTGCAGTGGACCGAGGCGACCGACGAGCACGTTCGCAGCTACGTCAACGGCATCCCGACCGGCTCCGGTGGCACGCACGATAACGGTCTTCGGTCGGGCCTCGGCAAAGCGGTTCGCAACTACATCGACACGCACAACCTCTCACCGAAGGGAGTGACGCTCACAGCGGAAGACATTCGCGAGGGTCTCACCGGTGTGCTCAGCCTGTTCATCGAAGAGCCCCAGTTTCAGGGGCAGACGAAGGATCG